>JACCDJ011664618.1_pt1 | contig 25944 bp, 10 predicted proteins | sample 7444481 | NCBI WGS metagenome assembly JACCDJ01 (sample SAMN15323435, study PRJNA562643) | freshwater metagenome | isolation source: river surface water | place: USA:Blue River Watershed | collected 2017-08-15 | reverse complement strand
TAATATTAATGATACCGATGTTTGGTTATACAGATTAAACACTAATGGTGTTGAAAGCGAGTTATGGGCCAAAGTTCCAAGTTTTGAATCAAATAATGTAATTTACAACAGTTTAAAGAAAAACATTCGTAACATATATGGCGTCGTAACAAGAGCCAATGACAGAGTTAGTCTAACATTTAGTGATGGAACATTTGGCACATTGCCACTAGGAACATTTAGAACATATTACAGAGTAAGTAACGGATTATCTTATACAATTAATCCTAAAGATATTCGAAACGTCAGTATTGACATTCCATATATCAGTAACGTTGGTCAAGCAGAAGTACTAACAGTTACAATGAATCTACAAAGTTCTGTTAGCAATGCCGCATTGAGCGAAAGCAACGATAATATTAAATCCAACGCTCCTGCAACTTACTACACACAAAATAGAATGATAACAGGTGAGGACTATAATATTAGTCCATTGTCAGTTAGTCAGGACGTAGTTAAGATCAAAGCCGTAAACAGATCCAGCAGTGGAATCAGTCGTTATTTTGATCTAGTAGATCCTACTGGAAAATATTCCAGCACTAATCTCTTTGGCGATGACGGTATTATCTATAAAGAAGATTACACTGATAGTTTCAGATTTAGCTACACTTCGAGAACAGACATCGAAGGTATAATTTATAATCAAATTTTAGATGTTTTAAAAGACACAGATTTGAGAAACTTTTATTACGCTAACTTCAGTAAAATTACTACCGGCAGTCTAAACATAGCCTGGTATCAAAAAACATCTGACACTAATGAAAGTACCGGCTATGTAGGCGACAGCATTGATTCCACGCCATATAGAACAGGTTCTTTTGCAGCCACAGATTTACAATACTTCGAAGAAAATGCTCTAGTAAAATTTGAAGCCCCTGCTGGCAAATATTTTCTAACAACTGATGATAACAGATTAGTCACTGGCACTGCCACAGTTCCCGGAGCAGCCACAACTATTTGGTCTAAGGTAGTCAGTGTCAGCGGCGACGGCACCAATAATGGTAGAGGCGAACTTGCTGACGGTAGCGGCCCAATTGTATTGAATAACATAGTGCCATCTACTGCTATCGTATCACAGATTATACCTAGATGGAGAACTAGCATCGATTCAAACGTTATTGCTAGTATGATTGAATTAATATTTGCTAATAAGCCATTTGGTCTTAGATATGACGTTATTAGTAAAACATGGAAAATTATTTTTGAAGGCAACCTAAACATTGCTGACAGATTTAGCTTAGGAAAACAAGGCGACAACAGTAACCAAAAATTAGATAGCAGTTGGTTATTATTGTTTACTACTGACACTGAATTTTATACAGTATCGTCTAGAAAGTTACGATATGTATTTGAAAGCGATAAACAAATTCGTTTCTTCTTTGAAAAAGCTAATAAAATCTATGACAGTAAAACCAATTCCATTGTCAAAGATAGAATCAAAGTTCTTAGCATAAACAACAAACCCAATGTAACGTCTGCTTTTACATTTGATCAGGACTGGGAGATTGATAAAGAATATGTTGGTTTAGACGGATATGTGGATAATAAAAAAATCGAACTTGCGTTTAGTGATACCGACAGTGACAGCGTAGTCGACGATCCAGATGTGTTTGAAAACATAGTCGATACTACAAACACACCATTGCAAGAAAGATACATTGTATTAGAAAGATATGACGTTATTCCTGGACAGCAGGATTATAGATACTTTAATAACAATCAGGAAACAGTATTAGTTGTGGCCAATGAATTGTCAGTTGGGAACCTAAATCAGTACACTGATGGTCAATATTTTTATTTCCAAGACAAAGCAGTGGTGAAAAAATTAGACAAGATACAGGGAAGATTTGTAACTAGTTTAGATTATAAAGTTTTTCCTGGCAGAGCAAATCTGAAATTCCAGTATGTTCATAGTGCAGATTACGAAACAAGAATAGACCCAGGTCAAACAAACATTATGGACCTATATGTATTGACAAGAGAGTATGACATTGATTTTAGAAAATGGCTATCTGGCAGTATTGACGATGAGCCATTGCCATCTAGTTCAGATCAATTATTCTTATCCTTGGCACCATCATTGAATTCTATTAAGGCAGTTAGTGATGAAGTAATTTATCACCCAGTAAAATACAAAGTACTGTTTGGTGAAAAAGCCAGCTTAGATGTTAGAGCTAGTTTTAAAATTATTAAGAATGTAGAACAGCCTATAAGCGACAACGAAATTAAGTCAAGGGTAGTAACAGCTATCAATGAATTTTTTGCTTTAGAAAATTGGGACTTTGGTGATAGCTTTTATTTCAGCGAACTAGCAACATATGTGATGAATAGAACAGCACCGTATTTGGTAAACTTTGTTATAGTTCCAAGACAAAGCAGTTTAGCTTTTGGTAGCTTATTTGAAATCAAAGCAAACAGTGATCAAATTTTTATTAACGGTGCTACAACAGATGATATCGAAGTCGTAGATGGTATTACATCAAGTGTAATAGCAGCCAGCGGAGCTATCACTGCAACCAGTAATATAACAGCACAACAAAGTGTAACAAGTAGAACAGGGAGTTATTAATGGCTGAAGAGCAAAATGAATATGGCCTGCCTGTAGGTAAGGGTGAAAAAAGAAGAAGTGCTAGGTTATTGCCTAGATTTTATAGAACTGAACCTAATAAAAAACTTCTACAGGCTACTATAGATCAGCTAACTCAAAGTGGTACAGTAAAGCGTGTAAATGGTTATATCGGTAAACAAAATGCTAAAGCAGTAACCGGCGATGACGTTTTTATACAGGCTGTAACTAAAGAAAGACAGGACTATCAATTAGATCCATCTCTTGTGGCTAAGGATACTCTTGGTAATGTTACATTTTTTAAAGATTACATCGATTACATTAACACAGTTGATGTTTTGGGCGGTATCAATAATAATCACGAACGACTAAACAAGCAAGAATTATACAGCTGGAATCCGCAGATTGATTGGGATAAGTTTGTTAATTTCCAACAATACTATTGGTTACCATACGGTCCACAGACTGTAAAAGTTTTTGGACAACAACAAGAGATAGTAAGCACATACACTGTTGAATTAAGTGACGAGGGCGACAACAGGGCCTACTTGTTCACACCAAATGGTTTAACTAGAAATCCGACCTTAAAACTTTACAGAGGTCAAACATATAGATTTGAAATTAATGCCCCGGGTGAACCATTTAGCATTAAGACTGTTAGAGAGTCTGGGACGCTGTATCGATATACAAAAAATGTTTCAGCCAGCGCAGTTCAGACCGGTGTAGTTGAGTTTACAGTTCCTGAAGATGCTCCCAACGTTCTTTATTATGTAAGCGAAAACAGTATAGATACTGGCGGCGTCTGGGAAATTTATGACATTGAAGAAAATACCTTTATCGATGTAGAAGCAGAAGTAATAGGTAAAAAAACATATAAACTTTCAACTGGTTTAGAACTAAGCAACGGTATGAAGCTTTCTTTTGGTGGAAATGTAACTCCGGAAAAATATGCTTCAGGTACTTGGTATGTTGAAGGCATTGGTGACAAAATTAAACTTGTGTCTGAACAGTCCTTAGAGATTGTTACGAGTTATTCAGAAAATTTCGAAGTATTGTTCGATGATGCAGGCTTTGACACACTGCCTTTTAGTGATGCTACATCATATGCATCCAGCAAAGATTATATTACTATTAATAGGGCAAGCATTGATGGTAATGCTTGGAGCCGATACAATAGATGGTTCCATCAAGACGTTATTATTAAAAGTGCTGAAGCAGCAGGACTTATACCTGCCCTTGACCAAGCACAAAGAGCCACAAGACCGATTATTGAATTTGTTCCAGACTTAAAACTATTTGAGCACGGTACTAACGTAAAACAAGATGTTGATCTTGTTGACCTTTACACTACTGACGTGTTTTCCACTATAGAGGGAAGTTTAGGATACAACATTGATGAAATTCCATTAGCAAATGGGCAAAGGATTTTATTTTTAGCTGATACTGATATACTAGTTAGAAGTAAAATTTATAGAGTTGAATTTATCAGTGTTCAAGAACCAAATCAAAATCCTAGAAGACAGATTCATCTAGTAGAAGAAACTGACACTGATCCTTTGATTTATGAATCTGTACTAGTTAAAAATGGAGTCGAAAATCAAGGAAAAGTTTTTTGGTATGACGGAACACAGTGGAAAACAGCACAGCAAAAAACTCAAGTAAACCAGCCTCCGTTATTTGATCTATTTGACTTAGAAGGTGTTAGTTTAAATGACGCTACTAAGTATTCCGGTTCGACATTTGCCGGTAATAAAGTGTTTTCATATAAAGAAGGCACAGGACCAAATGACTCAGTTTTAGGGTTCCCGTTATCTTATAGAAATATTAATAATGTTGGCGATATAGTCTTTACTTTTGACCTATTGCAAAATCAGTTTTTCTATAAAGAAGGCGTTGATGTTTTAACTGAAAATACTGATTCTAAATTTTTAAAGAAAATAATCAGTAGGGACACAGGTGTACATGTCAACGGTTGGGTAATAAATCGTTCAATTAACGTACAGCCTATTGTAAGAATTTATAAAGATTCTAATAATACAACTGATTTTTTAATTGATGTTTACGATAACATCGATGATCTGACTGATCTCAAAGTCAAAGTTTATATCAATGGAAAAAGATTAAACTCGGATTTATTTTCTATTGTAAACACACCTGTTTACAAAAAAGTAGTTTTAACAAACGCTGTTAAAGACAGTGACATCGTAACATTAAAATGCTACGCAAAACAAAAGAAAAATTCTAACGGACATTATGAAATTCCGTTAAACTTACAAAACAACCCTTTGAACAACAATATTAATTTGTTTACATTGGGCGAAGTGATTGACCACGTAGATACGATTGTTGATAATTTTGATGCATTTAGTGGATCATATCCTGGATCAAGCAATCTACGTGATATTGGTCTTGTTGCTTCTTATGGAACTAGATTTGTACAACACAGTGGATCAGCCAATTTAGGCTTGTATTTCTTAACATCTAAAAATTCAAATGTAATCAAAGCAATTGAAAAAGTTAGAGATGATTACGGCAAGTTTAAAAGAAACTTTGCTAATACTGCTAAAGAGTTAGGTGATGATTTATCAGTAAAAGATTCTGTTGATAAAATCTTATTTGATATTAACAAAGATAAACCAAAGTTATCGCCTTATTATTTCAGTGATATGATCGGCTACGGAGCCGCAGTTAAAACTGATTATGAAGTTGTTGATTTTAGAATCAAAACATATCCTATTAGTGAAGCATTTAATCTTAATCAATTAACAAATAAGAGCGTCAATGTTTACTTAAATGATGTTCAATTAATCTACAATAAAGATTATACATTTAATGACGGCGGTTTCGTAGTTGTTTCTGCTGATATTGACAATGGTGACATTATCACAGTCTATGAATATGAAAGCACTGATGGATGCTTAATACCACCTACCCCAACAAGTTTAGGATTGTGGCCAAAATTTGAACCTAAAAAATATTTAGATACCACATTAGTGACACCACAAAATGTTATACAAGGTCACGATGGTAGTATTATTTTAGCTTATAATGATTACAGAGATGATCTAATACTAGAATTAGAAAAAAGAATTTTTAATAACATTAAGGTAAATTACGACTCATCTATAATAGATGTATACGATTATATTTCTGGATATAACAGGACCACTGATTATTCTTTAGACGAATTTAATAAAATCCTAGCACCTAATTTTTATCAGTGGACTACATTGATTGATAGAGATTTTACTAAACCTCTAAGTTACGCTCCTAATAATCCATTTACCTATAATTATGGAAAAAGTTCTGCACCAGATGGTTCAGCATTGCCTGGATATTGGAGAGGTGTTTACAAGTGGTATTTTGATACTGATAGGATACACTTGTGTCCTTGGGAAAGTTTAGGTTTCAGCTTACAGCCGTCTTGGTGGGAAGAAGTATATGGCCCAGCACCATATACTAGCAACAATTTAGTTTTATGGAACGATTTAAAAGATGGTATAATCAGAGAACCCGGCAAACCTGTAATTAGAAATGCCAAATTTGCCCGCCCTATTTTAGAAAATATCCCAGTAGACGAATCTGGAAATTTAATTGCTCCTGTTGATGCTAATATTGCCAACGGTTTCTTCTCATCACAAATCACAGACGATTTTGTCTTTGGTGATGAAAGTCCAGTCGAGACTGCTTGGAGAAGAAGCAGTTACTATGCGTATAGTGTAATTTCTTCTATAATTTTAATGCAGCCTAATAAAGCTATTGGTGCATTAATAGATAGATCTAGAGTTATTAGAAGTGATAATGGACAGCTAATATACAAAGATACGGGATTACGTCTAAGATTAAAAGACATTGTGGTACCGTCGATTCCTATTGACGATACAAGAGTAATGACTGCTGGATTAATTAACTTTATTGTTGATTATATTCTCAGCGACAATTTAAAATCTATTAATGATTTTAAAAATGATCTTACAGTTTTAACTAATCAGCTAAGTCATAGACTGGGTGGATTTACTAGTAAAGAAAAGTTTAATCTAATACTTGACAGCAAGAGCCCCACAGCCAAAGCAGGAGTGTTTGTCCCTCAAGAAAATTATTCAATCTTTCTTAATACTGGGTCACCTACTAAAAAATTAAACTACAGCGGTGTTATAGTTACTAAGATTTTAACAAAATATGGCAGCGGCTACGAAGTAAAAGGATACAGTCAAAAACAGCCCTTCTTCTACTACTATCCATGGACACAAAGCGGTAACACAATAAATGTTGGCGGTATAAGCGAATCATTTATTCAATGGACTACTGGACAGATTTATACTGCTGGTAATATTGTTCAATACAATAATGCTTATTATAGAGTAAAAACCACACATACAGCGCAGTCAAATTTTGATACAACGCTGTATCAGAAACTGCCTAAGTTGCCAGTTGTCGGTGGCAGAGATGCGATCCTAAGAAAAAAATGGGATAAGAATCCAGTAGTTGTAAACTATGGAACAACTTTTAGAACAATACAGGAAGTTGTAGACTTCTTACAGGGCTACGGTGAGTATCTTAAGGATCAAGGATTTGTTTTTGATGAATATAACACTGACTTAAAAGAAATTTCCAGTTGGGAAACTTCTATCAAAGAATTTTTATTCTGGACTACACAAAACTGGAGTACTGGAGAGGACAAGTACGTCGATTGGATCCCAGACACTGAATATAAAGAAGGTATAATAGTCATTTATAACGGTGACTATTACAGATCAAAATTTGATCACACCACTACTAGTCTGTTTGATCCAGATCAATATTTTAAATTAGATAACCTAAGTCAAGATGGAGCCAGCGTCATTGCACTAAGCCCATGCGCCCTGGGTATATCAATGAATTTAGATTATAATGTAGTCGATGATTTAAGAGACACATTTAACGAGTATGAAATTTTTAGAGCCGATGGTCAAAAATTTGATCAGAACTTTTTAAATTATACTAGAGAAGACAATACATTTGCCTTTAGTCCAAGAATTGATGGTATAGGAATTTATGGCGCAGGATTTTATCTTGTGCAGAAAGAACATGTATTAATCATTGACAATGTTACACAGTTTAATGATACGATTTATGATCTCGAAGCAGGTTATCGTCAGGAAAGAATTAAAATAGCAGGGTACAAAACATCAGATTGGTATGGTGGATTTGATATTCCTGGATTTATATATGACAATGCTTATATTTCAGATTGGCAACAATGGACTGACTATAATTTAGGCGACATTGTCAAATATAAAGAATTCTACTATAGTGCTAGTAAGTTTTTACCTGGCTCGGAAGAATTTGTTGATGGTGATTGGATAAGACTAGAAGAAAAACCAGAAAGTCAGTTATTACCTAACTGGGATTATAAAGCAGACCAGTTTACAGATTTTTATGATTTAGAAAGTGATAATTTCGATGCAGGGCAACAGCGCATAGCTCAACATTTGATTGGCTATCAGAAGAGACAATATTTAGAAAACATCATTAAAAATGATGTAAGTGAGTACAAATTCTATCAAGGGATGATACCTGAAAAAGGTACAACAAACGTACTTAACAAGTTGTTTGATGTGCTAAGTGCCGCTGATCAGGAAAGCATTGATTTCAATGAAGAATGGGCAGTGCGATTGGGCCAATACGGCGGATCAGATGCGTTTGAGGAAATTGAATTTACATTAGATCAAACTTTATTCAAAACTAATCCGCAGGCCTTTGAACTGGTTAATGTTGTTGATAATAATCTTGTTGATTTTGTCATTAGACAGACACCATCACAGATATATGTAAAACCTAAATCTTATAATAACAATCCTTGGCCAGCTATTTCCGGTGGTAGAGATTATTTAAGAACACCTGGTTATGTTCGATATGACCAAATTAACGTTAATATCGACTCGTTAGCTGACATTGTTAACGAAGACATTTCCACGTTCAAGGACGGTGACTATGTCTGGTGTGCGTTCCAAAACAGAGACTGGAACATCTATAGATTTACACCTGCAGAATTCTTCGTTCAAGATTTAGAATATAGCAACGGTGTTTTAAAAATACAATGTGATAAAATACCTTCTGTTGAATCGGGTGATTATATTGGAATTATTAATTCTGATTTAGTAAACGGATTCCATAAAGTAGATGACGTTGTTCTAAATAATATTTTTATAAACAAGACAATTAAAGATTGGAAAAATCCTTTCCAGGACAGTGCGCAGATATTAATTTATAAACTTACGCCACAACGATTTACCAACATTGATTCAATAATTTTACCTAAAATAATTAAAAATTCTGAATATGCTTGGACAGATGATGTGGGCAACGGTAAGCCAGGTGTATGGAAAAATATACCTGTTTACTCTAGGAAAAAATTAGTTAATCCGTTACTACCTTCCGGCAGCAAACTAGGCAAAGCACTAGCAGTTAGCCGTAATGGCCAGATAATGGCAACTGCTAACGAACAAAATGAAATATTAATTTATAACAAATCAAATAGCACTACTGGTTGGACACGTAGACAAAGTATACAACCCCCAACGCTATTAGGCTCACTGACAGGCTATGGCGATGTATTAGCTATCAGTGAAGATGGTAAATTTATGGCAGTGGGCTTGCCTAGATCAAGCACCGTATACACTAACCTTGTTGGCGATTATAATAATACGTTAACGTATACTGCTGGGGATATTGTTCGAGTAGGAAACACACATTGGAAAGCTAAAAGAACAGTTGTAGCAGATGGCAGCTCTATAAGCCTTAATGCACAAGATTGGGAGCCAGCATACTTAATTGAAGTCGATACTGTAAATGGATCTGCAAGTGCTTTGACTAATCAGGGTATGGTCATGCTTTATATTAAAGATGACAACGGTGACTATGCATATCTAACATCCTTTGTAAGCCCAGAGCCTGTAGATAATGAATATTTTGGATCAAAAATAAAAATAGCCAAAAACGCAAATGATTATACAATGGCTATTAGCAGTATCGGATATAACAATAATCAAGGAAGAATTTACCTGTTTAATTATTCTGGTGCAGCAAGTAGATGGGCCATGAGCTATGATAATAGGTACAGAGGATTTTACAGTAACACTGTCGAGTATGGTGTTGGTGATATAGTTTTTTATGATTTTAAACTGTATCAAAATACTAAAGCATCTGAAGGTATAAATCCAGAAACTACTAATAACTGGCAGCGCATCACAGATAAAAATATTTTAGGTTATTTTCCACAACAGATTGTAACTGCTGAAGCTGATCTTAATTTAGATTATTTGCCATTAGTCGGCGATGGATCAACAGTCATCGATGGCTTAGGCGATTCTACTACACAAGGAAAAGAAACAGTTGAGTCTATTAGACAGGGTGATCAGTTCGGATATGACTTTGACTTCAGCCAAGACGGATCATATCTTGTAATAAGCGCACCCCTGGCAGATCAATTATCCTATGAAAATTATAGGGGATTATATAGAACAAATCAAACATACATTGTTGATGATGTAGTTTTACATTCAGGAAGTTATTACAAATGCCTAATAAGTTTTAATGGTGTTGCTGCCGGTGTGTTTAACGGAGCCAAGTGGCAACTTTTATCTTCATCACTTGAGTCAAATAACGGTAAAGTATTTGTCTATAAGAAAGATGAAGATAGCTATGATCTAATACAAACATTAGCAAAAAATAACGTTAATTTTACCAGCGCAGAAAAATTTGGTGAAAGTGTTTCCCTAGCATCTGACGCTAGTGTTTTAGCAGTGGGCAGTTTGTTAGCAGATGATACTAGAACGGATCAAGGTGTTGTCAGGGTATTCAATTTAACTGACAATGAATTTGACTTCAAGCAATTAATAAAAAATAGAAGTCCGGAATCTGTAGAAGGGTTCGGTGCTGAAATTAGATTTGTTAACAACAATAAAACTCTTGCTGTTTTAAGTGCGTTAGGTGATTCATTTGTATCAACTACATTTGACAGCGCAGCGACTACATTTGATAGAACAACTACTAGGGTAAGAGATTTTAATAGAGACAGCGGTAGAATTGACATTTATGACAAATACAATGAAAACTTTGTATTTGCTGAATCTCTACCAGTAGAAAATTCTAACACTGATAGGTATGCATTTGCTTTTGATGCAGGTAATAATGTTATAGTGTCGTCAGCAATTAATGCCGTTAATTCGTCTGTGGCCAACGGCGCTATCTATACATACACCAAGTCTAGCAATAAGTTTAGTTGGACATTGGATCAACAAGAATCTAACAAAGTTGATATTTCAAAAGTTAAAAAAGTTTTTCTCTACAATAAGAAAACAAACGATTTAGTTACATACTTAGATGTAATAGATCCAGTTCAAGGTAAAATCGCAGGAGTTGCTGAACAGGAAATTAAGTTTAAAACTTATTACGATCCGGCGACTTATTCTATAGGCACTGACAGTGTTCGTGTAGACGACGGTATGGCATGGTTAGATAATCAAGTAGGCACCTTATGGTGGGATTTGACCAGAGCCAAATTCTTGGATAGTTATACCGGAGATATTGTTTATAAAAACAGTACTTGGAATACTCTTTACGAAACAGGTAGTATCGATGTTTACGAATGGGTAGAATCTAAACTAACACCTGAACAGTGGGACGCACAAGCTGACACTGAGGAAGGACTAGTATTAGGCATAAGCGGCACAAGTCTATATGGCAACAGCGTTTACAGTCTAAAAAGAAAATATGATTCTGTTTCACAAACTTTTAGAAACACTTATTATTTCTGGGTTAAAAATAAAACCATAACCCCTAACGTTCAAGGAAGAAGCATATCTGCAAGTAGTGTGGCTTCTCTTATAAGAGATCCTAAGGGACAAGGGTTAAAATATATTCAGTTTACTGACACTGATTCTTTCAGTTTAGTTAATGTATCTAATAATTTACAAGATAGTGACGTTGTCTTAGCAGTTCAATATTGGATTGTGAATCAGGATAAACTCAATGTTCATACTGATTGGAAAATTATCAGTGAAAACAAAAATACAGAAATACCATCTTTAATAGAAAGAAAGTGGATTGACAGTTTAGTTGGTGTGGATGAAAACAATAAATTAGTTCCAGATTTAAATCTACCAGCTAAACAACGTTACGGTAATCAGTTTGTACCTAGACAAAGCATGTTTGTTAATAGATTAGAAGCACTAAAGCAATTTGTTGAAAGACTTAACGGCGAATTTAAAAAGTTATTAATTGTTGATTCTGCTGACCTTAGTGATTTTAATTCTATTGATAAAGTACCATCAACAGTATCGGGACTGTACGATTATGTGATCGATGCAGATAATGAATTGCGATTGGTTAATACTGGCGGATTTAGACAGCCAAGTTTACGACCCGTTGTAGTAGATGGTGAAGTTGTTGATGTTTTAATTGATAATCCAGGTTCTGGATACATCTATGCTCCTTACCTAACAATTAACGGTGCAGGTAAAGACGCAAGGGTCAAAACAATCATCGATCAAACTAACGGTAGCATCACTGGCGTTAATATTATTAATAAGGGATATGGTTATAGTGAATTTGATACTACAATAACCATACGAAATTTAAGCACACTGATTAGAAGTGATAGTAATGCCATAGGACGTTGGAGCATTTATGATTTCAATACTTCATCAAATACATGGGTTAGAACAAAAACTCAGGGCTACGATGTAACACAATTTTGGAATTATATCGATTGGTATGATGTTGGATATAATCAGTTTACAAAAGTTGATTACATTGTAGATGGAACTTATCAACTTTATACATTAGTATCTGATGTTGGACAAATAGTAAAAGTAAAAAATGTTGGATCTTCGGGATGGGTTCTCTTAGAAAAATTTGCAAATATCAAGAGTGTTGATTACACGGAATCTTATAGAGTTATTGGAAGACAGAATGGAACTATTCAGTTGTCTAATAAATTCTATCAGTTCGTTGACACTAACTTAGGCTTTGATGGTCCGTTATTTGATGCTGACACTTATGATAACTCTGGTTCTACAGAGTTACGTATAATATTGACAGCATTGAAAAATAAAATTTTAAAAGATGATCTAAGATACATCTACTTAGATTTGTTCTTTTCAAGTTTGCGTTACGTATTGGCAGAACAAACATTTGTTGATTGGATATTCAAAACAAGTTTTGTAAAAGCCATGCACAACGTAGGCGAACTAAAACAAAAAGTTACATATAATAACGACAGTTTAGAAGATTTTGAGAATTATATTTCTGAAGTAAAACCTTATAGAACTAAAATTCGTGAATATGTAAGTAATTACACAGCAGTAGATAACAGTCAAAGCGTGGTTACAGATTTTGACTTACCTGCTTTGGCTAAAAATAATAAAATAGAACCATTAACAGTCACTGTTGAAAACGAAACTATTGTTACAAACGACGAAGAAATCAATCAATACCCATGGAAACATTGGTTAGACAATGTTGGATTTAAAGTTGATGAAGTCGTATTAATAGATGGCGGATCTGGATATATTAATAGACCAGTAGTTAGATTCATAGGCGAATGTGAAGAGCCAGCAGTTGGCAGAGCTTACATAGCCAATGGAAAAGTAACTAAAGTTGAAATATTGTCTAAGGGCAAAGGATATTTAAAGGCTCCTATTGTAGAAATTTCTGGCGGATTTGCAACAACTGGCGTTAATGCTAGAGCTATATCTATTATAAAAAATGACGCTGTAAGAAGTAACTTGATCAAAATTAAATTTGATAGGATTACAAGAAACTTCTTTATTACAGACCTGTCTGTAACTGAAACATTCACTGGCACTGGATCTAGACTACAGTTCCCATTAAAGTGGAGTCCAGACACACGCATTGGAAATACAACAGTTGTAGTACAAAATCAAGAAGCATTGCGTGACACATATACTGTTACAAGTAAAAAATCTACGTCAAGAGGATATACTTCATATTCTGGACTGCTAACATTTGATACAGCACCAGCTGTTGGAGATCAGATAACCATTACATATGTAAAGGATTTCAATAATCTTTCAGCGGCAGACCGCATCAATTACTATTATAATCCGGAAACAGGACAGCTGGGCAAAGATATGGCTCAGCTTATGACCGGCGTAGATTACGGTGGTGTTAATATTGTTGGATTAGACTTTAAAGCCAGCAGTGGTTGGGATGAGCTTCCTTGGTTCAACGATGTCTGGGACACCTTTGATCCAACATTTGATGACTATATTATCACAGTAGGTGATAGTAGTTATGAATTTCAATTGCCATATACACCAGCATCAGGCCAGCAAATAAACGTCTATGTCAACGGAGTAAGAATTGATGACTTATATTTTGATGTTTATGACGGTAGCACAGTTCAACCTAATGGAAGATTAGTAGCACCTGCTACGGCAAAGATGAAAACGATCATCGGTAACGGGGTAACAAATACATTTGCACTACCAAATTTAACAAGTAATCCTCCTCTAGATATTAATTCTGGTGATCAAATTATATTTAGAAAGTCCACTAGCGATGGTTCGCAAGCTCCGAATAACTTAGACTATGACACTGCACTAAGCGGTGGCGACCTTGCTTATTCTACAGCCACTGGACTATCGGCTGAAGATATTATTGTAGATGGCGACGGGTTTGTAACACCTACTTCTAGCCCAGCCACTGAGGAAGTTGTCCCAGGACAAATTTTTGATGCAGTGGCTATCAAAGTGTACCATAGACCAACAAACGGATCCGCCAATGTAACAACTAAGAATTATGTTGCAGATGGTGTCAATAAAGTGTTCTCTATGGAACAATATCCTAATACTCAGGAAGCGATTATAGTAAAAGTTGATGATACAATAGTAGAATTAGGTGACGATTATACTGTAAATTATGATACTAAATCTGTGGAATTTGCTGTTGCCCCAACTAATAAAGCTATAGTTTCTGTAACTAGCTTTGGATATAACGGAACTGACATATTGGATTTAAATTACTTTGTCGGTGATGGCAGCACTATCGAATTTATGACTAACGCAACATGGAGCGATAGCGCAACTTCGTTAGTTGTAGTTTCTGGTGTAGTGAAAGATTATGTACTGTTTAGAACAGACGACACTTATGAAAGTATAAACAAAGTAGGTATAAGATTTGGCGCTGCTCCAGATTCCGGAGCTGTTATCAATTATCTAATTTCTGGATCTTCAGAAAGAACATTTAGTCTAACTTCTAAAGAAATCATAGTCGGCGATGGATCTACAAATACTTTTGCCTTGACAAATACATTGGGCAATAGAGATCCTTTTGAGGCTAATATAATTGTAAGAAATAGTACAACTAATCAAATTTTATCTGGCCCAGACAATATCTATTACACATTGTCAGACAATAACTTGACTTATAAAATTCCTACAGTTAAATTTGAAGCCGATTCTTATGAAACTGATGATTTTAAAGTTTACTTGAATGGTGTTGAGTTAACCTTAATGGTGGATTACAGATTAGATTTATTAACTGGCAATGTCATTTTAAATATTTCTAATTATGTAGATGGTGGAAGAATGATTGTTAGCATACTTCCAAATGCTGATTATCAAATTTCTACAGATTCTACAGTAGAGTTAGTGACCTTCTCTAATACCCCGGCATTAAATCATGAAATAGTTATATTAAGTATGTACAATCATGATGTTCTGGATGTAGAACGCACTCAGGTCACTATAGAAACTGCTAACTCTCTTGTAGCAGACACAGTTGAATATTTAGAATATGGCAAGAGTTTAGGTGGTATTATTGCCCTAGGCAGAGAAGTAATCAGTGATGACTTTGTATTAGTAATTAAAAACAATACACTACTGACATCAAGTGTAGATTATGTGTTACTGTCTAACAAAACTGAAGTTAAATTAACAGATGATCCAATTGATGGTGATGAATTTGATATTATAACCTTCTCTAGCAACGTATCTAGATCCGGATTCGGTTATATGCAATTTAAAGATATGTTAAACAGGGATCACTATAAGAGAATTTCGAAACAAAAAAGTACTGTGTTAGCACAGCCTTTGAATTATTATGATAATCAAATAATTGTTGATGATGGTAGTGTGTTGACAGAACCTAATAGGGGAAGAAATTTACCAGGAGTTATCTATGTTAACGGTGAAAGGATTGAGTATTTTGTTAAGAATGCCAATATTCTTTCTCAGATTAGAAGAGGAACATTAGGAACTGGTACACCGATGGTACATGCTGTTGGATTAGATGTGATAGATATTGGTCCTACTGAAACTATACCATACACTGATGACATGATCATCGATACACATATCTATGATGGTAGTACTGGCCTTGTCCCACTGCAATATACCCCAGAACCAACTATGGGAACCATTGATGATGGAAGCACTGAATATACTGAATGGTATAGAGATACGATACCTGAGCAATTTGGACAGTGTGATGAAATAGAAGTATTTGTGGGCGGTTATAGTATTAAGGGACTATGGAACACAGAAGTAGATTATAGTCTAGGCGAGATCGTTGTATATGGAACATATATGTTCCGTTGTTTACAAAATCACACTAGTTCAGAATCCTTTGTAGATGATAAAGATAAATGGGAATACTTTGTTGGAACACAGAGACTTAATAAAGTTCCGTATAAAGTTTATAACAATGACATACATCCAGAAAGTCCAGAAGGCGACGAACAGTTTGAAGCTGACTTTGCTGTTGATGGAACCACAGACGCTGTTCGTTTAACTAACGATCTAGTCGCAGGAACTAAAATCATTGTTGTGAAGAAAGTTGGCCGTATTTGGAATGATCCCGGCAGGAGTTTAGTTGAATCTAATAACAAAGTTGCTAATTTTCTTAAAAATACTAGCACTTTATTCCCTCGATAAATACACTGATTGAGAGACAACCATGCAAAATAAAGACTTAACAGGATTACATATAGAAGGGCATATTAAAATTTGGTACCCTGAAACAGGGGAAATAGCTGTCAATAAGCGCAATGCTATCCATTATGAAAACATGAGTATAGCACTTGCAGAGAGTATAGCTAATTCTGGGCAGGGATTTATTTATGAAATGGCCTTTGGTAATGGTGGAACTACAGTTGACCCCACAGGAATAATTACATATTTGACCCCAAATAGTACAGGTATTAACGCAAGTCTTTACAATCAGCGTTATACTAAAGTAGTTGATGACAGAAGTGTATCAAACGTTGATCCTACAAGAAACTATATCGAAACAAGACACGTAACTGGTGTTAATTATACTGACGTATTTGTGACCTGCTTACTTGATTACGGTGAGCCTAACGGACAAAATGCGTTTGATAATACAACTGATAACGAGGGAAATTTCGTATTTGACGAATTAGGCCTAAAATCTTATAGCACTAGTGGTCAAAGTAGATTATTGACGCATGTGATATTCCATCCTGTACAAAAAAGTTTAAATCGTTTAATTCAAATCGATTATACAGTCAGAATTCAAAGCCTAACAGGCATAGCCGGAGCATAAGATGGCATATCAAGTTAGATTTACTGATACTACAAAGACCCCGATAACAGTTCAAGATCAGACTCTGAACTCTGAAAAAAGCGTAGCGTTTGTAGGTAAAAATTATGCTGGTTATAGTCAGGCTATTGCAGAAAATTTTTTACATTTGCTAGAAAATTTTGCAAAAAGTTCTCCACCAACAACACCTATTACTGGACAGTTGTGGTATGATACAACAGTTGGTGTTAACAATCAATTAAAACTTTATGACGGAACTGGATGGGTAGCGGCCGGTAACGTAAAAAAATCAACAACACAGCCCGCAACAGCAGTTATTGGCGACCTATGGGTAGACACTGATAACCAACAGCTATATTTGTACAATGGTACAAGTTGGGTTTTAGTTGGGCCACAATATAGCATAGGTCAAAAAACTGGTGCAGAAGTTGAATTAATTTCTGACACAGTCGGTGATAATATTAGACCATGTTTAACACTGTTTGTTAAAGATGAGCGTGTAGCAATTATAAGCGAATATGATTTTATACCTAAATCAGCTATAGAAGGCTTTACTAGTATTAAACAAGGTATTAATTTATCTACAAAGAATTTTAATTCAAGCGCCACAGGTAATAAATTTTGGGGTACAGCAGAAAAAGCAGAAGCATTGATTGTAGGTGGTGCAGCTATTGCCGCTTCAAGCTTCTTAAGAGGTGATGCAATTAGCACTACCAACTATGGTTTAAACGTTAGAAACAATGCAGGTGTTAGTATTGGTGGTGATCTTGCTTTAAGTATCAGTATCGATAGCAACACAGTCGTATTTTATAATAAAATTTCCGGTTCAAGTATTGATTTTAAAGTTAAAACATCATCAAGTACTCCAACAGTATTAAGAATAGATAGTTCGGAGCGTGTTGGTATAAACAAAACTAACCCAGACGAAGCCCTTGATGTTACAGGAAATATTAAAACAAGCGGTCAGTTAATAGTTACTGGGACTGAAAATGCTACCAATTTACTTACTGGCAGCATAAAAACCACTGGCGGCGCCAGTGTTACAAAAAGTCTTTTTGTTGGAGAAGGCGTAAATGTGTCTGGAGCAAGTTCTTTAGAGAACATATTGCCAAAAACTGACAGTACATACAACTTGGGATCTAGTGCAATTCGTTGGAGTAACATTTATGCAGATAGCATTACTGCTGACAATTTTACAGGCAGTTTTACTGGATTTTTAACTGGTAATATTAGTGGTAGCGCCGGCAGTTTAGTTAGCAATACTGAATTTAGTTTAGGTGATAGGCTAGATGGCAGCGGCAATATTATTCAAGCTAGCGATGTAGTTAGTACAGGTGTTAATTTTAATGGATCTACTACATCGGGTAAGGTCGTTTTAACAGGTATTATTGCTAGTACATTCATTACTAACAAAACTGCATTATTAGATTCTTTTAGTACTGATGAAATACTTATAAGTAGAAGCGGAAATCTTAGAAAAAGCACAAAAAGTACTTTTCTAAGAAACGTTCCAACAGTACCAACAGGCGCTGTGTTTCCCTTTGCTGGAACTGTAGCACCTACTGGATACTTATTTTGCGATGGCAGCGAACAACTAATTGCAAACTATCCTGAATTGTTTGCTGTAATACAATACAATTATAAACCACTGAGCTTATTAACAGGTGTTTCCACATTTGGTCTACCAGATTTAAGGGGCCGATTCCCATTAGGAAGAGATAATATGGGTAATGGTGGTGATAGTTCAGCAAATAGAGTAACAGATGTTGCGGCAGATTCTGTAGGCGGAGTTGGTGGTAGTAGTGACGTAACTCTTACAAGAAATAATTTACCTGAACACGTACACGATCTCAAAGGTAATGCAGGCAGTCAATTCTTTGCATTTAGACCTAGTGCTGGATCACCTCCAGATACAAACGCTGAAGGTGCTAACGGTCTTGTTGCTTCAGGTCAAGGACAGTTAATGGTTGATAGTGGTGGTATATTCATGGATGATTTGCCATCAGATACTTTAAGTGTACCAGTTACAGTTACTAACCACTATCAAACAATGAATTATATTATATTCACAGGTAGGATAGCATAATGGCTTATGTATTAAACAAAACTGACGGATCAGTTTTAACAGAACTAATTGACAGTACTATTGATCAGACAAGTACTGATCTTACTTTGATTGGAAAAAACGTTTCTAATTACGGTGAATATTTCAACGAAAATTTAATAAAATTACTTGAGAATTTTTCAAACACAACAGCACCTAATTTTCCAATAACAGGACAATTATGGTACGATACTTCCGATAATAGATTAAAAGTTTATGATGGCTCGCAATTTAGGACTAGCGGTGGTCCGATTGTTTCGGGTACAACGCCTAGCAGTTTGATACAAGGTGACTTGTGGATCAACAACGTTAAAAATCAGATGTATTTTTACGATGGTATTGATCTACTTCTTGCAGGGCCTTTGTATAGTGATGAGCAAGGAATTTCCGGCCCAGAAGTAGCCAGTGTTCAAGACACTGCTGGTAACCTTAAAGTGATAGTTAAGGAATGGTGCGGTCAAACCTTAATGGGCATTTATAGCAAAGATGAGTTTACTCCTGCTACAGCGATTGATGGATTTTCTGGAACAATCAAAAAAGGATTTAACGCAAGTTCACTTTCGGATTTTAAACTACATGCCACAGCAACTAAAGCTGACGGGTTAACTAATCCAAGTAATCCCACAGGTACAGCACTTTCTGCAACATCATTTGTTAGCACAACATCTAACAGTACGATGATAGGAACATTATCTGTACAAAATGGTACACCTTTGATACTTGGTCCTAATCAAAATAATGAAGTAAGAATTAGTGCATCGTCTTTTCAGATGATCAGTAACAATTCTGGACAGGATTTTGTTGTTAAGGTTAAAAATGCGTCCTTTACAAATGACGCAATCACTGTTAAACCATTAACTTCATATGTGGGTATTTTCAAATCTTCTCCTACAGCAACATTAGATGTAGGCGGCAGTATAACATTATCTGGCGATTTGACTCTAACAGCGGGTAAATTTAAGCCCTATTACAATAGAATTACTACAAATCACACAGCAGTTGCTGGTGAAAGATTAATTGTTGATATTATTGCTCCAGCAACAATTACGTTGCCAGCCAGCCCATCAGTGGGAGATTATGTAACAATTATTGATGCTTCAAGTGCTGGTTTCAGTACTTATAACGTAACAGTTGCGAGAAACGGTAGCAAAATTAACAACGCCACTTCTGATTTAACTGTAAATCAAAGCGGTAGAGCATTTACTCTTGTCTATGTAGGGGCGACAAGGGGCTGGGTTTATGAGAATAACTTAGTTTAAATAAATATAGAAAAGGGGTTTAGGGAATGCCTTATAACATTAATAGATACAACGGTACACTGTTAACCACTGTTGAAGATGGTACAGTTGATACGACACTGGACATTAAACTTATCGGTAAGAATTATGCCGGTTACGGTGAAGTGCAGAATGAGAATTTTGTACATTTGCTAGAAAATTTCGCTGGAACAGGCGAACCATCCAAAAAAACAACGGGCCAGATTTGGTACGACAGTGCTAACAAAAAGCTAAAATTTTACGATGGTACTAAATTTAGAACCACTGGTGGTGCAGAAGTAGGGACTACAGAACCAGTAGGACTAACCACAGGTGATTTTTGGTTCAATACATCAACAAACCAGCTATATGCTTGGGATGGCGGCGAATTTATACTCGTTGGTCCACAGGCAGTGGCCGATGCTGAAACTACTCAGCTACGTTCTAGAAGTGTTGTTGACAATTCCAGTGCTACTCATGCTATTGTTGAAGCAGTTATAGATGGCACTACAGTTTATATTATTAGCAGTGATGAGTTTACCCTTAACAATTCCCTTAATCCTATCACTGGCTTCAGCGTAATCAAGAAAGGTATTACATTAGTTAATACTCCTAACGTAACAGCTGGCGTTGAAGTAGCTGGGGTTACTAGCTCAGATCATAGATTCTGGGGAACAACATCAAACGCTTTAAAACTTGGTGGTATTGATGCTAATCTATTCTCTAGAAAAGACGTTTCAGAGTATCCAACAGCGATTCAAAGATTTGCTGATGTTGGATATACAGTTGGTAATGACAATGATCTACGTGTGTTCATTGATGGAACAACACCGACGATTCAAAATGATTTAAGCGACACTATTGTCTTTAAAACAACATTAAGCGGCACAAAAATTCCACTAAGACTTGTGGGTGCAGATCTTTTACCTGGTGTTAATAATACATCAAATATTGGATCTAGTGCTTTAAGATATGCAACAGTTTTTGCTACAAGTTTTAATGGTACTGCAACTCAAGCAGATTCAGTAAATGTTGGTGGTACTTATAGAACGGCATCTACTGCGTCAAGCGTAAACACAATCGCAGCAAGAGACAGTTCTGGAAACATTTATGCAAATCGATTTGAAGGGGTAGCATCAGAAGCAGAATACGCTGACTTAGCTGAGGTTTATGCTACAGATGCTCAATATTCTGTTGGTACAGTAGTAGCAGTAGGCGGCGAGAAAGAAGTTCGTGCATCAGTTTTCGGTGATCGTGCTATTGGTGTTATTTCAGAAAAACCAGCTTATCTAATGAATAGCGAAGCAGAAGGTCAAGCAGTAGCACTTAAAGGTCGTGTTCCTGTTCGTGTTACTGGAGCCATTAAGAAAGGTGACCGTTTAGTAGCCGCCGATAATGGCTGCGCAGTACATGCCACTTTCCATCAATTTGCTGATGTATTTGGAATCGCCCTTGAATCAAGTGATGATACCGGTGAGAAATTAATTGAAGCAGTAATACTGTAAAATAAATAGATAGAAATTAACAGAGAGAATTAAGATGCCAGGATCAGCAGGAATTTACCCAAAGAATGACGGCGATACAATTTATGCAGCCGACTATAATAACGTTCAAGACACAGTTCAAACTTTATTAGGAACTGGACTTGCTGACCAGGGTTATGGACAAGCAGTTGGTAGTTCACAAGTAGCTATTAATAATAAAGTAACAGTAGGTCAGTGGAGTGTTTTACGCACTGATTTATTAAAAATTAGAACACACCAAACTGGAGTTGACGAAACTGCTAATTTAACAGTGCCAACAACCAGTGATAAAATTACTAACGAATTCGTAAATCAATATAAAACATATGCTACGACTTGTACAACAAATAGATTTTCTATTGCTAGTAATCAAGGACAGGAGGAAGCATTTGTTTCTAGACAAAGAGTAACTGCTTGGAATGGTGTTTTAACGCATACTGTTACAGTCACTTTTGCAAGTTCAAATGCTGCTCGTCATTGGTTCAACGCAGGCGGACAATTTAGATTCACTGCTAGTAGGTCTGGTGGCGGTGCAACGAGTAAAAATACTATTTGGGAAAACTTACTAAGCGATATGGGCACTATTACGTTGGCTGCTAATGGGACAACTTATAGTGGTACAGGCGGAACAGCACAGACCAGCACTGGATGGTATCAATTAACCACATCGAATACAAAAATATTTGAAAAGCCAGCCGCAGCTGGAGTTTACAACGAAAACGACTATATCATCTATGCACGTAAAAATGCCAGTGATAACACAGCAACTGAACTAACTCTTGTAATCGAGTTTAGAGACGATGATTCAGGAGATCAAAGACCAGTAGATCCTGGTACTCTTGGCGTTGATGGCTTAGGTACTGCAGGTCCTGGTGTAGACGAAGATGTTGACGGAACACTGACCAGTGTAGTTAGAATCTTTAGGCCAATCGGCAGCAATGTTGAATTAACTGCTCCAGCAGTTTCAGAATCAGGGTTATAATCCAAAACTCTTGACTTTTAGCTCCTCTCTCTTTATAATAGAGTAGAGGAGTTTCTATGGATGATAAGCTAAAACAAGCATTTGAAATCGCCAATTATATGACCACATTGGCAGATCAAAAACGTATATTAGTCGAAGAATACAATCAAAATATCATTTATTTCTTCAACGGCGGATGTTTTCGTGTTGATAGAGAATTAATCAATTTTGTAAAAACATTGATTGATTTAGACAAGCAAGATGCTGTTATTATTGACAGTAACAATTTACCAGTAGATATCCAAAATTTAAAAACATTCTTAGATGAAATTCTAAATACGTATTCTTCAGCAGTTAATTCCTATCACAACAAGTATCAGAAACTTAGGTCTTGTAGATCTGTTGAAGGCATTTTGAATCTATGACTAAGGGTGTATTGATATTTGCTTTTAATAATTCTGAAATAGATTATGTATCTATAGCTGCCTATGCAGCCAAGCGAGTTAAACAATTTTTAAATTTGCCTGTATCGATTGTTACAGATCAATCTAGCTACGATACAAGCACATTTGAAAATGTGTTTGATAAAGTTATAATAGATAATGATACCAGCACACAGGTAAAAAGGTTTTATAACGGTTCTGATAGTTATAAATCTGCAACTTGGCGTAACGCATCGAGATCTACTTGCTATGACCTTACGCCTTATGATGAAACGCTAGTTATAGATTCTGATTTTATTATAAACAGTGATTTCTTAAAATATTGCTGGGAGCAACCAAACGACTTTTTAATTTATGATAATTCTTTGGATCTAGCCAGCTGGAGAGATACATCGGAATTTGACTACATTAGTCAGTACTCAATAAAATTTTATTGGGCTACTGTGTTCTTTTTTAGAAAAAATAAAAAAACAGAAGTATTTTTTAAGTTAGTAAATCATATAAAAACTAACTGGGATTACTATCAAAAACTGTATCAATTACCAAGCATAAAATTTCGCAATGATCATGCATTTAGTATTGCTATACACATTTTAGGTAAGGATTTGATAAACACTTTTCCAAACAAAATGTTTTACATTACTGACAGAGATTTCCTTATCAAACATAAAGATACAAAAATGAATTTTTTAATTCAGAAGAAGGGCGCATCAGATCAGTACACCGCAGTTACTACAACTGATTTAGATATTCACGTAATGTCAAAATACAGTCTTTTAAAAATTGTGAGTGAAAGTTATGAGTAAAGGGCATGTATTTTTAGCACAAAATAGTTCAGTTGATTATGTCACACAGGCATATGCACTGGCTAGAACAATTAAACATTATAACAAACAATATAATCAAACTTGTTTGATAACATCTGACACTGTACCAGACGAATATCGTGGAGCGTTTGATTATATCGTTTCAATTCCGGGTAATGATGATGCTAAAGATAGTCAGTGGAAAATTCACAATCGTTGGAAAATTATTCATACAACACCATTCACTGAAAATTTAGTATATGATACAGATATGCTACTTTTGGGATCTAACGATCATTGGTGGGATTTTTTATCAAATAAAGATGTTGTATTAACAAGTAAAGTTAAAGATTACAAAGGCAGATTTATACACAGTGATTTTTATAGAAAAACTTTTACAGCAAACAGTCTGCCTAATTGTTATCTCGGAGTCCACTATTTTCAAAAAACTAATAGAGCCTACGAATTTTATAAATGGTTAGAAGTTATCACAAAAAATTATCAAGAGTTTTATGATACGTTTGCATCCAAAAATAAACAAAAATTTTGTAGTATGGACTTAAATGCCAGTTTGGCAATCAAATTTATGAATGCTGAACAGGAATTTTTAATAGATACTGAAACGCCATCTTTTATACACATGAAGCCAGCAATACAGGGCTGGATTTCAAATCATAAATCTTGGCAAGATGTAATATCTTACAGTTATGATGGTACATTGACTTTGGCAAATATTCCACAGTTAGGAGTTTTTCATTATACTGAAGATGATTTTTTAACAGAACAAATTTTAGAAAAAATAGATGGATTATCTTACTGAAGAAGAATTAAGGATAGCGCAACGGCCTTATGAGGTACCGAAGTTTGCCTACATCTATTATAATGACCAAAAAGAAATAACAATGATTTCGCCGATCAAATACGACAATTTGGATTATTTAGAAGTTGCATTTGACAGAGCCAAAGACTTTTTATTAGGCAAAAAAGATTTTGCTAGATACGATTTAGAATATTTTAAATCTGGCACATTAGCTAAAACAACTATAGAACAGAAAATAAGAAAGTCTGTGATTTATGAAATACCTAATGTAGACTCAAAAAATAAATGTGATATCACGCTTATACATTCAGCTGATCACTGGAAAGTACATTTAAGCAGTGAATCTATAGATGTACTACAAAGAAGAAATTTAAATTCTTCAATGAAATTTTATGTTACTAGTAAATCGAATCCTTCTTTATTAGTAACAACCTTGGAAATAAAAGGATTAGATTTATTGTCTAAAAAAGCAATAAATTTTTCTAGCGAAGAAGAACGAAATTTAAATTCAATAAGCATCTATGTTTATCCTGAATTTGATTCATATGGATTGTTAAAAAATGACGACGATTAATGTTTTAGACTGTGATATAATCTATCTCAGTTACGATGAACCCAATGCAGAAAAAAACTATGCAGATCTGCTGACTAAAGTACCTTGGGCAAAACGTATACATGGAGTCGAAGGTAGTGATGCCGCACACAAAGCCTGCGCCAAAATAAGTGATACAGAACGCTTTATCACAGTTGACGGCGATAATATTATTAAACCTGATTTTATAAATCAAAAAGTAGAAATTGAAGACACTGTCGATTTATCCAAAAGTGTTATAAGTTGGGGTGCTTATAATATTATTA
>JACCDJ011592595.1_pt1 | contig 26064 bp, 17 predicted proteins | sample 7444481 | NCBI WGS metagenome assembly JACCDJ01 (sample SAMN15323435, study PRJNA562643) | freshwater metagenome | isolation source: river surface water | place: USA:Blue River Watershed | collected 2017-08-15 | reverse complement strand
TGGTGCTATCTCCGATAGTCGTCCTTTACAAGGTCAATCTCCTTACGTAGTTAATGCTGGATGGCTTTATCAAGATGTAGAACACAACTTCACCACTTCTGTTGTGTTGAATCGTGTCGGTCAACGTATTTTCTTGGTAGGGAATGTGAACGATCCAGAGATTTGGGAAAAGGCACGTACTTTCTTAGATGTGCAAATTGCCAAGCAAATAACTAAGAGTATCGAATTAAAAGTCAATGTTCAGAATATTTTAGCGCAAGATCAAATCTTCTACCAGAATGATGATTATGTTGCACATTCTGAAAAAGGATTTGTGGGACGCGGTTTCAATAACCTAGTATATGGCGATCCTTATAACGAATTTGGATATCAGGTGAATCGTGATAATATTGTTTGGAAATCGAATTTTCCTAGAATCTTTTCATTAGGACTTAGCATTAAGTTGTAATAGACTTCATGATTGAATAATTATTGCTAAATATTGAGGTAACATTTGTCAAATAATTTTGTGGTAAAATTATTAATGATGAAAAAATTAATCTCACTTTTTATTCTGCTTGTAATTGGCTTGCAGTCGTATTCTCAACAGTTTTTTGACAGTGTCACTTATCGTGGTGCTTTCACTCCAGCTCCGCAAGCAATGTGGACAGGCGCATGGGTTAACTGGGATCCGCAAAATGCAAATTATCCAGCCCCTACTGATTTCGTAACAAGTGATATCACGGTTAATACCACTTGGACCACTGGTAAAGTATATCTTTTACAAGGTCCGATTTTCATCACTAATAATGCAGAATTGACGATACAACCGGGTGTAATCGTTTTGGGTGAAAAGGCTGCAAATGGTGCAGGCTTATTTGTTACTAGAGGCGCAAAATTATATGCGATTGGTACAGAACAATCTCCAGTTGTTTTCAGTAGCGATCAAGCTGCTGGTCAACGTAACTTAGGTGACTGGGGCGGTATCGTGTTAATGGGTAACGCACATGTTAACCAAGCAGGTGGAACAGCTTATGTAGAAGGTTTTGCAAATAGTGCAAATACACAATACGGCGGCGGCGCTACACCGAACGATAATGATAACTCAGGTGCGTTACAATATGTTCGTATTGAATTCGGTGGTTATATCTACCAACCTAATAAAGAAATTAACGCATTGACATTGGGTGGTGTGGGTGCAGGAACTACCTTAGACCATATCCAAGTATCATATACCAACGATGACGCTTTTGAGTGGTTTGGTGGTGCTGTAAATGCAAGACATTTGGTTTCTTACCGTAACCTTGATGACGACTTCGATACAGATTTCGGATTTAGTGGTAACGTACAATTTGGTTTGGTAGTTCGCGATCCAAGTATTGCTGATAACCCTTCTGTATCTACTTCTGAAGGATTTGAATCTGATAACGACGCTTCGGGAAGTACTGCTTCTCCGTTCACTTCAGCGATTTTTTCTAATATCACTTTGATCGGACCATACCGTGGTAATACTGCAAGCACGATTGCTAGCGGATACCGTAGAGGTGCAAGAATTCGTCGTAACTCTAAATTGAATATCTGTAATAGCTTGTTCTTGGATTTCCAAAGAGGTATTCACATCGATGGTGCTGCGTGTGAAGCAAATGCATTGGCTGGTGATATTCATTTTATGAATAATATCGTAGCAGGTTGTGTAACAGGAAAAACATGTGAGGTAAATGCTGGTAGCACTTTTGATATCTGGTCATATTTTGGTTCTCATGGAAACGACTCACTTACTACTACAACAGGCTTATTAATCAATCCTTATAATTTCTTAAGTCCTGACTATCGTCCAGATTCAGTGAGTATGTCACATGCAGGTGCTGCATTTACAGACTCAATCTTCACAGGTAAAATGTTGGAGTTTGCTTTAGGAACTACAAACTTAAATGGCGAAATGCAAGGATTTAATGTTTATCCAAATCCAAGTAGCAATTTGATTTATTGCGCTGGAATGAATGCTAATATGAAGTATACAATCAGTCTTTATTCTATCACCGGTGAGAAAGTAATGGTTTCTAACACAACTCCGTTAGACATCTCTAGTATCCCAAGTGGTGTATACTTAGTAGAAATGAATGGCAACGGACAACGTGCCATTAGAAAAGTTGTTAAGTATTAATTTGATTTAGTTTTATAAAAAAAGGGAGCAATTGCTCCCTTTTTTTATTGTAGTTATTGGATGAATTACATTCTCACAGTAGCCTGACATTCGCTTTGTAAAGCATCCGTCAAGCGCTTCATTACGCTCTCCATCTTATCGTCTGTTAACGTTTTACTTTCATCTTGGAAGAGCAAGTTAATCGCGTAGCTCTTTTTGTTTTCTCCCAACTTCGCATCGATATACACGTCGAATAAATCAACCTTCTTCAATACAGCACCGCACTGCTTTAGAGCAATACGTTCGATATCTGCGTAGCTGATATGTTTGTCGAGTACCAAGGCCAAATCACGTTGTACGGAAGGGAATTTCGATACTTCAGCGTATTTGATATTTTGTTTGGCAGCCAACTTGTAAAGTGCTTCCCAATGGATAGTTGCAGCCCATACATTCGTTTTAATACCGAATCTTTTCAAGGTCTCTGCATCTACAATTCCTGCTTCAGCGATGCGCATATCTTTCTCCTTCCAAACAAATCCTAGTTGCATGTTTTTCACCTCGGCATTTTCCCAAGCCACTTTACGAATACCGCAAGCCGCTGCAACTTGTTGTACAATGTTTTTCAAAGCGAAGAAATCGAATGCTTGTGCTTTTCCTTGCCAGTTTGATTCTTTCCATTCTCCAGCCCCTATCAATTGCCATTGTTCGTGTTCTGCATAAACGCCTTCTTCTTTTTTGAAGTAAACTTTACCGAACTCAAACCAGCTTTGGTTGCCTTGTTGACGGTTGTTATTATGTGCGATTACTTCTAATCCTCCGAACAATAAATTCTGACGCAACATATCCAACTCCGTATTGATACTATTCAATAATTTGACCGCATCACTCACTTCTCCGTAATAGGCAGAACGTGTAAGCGAATTGTTGATCATCTCCATTACGCCGTTAGCAACTAATGTTTCCGCTACTTTCTCACGCAAGCTCAAACGTCTGTCCGGAGCCTGAATTGGGATGATAGCTTGCACACTGCTCGCCATCGGAATTTTATCTAAGCCATATAAACGAACCACTTCTTCGATAATATCAGCGGCTTCGTGAATATCTGTTTTATGGGAAGGGACACGTAAGTTCCACACACCGTTTTCAATGCTTTCTAATACAAAACCAAGACTGCCTAGCAATAATTCAACTTGGGTTGTGCTTAAGGTCAAACCACTTCTATCATTGATTTGATCTAAACGAATGCGTATAACAGTTTTTGCGAAAGGTTCTGGATGCGTATTGCTTACAGCGCTACAGGCTTCAATGTTTGCATATTGTTTCAACAATACAGAAGCTTTGGTAATCGCAATCGGCGCCATTTCTTGGTCGACACGCTTTTCGAAATGTAGTGCAGAATCTGTTCTTAAACCAAGTCTGGTAGCTGTTTTGCGGATTGTTGAAGGTTTGAACCAAGCAGATTCTAAGAAAATATTTTTAGTAGTATCTGTTACGGCTGAAGAGTCGCCACCCATAATACCTGCAAGACATAGCGCTTGTGTTGGGTCGGCGATTAGCAAATCTCCCTTTTCAATCTTCGCTTCGTTAGCATCTAATGTTTTTAGGGTATAGCTATTGTTGCTCGTATGAATGAGGAGTGTGTTCTGTGCAATTTTATCGGCGTCGAATGCATGGAGCGGTTGCCCACAGTCATGCAAGACATAATTTGTTATATCAACGATATTGTTAATGGAACGAATGCCGATGGCTTGTAAACGGTTGCTCATCCATTTCGGAGCAGTGTCTACTTTTGCACTGGCGAAGTAGCGACCGCAATAGCGTGCGCAAGCTTCGTTATCGAGCACTTGTACTTGTATCGGACTTTCAATCGTGGATTGAATATCTTCTTCTTTAAGTAAAGGCAATAATTGCGCCTTACGTTCTGGATGATGTACGTTTAAATAAGCTACGATTTCACGCGCTACGCCATAATGGCTATACGCATCACTACGATTCGGTGTTAATCCGATTTCGAATACATGATCTACATATACATCCAACAAAGCTGCGACCGGAGTTCCAACAGGTGTTGCTGGGTCAAGTACTAAAATTCCAGCATGACTAGCACCTAAACCTAATTCGTCTTCGGCACATAACATCCCCATACTTTCTTCGCCACGTATCTTTGCTTTTTTAAGGGTGATCGGTTCGCCTACGGAAGGATATAAGGTGGTACCTACTAAAGCGGTAGGTACTTTCTGACCGACTGCCACATTCGGCGCACCGCATACGATGTTCAGTGGCGTATCAGTACCAATATTAACCGTTGTAAGTTTAAGTTTATCTGCTTGTGGATGAGGAATACAGGTTAAAACTTCACCTACTACAACGCCTTGTAAACCTCCTTTAATAGATTCATATGCGATGATATCTTCTACTTCTAATCCAAGAGAGGTTAATATGACAGATACTTCCTCTACCGGAGGAAGGGCTTGAACGTAATCGCAAAGCCAGTTATAAGAAATTTTCATAATTAAATTCGGAAACGGTTAAGTCTATCTATGCTTTGCTTATTGGTCGAATATTGTTTCGATAATAATTAAAGAAAAGTAAGGCTAAAGAGGTTAAGATAAATCCTATGATAGCGGATATGATGGCGTACATCTTCTTATTAGGATGTACGATTCGAATGGAGAACTCAGGTTCGTCAATGGTTAGCATTACTGATTTGTCGCGACCGAGCACTACTTTGTTTACTTCTAAAGTGGCGATAGCTTCTGCATAAATCTTATTCAGAATTTCTACATCGCGTCTTAATTGCATTTGTTGTAGATGACCACTAGTCTTGGTGGAGGTCATGGAAATATCTGATTGATGCGCTAATTGTGATTCTTTCGCTTGAAGAATAGCGTGAATTGAATCAACCCTATACTTCGAAATTTGATAGCTTTTAGATTGGTTGTCATTTTGATTTTCGATGAAGAAGCGATTCATGAAATCTAAAATGCGATTTGATAGATTCTTAGAAAATTTAGGATCCACACTCGCCACTTTTAATTTAACCATTCCCAACTCTTCATCTAGATTGACATAGACATTCTTCTTAGATATTTTGTCATAGATAGCCTCTAGCAAGCTATCTTCACTTGGTATAATCTTATAAATACTTTCTGTTTTAAATTGATAAGGAGCTTCATCCTTTTTGTGCAATTTATACAAACGTACGTATTGATCAGCTAGGCAGGTGGTTTTCCCTTCAACCGTAAATTTTTGGAGAAGACAACTTTTTATAGACTGACGAGAAAGCGATACACCGATAATTGTTTTATTATCTGGTTCGAAGGCGCCACTATTTCCTAAGGAGAAGCCAAATTGACTTGCTAAAGCAAGAGCTGAAGATTGTACTCCTCCCCAGTATTTTCCTTTAACACCTAGCGTAGCATTTACTTCATAAACAGTTTCTTTTCTTGCGGCAACGAAGTAACCCAGGCTAGCAAATAATACCAAAGCAATTAGGAATACCCACCAATTTCTCTTAGCTAGTCGAACGAAGCCAAGTAAGTTGGAAATTATGTCATGAATTGAAAGTTCTTTTTTCTCCATTGTGGAAGCCTATTGACTTATAAAGGTACTTAAAAATTCGGGCTTAATGTATAGCCGAATAATAAAATAAGCTATTTGTGCGTTATACTAAAAATGCAATGAAATGTTATCGAAAACAATGAGTGCAGCCGTTCTAGGAGTAGACGCTTGGCCTATAACAATTGAGGTGAATTTAACAGAAGGCTTAGGATATAACTTAGTTGGTTTGCCTGATAATGCGGTCAAGGAAAGTATGCATCGGATCGAGAGTGCTTTGCATGAATGCGGGTATATGATGCCGCGGAGAAAAGTGGTAATAAATCTCGCTCCGGCAGATATTCGAAAAGAGGGAAGTGCCTATGATTTGCCCTTAGCCATTTGTTTATTATCAGTGAGTGAGCAAATCGGAGAAATAGATACATCGCAATATTTTATCATGGGCGAGCTTTCTTTGGATGGAAGTGTCTTACCGGTGAAGGGTGTCTTATCGATGGCTTTGCTAGCGAAGCGTATGGGTATGCGTGCGATTTTTGTCCCTTTGGAAAATGCTCGTGAGGCGGCTATTGTAAGGGATTTAGATGTTTATGGTGTAGCGCATCTTCGGGATATGATTGCGCATTTTATTTCGGAGCCCTTGACAGCTATTAAAGTTGATTTGGAAGCCTTATTTGCAAAAGAGGATTCAGAATTCGCTTATGATTTTCAGGATGTAAAAGGTCAAGAAGGAATCAAGCGTGCGATGGAAATTGCTGCAGCAGGATCACATAATGTAATTCTTATTGGTCCGCCAGGTGCAGGCAAGACGATGTTAGCAAAGCGTTTACCCAGCATACTTCCTCCCTTAACTTTAGAGGAGGCCTTGGAGACCACGCGTTTGCATAGTGTAGCGGGAAAGTTGCAGGCTAATCAGACATTAATTACGAAGCGGCCTTATCGCAGTGTTCATCACACTATTTCAGATATTGGTTTGGTAGGTGGTGGTGCGCATCCGCAGCCAGGGGAGATTTCATTAGCACATCATGGGGTATTATTTCTAGATGAGTTGCCTGAGTTTAAGCGGGTTGTTTTGGAAGTATTACGTCAGCCAATGGAAGAGCGCAGGATTACGATATCGCGAGCGCGGTTTAACGTAGAATTTCCCGCGAGCTTCATGTTGGTAAGTGCAATGAACCCCTGTCCTTGTGGCTATTTTAATCATCCTGAACGGGCATGTGTATGTGGATCTGCGGTGGTACAGCGTTATCTCAATCGAATCTCTGGTCCTTTAATGGATCGTATCGATTTGCATGTTGAGGTAACGCCTGTACCTTTTAAAGAGTTGGAGTCGCGACAAGCAGGAGAGAATAGTGCGACGATTCGCGCTCGCGTTATAAAGGCTCGTCAAATTCAACAAGCGCGTTTTGTTGGAAAGGGTTTGTATGCGAATGCGCAAATGAGTGCAGCGCAGTTGAAAGAATATGTGCAATTAGATGAGGCCTGTGCTAGTTTGTTGAGGCAGGCGATGCAACGTTTGTCGCTTAGTGCGCGCGCGTATGATCGGATTTTGAAAGTGACGCGTACGATTGCTGATTTGGAAGGGAGTGAAAATATTCTTCCGCAGCATATTGCAGAAGCGATTCAGTTTCGGAGTTTAGATCGTGAAAGCTGGGGTGCTTAAAAGGAAAAAGGCCGCATCCGCGGCCTTCCTTTTTTTTGGTTAAAGTGTGTGTATGGTTAGTTGTTGATAAAGGTCTCTATAACACGTGAAGTGGCTTTGCCATCCCACATTGGAGGTATTACTCCTTTTTTGTATGATCCGTTTTCTATCTCTTCGATTAGTTTAGTGATAGCTGCAAAGTCGAGCGCACTTAATGTATTCGAACCAGAAGTGACAGTAATCGGACGTTCTGTATTCGGACGTAAAGTGATACATGGTTTTTGTAAGAACGTTGTTTCTTCTTGTATCCCTCCGCTGTCCGTTAATACAAATGTACAATACTTTATTAATTTCTGAAATGAGAAATAATCCATCGGTTCAGTAAACACAATAGGTAGTGCTTTAAACTGATCTGCCAATCCAAACTTTTCCATGTTTTGTTTGGTGCGTGGATGCGCAGGAAAAACAATTGTATAACGCTCTGCAATCTTTTGAAAGATACTATATAACTTCTCTAAACCCTCCTTGCTGTCGACGGTTGCCGGTCGATGCATCGTCACTAAAACGAAATTTTTATCAGCAACATGGAGTGAACTTAAAACATCCGATGTTTCAATTTCATTCTCGAAAGCAACCATGGTATCAATCATCGTATTGCCAACAAAAAATATTTTTTCTTTGGCTTTTCCTTCTGCTAATAAATTATCGTAGCCGCTTTGTTCTGTGACAAAATATCGATCAGTGATTTCGTCGGTAAGAATTCTATTAATCTCTTCTGGCATGCTGCGATCATTCGAACGCAGACCACTTTCCAAATGTGCAATTTTAATACCGCATTTATTCGCAGCAAGTGCGCCAGCTAGTGTAGAGGTAACATCCCCCGCAACCATTACCCAGTCGGGTTTGTATTCTTGCATGATTTTTTCAAGACCAAGAATAATCTGACCTAATTGACCGGCTTGTGTTTTGTTATCTATTTGAAGAAAATAATCAGGCGCGTCTAACTGAAATTGTTCGAAGAAAATCTTCGACATTTTGTCATCGTTGTGTTGACCAGTATGCACAATTTTTAACTCCATATCTGGAGCTAAATTTTTTGCTACTTTTTTTAGTTGCGTAATCTTGATAAAATTCGGACGTGTACCAACAACCGTCAACAATTTCTTCATAGGATAAAGTTACAAAATCCTTTTGGATTTTAATCTTTACCGAGCATATCTTGCATTTCGTCGATATATTTTTTCGCAAGTACTTTTCGATCGAAATGTTCTTTCGCGAAGTTGTATCCATTCTCTCCTTGCGTTTTTACAAGACTAGGATTCGCTTTATAATATTTGATTTTTGTTGCAAAGTCATTTGGGTTCTCAGGCTCCACAAAACATCCTGCCTGAGCTTGTTCTACCAATTCTTTTGATACGCCATCAATAGCCATTAGAATTGGTTTTTTGCTAGCCATATAATCGAAGGTCTTGTTGGAATAAATGGTCTTGAAGGTATCCACTTTTTTAAGAACCGATGTGCCAATATCTGCCATCAAAATATATTCGAAGACTTCGTTCTTGCTAACGGGAGGAAGAAATAATATGTTGGTGAGCCCGCGTTTTTTAGCCTCTGCTTCTAGGTATGACTTTTCCATTCCACTACCGATACTCAAGATGAGTATATCCGGATCATCTGCTAAAAGACTTGCGGTATCAACTAATTGAATAAGATGATTAGCAACGCCATGTGCACCTACATAGACCACAATAAATTTATTTTCCCAATTGCGCTTCTGGCGAAACTTGATTACATTCAATTTCTCTGCGCATTTCTCAGCAATCGTGAAATCTGCTGCATTTGGGATAAAGCAAATTTTATTGGAATCAATATTCTTTTTCTCAATGAGTGTCTGCTTGAAAGCTGGTGTCAGAACATTTATTTTGCTTGCATGTTTGTAGATCTTTTTTTCAAGCCAATAAGAAAGCTTAATAATCCACTTGTTCTTTAATACCCCTGTGTCAATCGCACTTTCTGGCCATAGGTCGCGTACTTCAAACAAATAGGGAATGCGTTTGAATAGGGAAAGCCAGTAGGCTGTTAATCCGACGAATAATGGAGGTGAGCTTACCAGAATGATATCGAACTTACCTTTCGTTTTGAATAAGCCTCCGTAAAAGGCTGAGAACATAAAAGAGAAGTAGGCCCACAGTCGCCATAAAAAATTAGCATTATACTTATCAGAAACAAAGCATCGGATGATTTCAACTCCGTTATCTAATCGTTCATGGATGAAGTATTTGCCTTTGTATTTCTCTGCTTTCAGTCCGGAGGCGTAATGTACGGTGCCGGCTAAGACTACTATTTCATGTCCTTCTTCCCGCCAGACCTTCGTCATTTCGTTAAAGCGTGATCCACCACCATCGGTAGCGTCTAGAAAAAATTGATGAATGAGTAGTATCCTCAAAGTGCTATGGTTTCAACGCGATGCGTGTAATGATCTTTTTTGTTTCGCTCGTAAAGATAATACACTTTGACTGCTCTTTTAGTCCATAATAGGAAGAATAGAAGGCGTCTGCAATTTCAGCTCTGAGGACTGTTCCATTTTGATCTACGGCACTGATATCGAATTCTTTACTAAAATCAGGATGTATATGCCAGCGTTGATGTAAGGGTTGGTGATTCGTTTCATTGAATTCGTCTTCTATCAACCACTCGGCCTTTCCTTTTGTTTTAGTGATTTTTCGGGAATGATAAATTCCTTTCTTTACTTGACCGAATACATTCACTTTACCTTCTAATACAATTTCATTAGGCGTTTCAAAAGCATTGATTCTTGCCTTTTGATTCCAATAGTACCAAATGAATCGTCCGCCTTTAAGCATTTGATCAAAAGGTCCTAATTGAACGGTATTGTGCGAAGCGGTTCCCATGAAGTAGCTGATGTCTTCTTTGCTGGCGTTGTATTTGTAGGAACCATTGTCACGAAGGATATTTTTACCTTTATACCATAGGTCGAAGTGTAGATTGTCTGCTTGTGCAGGACGATCTTTATAGCTTGCGCATTTTAAAAAGCTAAAGCTATCTTCATCTCGATACATGACATAGCCTCCTTGTGCGGTAGAGTAGTTTTTTAGGCCATTTGACTCGCACTTCTTTTTTGGAAGTAGTGCTCCGTTAGTAAAGTTACATAGCCAATATGCTTCTTCTAGAATCGCTTCTTCGGAGTAGAGGGACGTTTTATAGAGCGCTTGGTGTAGGGCATTCAATGCGGGTCTATAATCACGATAACTCGTATCGCTTAAGGGGAAAAACAGCGCTCCGTCATTAGAGCCATAATTCGGAAGCTCTCCGTTCTGCGGATCGCATTGCGCTTGTAGGAATTCAAGACTTAATGCGGCACGTTGATAGAGGCTGTCCGACCATCTCTCTTGATTTCTTTCTGCAAAGCTGATGGCAATGCTAAGCAATTGTATCACTACCCGATGGTAGTTATTAGAATATTGAAGGTAGCTTCCATCTGCATAAATTTGATAGGCGATTTCTTCCTCGAAATAACGTTTACCAGCTGCTTTGATTTTCGCTGCATTTGGAAAATGCGGAAAAAGACTGCCGCCGATGTATAGCATCAAACTTTCACTGAGTGCGTGATTGTTGCGCACGGCAATTCTTGAAAAGTTGATATTGTGATACACATGCATCAGCTGCTTGTAAACACTGGTTTCAAATTTTTCCCAGAAAGCCTCTGTGATCTGTTCATCGCCCTCATAATAATTCATCGCCATGAGCCAATGTAGCAGTCGTAGAGATATTTCCTGACTGCAACGGTAGTGTGGACCTAACTCAGATGGGTTATTATCTATCCAGTCACTTATCTCATTCAGTACTTCTTGCGCATGCGTTTCATTAAAGTGATAGTCGTGTCGGATGATGTCGAGCAAATGTGTAAAGCGTGCACGTTCCCAAACATATTTGATATCTCCTTGTGCGGCGGAGTAGTCGGCTATCTTCGACCAGTGGGTGGTTTTGTTATAAACAAAGCCGCTATCTGGATTTTGATGCCAGGGATTAGCTGGGTTTATTGCTTTCCATTCACTACGAAAAAAGAATACGGAGCCGTTTTTTATTTTTTCGTAATGGGTACGTATAATTTCTGATTTATTATGCGTTAAATTTAATGTTCCACGTGTAACAAAAACCTTTGTAGGATTGTGTTTGAGCCAATTTTTATAGCTTGTTTTTAGGCTCAAATTTGAATAAGTGGGTGCGTATAATTTGAAAGGCAAAAATCGTCTTTTCGCCTCGTATTGCAGACGAAAAAGGGCATAGCGAGCCCCCATATTACGGATCAGTTGCACCATCAAAATCAGCTTTTGCATCACAGCGAAATACGGTTTCCTGTTTTTAAAGATTCTATCGCAGCGAAGCTTGCACGAGTAGTATTGATGATTTCATCAAATGGAATTAAGGGTGCACCCCCTTGTTTTACCAAGGAATTTAATCGTTCGAATTGTGCTGCATGTCCTTTATCCTGTTTCGTTTTTAACTTGCTGAAACCTTTTATGCCAAATGCTTCCGTAGTGCGGAAATTATCCATCACTATGGTCTTCTCTTGGAAATATAACTCTAAACGTTCCTTAGAATATTGTTTGCTGCCGTTCGAGAAATAGTTGATGACAACATTCGAACCGTTTTCATAGTGTAAAAGTAAACTCGCGTTATCTGTGTTTTCACTCGGCTGTGTTCCTAAAGCATTCATCATAACCGACTTCACCTTGCTGCCCGTAAAGTACGTTGCCAGATCGATGAAGTGACAAGCCTCGCCAATGATTCTTCCGCCACCTACTTGCAGATCGTGTACCCAACTATTTGCCGGAATAAATCCTGCATTCATCGTTGCAATGATATGAATCGCTTGTCCGCTAGGCAACAAACTTTTAATCTTTTGACTATGCGGTGAAAATCTTCTATTGAAACCGACGTGTAGTGCTTTGCCAGACTTTTGATAGGCTTGAATAATTCCGTCCAAGCTTTCATTATTTAATGCGAGCGGTTTTTCGACAAATACATTTTTACCTGCTTCAAATGCTTTCTGCACCATGCTTGCATGTAAATTATGTCGCGTAGTAATTAAAACCGTATCAATCTTTTCGTCTTGAATTGCTTCTTCGAAATTCGTAGAGGAAACAGGAATGCTGTATTTCTTCGCCATCAAAGAACCGTTCAATCCATTCAAGCTAACAATACTTTGTAAGGGCGCGTTCAACTTCTTCAACACCGGCAACAAAGTCATTTTAGTAAAGTTGCCTGAACCCACGATGCAGAATCCTTTTCCAGCAGCTGTCTGCGCATGATTGGGATAATGGATGGTTTGACTTCTATCCACTTGTGTAGGATAACGAAGGATGGAAGCTATTGTATTGCGCTTACCTAAGTCGCCGTAAATAGTTTTATACTCCTCCAGTGCAACGATTTCTGAAATCAATTCATTCAGATGTAGTGTGCCTTGTGCGGCAGCTTGTAGGATGGTTTCGAAGTTGCGTTTTTCTGTCCATCGAACAAAAGCCAAAGGATAATCTTGTCCTTTGTTTTCATAATGCTCATCATAGCGTCCCGGTCCGTAAGAACAAGAAACTTGAAAGCTTAATTCTTTTTCATAAAAATCTGCACGCGAAATGTCTAGGCCGATTACACCTACCAACACAATTCTTCCGCGTTTGCGGCTCATTTTCGCAGCCTGACTAATGATACTATTATCTTTCGTAGAAGCGGTGATGATTACCGCATCTGCCCCAATTCCATTACTTAATTGTTGTACAGCAGCCACTACATCATTTTGTAAGGCATTGACTGTTGTAATCCCCCATTTTGCTGCCATTGCCAGTTTCTGTTCATCGATATCAATACCGATCACACGACAGCCATTCGCTAAGAGTAGTTGAGCAGTGATTAACCCTATAAGTCCCATACCATATACCACCACGCATTCTCCGAGGGTAGGAGCGACCAAGCGAATGCCTTGTAAACCGATTGAACCAATTACCGTAAAGCAAGCCTCTTCGTCAGATACCTTATCTGGAATTGCAGCCACTAAATTCACGGGTACTGAAACGATTTCTGCATGTGCTCCGTTAGATGCCACACGATCGCCAATCTTAAAATCACTAACGCCTTCGCCAACGGCAATCACTTTTCCAACATTGCAATAGCCTAATGGAAGTGGTTGGTCTAGTTTATTGAATACCGCTTCAAGTGTCGGTAATAGTCCGTCACTTTTAATTTTATCCAATACCTGTTTCACCTTATCGGGTTGTTGACGAGCCTTCGCAATCAAGCTTGATTTGCCAAACTCAACCAACATTTTCTCAGTTCCTAAAGACACCAGACTATGCGTCGTTTGGATGAGTACATGTCCTCGTGAAACTTCTGGTGCAGGTATTTCTTCTAGAAGTGTTTCACCACTTCTCAGGTTTTGTATGATTTGCTTCATGGGTTTAAGCGCTTTCGTTCTCTAATAAATTTTGCAGGGTTTCCGCCTACGATAGCGTAAGGCGCGACGTCTTTAGTGACGACTGCTCCGGCAGCAATAACGGCTCCTCGACTAATATGTACTCCTTGTAAAATAATTGCTCCATGTCCGACCCACACATCCTCTTCAATCGTAATTGTCTTAAACGTATCTCTGCCCGCAAAACGCATGGGCACCTCGATAGCATCAAACTTATGATCACCACCTACTAGGGCTACGCAAGATGCGAACATGACGTTTTTGCCGATGTTGGCATTCGCTCCTAGATGACATTGATGTCCCATAAAGAAGTTTTCGCCAATATTGATTTCATTTTTCCGACTCACGTGGCATTCTTTACCGCAAGAGAATCCTGCTGCAATTTTCAGTTTGGGGTGTAAAAACTGCAATCGCATTTTTCTAATGCCGAATATTATTTTGCGAAGCATATCTAGAGGTATTGATAGTATAAGTTAAGATATTCTTGGGATATTTTCCGCCAGCTGTATTTGGAAGTATAGTTGGCAATGTCTGTATGATTTATCTGCGCTGTTCTTTTCTGCGTCCAGTAAAACTCAATTTTGTCGCGGAGCTCTTCTTCTGTAGTAAATAAAAATCCTCGTCCATCCGCCACTCGATCTTCCAGACCTTGAATACTGTTATTGAGTAGAATAGGTGTTCCGCAGGCGTTTGCTTCAATAGTCGTAATGCTGATACTTCCAGGATAGACCGCCACATCTATATGATTATAGAATGCAGCTAATTCTTCACTATTCAAGAATGGAAGAAACTCAACATTAAGTTGCTGTTCCTTCGCAAAACTTTCTAACTCATTTTTGATAGCTATATTGCTTTCGTTGAAGCCGGCTATTTTACAAAGAATATTCTCTTTCGAACTTGAATGGGCGAGTGCTTTCAGCAATCGATCTACCCGTTTATCTGCGTTAATCTTTCCAGCGAAGCCAAGTACGAGTTTGTCCTTTTCCTGATTACGCATATCTGCTTGCAGCGAGAAAATGTTTTCATCGAAGCCTAAAGGAATGATATGAATTTTTTCAGGAGCGACGCCATATCGATCGATGATGAATGCCTGCGACTCTTCATTCGGTGCGATGAAGGCTTTAATTTTTTTACGACCGAATAATTGATAAATGAAGTAGGCGTTCCAATAAAACAGTTTCGCTTTCCATCCGTTTTTATTCGCAGCGAGTCGACCGTGTTCGTTGACGAAGACAGGCGCTTTTGAAACAAGCAAGGATGCTAGTAAGGCAAGTTGGTTGACAGGATACGCAAGTCCCAGTAGATGTATAATGTCTGCCTGTTTTAACTTGACTGCTCTAATAAATTTAAAAGGCTTTTTAAGAAATGGCTTATTCGCGATTGTTATAGAAGGGAAGCGTTGTATGCTATGACCCGACCATGTTTCATTTAAGTCGAATTGCTTTTTCTTTAAAAATGGTTTCCACGCAGGCTCTACACTATCAGAGGCAAAGAAGGTGGTTTCATGACCTTCTTCCTGCATACAATTCGCTAAGTAGTGATCGTGATATTTAATTTCTGTTTGAAAGGTCGACCACACCTTCAGTATTGAAAGAGATTTATTTCTTTTCATGATCGACGTTTAATAATTTTTCTTCCGTATTACTAGCTTGTGATAAGAGTAATAATATCCCGATGGTTCCAAAAAGTAATTTGTTTTCGAAGAAGGAGTTAGACTTTAAATTTTCCAAGAAAAGGAAGAAAGCAACATACACCGCGCCTTTGTACTTAACGAAGAGGTGTTTCCTCGTATAGAAGTATTTCAATGTTGCCCAAATCACGCTTATCAAAAATAGGATGGTGAGTAGCAAGCCAGTAAATCCTATTTCTGAAGCTACCTCTAGGAATAGATTGTGGGGATAGGCTTTGAAGTCGATTCCTTTGGCTTCTTGTCCATAGGATCCGATTCCTGTTCCTAACCAGGTATTGTCTTCGATGATATTAAAACTGGCGTTGATCAATCGAATACGTTCATTCAACGATTTGTCATTACCGGAGTTCAGGCGTTGAAAACGATTCAATGAACGGTTATTGGAAAGATCAAGATCTAAATAGAATACAATACTAAGTGTAAGAATCAATCCTGCTATAAATACAAGCAGACGCTTCATTCTAAAATTAAGTAGCATATAATCCAAGAAAAGGATGGCAACTAAAATGATAATAGGACCTCTACCTCCTAACTGGAACAAAAGAAAAACGGCAAGTAGTTTTAGGATTATGTCAAAAATGCTGTTTTTGTTGATTAAGTAAAGAAGTGCCATAACTAAAAAAGCTGACAGCACTAGGTAGTTTGGAATGGAGGTGGTTCCGTCGGTTGCCAAGATAATCAGTGGCAAGAAGGTATAGCCAAAGCTGATATAAAAAAAGAGTAAGGTTGCGACGGCAATTAAAAGAAATCCTCTGATATAGTTCACTAATAGTGGATGGTCCTCTGATTTCAAAACGGATTGAGGATAATAGAATGCGGCTACCGTTAGAACAAACTGTAGAATCTTTTTGTAGCAATAAGCATAGGAACTGGTATAGCTTAAGGAAAGTACGCTGAGCACTAAAATCAAGAACACAAATAAGGAGGGCCATCGCCAAATCTTACTCAGTTGATTGGGTTGCATGATTAGTTCCATGCCCATGATGAGAATACAGAGTACGCCAAAAATAATGGTGCTATCGAAAGCTTGTAAGGGCCCCCATTTCAACATTCCTGAAAATAGCAATATCAGGTAGAAGAGAATTTTTATATGTCTATAAACTTCATTCACTCGTTCTGTTGCCTTTACTGAATTTGTACATAAAACTAAAGCTCACTGCGTAGAGTAAGATATTCATCACCACCCATGCATATAAGTATTGTAAGATATCCCATTTAAAAAAGATACAGAGCGCTACCACGCCGAAATTCATCAGCATTCTGCATAAGTGCCAAGAGAATAGAAATCCTGTTCTGCCAACGATGATAGCAGAATTATCTACTGGATTCGTAATGATATTCACCATTACCATTAAGCTTAGGATACCCGCCATCTTCCCCGCCAATAGCCATTGATTGCCATATACCAGATTAAAAACAAATTCAGACGATAAGAAAAATACCAAAAAAGGAATGCTACTTAACAGCGCCGTTTTTTTAACGGTATTGATGAAGAGCTGGTCGAATCGCCCTTGTTGATGATATAAGTCGGTAGCGAACTTGCGAAAGGTATCACCGAAAGAGGTAACGACCAAAGCGGTTGGTATAGTCACAATTTGATAGGCAAGGGAGAAATTGCCCGCTGCAGCCTTTGAAAATTGATAGGTGATAAACCACACTGGGATTTGCGCATAAAAGACAGAAATACCTTGCGTGATCATCATGTGCTTTGGGAAGTGTATAAACTCTTGTGCGGTTTCTTTTAAATTCTGCCAGCTTAGATCTTCTTTCGAATGTCTTATTTCTTTCCAGAGTATTCGACCTAAGATTAAAGCAGAAAGCAGTACTCCTAGTGTCCGTCCCATTAAAAGTCCAAAGTAATTTTGGAAAATGAGGAGGGCTAATAGCAATTGGAATGCGCCAATTAAGCCATTCTGCAGGATGCGATTGAGGGATACTTGTGAGAAGAGTTTATTGCGGCTACACCAAAAAAAGGTTACTTGGTAGAAGTTGCTCAGCATAAGATTGATCACGACTAATGGAATCCAAATCCATCCATCCGTTTTAAGGAATTGGTTAATCGCATCTTTAAATAACAGACTGATACCTAAAAGAAAGGTTCCAATAACTAATGAAAAGAGAATACTTAGCGTTGCAAGACGTAATGCTTTGTTATCCTCTTTGGGTAGTATGATCGCCATTTCATAACGCAAGCCTACGAAGGCATTCGCGATATTTATGATACTCAGATAAATGGCAAAAGTACCGAAGTCGTCCGGACCATAAAATCTGGTTAGGATAGGAGATAGGGCAATGGGAATCAATCCTGCAATGCCACTTCCAAGCGAAAGTTTGAGCACGGTCTGAAAGAACTCAGATCGGCTTTTGTAAAAGTGGTGATATAGAGAATCGATTTTTTCGCGCATTACTTCTCCGCTGTCTCAATTCCTTGAAGCAGACGACCTTTAAAGATACGTCGAAAAAACGATTTTACCCCCTATTCTGTTGCCTTTAGTACAGCTTGTCTATGCCACCACCAAGCCGCTATAGCTTGAATTCCAATAGCGATGAAGGAGGTCCAAGCCGCTGAAGCATAGTAAGGAAGGAAAACAGCAATCTCGTTGGCATTACTTGATTCTTTTCCTACCATAAACAAGCCAGGGATTGCCCAATAGATGATCACATAGTAAAGCGCAATTACCAACAGTTTATTTTTAAATTTCGATTTGTAAAGGAGGTAACGCGTGAAGAAAACATCACGGAGTAATAAGAGAATTGTGGAGGTGAAACATAGCACGACTGCGAGCTTCGAAACATCAATTCTTGCTGTAAAGTCTGTTGCATCCATATTAAAAAAGCGCGGATAGACATGCAGCAAACTGCGCGTAAAATCGGGGGTTTCGTCAATCCCTAAGATATAGATCAACAAAAGAATCTTCACGCTAAGTACAAAGGCAATTCCAGAGCTAAACCAAAGCGGAGCTTCGATCCATAATCTTTTCCATTGTCCTTTACGAAGCAAGCTAAGGAAGCTTTTGTATTCTTCTTCTGCCTTGCGTTCAACCAACAAAAGGAACTGTGTGATACCAAAAAATAATGCAGCGATAAAAAGTAAATGATAATAACTGATGGTGGCAGTGCTAAGATTAGGCGCATGATAAATGTTCTTGCGCAATACCTCATTCCATTCTCCATCGTTAATCATAAATCCAAAGAAGTAAATCGCTACGAATGCCAGAAAGGCAATCCAGTAGCCGGCTTTGTTTCTGTATTGTAATTCGGTGCGTAGGTTTTGATGTATCCCAATCAAGCTCCATGCAACAAAGACGAGCAGTGAAATTAAGATGGTGACTTGATTCCAGACGATTCCAAACCAAGTGATAGCACCTGATTCAAAGCCAAGACTCATCAGAATACCAAAGAGCCACGCTGCCACTACGATAGAAAAAACATAGAAAAAAGTAGTATTAATTTTTGAATGACTGAATGAAGATTGCGCGTTGCCGGTGATGTTCAATAAACTTAATAAAAGTGCAAGCATATTCGTTAACAGACCAAGTCCGATATGAATCAATCCTCCGACCATTAAGGTGGCCGATCTATCACTATTCAGCGCTGCTCCAAAGTATACGGTCATGGCAACAAATCCTCCGAGCCATTGATAGAGGGTTGGTCCGAATAGTTTGCCAATGGTTAAGGTCCAAGGGTTTTGTCCGCTCATGCGTTGGCGGTCCCAGGTCTTTTGATTGATCTCTTCTGCTACGGCATCGGCGGCGTTTTTGGTACCCCAGACACCTACCAAGAAGTAGAAGATGGTAACGGAGGTGTTCATCAGTACTTCCGTTGCCGGGTTGTATTGATTAACGAAGGCGGTATTGGCAAAGACATAGGCAAAGGCCATCAGACCTAGTAAAGCCCAGATTCTATTTTGACGCAATTCTATCCATGCGTTTCGTTTTAGTTCGGGGTTGCTAAAAATATCGAATGGCATATTAGGCGTTTTTGATGGTTTTTAAATAAGCTTCTTGAATGTTCACGCTATGTTTACCGAAGGCCTTGACGTGGATACCGTTTTGTAAAAGGTATTGTAACACTTCATGCGGTGCAGTGGATTGATTCAAATTGAAGATGGCTAAGGTCTCTGTACACTCAACGATGGTGAAGAGTTCATCCTTCGGATAGTTAGCAAGGAGTGACGCATTGTCTGCGTGAATGAAATATGGAATGGTGGCTTCGTTTTCTTCTTGAATCGAGAAATCTGTTTCTACCAATTGCCCTTCCTTTAAGACAATCAAGTTGTTCGCATATTGATCTAATTCGGCTAAGATATGTGAAGAGACTAGCAAGGTGATACCTTCTTTGCAGAGTGTTTTGAATAATTCTGCTAGGTGGATACGTGCCTCAGGATCTAATCCAGAAGCGGGTTCGTCGAGTATCAGATATTTCGGGTGATGGATGATGGCTTGTGCAATGCCTACGCGTTGACGCATCCCGCGAGACAAGCTTTTGATGGTCTCATGGCGTTTATCTAAAAGGTTGACTTGTGCAAGTACTTGATCGACGCGTTCTTCATCGACTTGATGAGCGGCAGCGAAATAGGATACCGATTGTTCTACGGTGAGGTTTTCATAAAGACCGAAGTTGTCTGCAAGGAAGCCAAGTAAGCGATGACAAGCATGAGGGTCGGCGCTGGTATCAATGCCATCGATGCGTACCGTTCCTTCCGACGGTCGTGCGAGGGCGGTCATGCAACGCATGAGGGTTGTTTTCCCGGCTCCGTTAGGTCCGACGAGCGCGGTGATACTGCCTTCGGGAATAGTTACGGTGACATCGGAAAGCGCGTTATGACTACCGAAGCGGAAGGATAGATTTTTTATCTCAATCATGGTGGAGGATGCTCAGTTTATGTGTGGAACTAGTATTATTTCGATAAATGATTTGTAGCAGATAAAGACCGGAAGCTTGGATGTTTAGATTGAATGTTGCTTTTCTATCTACCGAAGGTGAGCTTAATTTTTTTATCACAGAGCCATTTAAATTTATAATAACAATTTCTTTTATGACTTCATTTGCTTCAATATAAATTTGCGATCCATAGGAAGGGTTTGGGTATATTTTTACGTTCTCGATTAAAAGTTTGTCTGTTGAAAGGCAAGCGATTCTTTCTAGAGCACCTACATTATAATCGTTTGGATAACGGAGTTCGTGTTTGAAATCATCTGTGATAAAGGGGAAAATAAAACTCGTTCGCCAGTCTAATGTTTGATTACCGCATAAATTAATTGGGTCAGTTTTATCAGACGGACAGTAGTTTCCATATAGCATGTCTGCAGCTATGGGTGCAAAACTAAGATTTGGAATAAATAAACTAGTATCTGTATTAAAGTTAAAACTCAGATTTGAAGGAATGGTGGTCCAGATATTTTTTGAAAAAAGGAGGGCGTTCGGCCAATTCGCAGAACAGATATTGGGGTTTGCAACGGCAACAAGATTAGTATTCGTAAGAATGCTAGTATCTATAGCAAGGATATTATTTGCGATGTGAATTTTATTAATGTAAACGTAGGGGGTACCAAGGCTTATATTCAGAGGACTTTGTATGCTAGTATTTTTACCAATATTGTTTATAATTGTATTGTGAACAAGATAAATATTAGCGAGATATCCAAGATTAGCAAACCCTGAAAAGGCGTCCCAGATAGATACACCAGCATTTGCGATGATATTGTTAAAAATAAATACAGAATCTATTTGGAGGTGATTAATACTTTGCGGAACTGGATGATCATAATCTGTTTCTGCACAACAGGTAAATTTACTACCGCAGCTATTGCTATAGAGAAAGCATCCATTTGTGCATGTTAATTCGTTTGCCAAAGAAATACCTGCAGCTGATTTCCCTGATCCGTTAATACAGTTTCTAAAGAATCTGCTATCGTTATTATAGATATAATTATAACTATAGATTGCGTTCGAAGATGAATGGTTATAGATATTGCAGGAATAATTATCGTAGACGGTATTGTCATGGACATTCACGTAATTATCTAATGATGTATTAAGCCCTTCTCCCCAATTTCTCGCCACTGTACAATGATGAATGTTAAGGTGAGAAGATCTATGAACGCGTAATCCAGAAGGCCATTGACAATTTGCAGCAGGGTCTTCAAAAGCATTTGTTTGGCAATTGGCGATAAAGCTGGAGTTTTTAATTTCAACTCGTTTATACCCTTCAACCCATAGTCCGAATCCATCGCAGGAGTCTACACTGATAGAATCGATTAATAAATCGTGATGAGGGTTGATTGCACTTCCGATGATTCGAATGCCATGTGCTTTTGCATCCTGTAGCATAATATTTTGTAGTTCTATCCCGCTACCCATAAGTTGAATGATAGGAATGCCATTAGCTAGACTATCGCCATGTATCGCCACGTGCCCTCTTCCTTTGATACTAATATTAGCGTAGGTATAATTCGGACCAGTTCCGGTGCGCCATCTACTTATATTTTGAACGAGATTGTTTGTTTGTGTAGGGTAATAATGTCCGGCTAATAATATGATCTCACCGTAATTTTGGGTAGAAGTGCTATTGTTAAAGCTTAAGGCGTTAAAGGCGGCAGTGAATGTTTTTTTGGGAGCGTTGAATGTTCCGGGGTTGCTATCGGAGCCGGTAGGAGATAGATAGACGCTAATGGTCTTTAATGGAATTATCGGCGCATCTATGCTAGGCAGTTGTTGAGCCATTGAAAGGGTACTAAATAGCAGGAGTGACAGCAGTATATAGCGCATGATAAGGGCTTTCCTAAATATAAGCAATTAGTTTTAGGTGTTGTACGGAGAAAATGTTTTTTGTTTTTTGAAATCACGCCATGTTGTATATTTGTAGAAACAAAATGTAGTTATGAAAAAGCTTTTAGTTCTTGTTATTGTACTTTTTGCAGGTGTTCAATTGTCTTTGGCGTCCTCGTATAAATTAAATGCAGTGGATTTGGAGACGAAGTTTGCTTCGGCTCAGGAGCTTAAGATTAGTGAAATTGATATGACCATGTTGACGCAGCAGACCCAGGTAAAGTCGGAGGTATCACGTATTGCGGCTGCAGTGATTGGCGTTTTTTGTGGCACATTAGGGATTCATCGCTTCTATATGGGGCATACGAATGCTGGGATTGTCTATCTAGTAGTTGGTGTCGTTACTGCAGGGACGGTTACTTCTGTCGTTGGTTTAATTGATGGTATTATCTATTTACTGGCAACCGATGAAGAATTTACTGCGAAGTATTTGCACAACGATAAAATTATTCAGTGGATATAATTTAATTAATAATTAATAATTGGGGGAAAGGGAAATTTATAATGAATGATTAATGATGAATAATTAGAGTGAAAGGGGTAAAAGTTAAAGGTGAAAAGTTTTCACTTTTAACCATTAAGCTTTCCCCATCAATCATTCCCCAATAATATTGCCCGCATCTGCATTTTTCACTAACTTCACTCTATGAAGCGTGGCATCCTTTTGCTCCTTACGGCCTTATTCATCTTCTCTAGCACAGAATGTAAACAGCTATTGAAGTTGCCATTGCTGTGGGAACATTTTTTCGAGCATCACCGCGAAAATCCAAAAATTAATGCGTTTCAATTCTTCCTGCATCATTATGTATGTCAGGATGATCATGCCGACGAACAAGATCAAAAATTACCATTCAAATCTGACACGCAATCCATTCATCAATTTTTACCGTACTCCGTTAGTCATAACGACTGTGCCTTGCACCTCTTTTCTAACGAAGACGAAACCCCTCTAAATGACGCTTATCAAGCGCCTTATAGCATCGCTGCTCACGACTTAGTATGGCAGCCTCCGAAGTTTAGCTAGTCTATTCACGTTGCTGTAATCGCAGAGAATTCTGCCTTCTTTTATTTTTAAACTATTTATTGTGCTACAAGCAATCATTGACTTCTCAGTCAAGAATAAATTATTAATTGGTTTATTCGTCCTTGCCTTGATAGGTATGGGCGCATATCAATTAACGCAACTACCCATCGATGCGGTACCTGATATCACGAATAACCAAGTTCAAATTATCACGCAAGCGCCCTCTCTCGGTGCGACAGATATCGAACGACTCATTACCTTTCCTATCGAACAGGCGAGTAGGAATATCGCCGGCATACAAGAAGTACGTTCCTTCTCGCGTTTCGGACTTTCTTTGGTAACCCTTGTATTTACCGACGAAACAGATATCTATTGGGCAAGGCAACAAGTCGCAGAACGACTGCAAGGATTACAATCCGTCATTCCTCCAAGCATCGGCGTCCCTGAGTTAGGTCCGATCTCTACGGGCCTTGGCGAAATTTATCAATATACCGTTCGTCCAAAACCCGGCTACGAAAAGCGTTTCGACGCCATGCAATTACGTAGCATCCAAGACTGGTATGTTCGTCCGCAATTGCTCAGTGTAAAAGGTGTGGCAGAAGTAAGTAGCTTCGGTGGACTTTTAAAGCAGTATGAAGTAGCTATTCGTCCTGAACAGCTAAATGCCTATCGCATCAGCATTCCAGAAATCTTGCAGGCTTTAGAAGCTGCTAATGAAAACACGGGTGGCGCTTATATCGAACAACAACACGAGGCGATTTTTATTCGTACTGAAGGATTGTTGAAGTCGCTGGAAGATATCGAAAACATTGTAGTACGGACGAGTCACGATGCACAGCCAATTAAAATAAAGCAAGTGGCAGAAGTTCGTTTCGGGCATGCAGCTCGCTATGGGGCGATGTGTTATAACGACGAAGGAGAAGTCGCGGGAGCAGTAGTGATGATGTTGAAAGGTGCGAATAGCAGTCAAGTAATTAAAGGAGTGAAAGAACGTGTTGCGGAGATTCAAAAGTCCTTACCAGAAGGGGTTTTGTTAGAACCCTTTCTTGATCGAACGAAGATGGTGGATAATGCGATAGGAACAGTAGAGAAGAATTTATTGGAAGGCGCCTTGATTGTTATTTTTGTCTTAGTCCTGTTTTTGGGCAACTGGCGCGCAGGTTTATTAGTGGCCTCTGTCATTCCTTTAGCGATGTTATTCGCGATTATCTTGATGAATATTTTCGGTGTCAGTGGCAACTTAATGAGTCTAGGAGCACTTGACTTTGGATTGATTGTTGACGGAGCCGTGATTATAGTAGAGGCGGTATTACATCAACTACATCATCAAAAGAAATGGGCTTTAAATAATTCGGGTGAGGTGAAGATTGATGAGATGGTACGTTCGAGTGCCGGTAAGATGATGAACAGCGCCGTCTTCGGACAGATCATTATTCTCATCGTTTATATTCCTATTTTTTCCTTAAGTGGTATCGAAGGAAAGATGTTCAAGCCGATGGCACAAACCGTAGCCTTCGCTCTGTTAGGCGCCTTCCTGCTTTCCTTAACCTATATTCCGATGATGAGCAGTTTGTTCTTACATCGTCCGGGAAGAGCAGTATCCTCCGAACCAAAATGGATGATTTGGTTGGAGCAACGCTATCAAGCGGCTATGCTATGGGCATTACATCATATTAAAGGAATATTTATTGGAGTTGCTGTATTGTTTATATTAGCCATCCTATTAGGCTCAACGCTAGGTGGAGAATTTATTCCTACGTTAGAAGAGGGAGATTTCGCTGTCGAGACGCGTGTGTTGAGTGGTAGCGGCTTATCAGTGAGTATAGAACAAACACAAGCGGCTGCGGGAATCATCAAAAAGAATTTCCCAGAGGTAGAACAGGTCGTTACGAAGATTGGTAGTGGTGAAGTGCCTACCGATCCGATGCCGATGGATGCTGCCGATATGATCATCGTTTTAAAGCCAAAGTCGGAATGGACTTCGGCAGATAATTTCAATGACTTAGCCGAGAAAATGCGCGAGAAAGTATCTGCAATTCCTGGTATCACTACTAGCTTCCAATACCCTGTACAAATGCGTTTCAACGAATTGATGACAGGGGCTCGGCAGGATGTGGTTTGTAAAATTTATGGGGAAAACTTAGATACTCTGGTAGCCTATGCGGAGCGATTGAAAGGCTGTATGGAAAAAGTGGAAGGTGTGCAGGATATCTATGTAGAGCCCGTTGCAGGAGTTGGTCAGATAGTCGTTCGATATAAGCGTGAAGCCTTAGCGCAATATGGTCTGCGTATTGAAACGGTCAATCAAGTGGTGAATGCAGCTTTCGCCGGACAAACAGCAGGCTTATTATTTGAAGGTGAGAAACGCTTCGATATCGTTGTTCGTTTGCATGGTGATGAACGCAGTCGTTTGGAAGATGTGCAGAAACTACGCGTTCCACTAGCGAATGGCGAACAAGTTGATCTTAGTCAGATAGCCGAAGTAGGATTGGAGAACGGACCCTTCCAAGTGCAAAGAGAAGACGGCCATCGTAGGATAGTGGTAGGATTTAATGTTCGTTCCAAAGATGTTATGACAGTAGTGGGGGATTTACAGAAGCGTGTAGATGCCGATATACAGTGGCCTGCAGGCTATAGCATCACTTATGGCGGCACTTTTGAGAATTTCAATGCAGCTAAAAATCGTTTGTTGATCGTCGTACCGATCGCGCTA
>JACCDJ010428332.1_pt1 | contig 26106 bp, 24 predicted proteins | sample 7444481 | NCBI WGS metagenome assembly JACCDJ01 (sample SAMN15323435, study PRJNA562643) | freshwater metagenome | isolation source: river surface water | place: USA:Blue River Watershed | collected 2017-08-15 | reverse complement strand
GCGGTGAAAGACGGCGCCAGGTGCGTTTGGAGCGTAGTCGTTCTGGAGCTTCGAGCTGCCGCGAATGTGCCGGCAGAGGTCTTGCCAGAACTCAATCTTGACTGGATACTGCCCATTAGCCACCCTGGTATCGGATAGGTCTTGCACTTCTCGCAGGAGCACCGCATCACTCGTGGCAGTGGTAGCGACGATGAGGCAGACTATTGGGGCGTTTGCCTTGTCGGCTTCGGAGACCTCATGCTCTACGTGCTTAAGCTTCAGCGCACCGTCTGCGTACCTCTTGCACTGAACGCCAAGCCGGCCTTCTGGCGCGTCGATGAACACATCGATGCCGCCCTGCTTCTGACCCCGACGCCCGTTTGTCTGCGGCAATGGATCATTGAAGACGGTCCCGTAGATTCGGGCACACATGTCTTCGAAGGCCCCATCGTCGGTGGGTTTCGAAATCTCAAACTGCACGTTGTGCATATTTCTCCCAAGGGGTGTGAAAACGGATCGATCCAGGCTCGGTGAACCAGCGGCTAGTGGGAATCATACGTACGCAAGTGGCCCGGGGCCCTTGAGTTGTTCGAGGCTACCATCGGGAAACTTTCTCCAGTGTGTGACGGTTTGGCAGACCTGCTTGACGCATTCTTTCGCCGGCGTCCTCTCTGAGATGAGTCATGTCTTTGGGGTGTGTTAGGCGAACGGCCGCAATCGCTGCATAACAGTCATTCCAATCATCAAGTTAATCTCAAAGATTTGTGGCTCAAATCTCATGTCATCCATCAACCGTCCAGATTCTTGACGCACGTACTCCGTATATTGAATGCATAAAACGCCCCACTGCACGTCAATTCACCCCGCCGAATGCTTTGAGTGCTGGAACCAGGGATCAACGCTTGTAGCGCTGGATTAACTTCACTCCCCCGTTATCCACAAAAAACATATGAAAACTATGCTTTCCAATGATTTCGTGGTTAAGTCTTTGATTCTGTTAGACCGCAAATCACAGTGAAAACCCGTCACTTTGGCGGGTTTCAGGTCGCCCAAAACAATCTATGAAAACACAATAGAACTAACGAAAACCAGTGATTTCAGGAGCAGCGAATGGCACAAGCCAAAACACTCAACAGCACAGATATTGAACGTGTCCTTGCATACATTGAAACGCGTGCCCATGCTGCTCGCAATCGGGCAATGCTGCAGCTGACACACCTAGCAGGTTTGCGGGTTGGAGAAGTTGCTTGCTTGCGCTGGCAAGACGTCACAAACAAGGACGGTAGCGTGAAAGATGAAATTCGCTTGCTGCCCGATATGACTAAAGGACGACATGCACGAACAGTGTTTGTAAGCAGCAAACTGAAAATTGAACTAGAAAATTACATTGCAACCGCTAAATGCATCGAACGCAGCTATCCGTTCTTTGCCACGCAAAAGAGCATCAAGCAAGGGTTTTCTGCAAACAGCCTCACACAAACACTCGCCCTGCTCTATCGTGGTGCTGGACTTGAAGGTGCTAGTAGCCACAGTGGCCGCCGCAGCTTCTTAACAAACTTGGCCAACAAGGGCACAGCTATTCACTTACTCAAGGTGCTGGCTGGGCACCGCAGCATACAAACCACTGCCACTTATCTGTACAGCAGCCCCAGCCAGTTAAAGGCAGCTGTTGAGCTTGCTTAAAAAATTATTGCAACATACTTACCCAAAAGAAATTCACGAATATTTTGACTGCCAGAAGTTGGTAATTCTTGTAATTGTCAAACCTGATTACTTTGATTTTTAAGCCAACCACAAGTTCTAAAAACTATAAGAAGTTTCATTCAAAGGCGCATTAAGAATGGAATTTGGCGCGATCGGAATGTGCTCAATAGACATTTTTCGGCAAACTACAAGATCTTCAATTAACAGGAATTTCACATGCAATTGACTGTAAATACTGCCAGGCACGATTTAGATGTTGAGCAAAATATGCCACTTCTTTGGGTTCTCCGAGACGAACTTAAATTAACAGGTACCAAATTTGGATGTGGCATAGCAGTATGTGGTGCTTGCACAGTACTTATCGACGGGAAACCTGTTAGATCATGCGTCACAAAAATTGGTGCAGTGACAGGCTCAGTGACAACGATAGAAGGACTTGGAAATCCTAAAGAATTGCATGCTGTTCAATCTGCTTGGATTGCAAATCAAGTAGCCCAGTGCGGCTACTGCCAATCGGGGCAGATCATGAGCGCTGCCGCATTGCTTCACAGCAACAAATCACCTTCTGATACAGAAATCGACACAGCCATGAATGGCAATCTTTGCCGTTGTGGAACATATCCACGAATTCGTACAGCAATTCACGATGCTGCAAAAATCTTGCAAGGAGTCCGGTCATGAACACAATTAAAAAAATTGCAAGACGCGGATTTCTGATTGGTTCCGCAGCTGTTTTGGGCGGAACAGTATTTGGAGTTTACAAATACAAGACTGCTCACCCAAATCCATTATTGGGTGAAATTTCAGAAGGTTCAACTTCAATCACACCTTATGTCCGAATCGATGCACAAGGAGTAACTATCATCACGCCGCGTGCTGAAATGGGTCAAGGAATACACACTACTTTGGCAGCTCTTGTTGCTGAAGAACTTGATGTTGGATGGGAAAGTATCCGTGTAGAGCATGGCCCACCAGGAGCAGCCTATTTCAACAAAGCATTGATGCAAGAGGGAGTACCGTTCTCATCGCTAGACAAAAGTACCATGGCGCAAAGTATGCGAGGCACTATGGGAGTGCTCGCCAAGTTCATGGGAATACAAGGCACGGGCGGCTCATCAAGCGTGCCTGATGCTTTTGAAAAAATGCGCTTAGCAGGAGCCGCCGCAAGATATGCACTTATTCAGGCTGCAGCACAAAAGTTGGATATAGCTCCTTCATTACTTAAAACTGAAAATGGTGCGGTAATCTCCTCAGACAATAAACGACTCACTTACAGTGAGCTTGCTGTCGCTGCTGCCAACATCAGCTTACCTGACAAACCAAGTCTGAAACCGAGGGAGAAATGGCGATACCTAGGTAAGTCAATGCCACGTGTAGACATGGTTTCAAAGTGCACGGGCACTGCTATCTTTGGCATTGATGTTCATCAATCGGATATGGTTTTTGCTACTGTAAGAATGAATCCTGCAATTGGTTCGCCAATCAAAAAATTAGACGCCGATGCTGCAAAAAAAATGCGAGGAGTTTTGAAGATTGTTGAAATTCCAGGCGGTGTAGGTGTCATTGCTAACAACACTTGGCGAGCATTTGAAGCTGCACAGGCTTTGGTGTGTGACTGGGCTGAACCGATATATCCACCTACCACAGCGGCGATGATGGACGCTATTGTTGCTTCGTTTGACGATAAGCATCAAGATAGTCGCATTCGGGATGACGGGGATGTCAACAAATTTAATCCCAGTTCAAAAATTCTGGAAGCCGAATATAAAGTTCCATTTTTAGCTCATGCGACTATGGAGCCCATGAATGCAGTCGCTTGGATGCAAGATGGTCGACTAGATATTTGGACTGGTACACAGGCACCCACTGTTGCACGTGACCAAGCTGCTGCTTTAGCAGGTCTGGATATAAGCAAAGTATTTGTGCATACTCAATTGATGGGCGGAGGATTTGGACGTCGCGCTGAGTCCGACTATATCTTGCAAGCTGTTCACTTGGCAATTGAAATGAAGGGAAAACCAGTTAAGCTGACTTGGAATCGACAGGAAGATATGACGCATGATCAATACCGGCCTGCTGCTATAGGCCGTATTCGTGGTGCTACACACAATGGCTCAGTTGAAATGTTTGATATTCGAGTTGCTAGCCCATCTGTATTGGAATCACAAGGTGGTCGCTTAGGTATTTCAATGCCGGGGCCTGATAAGCTAATTGCCGAAGGCACATACGATCAGCCATATGGAATCCCTAATTACCGTGCCACTGGTTACCGCACTCCTGCCTTGCTGCCCATTGCCAGTTGGCGATCTGTAGGTAACTCTTTCAATGGTTTCTTCATGGAAAGCTTCATGGATGAACTTGCGTTACAAGCAGGCAAAGACCCATTGGCTTTCAGGCTTGCACTCATCAATCATGAGCCATCGCGAAAGGTCTTGGCTGCAGTGGCAGAAATATCTGGATGGGACAAGCCATTAGACAAAGGACGCGGTCGAGGAGTTGCTTTTCACTACTCTTTTGGTGTCCCAACAGCTGAGGTTGTCGAAATAACGATGACCAGTACAGGCGTGCGAATTGACCAAGTATTTGTTGCTGCCGATGTTGGTACTGCTTTAGACCCGCGCAATATCGAATCGCAGTTGCAGTCGGGTGTCATTTTTGGCTTGAGCGCAGCCATGTTTGGAGAAATCACTTTTGCCAAAGGGGCTGTTGAGCAAACCAATTTTCATCAATATGAACCTTTGCGCGCTAAGCAATCACCCAAGATACATGTCAAGGTTCTTGAAAGTGGAAGTCCAATTAAAGGTATTGGCGAGCCTGGAACACCGCCTGCGGCGCCTGCACTTGCAAACGCTATCTTCAATGCCACTGGGCAGCGAATCCGAGAACTGCCTTTACGCAAAAAAATTCAATTTGCATAATGAGAATAGGGTTCAAAAAATCAAGGGCTATGCTTATTCATTTCAGAATTAAAAATGAATTTTGCACGTAGGCATTTTTTAAAAGAAACCCTGATAGGTGCACCATTGGCAATGTCTAGCATGCCAATGCGTGCAGCTGCAATCAGTTCAGAAGCCAACATAGTTGATTTATTGGATATAGATTGGCACGACAAAAAAAGGATGCGAGAAGTTCCTGTACGTTTGTACCTGCCACGCTCTGCCGCCATGCAAAATCAAGTTCCTTTGATAATTTTTTCACATGGTCTCGGTGGCTCCCGCTATGGTTACAGTTACCTTGGTCAAGGTTGGGCTAAAAATGGATATGCCAGTCTTCATCTTCAACACATTGGTAGCGATCAGAATGTATGGTTCAAAGGTAGTCCTTTTTTGGTCATCGATAGAGTACACGCGGCAGTCAAGGATCACGAGGCAATCGAGCGATTTTTCGATTTTCAATTTGCACTCGATCAACTGTTAGAAAGTTGGATAGGAAAATTAATCAACAGAGATCAAATTTTTGCTGCTGGCCATTCTTTTGGCGCGAATACAGTGATGTTAGGGATAGGCGCCGAGGTTAAACGCCATGGGCAACTTCTAAAATTGAAAGACAGCAGAATTAAAGGAGCTATATTGATTTCGGCACCTCCGTTTTACGGGGAGTCTTCTATTAAGCAAATATTGAATCCAGTCAAAATCCCCACTTTGCACGTAACAGCCACTCAGGATGTCATCAACATACCTCGCTACTTCAGCCCAAGTTCAGATCGAATTGACATCTTTAATGCTATCGGTAGCGAAAAAAAAATATTAGCAGTATTTGACGGTGGTTCCCACAGTATCTTCACCGACCGAGTGGGTACAGGAGGTGTTCTTTTAAATGGGAAAGTTAAAAAGGCAACAAGCGAATTAACCATCTCCTTTATTCACAACGAATTAGAAAAAGACGATGAGGCATTAGAAGCATGGCCATATCTTTATGCAAATATTCTTTCCCGCTTTACTCATTTTGACGCCCATCTTGCCACCCCATCAAAAATTTAGAGTTTTAGCTAAACTAAATTAGAAAGACAGTATTCATCGATTGTCAAGGTGAAATCACCTGATCACAATTCACAATTACATTTTTTCTTTACTTAACGCCGATGATGAAAAATGATAGTTTTTCCAGTCAACACGAATTTAAATCGCGTACGTTTCCCCTTAAGGTGCATGCTGGCCTGTATGCTCTGGATGCATTAAAGGATGAGTTAACGAGCAACGGTTCAAAACGAGCACTGATTCTCTGCGGTCGCAGTGTCCATGAACGATCAAATCTGACAAAAAGAATTTCAGATTTGTTGGGCGATCAATTGATTGGTGTATTTTCAGACATCTCTGAAGGTGCACCAAGCTCATGTATCGAAGCTGCTGCGCAGGTAGCCTTGGAATTGCAAGCAGACGCGCTTATTGCTATCGGAGCTGGTAGTGTGATCAAGGGAGCTCGTGTGGTGGCTATGCTTATGGGTGAGAAACGCCCTCTTCTGGAAATGGCAACTAAACACATTGAAGGCCAAGCCCCAGTCTCTCAAAAACTATTGGCCCCCAAGGTGCCCATCTTTAATGTACTTACCTCCCCTACGTCGGCTCAGAATCGGGGAGGGTCAGCAGTTCGTCACCACGGTGACGTGCATCACTTGGAGTTTTTTGATCCAAAAACAAGACCCCGCGCCATTTTTTGGGACAGTGGTGCTCTTGCAACCGCACCAGTTTCGTTGGCTCGTTCTACCAGCTTTGAAACCTACTGGTGGGCCCTGATGTGCATGGGTGCAGTACATAATGCCAACCCATTGGTACAAGCCAGCCGCTATCAGGCATGGCGGTTGGCTCGGCATGCATATCCAAGACTGCATGATCCAGATGATTATGCTGCCCGAATAGATCTTTGTGCGGCTTCGTTACTGCAAAATCGCGATGAAGAGGATGGTGGAAAACCGTTGTCTTGCCATCTATTGATTCGAGCAACTTATGCGGTTTCAGTTGCTATCTTTAATTGTTATCCCGGCATCACGCAGTCTCATGGTTATGCTGGTATGGCACCTTCTGTGATCCGGCATTTGGGCCACCTATGCCCAGACGTTACCTCTGCAATCGGCAATGCTTTGGAAGTCGAAAATCAACAGAGCGATTTGCAACTGAGCGACAAAATTGCCAATGCAGTTCAGGCCCATTTTGAAGATTTAGGGTGGCAAAAACCGCTACAAAATCTTGAAATCTCAATCGATCAGTCATCTACACTTCTCAAATTTGCACTGAAAAATTACAACGCAAACCATGATCAAATGCTTAATCAATATTCTGATTTGATCTTAAAGGCCATAAGAGAGATTGCACAACATTAGAAATCCTGAAATCAATCAGGACGGTTAACCTCTTCAATAATCCAGTCGCGAAAAAGTGCAAAAGCTTCACTGACAGGCCTTGCAGCAGACCACCCAAGATAGTAGCCATTTTTCCCGTGCACCTTGATGTCAAAAGGAGCAACAAGTGTCCCTGCTGAAAGATTTGTTTTGATATAAGCATGCTGTACTAAGGCCACGCCGACACCATCTATCGCAGCTTGAATCGCCAAGGAAGAACTACCGAAAGACAAACTGTGGGTTGCTTTTAAATCTGGCTCACCAGCAACAGTAAGCCAAGCTTTCCAATAATCAGCACGAGGTACTGATTTAAGTAAAGTGAAATTAACCAGATCACTCGGATTCTTAAGACGCAAAGAGCCATTCAACAAAGCTGGGCTACACACCGGCATGAATTCGTCATCGAATAAGCGCACGCCACTGACACCAGGAGGTAAATTCACTCCAATCCATGACGCCATGTCCACGTCTTCAGCTTCTAGTTCCACAGAACGAAAACTGGTCATGATTTGAATATCTAATTCTGGATGGGCTCCATGAAATCTAGCCAATCTAGGCATTAGCCATTTCTCAGCCAAAGTGGGCAGCAAGGTGAGTTTGATAGTTGATTTATTGCGCTTTCTGGTCACAGAATCTAGTGCAACACTGATCCAGTCAAGGGCCTGAGAAAGTTGGGGCTGCAAAAGAAGTCCGGCATCAGTTAGTTCTATGGAGCGCCCACTTCTCTGAATCAAAGCCACCCCAATACTTTCCTCAAGAAGCTTGACCTGTTGGCTGATGGCACCAGGCGTGACGAACAATTCAACAGCTGCTTTTGAAACACTCAGGTGTCGTGCTGTAGCTTCAAACGCTCGTAAACCTAGTAATGGCAAGTGTGATCTTTGCATCGCCACATTTTAGTACAGCTAAATAGATGACATAGAAATCATGCATTGATATTCGCACATCAACTCCCTAAAGTCTCATGAGAAACAAAGTGATTTGGAGTCATTGCAAATGAAAATTACGAAGCGATCGGAAAACCATCTTGTAAAAACACAAGGCGGTTTTTCTTTGCTCGCCACTCGCAAAGCAGCTAACTTAGATTGGCAGTTTCCGCCATCAGAATATTACTTTGGCGAGAAACCAGACGAAGAAATTTTGCTGGGACCGAAAGGTGTTCTTTATACCTACAGTATTGTTCATGTTGATCCGAGACGTGGTCCGTATGCACTGGCCATGGTTGATTTTGAACCTGGTGTTCGCGCATTTGGTCTCTTGCTATTTAGCGAGGGGCAAGAACTAAATATTGGTTCACTAGTGAAAGTCGTTCCACACAACTTGCCGGATGGAACAGAAGACTATGCATTTGCACTCCTTGAAGGATATACATCATGACCGAGGCTGTCATCACAGGTGTAGGTATATCTGACTTTGGAAAATTTCAAGATATGACGGAAGAAGTGTTGGCTCAATCAGCCATCATGCAAGCGCTAAGTGACGCTAATATCTCTATCAAAGAAATCGATGCATTTTATTGTGGCAATGCCGCAGGTGCCCACCTCCCCGGTCAACGTGTATTGCGAGAACTGCATACAGATGGCCAAGCTGTTTTCAACATTGACAATGCATGTTCTAGTGGTGCAACTGCATTTCACCTGGCGCTTGAATCCATCAATTCTGGAAAACACCATACCGCCCTGGTTTTTGGTATGGATCAGCTTAGTAAATTTGGCGGGGGCGCTTTACCTTTAGGACAGTCCGATTGGAATAACCGTCGCGGTATGGTCATGCCAGCACTATACGCAATGCGTGCCAAGAGATACATGCATGACTATGGATTGTCACCACAAGTTCTTGCAGAAGTTGCGGTTAAAAATCGCCGTCATGGATCACTAAATCCAATTGCCAAATTTTGCAAGATTGTGACCAATGAGCAAGTACTTGCCTCTAAAGCGGTAGCTGACCCGCTCACTTTACTTCAATGCTGTCCTGGTGTTGTAGACGGAGCGGCTGCCGTTGTGCTGACAAATAGAGCTGTCAAAGGTTTAGCAAAACCTGTTCGAGTCTTAGCGTCAGTAGTGCAGTCAGGGGTTTTTGAAACAAGCCCTGTTGATATGACGAATGCAGAAATTACTGCTCGAACTGCTCAACTAGCGTATCAACAAGCCGGAATAGGCCCAGATGATTTAAACCTCATTGAGCTTCATGATGCCTTCACGATTTCAGAATTACTTTATTACGAAGCTTTGGGCCTGTGCAAGCGAGGTGATGCACAGCAATTGTTGATAAGCGGTGTGACTTCACTTGGAGGACGCATTCCTGTCAATCCAAGTGGCGGTCTGCTGGCAAAGGGGCACCCACCAGGAGCAACAGGTGTTGCACAGATTGTTGAAATATGTAAACAACTTCAGCAACGTGCCGGCAAACGAGAAGTGTATGGTGCTCGTATTGGATTAAGTCAAGTCACGGGTGGAGGTATTTGGGGTGTTGATCACGCTGCCTGTGCCATACATATATTTTCAACTTAAAGATAAAAATGATTAATCACATCGAATCGACAACCCCTTCAATTCCACACTCACTAAACGGATTGACTGCAGTAGTGACAGGAGGGGCCAATGGGATTGGAATGGGTATTGCTAAAGACTTGGCGATTCAAGGTTGCCATGTTGAGATTTGGGATATTGATGAAAGAGCTGTATCTCAAGCGATTTCAGAATTCAAATTGCTAGGCCTGAATGCTACAGGTACCAAAGTTAGTGTGACCTCATCAGATGAAGTCATGAATGCAACTGATCAATTGATTAAGTCAACCGGTCGAATTGATATCTTGGTCAATAACGCAGGAATCGGAGGCGATCGATTAATTGAAAAAATGGACTTGGAATTTTGGCAACGGGTTGTCAACACCAATTTAACTTCGCAATTCATTTGTGCTAAGGCTGTGTTGCCACATATGGTTCAACAACACTTTGGACGAATCATCAATATTTCTTCACGAGCTTGGCTGGGCAATCGTGGTCAAGCAAGTTACTCAGCATCTAAAGGGGGCGTCGTTAGTTTTACAAGAAGTTTGGCACTCGAGTATGCAAGGTATGGCATCACCGTTAACGCAATTGCTCCGGGCATCACAGAAACGCCTCTGTTTAAAACCTTATCAGAAAAGGTCATTGAGGGGCTAAAAAGTTCAGTTCCTGTTCAACGAATTGGGCAGGTCGAAGATGTTGCACAAGCTGTTCGATTTTTTTCTCAACCAACCTCAACTTACATCACTGGTCAGTTGCTATATGTATGTGGCGGGCGAAGTTTAAGCAGTGTTTCTGTCTGATCTGTAACCTGCTTAAAACCAATCTTTTTCATTGGAAATTGTATGTTGAAGAATGCGCTGACTGGACTCAAGGTAATTGACTTCACACAAATTGCTGCTGGTCCTACTTGCACTATGGTACTTGCTGACTTGGGTGCTGACGTGATCAAAGTTGAACCGCCTCAAGGTGAGCTAGGACGTGCATTTGTCCCATGGATTGGCGGTGAAAGTGTGACATTCATGTCGCTGAATCGAAATAAGAGAAGTATTTCACTTGACCTCAAGAATCCAGATCATCTCAAACTATGTAGAGACCTCATTAAAGATGCAGATGTTGTAGTGGAAAGCTTTCGACCAGGTGTGATGCAACGCTTAGGCTTGGGCTTCGAAACACTTCATCAAGAAAATTCAACCTTGATTTATTGTTCGGTTTCTGCATATGGACAAACCGGTCCATGGAAAGATAAACCCGGAGTTGATGGTGTGATTCAGGCTGTAGCAGGACTAATGAGTGTCACCGGAAACGCAAATTCTGCGCCCTGCAAAATTCAAGTACCTATCGTTGACATTGTGACAGGTTATTTAGCAGCTACTGGCATATTGGCTGCACTCAATCAACGAGAAAAAAACAATCAGGGTCAACATCTTGATATCAGTATGTTTGGTAGTGCAGTAGCGCTTCAACAATCTGCTTTAGCGGCATACCTCGCAGACAACATCATCCCAGAACCCATAGGCAGTGCTGCACCCTATGCAGCACCAAACGAAGCATTGAAATGTGCTGATGGATGGATCATGGTTGCTGCCTATCAACCAACCAGATGGAAAGCCTTGTGCGAAATAGTTGGTGTACCTGAATTACTAAATGATGTCCGCTTCATGGAGCTTGAAGCACGAATTAGAAACAGAACTGAATTGGTGAACGCCTTGGAATCACGTATGAAACTTCATTCCAAGGCATTTTGGATTCAAGCACTAGAAGCATCCGACATCATCTGTGGGTCTATCAATAACTATGAAGAGGTTGTCAACACTCCAGCCTATAAAGCTGCTCATTTGAGCGAGCAAATAAATCATGAATCAGCCGGCGCGATTACCATACCCAGATTTTCACTTAAATCAGTTGGCGAGTTACCTTCAGCAAGACGTCCCCCTCCCCGATTAGGCGAACATACTAAAGAAATACTGATGGCCATGGGAGCTAAGCCATGACTGTTTCATTAGAAATTGAAGGTCACATTGCACTAGTCACATTGAACCGACCTGAATCAATGAATGCACTAGATCCGGAATCAGTTGAACAGCTGCAAACGTTATGGAAAAAATTATCGTGTGATCACAATGTTCGGGTAGTGGTTCTTACAGGCGCAGGGGATCGATCATTTTGCACTGGTGCTGATTTAAAGAAAACACAACCACCAAAGCAGTCGTTTGCTGAACTTCACTATGGGTCAATTCAGTCTGACCATGATTTAAAGAATTTACAGACAAGTAAACCTGTAATTGCAGCGATTAATGGATATGCACTTGGCGGAGGACTTGAAATCGCACTTCAATGCGATATTCGAATTGCTTCAGACCAAGCAACATTTGGACTTCCAGAAGTTTGCATTGGCAGCATCCCAGGTGCGGGAGGAACACAGCGACTTATTCGATCAATAGGGCAATCCGACGCCATGCTGATGCTGCTGACGGGATCAAGGATTGATGCGCAAGAAGCACTGCGAATCGGTTTAGTAAGTCGAGTAGTTTCCCCAGACTTACTTATTCAGACAGCCAAATCCATTGCAATTCAGATTGCTGCAAATGCACCACTGGCCGTTTCTGCAGTCAAACAACTTGCACTAATGGGTAGAGAAATTCCAATTATGTCTGGTTTGGAAATGGAAAAACAAGCTTTTGGCATTCTGCTCAACAGCGAAGATCGAATCGAAGGTCGCACAGCCTTCAAAGAGAAAAGAAAACCACATTTCAACGGCAAATAAATGCATTGCAATGAATGGGCTTAATTTCATGAACACCAACTCGATAAATGACAAAAGATCTATCAATATGGTGCAAAACAGATATATTTTAGAAGTTAATCAGCTTAACTTGAAATTTAACGGCGTAGTAGCGTTAAACCAAATTAGTTTCAAAGTTACTAATGGTCAAATAGTTGCACTTATCGGTCCAAACGGAGCTGGGAAAACAAGCCTATTCAATTGCATCAGTCGCCTGTACATCCCTGATGGAGGTGATATTTTGTACAAGGGGTCGAGTATTTTGGCTATGCCCGCACATCAAATTGCCAGGCACGGAATTGCGCGCACCTTTCAAAATTTAGCACTATTTCAAAATTTATCTGTGATTGAAAACATCAGAATTGGTGCGCATACACAAGAACGGGGACAACTGTTAACCGATGCATTTAATCTCAAATCTGCCCGTGAATCTAACGCAGCATCAACGTCTACAGCAGAGCAACTGATCGATTACCTTGAATTACGTCATTGTGCTATGAAAAAGGTAAAGGAACTTCCATTTGGAACACAAAAGCGGGTCGAAATGGCTCGAGCACTGGCTATAAAGCCCAGCATATTGTTACTCGACGAACCTGCATGTGGTCTTAACCATGAGGAGGTTCTTGAACTAGGAAACATCATTAAAAAAATTCAAAAAGATCATCAACTAACAGTTTTACTTGTTGAACACCATATGGGTTTGGTCATGTCGATTTCAGACAATGTTATTGCTATTAATTTTGGAGAAAAAATTGCAGAGGGAAAACCGCATGAAATACAAATGAGTCCTGAAGTCATTGAAGCTTATCTTGGTGCTAGCACTGCATGAGCGAAAAATTAATCATCAAGAATCTTTCAGCCGCCTATGGAAACACAAAAATTCTCCATAGCCTGAATCTTCAAATTGAATCCGGCAATATTACCGCTCTTCTTGGAGCTAATGGCGCTGGCAAAACAAGCCTTTTGCGCGCCATAAGTGGCATGCTTTCTCTTGAGGGTTTGATTAAATTTGGTGACCATCGAATTGACCAAATGTCAACAGAAGATATTGCGCGCTTAGGCATTGGGCATGTGCCAGACGGACGTGGAACTTTCAGTGAGTTGTCTGTTATAGAAAATTTATACCTTGGTGCCATTCAAAGAAATGACAAAAGCGGTATTGACCAAGACCTGTACTTAATTCACGACTACTTTCCAGTACTTAAACGAAGAACCAAGCAACAGGCTGGAACGCTATCTGGAGGAGAACAGCAAATGCTTGCAGTTGGTCGTGCGCTCATGGCCCGACCTAGATTGCTATTGCTTGATGAACCTTCTTTTGGTTTGGCACCGCTAGTAGTGCGTGAAATTTTTAATATTTTTAAAAAACTAAATCAAGAACAAAATATGAGTATTTTGTTAGTTGAACAAAACGCACATTTGGCAACTGATATTGCCCATAAAGCTTATCTACTTGAAACTGGCCATATTGTTTTTTCTGGAACAGCTGAGGAAGTAAAGAAAAACAACAGTATTCAAAAAGCATATTTAGGGAAATCATGATGGAGTTGTTCTTGCAACAATTGATAGCAGGTATCTCAACCGGAACTATCTATGCTTGCATAGGTTTGGCTGTGGTCATGATTTATAAATCAATAGGTCATGTTAATTTCGCTCAAGGTGAAATGGCAATGATTTCTACATTTGCTGCATGGCAAATCATGGATTTTGGTTTTTCCTATTGGTTAGCGTTTCCAATGACAGTATTGCTTTCATTTGCCGCCGGTGTCACCATAGAAAGAATTTTGATGCGTCCACTGCGGCACGCACCACCGTTAAGTTTAGTGATTGTTTTCATTGGGTTATTGCTAATCCTCAATAGTCTTGCTGGGTTCATATGGAGCTTTACTGTCAAACCATTTCCGACTCCATTTGGTACTGCACCATTTTTAAGTAGCACCCTTATCAGTCAACATCAAGTGGGCATGATGGCTGTGACACTAATTATTCTGATCATGCTATTTATTTTTTTACGCTCAACTCGCATTGGTTTAGCAATGCGTGGTGCTGCCAATAACCCATCATCGGCCAGATTGCTTGGAATTCGGGTGACAAAGATAGAGGGACTCGGATGGGGTTTAGCCGCATCAATTGGATCTATTTCTGGAATGTTGATTGCGCCTATCGTATTTCTTGAACCCAACATGATGGCCGGCACTCTTATTTATGGTTTTGCTGGCGCGGTATTGGGGGGGTTGAGCAATCCTGCTGGAGCTGTTTTAGGTGGGATTCTTGTAGGAATTCTTGAAAACTTAGCGGGAACCTTTATTCCTGTGATAGGAGGGGAGCTTAAGCTCACTTTAGCGCTGGTCACTATTGTGTCTGTTTTGGTTATTCGACCACAAGGACTTCTCGGTAAAAAAATGGTGTATCGAGTATGAAGAATTTATTTGCAATCAATGAACGAAACATCAAAATGCTTAATTTGGTTTTGCTTGTGGTTGGGGCTCTCGTACTCATCATATTGCCAATTTTTATGAGTTCATTTTTAATTTTTCAAACCACGCAAATCATGATCTATGTGATTGCCATCATGGGACTGAATTTGTTAGTTGGATTCAGTGGGCAATTGTCACTCGGACATGGTGCATTTTTCGCTGTTGGTGCATATTCTGCAGGAATATTGATGAATTCGTTTGAAATTCATTACAGCATTGCAATTGTTACTGCTGGATTGATAGCATTTTTATTTGGCATTATGTTTGGCATACCAGCACTTCGTTTAGAAGGGCATTACCTGGCAATGGCAACCTTTGCGCTAGCAGTAGCCATGCCACAAATAATCAAACTGTCAATTTTTGAAGATTTGACGGGAGGCTCTCAGGGTATGGCGATCCAAAAGCCAAGTCTCACAATTGGATCACTTTCAGATGATCAATTGCTTTACTACATCACATTAATTTGCACTATATGTTTGTATTGGGTGGCTCAGAACTTAATTCACAGTAGAACTGGGCGTGCTTGGCTAGCAATCAAAGAAAACGCGACTTCAGCAAAGACCATGGGGATCAATATTGCGTTTTACAAAACCATGGCATTTGGAGTAAGTGCAGCATTTAACGGCATTGCTGGTGCATTGAGTGCCATGGCAGTTCAATACATAGCTCCAGAAAGTTACACCTTCTATTTATCCGCTGCTATTTTGGTAGGGCTGGTGGTGGGTGGGGTTGGCTGGATAGCTGGTGCAATTTGGGGAGCAATATTTGTACTTCTTATTCCAAACGCCGCAGAGACTGTATCCAAGGAATTAGCGGGCGCTATGTATGGATTTTTTTTGATTGCACTTGTTTTTTTTCTACCAAACGGTGTAAGCACACTGCGAGATTATTTTAATTTTGTCGGCTTAAAACAGACATTCAACAAAAAACCACTGAAGGAGTGATATCACATGGAATTATTTATAAAAGCAGCTCGAAACATTGGCGTAATTGTCATGTTGAATTGTTCTGCACTATCCCTTACTTGGGCGCAAAAAAACCAATATCCAGGAGTCAGTGACAATGAAATCCGAATTGGAAATACGAGCCCCTACAGCGGTCCCGGATCCGCCTACAGCACTATTACAAAAGCTGAAGCAGCATATTTCAAGATGATCAATGACAACGGTGGCGTGAATGGTCGAAAAATTAATTTCATTTCATACGACGATGCTTTGAGTCCCCCCAAAACAGTTGAACAAACTCGCAAACTTGTTGAAAGCGATCAAGTCCTATTGGTTTTTAATACTATTGGTACTGCAGCTAATCTTGCTGCACAAAAGTATTTGAATGCTAAACAAGTGCCCCAAATGCTTGTTGGTGGCGGTGCAACCAACCTCATAGATCCCCAAAGGAATCCTTGGACTATGGGATGGCAACCAACTTATTTCAGCGAAGGAGTCATCTATGCCAAACATATTTTGTCCAATATTCCGAATGGAAAAATAGCAGTTATTTCTCAAAACGACGACTTTGGTAAAGACTACTTAGCGGGTCTCAAAAAGGGATTAGGCGCAAAAGCTTCGAGCATGATTATTGCCACAGCCACATATGAGCCTTCAGACCCTACTATTGATTCACAGGTTCTCAAGTTAAAAGCGTCTGGCGCGGATGTTCTTGTCAATATAACAACACCTAAGTTTGCATCTCAAGTCATTAAAAAAGTTGCAGAAATAGGATGGAAACCTACACATTATCTAATTAATATTTCAGTGTCAGTAGGAGCAGTGATGAAGCCAGCTGGCATCGATAACAGCCAAGGAATCATCAGCTCCGCTTATTTAATGGAGTCAACAGATTCTCGTTGGAGAGATCATCCAGACATGAAATCATGGCATGCATTCATGGATAAGTATTTACCAAATGCTAATAAAGCAGATTCAATGAATGTGTATGGGTATGTAACAGCTCAAGCACTGGTGCATATTCTGACGCAATGTGGTCAAGATTTATCACGAGCCAATGTGATGAAACAAGCATCAAATCTCAACAAAGTACCATTCAAACTGATGATTCCAGGCTTAGTGGTTTCAACTTCAGCTGAAGATTTCTACCCAATTGAACAAATGCAATTAATGCGGCTCAAAGGCGAGCAATGGGAACTTTTCGGCACCATTATTAGCAGTGAAGAAAGACAGTGATGGCTGAGCGAATTGAATACGACTACATCATAGTAGGCGCTGGTAGTGCTGGATGCGTCTTAGCAAATCGACTTACTGCTGATTCAACAGTGTCTGTATTGTTGCTCGAGGCAGGACCTGAAGATAAGAGTATTTGGATGACCATCCCTGCTGGAGCAGCAAAAGTGATTGGACCAGGCCGCACCAACTGGGCATACTTTACTGAGCCTGAAAAACATTTGAATGATCGAAAGATTTATTGGCCAAGAGGTCGAACCCTTGGCGGATCAAGCTCGATCAATGGCATGGTTTATTTGCGTGGACATCCAGAAGATTACAACGCTTGGGCTCGGCTTGGGAATCCGGGATGGACTTGGGATGAAGTCATGCCCTATTTCAAAAAAAGTGAAGATCAACAGCATGGCGAGAGTTTGATGCATGGTGTAGGTGGTCCACTTGCAGTCAGTGATCCTGCAATAGATGATTTAGGGGGGCGATTGTTCATCCAATCATCAATCAACGCTGGTCTTCAATTCCGAAATGACCTTAATGATGGCATACAAGAAGGAGTTGGAAGAGCCCAAGTAACAGTCCGAAATGGAAAGCGAAGCTCAACATCCAAGGCTTTTTTGCATCCTGTAAGGCATCGAAAAAATCTCAATGTTGTTGTTGATGCTGTAGCTCGAAAAGTCATTCTTGAAAATAAACGAGCTAAAGGAATTCAATATTATCAAGATGGAAAAATACACGAAGCAACTGCAAGAAGAGAAGTCATTCTGTCTGGCGGAGTGATTAATTCACCTCAATTATTAATGCTTTCTGGCATTGGCCCTGAGGCTCATCTTCGCGAGCAAGGGATCCAAGTCGTCCACGACCTTCAAGGTGTGGGGGCTAATTTGCAAGACCATTTATATGTCTATTACGTCTCTGAGTGCGAGAAATCCATATCCATCAACCATCAGTTGAAGGGGGCACGCATGGTTTTTCAAGCGCTCAAGTATTTGTACAACAGGAGCGGTTATCTGAATATTGGTGCTGTACAAGCTACAGCTTTTCCCAGGGTGACTAAAAGTGCAGAAAGACCTGACGTTGAAATCAGCTTTCGTCCTATGAGTATCAACATTGCGAAATCAGGTTCAGTCACTCTCGATTCGTTTCCTGGTATCAATGCTTCATGCAGCCTGCTGAGACCAAAAGCCAGAGGTTCAATTCGCTTGGCGAGCTCTGATCCACACACTAAGGCTCTTATCTATGCCAATTACTTAGACAACGATGAAGATTTGCATGTTATGCGCGAAGGCTTGCGATGGATTCGTAATGTATTTGAAACAAAACCATTGGCTGATTTCATCAAAAAGGAAATCGCTCCAGGATCTTCTGTGCAATCAGATCTGCAATGGGAAAACCACATACGTGAATCTGCACAAACTGTTTATCACCCAGTAGGAACGTGCGCTATGGGGCCAGACTACATGGCAGTTGTCGATTCAGAGCTCAAAGTACATGGGATTGAAAATCTGAGGGTCATTGATGCATCAGTCATGCCAAGAGTTACATCATGCAACACCAATGCACCCACCATCATGATTGCTGAAAAAGGTGCAGACATGATCATGACCTCATACAAAGCGAAATAACTTTACTTTAAATTTCAAGGGAATCAACATGACTAAAAAATATGATTTGTATATCAACGGCCAATCTGTGACGCCGCACTCTGGACTTTACTTTGACACTATCAGCCCTGCGGATGGAACTGTAATCGCTCAAATAGGGAAAGGTAACGATATAGACATTGACCGCGCTGTTGCGTCAGCACATGCGGCAAGAAGCTCATGGGCAGCTATGAACCCATTGGAAAGGGGAAAGATTCTTCGTAGACTTGCTGAATTATTGGTTATCAACGCAGAATATTTGGGAAAACTTGAGTCAGAAGAAATGGGTATGCCCTCCAGTCTTTCCCCGATGATCGTCGTGGAATCTGCTAAGTTTTTTGACTACTACGGAGGTCTAGCCTCATCAATTCATGGAGATACGATCCCAATCAATCCGCAAATTTTTTGCTACAACCTTTATGAACCTTATGGAGTGGTTGGCATAATCACACCATGGAATGGGCCTCTCAATCAGGCAGCTCGTAGTGTTGCTCCCGCTTTAGCTGCCGGAAACACAGTAGTGCTTAAACCCAGCGAATTTTCCTCCCTCACAGCATTAGAGATGGCAAGATTAGCCACTGAAGCAGGTTTACCCAATGGGGTATTGAATGTTGTTACAGGTGATGGAGCCTGCGCTGGAGCACCTCTGGTCGCACATCCACTGGTCAGAAAAGTAGCGTTTACAGGTTCTGTCAAAACAGGCCAAGCTATCGGTGCAATAGCTGCGCAAAAAATCATGCCAGTGACATTGGAACTTGGTGGCAAATCACCCAACATAGTTTTCGAAGATGCGAAGCTTGATGCTGCAGTCCAAATGGTTCTATTGGGCTTCGTACTTAACAGTGGTCAGATTTGTACATCAGGGACACGAGTGCTAGTTCAAAGAACTATCTTCGAATCATTTAGCAGTAAATTGGCAGCTGCAGCTGCTCAATTTCCAATTGGTCGAGATCGTCCTTTTCCTACATTGGGTCCAATAGCCAATCAACCTCAATACGAAAAAATCCTTGGGTTTTTTGAAAGTGCACGTCAAGAAGGCGCCACATGCTTAGTTGGCGGTAATCGCGCTACTGGTGAGGGCTTAGACGATGGTTTTTACATTCAGCCAACCATCTTCACGGATGTAACAAAAGACATGAAAGTAGTACGCGAGGAAATTTTTGGCCCAGTTGGCGTTTTGATTCCTTTTGACTCAGAAGAAGAAGCCATTCAAATCGCTAACGATACAGAATATGGACTCGCTTCGGGTATTTGGACACAAGATGTCAGTCGCGCTCACCGTGTAGCCTCACAACTGGAGGCTGGAACTGTCTACGTCAACACTTACCATGAACGTGCTATCGAAGCACCTATGGGGGGTTACAAAAAGAGCGGAATAGGCAGAGAAAAAGGTATGGCTGCCCTGCATGACTATTTGCAACTAAAAAACATCACCATGAAATTAATTTGATTAGTTTTTTATTTAATGAATCAATTTAATTTAATATAGCTCGGTGTTTTTTGCTGGGCTATATTAAAAAAAGATTAATGACTTAGTGATTGAAGCATTTTTTTTAAATAAAAAATCAAAGCATTTCACAAGTTTTATAGCTTTACACCTGTCACCGCGACTAGATAAAGGGCACCGATTAACGATTACGTTATAAAAATTGATACTTGCTCACTAAAGAGAACTATTAAACTAAGAAACAAGGAAGATATGATCGAACTAGAACCATTTCGAAACAGGGCAAATACACACTAGCAAGTTAACAAATATGAAACACACAGAGTAGCAAAGAGGAGAGATATTGACATCCAAAATATAACCGCAGAACTTGACCTAAGTACGGCTAATTAATCGAAATGCAACAACCCATAAATCCAAGAATTGGATGCTAAAAAAGACATCCAAAAGACCACAGGGTCAGTGACAGTGTTTGGCAGGCCATTGAAACCCAGCGACAGCAACAAGCACAAGCTGAGCAAGCCAAAGCCAAGCTGAAAACTCGAGGCTCTAGAAAAGTCAAAGGCAGATCAGCTGCACCAATGCCCTACCCAAAGCCACCCCAACCCAAGAAGTCCCTACCTCCTGAAAACCCCAGCGTCAAGACAAGCCCCCCCCAGCTGCTAACCCTCAGGCTCAGAGCCCGGCCCAGCGGAAGCAAGCTCTTTCGCCCCAAGCCTGAGACAACTTCTGCCGTGCCAAATGCGTCTATCGCGCCGAAAGCGGGGTATTTGCCCTGAATACTGCGCAGCTGCGAAACCTGATCCATGGACAAGATAGGCATAGTGGAAATGGTTACCACCAGAAAAGTCTCAGCACAGCCGCAACACCGCACTCATGGAATTGCAAACCAACAAATTCTTACCAGCCCGTGATTGAAATGAATTAAGGTGCGATGACCTAAGATCCTCAACAAAATTCTGTTTGTCGCGTTTAGATAGTAGATTGGCAGGGTTTGCAATTGAAAACAATGATTTAGGCAATAAAGTTGTTCTAGTTTAAAAAAAATTTGCGTCTAAATATGTTTAAAGGTTAAAAAATGTGTCTGCAAATCTTTGCATCTGACTTTCAATTTGCCATTTCCTGATCCATCATGCGATCAACAACATACGCTCTTGATTCGACATGGAGACCCCTGCTCAAAGACATGGGTTTGTCCATTGCGAACATTTTGAGACGAGCAGGCCTGCCAGATGACTTGCTGAACCGACCGACCGTCAGACTTCATGCAGATGATTTTCATTTGTTTTGGAAGTCCATTGAGGAGGAATCAAATGACCCCTTGCTTCCATTGACATTGATTCGATCGATTCGAAGTGAATCATTTTCACCGCCCCTGTTTGCTGCACTGTGCAGCCCAGATTTGCATATTGCAGCCAAACGCATCTCACGCTACAAGGATCTGGTTGCACCCATACGTCTGGATGTGAGAGAAACAGAACAAGAATTGATTGTTGAGTTTGCATGGCCGCAATCCAATAACCCTGCCCCTGCCTCGCTGGTACTGACCGAACTCCTATTTATTGTGACTTTCGCCCGCATGGGTACACGCGAAAAAATTCTTCCAAGCTATGTAACAACGGACTATTTACCTTCAAACAAAAATGCATTCGCAGACTTTTTAGGTGTACCTGTTCAAAGCGGCAACAGTCACTGCGTTGCTTTCAAAAAATCTGATGCCCACAGGCCATTTCTCACGGCCAACGAAGATATGTGGTCAGCATTTGAACCTGAGCTTAGATTTAGACTTGCTCAAAATGGCGCTGCCATCAGTGTGAGGCAACGTGTTCGCATGGCGTTGCTAGAGGCATTGCCTGGCGGGGGCGTCAAAATGGGCGCAGTTGCAAAACGTATTGGTATGAGCCAAAGATCACTTCAGCGACATTTAGAAATCGAAGGTCAAAACTATAAAAATTTACTGCAAAGCATCAGACTAAATTTGTCCCAGCACTATTTACAAAATACAACTCTACCAACTGCTGAAATCGCATTTCTCTTGGGCTTTGAAGAGCCCAATTCATTTTTCCGTGCATTCCGAATTTGGACTGGCACAACCCCAGAACAATTCAGGCAAACACCAGTGTTGGCTAATTCCAATATGCAGCCCTGACTATTTGATTTGACATTACAGAATTGCTGTTCAATCCACATTTCAAAATGAATTCAATCAAGCTTGACCATCAAACTCAAAATTTCATTTACACAACAAGACTCACATCCAAGCAACAGGCGTTCGTCGACAATGTTGTTGCTGGTCATAACTATATTGATGCTTACAAACTGGCCTATGACACAAAATCTTCTCATAAAGTGATGGGAATAAGTGCAAATACTTTACTCAAAAATCCCAAAATAATCAAAGCCATTCATACACAACGACTAGAGCTACAAAAATCAATGTCAATCGCTATCGACAAACACAATCTTCAAATGCACTTGGCAACCGAGTTGAAGGAGTTGTATCCAAAAATTCAAGATGACCAGACTCGAATCAAGGTGCTTGAAATGTTGATTTCAATCAGTAGATTTAATTGAATATGACTTTATTTAATAAGCCAAAATCCAATATCCCTCTTCAAACCCGCTCAAATCTGAAATTACTGCTCTCGTTTTTTATAGTGCTTTCAACTTCTGCATCAAGCACATATCTTCTTGCTGATAAACCCAATCATTTTGATGGGAAGTATTTTTTCAATCAACCACTTGAACCTGAAATGCAAAGTGCATGGAAAGTGTGGTGGTATTACTTCACAACTCCTCGGGTTGATGCCATACCAGAAAAACCTTTGCCAGTTCAGAAATTGGAATGGGCCACTTGGCATGCATTGCAAACAGATAAGGTTCATGTTGTTCGACTGGGACATTCTTCACTTCTTTTGAAATTACATGGTCAACAGTGGCTGATAGATCCTGTTTTTAGTGAAAGAGCTTCCCCCTTGAGTTTTATCGGCCCAAAACGATTTCACCCTTTGCCAATTGATGTTGACAACATGCCCATGGTCGATGGTGTCATCATTTCACATGATCATTACGATCATCTTGATGCTGGAACCATCAAACGCATTCACCCCAAAGTCAAACAGTTTGTGACCACTTTGGGCGTTGGCAAGATTTTGCAAGACTTTGGTGTACCCGCAGAGAAAATCAAAGAACTGGATTGGCATCAAACTGCCATCTATGCAGGTGTAAAACTTACAGCTGAACCTGCTCAACATTTTTCAGGGCGCGGTTTGTTTGATCGCAATACAACGCTTTGGGCCTCATGGGTCATTGAAAGCCAAGTGATTGCTGATCCTGTGAAAATTTTTTACAGCTCAGATTCAGGCTACTTTGATGGCTTCAAAAAAATCGGGGCTAAGCATGGGCCATTTGATCTGACCATGATTGACACTGGTGCCTGGGACAAGATGTGGGCGAGTATTCATATGAACCCAGAAGAAAGCGTTCAAACGCACTTGGATGTGCAGGGCAAGGTGATGATGCCAGTTCACAATAGTACTTTTGATTTGGCATTGCATCCTTGGTACGAGCCTCTAGAGCTGGTCAGCGCAATCGGGGCTCGCAAGCAAGTTTTGTTGGCCACACCCATGATGGGTGAGGTTTACGTCGTAGGTTCCGTGCCATCGATCAATCCATGGTGGCGTAATCACATGCGTCAACATCCAGCTGCTCAATAGGTTCCGATGCTCAGCGGTGTAGATTCAGGTATCATACGTTGACTTGATTCGACCTATCAACTCATAAAATGCCCAAAGCCAAAGCATGGACCCTTACAGATGTTGCAAAGACCTTTCGTACTTGCGAGAGTCTCTTTCACGCATTGGGTGATCCTGCACGGCAACAAATTGTTTTACTTCTTGCCGAACATGATCGTTTGAATGTGAATCAAATTACCGAACTGATGCATCTTGCCCGTCCATCCATCTCTCATCATTTGAAGGTTCTAAAGGATGCTGGCATGGTCAATTTGACTAGAGAGTCCAGAGAAAATTTTTACAGTTTGCTCTGGGATGAGCCTATTGGTCGTCTCAAGTTATTGATTGAGCAGAGCGAAATTGCTTGCGCTTGATCGTTTTTTTCAACAATCCGTCGATATGTTTCGACTTATCACCCAAAAAAGAATTTTATGCAAACAAAAAAACCTATCGCACTGATCACTGGTGCATCCAGTGGCATTGGTCACTCCTTATGCGAAGAATTCGCCAAAGACGGTTACGACCTGATATTGGCTGCTCGAAGCGTTGAAAAAATGCAGACACAAGGAGATGCGCTTCAAAAACGCTATGGAATTCACGTAACTGTGATTGGAGCTGATTTAGAGAGTCTCTCAGGTGCAGAAGAATTACACGCTCAAATAAAAGAAAGTGGAGTGGTTTTGAATGCACTGGTCAACAACGCAGGCTATGGAACCTTTGGTGAATTTAAAGATACAGCACTGTCAGCCACACTGGGAATGATGCAGCTAAACATGAACAGTGTTGTCGTGCTTACTAAATTATTTTTACCCGATCTACTAGGCACAAAAGGAAAGCTGCTTAATGTTGCCTCCACCGCCGCATTTCAACCAGGTCCGTTCATGGCTGTTTACTACGCCACAAAAAGTTTTGTGCTGTACTTCTCAGAAGGACTTGCATGTGAACTCGAGGGAACAGGTGTCACCGTGACTGCTCTATGTCCAGGACCCACAGCATCGGGTTTTCAGGATAAGGCTGTGATGAAAGCATCTGCTCTGGTCAAAAATAAAAAACTTCCTAGCGCTCAATCAGTTGCAGCATCAGGTTACGCCGCCATGAAGCGAGGAAAACGAGTTCACATTACTGGTTTGATGAACAACATCATGGCTCAAAGTATTCGATTTACGCCACGTAATTGGGTGACTGCTTTGTTAAAGCAACTCACTAAACCCATTTAATCAGAAGAATCTAGCCAACCACCTTGCGCATATTTGTGCAGGGTACATCACATCATTGGAATCAAATATGAAATTCATAGAAACTATGCTGCCTTACTTTCAAGGTGAAAAAATTGAAGCACTTGTGTTCATCTTGCCAATAGGACTCTTGTGCTTGGTATTTGGAGGCTGGCTGTTGTCAGAAGGACATCAGGGTTTCGCCAGGGGTGTAGCAATACCGTTCATCGCCATGGGCTTGGTTATCGCAGTCATTGGGGGCACTGTCGGCTTTCGAACGCCTGCACAAACCTCACAAATTCAACAATCCTATTCAGCTGATTCGGCTGGAACCATCAAATCAGAGATTGTCAGAATGGAAAAAGTCAATCAAGCATGGCCTTGGTACCTTGCCATCTGGGTCGTTTTCGCAATTGTTGGCCTTGGGCTAAGGCTTTTGAACACTTCAGAATTTCTGAGCGGCTTTGGGATTGCACTTGTATTTTTTTCTGGTCTAGGCCTAATGATTGATGGTTTCGCAGAAAGAAGAGGTCGAATTTATAGCAATGTCATTAATGAACTGAGAAGTATGAATTAGCAGTTTCAAGCAGCAAATCTTCTGACAAGACACCACAAACAAACTGATCTTGGCCTCGAAATTTCACCTGCATAATGACGCCGACAATCGCAAATTTGCAGGTTTTGCCCGAAAAGTTGCAGTATGCAACTTTTGGGTTATTACACGAAATATTACACGCTTGTCAAAAATACACGTAAATCTATGATTTATATGGTTTTTTTAACGAGCCTGGCTTTCTGTTAATCTGTAGATCACTGTTTCAAGCAAATGCTCGAGTGACCAAACAAAATGCCCTTGCAGCAATGCAAGGGTTTTTTTATTTCAAACTGCCAATGCTTTGGAAGCAATATCAGGATTGTTCTTAAATTTGATTTCTGCCGTCCAAAGATCTAAAGCCTCCTGCATGCGAAGCCAGCTCTCAGGAGTGCCGCCAACTGCTCTTGCAATGCGAATGGCCATCTCTGCTGTCACTGATTTTTTCTCATGCAGTAAGTCAGACACAGTTTGCCGACTTACCATGAGACGAGCAGCTAACTCACCTTGTGTCCATG
>JACCDJ010309119.1_pt1 | contig 26175 bp, 28 predicted proteins | sample 7444481 | NCBI WGS metagenome assembly JACCDJ01 (sample SAMN15323435, study PRJNA562643) | freshwater metagenome | isolation source: river surface water | place: USA:Blue River Watershed | collected 2017-08-15 | reverse complement strand
GCTCAAACCCGGATACCTTTAGAGGCGGTAGACAGGTGGGAATGTAATCCACTTTCACTGAGCTAAGTGCCCAGAGCCTCAGGTAGCCTAGCAGAACAAAAGAGAAATTCGAAAGAGGAATTTTGTCAGACGAGCTCACCAGAGACATTGCCGAAGTGCCGGCGGTTGAAATCATCAACACCGCGGCCGTTCACCTAATGAGCGCTGCCGCCGTGCAGTGCGGCTTAGCGGAAGATGCCCCGGCAGATTTAGATGAAGCTCGCAAGCTGATTACAGCGTTGGCTGGTTTGATTACCGCAGCAGCCCCTGAGATTGGTGATCACCACGCTAGGCCACTGAGAGATGGTTTGCGATCCTTGCAGCTAGCTTTCCGAGAGGCTTCGGTAATTCCGGATGAACCGGGCAAAGGTCCTGGCGAAAAATACACCGGTCCGGTGAACTAAGCCGCAATCACTTTGATGGTGAAAGAATCCACCAACTGCAAAAACTCTTGGGTTTGTAATCGAACACCAAACTGCGTCAACACTCTTTTAAGCTCAACCGGAGCTAGTCCCGCAGCCAAGCCAATCTCGATTCCGAGTTCCGGTTTCAAGAGCTGTGCAGCCGGATCGGCATCAAAAACCCTTGCTGTCTGAATTTCTCGTTGCGCTGCGGCCGCGTCGGCCACTAGCTGGATGACTTCGCCGTTTAGGTGCGGAGGTGTCCACAACAACCCTTGCGCCAAGGCGGCGAGTGCCGGCCTTCTGATGCCAAGTGCCCGGCCTGCAGGATTCAGCACCACGCGATCGTGCCCCTCGCTAACCGCGGCAATAGCCAACTTCGGGACATCAACTGGGACAGGACGAGCGGTGGCATTCCAGGAAGCCATCTCGGCAACCGAAGAAAATGCGGGGATTGCCGACTTCCCGTCTGGAGTGCTGACGGCAACAATTGCCAAATCTGCACTCTTATCGACAGTTTGACCGTGCGCCCCGATCCCACTCTCCCCCAGTTCAGCGAGCAGTGGAATCAACAGCCGAGATTGTGCTAGCGCACTAAAGAGTTTTACTTTGTCTAATTCGCCCTCAAGAGCTTCACCGAGGAGCCTTGGCGTTGATCCGTCATCTTGAGTCCAGTTGTTTGGCGAGAATTCCCGCCCCTCCCAAGGGACTCCTGCGGAATCGTGAAACTTGTCGTGCATTAGCCGTTGGCGATAGCCAGCGCTTGCTGAAGAGTGAACCTGCCGGCATACAAGGACTTACCCAGAATTGCACCCTCAAGACCCAGGGAAACCAAGGAATGCAAGTCAGTAATGTCTTGCAAGGATGAGATGCCACCGGATGCGACCACAGGCTTGTTTGTGAACTCCATAACCTGCTTCAAAAGCTCGAGGTTGGGCCCTTTCAAAGTCCCATCTTTGGTGACATCGGTGACAACATAGCGGGGACAATTGGCCTGCTCCAAGCGAGCCAATACTTCAAAAAGATCGCCGCCGTCTTGAGTCCAACCGCGGGCAGCCAGCACCGTTCCTCTGACGTCCAAGCCGACTGCAATCTGCTCGCCATACTTGGCAATCACACCCGCAGTCCAATCCGGGTTCTCTAGAGCCGCGGTGCCCAAATTGACTCGAGTCGCACCAAGCTCCAAAGCCGCTTCGAGTGAGGCATCATCTCGGATGCCTCCGGAGAGTTCAATCTTGGTTGCCCCTGCTTGCTTCACGACTTCGGCAATTACCGCGCGGTTTTCACCTCTGCCAAAAGCAGCATCTAGGTCAACCAGGTGAATCCATTCGGCACCAGCACTAATCCAATCTTGGGCGGCATCGAGCGGGTGACCGAAGTCTTCCTCGCTGCCTGCCTCACCCTGAGTCAGGCGGACAGCCTTCCCGTTGGCAACGTCTACGGCTGGCAATAGTTCGAGCTTCATGTATCTCCTAAATTGAGCTAATCCAGTTTCGAAGCAGTTTCAATCCTGCCTCGCCCGACTTCTCAGGGTGGAATTGGGTTGCACTAAGCGGTCCATTTTCAACTGCCGCCAAGAATCTTTCGCCGTGCTCCGACCAGGTCAATGCAGCTTTCACAAATGGAGGCTGAATATCGAGTTCCCAGGTCTTCGCTGCGTATGAGTGCACGAAGTAAAAGCGTTCACCCTCGACGCCATCAAAGAGCAGGCTTTTGGCATCCGCTTGAACGTTAGTCCAACCGACGTGCGGGAGGGTTGGAGCATTGAGCATCGTCACGCGCCCTGGCCATTGACCAAGACCTTCGGTGTCGATGCCGTGTTCGACACCATGCTCAAACATCACCTGCATGCCCACGCAAATTCCGAGCACAGCTCTACCGGCGGTTAATCTTTGATCGACCAAACTTGCAGCATGGTGTGTGGCTAGATTTCGCATTACGGAGGCAAACGCACCTACTCCAGGTAGCAACAACCCGTCCGCTTCAAGTAGCTGCTTTCGATCTGAAGTCAGAACCACTTCAGCACCGGCATGCTCTAAAGCGCGGCAGGCCGAGTGAACATTGCCATTGCCGTAGTCAAAGACCGCAACGGTCTTAGTCAAAGACTGCCCTTGGTTGAAGGAACACCCAAGACGCGAGCATCAGGTTCAACCGCTTTGCGCATCGCGCGTGCCAGAGCTTTGAACTGAGCCTCGGCGATGTGGTGAGCATCCCTTCCCGCAAGCACAGTTACGTGCAAGGTAAGTCCAGCGTTAAATGCGATTGCTTCAAATACGTGACGAACCATCGATCCAGTAAAGTGCCCACCGATCAAGTGGTACTCAAAGCCCTGCGGTTCCCCACCGTGCACCAAGAATGGTCGTCCAGAAACATCTACGACAGCCCTGGCCAATGCCTCATCAAGCGGGACAGTGGCATCGCCGTAGCGGCCAATTCCCGCCTTGTCCCCTAGCGCCTGCTTGATTGCTTGGCCCAAAACAATGGCGGTGTCTTCAACGGTGTGGTGGATGTCGATTTCAACATCACCTACGGAACGAACCTTTAGATCAATAAGTGAGTGCTTTGAAAACGCGGTCAACATGTGGTCGAAAAATGGCACACCGGTCTCTACCTCGGAATTACCGGAGCCGTCTAAATTCAGTTCGAGCTCAATCTTTGACTCGCTGGTTTCGCGAGAGATTTTGGCAATGCGGCTCATGGTTTAACCTCGTTTTGGAAGATTCTCCCAAGTTTAGTCAAGAATCAGGGCGAGCTCACCAAGCAACTTCGTGGTCTCCGCCTCGGTACCGGCGGTAATGCGCAGAGTGTTGGGTATTCCGACATTGCGAACGATCACACCTTTTGCGAGCAGCGCCTCGAAAACCTGATTTGGATTTTCGAAACCTTCGACCAGTACAAAGTTTGCATCTGAGTGATAGGCGCGTAGCCCCAACCTCTGCAGTGCGCCAATCATTCGGTCCCGCTGGATTTTGATTTGTTCGACATTTGCCAGCATTTCTGATGCGTGACGAAGTGCCGCACGCGAGGCGGCCTGAGTCAATGCAGACAGATGGTAGGGCAAGCGAACGATGCGCAGTGCATCGACAACCGCAGCGTCTGCTGCCAGATAACCAACTCGAGCCCCGGCAAAGGCAAATGCCTTACTCATGGTTCGACTTACAAGCAACCTTGGTCTTCCCTCCAGAAGCTTCAAAGAGGATGCCTGCGAGGAGAACTCGGCATACGCCTCATCGACAACCAAAATTCCGTCGAATGAGTGGTATGCAGCTTCGATAACCGAATTATCTATGGGCGTTCCCGTTGGGTTGTTTGGATTGCAAAGCAATGCGATTGAAGGCTTGAGTTCTGAAAGCTTGCTAGCAACGTAATCAGCCGAGAGTTTGAATTCATCGAGCCTTGGAAGTTCTTGGTATGCGGTAAGAGTTATGCGAGCAATGTTTGGATACATCGAATAGGTGGGACCAAAGCTGAGTGCACTCTTCCCTGGGCCTCCGAAGGCCTGAAAAATCTGAGTAATGATCTCGTTTGAGCCATTGGCCGCCCAAATCTGCTCAGCAGTCAGGTTGTGCCCAAGGTACTTGGCGAAGGCGGATCTGAGTTCCAGAAACTCTCGATCGGGATAGCGATTTAGCGTTAGAACCTCAGCGGCAAGCTCCTGAATAATGTCCAGCGCAACGGCCTCTGGGATGCCAAAGGTGTTCTCGTTGACGTTCAGTTGAACTGGGACATCCAGCTGCGGTGCACCGTAAGGCTTCAAGCCCTTCAGGTCATCTCTCAGCGGTAGGTCTTCTAGGTTGGTCACCACTGAAGATTACTGGAAAGCGCTATGGGAGGGCGATTTGTTGCCCTGGCTTCAGGTCAACCGAAGAAAGCGCGTTCAGCAGGACAACCTCTGCGATCCAGTCGCGTGGATCTGCATCGGGGGCATGAGTGTCCGCGAGTGACCAAAGCGAGTCACCGGCCTGCACGGTCACATACTCAAGCTCGCCAGACTCTTGGCTTCCGGCAAAAGAGCCGGAGATCGAAGCCATGGTGAAGGATGCGGCCAGGGCCAAGATTGCGAGCCCACGGAACAAGCGTCTTGGATTGGTTAGTCGGTAGGAAGCAACAGCACTCATTGTGATCATCACCCTTCTGTTCGATTCTTTGTTTCGAACATTTGTTCTAAGTATAGAAACTTTTCCGACATTTACAAGTTTTTCGTAAGTTTTTTTACAAATAACTCGAAAATGTGTTTGGCAAACGCCTTGGGAGCGAATACAGTTTCGACATAAGGAAGTAAATCTTTACCCACTGACATTTTGAGAGGAGCCGAGATGGACAGCTCTGAGCTAACCGATGTGCAGCAGCGAATTCTCGCTGTGATCCGCGAATCAATGCAGGCCCGAAACTACGCTCCCTCAATGCGAGAGATTGGTGAGGCGGTTGGCCTGAGCTCAACTGCCAGCGTCTCCCACCAGTTGAACAAGCTTGAACTTCTAGGTTTCATTAGTCGAGACCCACGCAGGCCGCGAACGATTGACCTTCTTGGATTCGATGATTTCGCGGGAGAAATCATGAAAGCTGATGCGGCCATGGTGCCCCTTGTGGGTCGGATTGCAGCAGGTGGCCCTATCACGGCTGAACAAAACGTTGAGGACGTGTTCGCACTTCCCCGCCAACTCGTTGGACAGGGTGAGCTGTTCCTGCTCAAAGTTGTAGGTGAGTCAATGATTGATGCCGCCATTTGTGATGGTGACTGGGTAGTGGTTAGGCAGCAGCAAACCGCTGAGAATGGCGACATTGTCGCAGCACTCTTGGAGGACGAGGCAACTGTGAAGACTTTTAAGCAGCGCGATGGTCACACCTGGCTACTCCCCCGGAACTCTGCCTTTGAGCCCATCCTGGGTGACCACGCCGTGATCCTAGGAAAGGTAGTTGCAGTCCTTAGGGCCGTCTAGCAAATTCCTTAAGCTCTGCAGCCAGGTCTGGCTTTACCAGTGCCTTAAGCCGCGTACCCGCCTCAACGTATTCGATCTCAAGAACTTTTCCAGAGAGATGAGCTCGTGACACAAGATCGCCTCTGCTGTATGGAATTACTCCTTCAAATTCAACGTCAGGCCTAGGCAAGAGCTCCGCGATCTTGGACTCAAGCTCTTCGAAACCTGCACCGGTTCGAGCCGAGATCAAAAGCGAGCCTGGCACCAGCCCTCGGAGTCTTACCTGATCATCATCCGAGAGCAGATCTGCCTTATTGAAAATAATCAACTCGGGGATGCTGGAAGCATCGACTTCAGCTATGACCTCGTGAACCGTTCTGATCTGGCCCATCGGGTCTGGGTCAGTTCCGTCAACCACGTGGACGATCAGGTCAGCGTGAGATATTTCCTCAAGAGTGGACCTAAAAGCTTCCACCAACTGGTGCGGCAGCTGGCGAACAAATCCTACGGTGTCGGCGATTGTATAGCTTCTGCCGTCTGGCGTCTCATGCTGTCTAACCGTTGGGTCCAACGTAGCAAACAGTGCATTCTCTACCAACACACCCGCCTTCGTCATGCGATTGAGGACGGATGATTTTCCTGCGTTGGTATAGCCGGCGATGGCAACTTGGGGCTCGTTGTTCTTCTCACGCTTCGAGCGTTTGATGTCGCGAGCTTGCTTCATGTCGATAATCTCGCGCTTGAGCTTGGCCATTTTGGTGTTGATGCGCCGGCGATCTAGCTCGATCTTGGTCTCACCAGGACCTCGCGAACCGATACCCACACCACCGGCAGCCTGACCACCGGCCTGCCTAGACATCGACTCACCCCAACCTCGAAGTCGAGGTAGTAAGTACTCGAGCTGTGCCAACTCAACCTGAGCCTTACCTTCGCGACTCTTGGCGTGCTGGGCGAAGATGTCCAAAATAATCGCTGTGCGGTCTACTACTTTGACCTTCACTGCATCTTCAAGAGCGCGGCGTTGAGATGGGGCCAACTCGGCATTGGCAATCACGGTGTCAGCTCCGAGTTGGGCAACCAATTCCTTTAGTTCTTGAGCTTTTCCTTTGCCGAAGAATGTTGCAGGATCTGGGTAGGCTCTATGCTGCAACAATCCATCCAGGACTTCTGCACCGGCGGTTTCCGCAAGGGCAGCGAGTTCGCGAAGTCCATTTTCGGCATCCGTCAACGTACCTGAACCCCAGACCCCGATCAGGACAACCTTTTCAAGGCGCAGCTTTCGATATTCAACATCGGTGATGTCTTGGAGTTCGGTTGATAGGCCAGCGACTCGCCTGAGTGAGTCTCTAGCTTCTAGGTCTAGCTGATCGCCGTCGAACTCATTACGCGGCGCTGCGGCACCTCGTCGCAGGATGCGGTCAATTGTGGATTCGTTTTCCATCGCACTTTAACCCTAGGGCTGTATTAGGTTTGCAACATGCCTCAGGAGCACTATTTCAGCGCAAGCCCAGATTCACCAGCCACGATTCGTGAGATTTCATTTCGAGTTGCCGACCGCGAATTCCTGGTTCAAGCGGCCAGCGGAACTTTCAGTGCAAGCAAACTGGATCCTGGAACAAGCGTCCTGCTCAGCAAATACCAAGAGTTTCCGGATTCTGGAAACGTCCTTGATCTTGGCTGCGGGTGGGGGCCGATTTCAATTTCGATTGCCAGCCTTCAACCCGGCACCACAGTCTGGGCACTGGACGTCAATGCACGCAGCCTCGAACTTGCAACCAGCAACGCCGCAAGACTTGGACTTACCAACGTCAAAACGGTAACCGCCAAACAGATCCCCGCTGACTTGCGCTTTGATGCAATCTGGTCCAACCCACCGATCCGCATTGGTAAGGCTGCCCTGCATGAGCTTCTGAGCACATGGCTGCCGAGGTTGGAAAGTGGCGGTAGAGCAATGCTGGTGGTGCAGAAGCAGCTCGGAGCTGATTCGCTACTGGCCTGGATTCAGAGTGAGTTCCCCGAGTTAACTTCGAGTCGATTCTCGACCGACAAGGGGTTTAGAGTGCTCGAAATAACTAGAGACTAAAGGTGCCGCTGTAAACCAGTTCAGCAGGGCCAGAGATAGCCACATGCTCACCGTCTTCGGTTGGAAACATTCGAACTCCAACTTCGCCACCTGGGACTCTAACTCGCCAGAAATTCTGACCATTGTCTGCCCAGTGCCTGATGGCTAGAGCTGCCGCAGCGATTCCGGTGCCGCAGCTAAGGGTTTCACCAACGCCCCGTTCGTGAACGCGCATTGAGATGCTGGCGACGCCCTCTTTGATCAGCGGGTCATCCAGCACCACAAATTCAACATTTGCTCCCTTACGGGGATTCGGATCCAGCTTTGGTGCTTTGTGCAGCTCTAGAGAGGCAAGTTCGTCTTGGTCTGCTAGCGCGACTACTACGTGCGGGTTTCCAAGATTTAGACCAAGCCCTGGCCTTGCAACGGAGATGCCATCGGCCTTTACTAGAAAGTCTTCAGAATCCACTCCCCAACGCCCCAGGTCCACTGCAAAGCCCGTTGAGGTCGAGGTAAGGTCCTTCACCCCAGCGCGGGTAGCGACCGGCAATGTCGAGCCGTCAATTATTGTTGCCAAGCCGCGAGAGGTTAGGTACCTAGCGAAAACTCGAATGCCATTGCCACACATTTCCGCCTTTGACCCATCGGCATTGCGGTAATCCATGAACCATTCAGCATTTGGTTCATCGTGAAGCAGGTGGGCGACTTCGCTGTTCTCGGTCCGAGTGACCAAGATCAGACCATCCGCACCAATTCCAAAGTGGCGGTCACAAATCAGCTGAATCTGCTCTTCAGTGAGATCCAGCACTCCATCGAAGTCGGAAATGAGTACGAAGTCGTTTCCGGTACCGTGCCCTTTGGTGAAGTCGATGTTCATGAGCCAAGCCTAATCAAGTTCAAAGCTTTGGAAAGCAGTTGGTCGCTAGATGAAATCCAACCAATCCGCTTATCTCGCCTAAACCAGGACATTTGCCTTCTGGCGTAGCGATTGGTAAGAGCCACTGTCTCAGCCATCGCCTGCGCTGCCGAGAGCTCCCCACGTAGTTGAGCAATCGCCTGCTTATAGCCGATTGCCATTCTGGCGGTCTTTCCGAGTTCGCAGCTGCTCAGCAGCGCTTCGACTTCCGCAACAATTCCCTGTTGCCACATTTGCTCTACTCGCAGCTGGATTCTGGACTTCAATTCCTCGCGCTCAACCTCGATACCGATCTGCAAAGTAGGAAGCCAGTATTGAGGCGCTGGGAGCGATGATGCATAGCTTTTCCCAGTGATAGCGATTACCTCCAGCGCCCTTACAACGCGTCTGATGTTTTGAGCCGGAATCTTGGCTGCAGTGATGGGGTCAAGCCCCTTGAGTCGCTCATGCATCGCAAGCGGTCCAAGTTCGGCAGATTCCTGCTCAAGGCGCAGCCGAATCTCGCTATCGGTCGGTGCAAACTCAAGTTGATCTAAGGCAGCAGCCAGGTAGAACATACTGCCACCGACAAACATCGGGGTTTTGCCGCGAGCGATGATTTCGGTGCAGGTCTCTCGGGCTATTCGCTGATATTCAACCGCTGTCATTTCCTGGGTTGGTGAAAGGATGTCAAAGAGGTGATGTGGCGGATTCGAGCGCTGTGCGGCTGGAAGTTTTGCGGTTCCGATATCCATGCCGGAATAGAGCTGCATGGCATCTGCGTTCACAATTTCAACCGGTCGCCCCTGCTTTTCCAGGGTTTCCGCTAGCTCAAGGGCAAGCCCAGTCTTGCCGGAGGCAGTGGGGCCAACTAATGCAAGCAGGCTAAAGGACACTCTTAGACCTGATTGGAATCCCCAAAGAAACTTTGCCACTGCCGGGAACAGGTGCGCCACAGCTCTCTAGTTGACGACGATCGTAGGCATCGCCACCGCGAGTGCGCCTGACCTGGTAAACCGATCCGGGTGAAGTCTCGGCGAGCAAGTGATAAGGCGCGGCCTGGGTCACCTTCACCGTTACCAAATCACCCGGACGAGCAACTTCAGCTCCGTCAGGGACCTCGAAGTGCACCAGGCGATTGTCCTGAGTCCTGCCGGTTTGTCGCTGAGTTTGGGAGTCTTTTCTACCTTCGCCAGTAGCAACCAAAACCTCTACGGTCTTTCCGACCTGTTTCTTGTTCTCTTGCCAGGCGATGTCATTCACCAGGGCCAATAGCCGTTCATAACGCTCTTGGACAATCTCCTTTGGCAACTGGTCGGGAAGCTCTGCCGCCGGGGTTCCAGGGCGCTTTGAATACTGGAAGGTGTATGCGGTTGCAAACCTAGCCGCTTCGACCACTCGCATGGTCTCCAGGAAGTCCTCCTCGGTCTCCCCCGGGAAACCAACAATGATGTCGGTGGTAATCGACGCATCCGGAATCAGCTCACGGACTCTATCCAAAATCCCCAAATACTTATCACTGCGGTAACTACGACGCATCTGTTTCAAAATGCGATCTGAGCCAGATTGCAGCGGCATGTGAAGTTGCGGCATGACATTGGCTGTCTCGGCCATGGCTTCGATAACATCCTCGGTGAAGGCGGCAGGGTGCGGAGAAGTAAATCGCACTCGCTCCAGCCCCTCGATTTGGCCACAAGCTCGAAGCAATTTAGCAAACGCACCCTTGTCACCAAACTCCACACCGTAGGTGTTTACGTTCTGCCCCAATAGCGTCACTTAAATCGCACCATCTTGCACCAGAGCATTTACTTCCGCTAGCACATCGCCGGGCCTGCGGTCTTTTTCTTTGCCACGAAGTGATGGAACGATGCAAAAGGTACAGGTGTTGTTGCAGCCTACGGAGATCGAGACCCATCCGGAATAGGCGGATTCTCGCTTAGTCGGCAAGGTCGATGGAAACACTTCTAGTGACTCAAGCAGCTCAACTTGAGCCTCATTGTTGTGCCGAGCGCGCTCCAGCAAAGTTGGAAGTGATCCCATGTTGTGGGTTCCAAATACAACGTCGACCCAAGGAGCCTTTTTGATGATCACATCCTGGTCTTTTTGGGCAAGACAGCCGCCGACCGCAATTTGAAGATTCGGGTTGGATTCCTTTTTTGGAAGCATCGTTCCGAGGTTGCCATAAAGCTTATTGTCAGCATTCTCACGGACCGCACAGGTGTTGAAGACAACTAGGTCAGGATCCACGCCCTCGGCCTTGGTGTAGCCGGCAGACTCGAGAAGGCCCGAGATGCGTTCCGAATCGTGAACGTTCATCTGACAGCCGTAGGTGCGGACTTCGTAAGTTAGTGACATTGCCTGAGGATTTTACTCTGACTGCTCGAGGTCTCGCAGAATTCTTGAAGTCAGCTGTGATGAAAAACCACGGCGCATTAGAAAGCCCATCAAGCGCCGGCGGCGAACTTCAGGTTCTAGGGTTGACAATTGCTGGTATCGCTTTTTTGCAACACTGTAGGCCGTTTGGTCTTCAAGTTCAGCATCGATTGCGCTTAGTGCACTCTCGGCATCCTGAGCGCTAACACCTTTTTGCTTCAGTTCGCGAGCGATTACAGATCTTGATTTTCCAGATACTGCAATGCGTGAATTCACAAATGCCCGAGCGAATGCCGCATCATCTATCAACTGGGCCTCTGTAAAACGATCTAAGACTGCATTAGCAATCTCATCCGGAATCTCACGTTTTTTTAGGATTGCAGCGAGTTGAAACCTGGTTTTCATGGAACGAGAAAGCTGGAACAACAGAACATTCTTCGCCCGCTGTTCCAGCTTTTCGTCTGATGTTTCGTTAGGCATCGTTTGCGGCCTTGGCGACCGGTGCGGCCTCCTCGGCTGGCAAGTCTGCTACGGCACGTGGCACGCCGATACCCAGCTTGTGTCGAATCTTCTTCTCGATGGTGTCCGCTACCGCAGGGTTGTCCTTCAGGAAGCGACGGGAGTTTTCTTTGCCCTGTCCAAGCTGTTCGCCATCGAAGGTGTACCAAGCGCCAGACTTCTTGACGATGTCCTGCTCAACACCGAAGTCGATGAGACCACCCTCGCGGGAGATTCCCTCACCAAACATAATGTCAAATTCGGCCTGCTTGAATGGCGCGGCCAGCTTGTTTTTGACCACCTTCACGCGGGTACGGTTACCAACCGAGTCGGTCCCCTCTTTCAAGGTTTCGATACGGCGAATATCAAGACGCACGGAAGCGTAGAACTTCAACGCCTTACCACCGGCAGTGGTCTCTGGAGATCCGAAGAAGACACCGATCTTCTCACGCAGCTGGTTGATGAAGATTGCGGTGGTGTTGGTGTTGCTCAATGCACCGGTTAGTTTACGCAGTGCTTGAGACATCAGCCTGGCCTGAAGACCGACGTGGGAATCACCCATTTCACCCTCAATTTCAGCCCTTGGAACCAAGGCTGCTACCGAGTCAATAACAATGATGTCGATGGACCCGGAACGGATCAACATGTCGGTGATCTCCAGTGCCTGCTCACCGGTGTCCGGCTGGCTGACTAAAAGTGCGTCGATGTCGACACCGAGTGCTTTTGCATACTCTGGGTCTAGCGCGTGTTCGGCGTCAATAAAGGCGGCGATGCCTCCGTTGCGCTGGGCATTCGCGATGGCGTGCAATGCGACTGTGGTCTTACCGGAAGACTCTGGACCGTAGACCTCTACAATTCGACCCTTAGGCAAACCACCGATTCCCAATGCCACATCCAGTGCAATCGAGCTAGTGGAAATAGCTTCAATTGGGGCGCGCTCCTCGGTGCCGAGTCGCATTACCGACCCCTTGCCGAACTGGCGGTCAATCTGGGCTAGCGCGGTCTCGAGCGCTTTCTCTCTGTCGGATGCACTTGGCATTTTCTACCTCTTTCTTTAGCTCCCTAGAAGCTAATTCGTAGGTCTGACCTTTTAGTCTTTGTCAACAAAACTGTGGATAACTAAAAGGTTGTGACCCATCTAGATAGAACATTAGATGTTCGAACAAAATTTCGAATGATTTATTCGGCGTGTCTTTTCTTTACCGGAATACCCGTCCAGCGCTCCTTGGGGACGGACTGCTGTTTACAAAGCTCTAGCCAAATCAGCTTTGGGTCAACCCCTGCACGAATCAACTCTTCGGCGGTTTGGTCCTGAAATTGCTGTAACCGAAAATCCCGAAGCAGAACCTGGGCGAAAGCCGCGCCAAATTCGTCTTGGAGTAGCTGATGAAAGTGACTTAGCTTCAAAACTTAGTCTGAGAGAAAAGATCTGCCTCGGTCATAAAGGCATCTGGCACAGTGTCAGGAATGTAGGTGTCATCAAGGTAAATGCCCTCAACGGAAGCAACCCGATCGGAAACCTCACGCATTACAACTGACAGTGGAACCTCTAGCGCGTCAGCGACCGAAGCCAAAATCTCAGAGGAAACTTCCTTCTGACCGCGTTCGACCTCTGAAAGATAACCAAGTGCAACTGACGCCTTCGCTGCCACCTGACGCAAAGTCTGGCCGCGACGAAGTCGGTGTGAACGTAAAACGTCACCGATTTCTTGCCTTAGTAGTACCAAAGGTTTTCCTCCTGGAAAATAACCTAGCGGTTGATTCCGACAAATTTACAGTTGCTAGCTGAATGTTTCCTGATTCTCAACCAAGAAGCAGTTGAATTTCATCCTCAAGAGTCGAAAGCGCTGCGCTGACAGTAGCCGCACGGATCTGTGCCCTGGTGCCAGAAAGCTGCAACTGGACTGCTCGCTCCCCGCGTTGCGAGCTAATGCCGATGAATACCAGACCTACCGGCTTATCCCCCACCGGATCAGGTCCGGCAACTCCCGTAGTCGATAGCCCGATCACAAGATCACTTGCCCTAGAGCAGTCCCTGGCAAAACTGATTCTCGCCCCATATGCCATTTGGATCGCGACACTTTGATCTACTGGGCCATGCTTGGAGATTTGTTCTGGATCGATTCCCAGCTGGTGAATTTTTACTGCGTCCTGATAGCACACGATCCCGCCAAGCAGGAACCCAGATGCCCCGGGGGTGGTAGCTAGCTCGGCGGAAACTAGTCCGGCTGTTAGGGATTCAGCCGTGGCTACAAACAGCCCACTTTCAATAAGTTTTTGCCCCAGCGTCACTTCTGAGGCCTGAGGTATTGGATACCGGTGTACCAGGTTACGACCACTGCAAAAACAATTACCGCCTGAGTAAGCCAACCCCACCAGCTGCCCAAGAAGTCAAAAGGCGCAACTGCCATCGAGACTCCAATAATTTGAAGAACGGTTTTGAACTTTCCGCCCCCAGATGCCGCGATTACCCTCCGCTTAGCCACCACCAGCCGGTAAACGGTAATTCCAAACTCGCGAACCAGGATCAAAACCGTTGCCCACCAAGGGACCGCACCTTGAATTGATAGCACAATCAAAGCACCAGAGAGTAAGGCCTTGTCAGCAATTGGGTCGAGAATCTTGCCCAGGTTTGTGACCAGGTTTCGCTTACGGGCAATCGCTCCATCTATCCCATCGGTCGAAGCCGCTAGCACCAGCAAGATCAAAGCAATCACTCGGTCGGCAGTCGAATTCCAACCGACCATGATCAACCAAAGCACAATCGGTACCATCAGGATCCGAAGCGAGGTAATCAGATTTGGAGTTTGGCGATACAAGAAAGATCTAGAAGTCATCGCGCCTGCCGGTTAGTTGCCAGGCATCTTCATCGCCCTCATCGTCGTCTCCCCCGGCATCGCCCTCGAAGACCGCCGTAGTGGCCCCGGAAAGTTTGGCCAGCAACTCTGGCAGCTCGTCTGGTTTTACCAGCACATCTCTAGCCTTGGAACCCTCAGATGGCCCGACAATGCCTCGAGATTCCATTAGGTCCATGAGCCTGCCAGCCTTAGCAAAACCAACCCTTAGCTTTCTCTGGAGCATCGAGGTTGAGCCGAACTGAGAATTGACTACCAAGCTGGCTGCTTGAAGCAGCAGCTCCAAATCGTCACCAATATCGCTATCGACAACTTTGGTTGAGGCAACCGCCGTGACGTCGTTTCGATACTCCGGCTCCATCTGAGCTTTTACGTGAGCCACTACGCGGTGTAGTTCATCTTCTGCGATCCAAGCGCCTTGGACTCGCACCGGCTTATTAGAGCCCATCGGAGCAAATAGCGCGTCACCCTGACCCACCAGCTTTTCAGCACCAGGCTGATCCAAGATCACTCTCGAGTCGGTAACCGAAGACACCGAGAAGGCAAGTCGTGACGGCACATTGGCCTTGATCAATCCAGTCACCACATCAACCGATGGACGTTGGGTTGCCAACACGAGGTGAATACCCGAAGCACGCGCCAATTGTGTGATTCGAACGATCGAGTCTTCAACATCACGTGGTGCGACAATCATCAAATCGGCAAGCTCATCGACAACTACCAACAGATACGGATAAGGCTGAAGTTCGCGTCGAGAATTCTCCGGCAGCTTTACTTCACCAGCGACAATGGCCCGGTTGAAATCATCGATGTGCTTGAAGCCAAAGCTGGCTAAATCGTCGTACCGAGAATCCATTTCCTTCACCACCCACTGCAATGCTTCAGCAGCCTTCTTTGGGTTGGTGATGATCGGAGTAACCAGGTGCGGCACACCCTGGTATGCCGAGAGCTCGACGCGTTTAGGGTCGATCAACACCATTCGCACCTCCGATGGCTTAGAGCGCATCAAAATCGAGGTGATCATCGAGTTCACAAAAGACGACTTACCAGCACCAGTAGCTCCTGCCACCAAAAGGTGCGGCATCTTGGCAAGATTGGCGACCAAGTAGCCACCTTCGACATCTTTGCCCACTCCGATGGTGAGAGGGTGAGTCGAGTTGGCAGCATTCTTGCTTCGCAACACATCACCTAGCGAAACCGTCTCACGGTCAGTATTGGGAATCTCAATACCGATGGCACTCTTTCCTGGAATCGGGGCAAGAATGCGAACTTCGTTTGACGCCACCGCGTAGGAAATGTTGTTCGAAAGTCGAGTAACTGCCTCAACCTTCACTCCAGGTGCTAGTTCAACCTCATAGCGCGTGACGGTCGGTCCGCGCTGGAATCCAGAAACCCTGGCTTCAACGTCAAATTCTTTGAATACGTCGTTAATCGCGGCAACAATCTGATCATTGACAGCGCTCTTGGCCTTAGGAGGTGTTCCGGCAGCCAACAAGCCGAGGGCTGGAAGGACATAAGGCTTGTTACTGCGCTTGACTTCCGGTGTCTTGACAACCGCTTCATCGAGCACGTCAATTGGTTCGGTGACGCCTTCTTCTTGCTTTAGGAAACCAAGGTCTTCGATCGGATCTTCAACGTCAATCGTTGGATATTGATCTTCAAGGTGCTCATCGACAAAGTCGTCGATGGCCTCGACAACTGCTGTGTCAAAGGCAGGCTTGGAATCTTTTTCTTTGTTCCACCAACTGGATTTCTTTCCGTCAAATGCATCTGGCACCTCGGATTTTTGCTTGATCCCAAACAGGAAGTTGTAAAACTCCTTTAGACGAGGCTTGATTTTGTTCGGTGCGGTGCCGGTCATGATCAAAATCGAAGCCGCCACCAAAATCACCAGCACCGGTGTTGCGCCCCAGATGGTGAGCATGCTCAAAAGCGGACCGCCTACCAGCCAGCCAAAAAGACCACCGGCTGCTGCCAGACCTTCAGGGCCATCGACATTTGGAGATGGTGCGCCACCGAAAATGTGGAAAAAGCCAGAAATCACAGAAAGAAACAGCCAGAAACCAACGGCAAATCTAGAGCTGTCTCGCACCGATGCCGGATGCCTAAACAAATACAGCGAGTAAATCAAGAAGATGGCGGGTAGCGCGTAGGCAACCAACCCGAACAACATGCCAAAGGTGTAAGAGTGCAGCAGTTTTGCCCACGGTTCATTGATCAAAAACCACGCGAAAGCCGCACCAAAGACAGATAGCAAAAAGACGAAAAACGGAGCACCATCGCGACGATCTTCATCCGCAAGCTTCTCGGTGCTGAATGCCCGGACAACTTTCCCCATCAGGTGGGCACTTCCTAGATAAAGCTTTGAAACTCCTGCGAAAAAGCCTTGGCCTTGAGGCTTTACCGAGCGAGGCTTAGCGGCAGCAGTGCGCTGTGCAGCGGCTCGCGCTGGTTTTCTAGCGCTTGGTTTTCTTGGCGGTGGGGTCTTTGAAGCCATGCAGACAAGTTAGCAAGGCTTTAGGACAATTAGCCCTAGGCAGGGCGGGAGGAATGAACAACGATTGGGATGATCATTGGCTTTCTGCGATGCGCCTTTGCTACCCAACCTCCGATGGTGCGGCGAATCACCTGCTGCATGGCATAGGTGTCTCGCACTCCCTCAACTGCAGCCCGCTCGAGTGCTCGTTGGATCTCCGGAAGAATGTCATCGAAAACATGATCGTCTTCCGCATATGCCCGAGCTCGAATTTCGGGGCCTTCCACAACTTTTCCTGTGGTTGGATCGATCACGGCGAAAATTGAGATGAAACCTTCGGCTGCCAGAATCCTGCGGTCCTTTAGGTCCTCGTCTGTAATCTTTCCTACCGTCTTGCCGTCGACATAAAGCATGTCGCAAGGTACCTGTCCGACTACCTTGGCAACGCCATCAGCGAGGTCAATCACAGCACCGTCTTGCACAATCAAGGTCTGCTCCGCGGGAACGCCGGTTTGGATAGCCAACTTGGCGTTGGCATGCAAGTGTCGAGCCTCGCCGTGAATTGGGAGCACGTTTTTTGGCTTGAGAATGTTGTAGCAGTAGAGCAGCTCCCCTGCCGCAGAGTGGCCGGAAACGTGAACTTTGGCATTTCCCTTGTGCACGACATTGGCACCGAGTCGGATCAAGCCGTCAATAACTCGATAGACGGCGTTCTCGTTGCCAGGAATCAATGATGAGGCCATCAGCACGGTGTCACCCTCGCCAATGATGATGCGGTGATCCCGATTCGCGATTCGTGAGAGCACTGCCATGGGCTCGCCCTGGCTGCCAGTGGACATAAGCACGATTCGGTTGTCTGGAATCTCGTCGATATCGTTCAGGTCGACAATCAAGCCCTCCGGGACTTTCAGGTAACCGAGGTCCGCGGCGATAGCCATATTGCGCACCATGCTTCGACCAACAAAGGCCACTTTGCGGTCATTGGCAAGAGCCGCATCCAAAACCTGCTGAACACGGTGGACGTGAGATGAGAATGAGGCAACTACCACCTTGCCTGGGGTTTTGCTAATCACATTCTCAATGACGGGACCAATCTCGCGTTCCAAGGGCGTAAACCCTGGGACATCGGCATTGGTGCTATCGACCATGAATAGGTCAAGGCCTTCTTCGCCAATCCGAGCAAAGGTTCGCAGGTCCGTTAGGCGACCATCCAGTGGTAACTGGTCCATCTTGAAATCACCGGTTGCCAAAACTGTTCCGGCGGCACTTCTAATGATCACGGCCAGCGAGTCTGGAATTGAGTGATTGACGGCAACGAACTCTAGATTGAATGGTCCAAGTTGCTCTACTTGCCCCTCTTTCACGGTGTGCGAAAAGGGTGTGATTCTGTGTTCTTTGAGCTTTGCCTCAACCAAAGCCAAAGTGAGCGTAGATCCAATCAGCGGAATGTCTTTGCGCATCCCCAAAAGGTATGGCACGCCGCCAATGTGATCCTCGTGGCCATGGGTGAGAACTGCGCCCACAATGCGATCTAGCTTGTCCTCAAGGTATCCAAAGTCTGGCAAAATCAGGTCGACACCGGGCTGAGTCTCCTCTGGAAATAGCACGCCGCAGTCCAGAATCATGATTTGGCCATCCAGTTCGAAGACGGTCATGTTTCGACCAATTTCGCCAATTCCACCCAATGGAATGATGCGAAGCACGCCTGGATTCAGCGGTGCTGGTGCTGAAAGCTCCACTAGCGAGTAGTTCCCGCAACCTTCGGCAGTGCGCCACCTGCGGCAGCATTGCGATCAGGTCGGAAGTTGTTGAAGCTCAAACCAGGCACCGCGACCACTTGGTCGATACCGGTTTCAATCGCGGCAGCCTCGTGGTCCTCGGGACCAACCAGCGGAAGACGCACTCTTGGAGAGTTGATTTGTCCCAGGCCGTGCAGCACATACTTGGCGGCAACAGTGCCTGGGACGTGAGTCATAATGGCGCGCTGCAATGGCTCAAGCGCGTTGTGAACCTGCAATGCGGCATGAAAGTCGTTTTTGTTAGTTGCATCGACCAATTCGCGATAGGCGTGTGGTGCGATGTTGGCTGTTACTCCGATAAGACCAGTTGCGCCAATTGACAAGTGGGGCAAGACGTTTGAGTCATCTCCCGAAAAGTACATCAAACCGGTCTCAAGCATCAATCTCGATGCCTGAGCCAAATCGCCCTTGGCGTCCTTAATGGCAACGATGTTTGGGTGCTTAGCGGCACGGTGGAAGGTGTCGTAAGAAATTGCCACCCCAGTGCGACCTGGGATATCGTACAAAATCACCGGTAGGTCGGTGGCGTCCGCAATGAGTCTGAAGTGCGTAAGTATTCCAGCCTGAGTTGGCTTGTTGTAGTAAGGGGTGACGATCATTACACCGTCGGCACCGGCTTTTTCGCTTGCCTTGTAGAGCTGCATAGCGTGGGCGGTTTCGTTTGAACCGCCACCGGTAATGATTTTGGCGCGACCAGCGGATACTGACTTGCCAACTTCAACCAGCTTGATCTTTTCCGCATCGGTAAGTGTTGAAGTCTCACCGGTGGTGCCGGTAACTACGACGCCATCGGCACCATTAGAAATCACATAGTCGATGTGACGCTCAGTAGCGTCCCAGTCGACCTCACCATCGGCCGTCATTGGAGTCACAAGCGCGACTAGCACCTGACCGAATAGATCTCGCTGTTTTTGAACCATTTGCCTAGCCTACCTGCAAGATAAAGCGCCAACCAAGCGATAGCGTTGGTATTTGTGCGCCAAAGAAGGCTTGAAAATGACAGGTTCACCCCGGCAATTTTGTTGAAAAACCTGCTAGCGGGACTCACTGTCGCAGTCGTCGCACTTCCCCTGGCTTTAGCCTTTGGCATAGGCTCGGGCTTGGGTGCTCAAGCCGGACTTACTACCGCCATCATTGCCGGTGCTCTGGCAGCCATATTTGGTGGAAGCAGACTTCAAGTATCTGGTCCGACTGGCGCTATGACAGTGATTTTGATCCCCATCGTCTCAAGTTTTGGCCCAACTGCAATTTTGCAGGTTGGCCTGATGGCAAGTGCCTTTCTGCTTATGGCTGCCCTGCTTCGACTCGGAAGGCACATTCACAGACTCCCGACCTCTTTGATTGAGGGTTTCACGGCGGGCATCGCTTTGGTAATTGCGATGCAGCAGGTGGGTTTTTTACTCGGCGTTGACCTAAAAACGAGCGACCACATCTGGCAGTCGGTTTACCTGGAGGTGCAAAGCTGGATAGCTGAACCACAGCTGACCCCGCTACTACTCGGACTCTTTGTAGTGCTGATCAATGTATTCGGAGCCAACCGATGGCCAAAGTTGCCACTAGCTTTGCTGAGCGTTGTTGTGGCCACAGGTTTGGCGAATTTATTGAACCTGAGCCTCGATCGCATTGGCGACCTGCCCGGGGGCATTGGAGAGCTCAAACTTGAATTTCTAGGCGCGGGGAACTGGTTAGCGCTTCTACCCTCCGCATTGGCAGTAGCATTCCTAGCCGGCCTCGAGTCGCTACTATCAGCAAAGATCGCCGACAGGACTTCGAATCTCGAGCAACATAATCCTGATCGAGAACTACTGGGGCAGGGAATCGCCAACCTCGTAGTCCCATTCTTTGGCGGAGTTCCCGCCACAGCCGCGTTAGCGCGCACCGCAGTAAACGTTAGGGCAGGTGCTAGTTCGAGAATTTCTGCGGTGAGTCACTCAGTTTTTCTTGCCGTCTTTGTGCTTTTACTATCCAGTCAAATCTCTCAAATTCCGCTCGCCGCACTTGGTGGTGTGCTGATTGCAACCGCATATCACATGATTCGGATCGAAGAGCTGAAAGCAACGGCACGTAAGTCGAGGCTCGATGGCCTGGTGCTAACTGTTACGTTGGCGTCGACGGTTCTACTCGACCTGATTAGCGCACTTGCAATCGGGCTTTTGCTTTACATCGCGCTTCGCAATACCAAGCTGTCGAATCGTATGATTCCGACAGACTCTGAAGAGACCTTGGGCGACTAAGGAGCTACTCGGCCGTTCGCGTTGAAGGATTCGTAAGTCAGCGGCATTAGCTCGGCCCAGAACTCTTCCATCTTCTCGGCAACCATTTCGATCTCACGCTGTGGGAAGGATGGGAAGTGAGTGCCCTCGCGCTGGGTGCGAAGCGATAGGAAGTTCATCAGCGAACGCGAGTTCATAGTCACGTACATGCTGGAGTAGATGTTCAGCGGTAGCACAATGCGAGCAACCTCTCGAGCCACTCCAGCTTCCAGCATGCGCTGGTATGCCTCATATGCTGCGCGAGTCACTGCCATGGTCTCCTGCTCAACCAAAGCAGTTTGCTCGGCAGTGCCATCCTGGAACTCGTAGTGACCTGGCTTTCCAACCTGAATCAACTTGCGTTCTGGACCAGGGACATAGAAAACCGGACGCAGCTCGCGGTAACGACCCGATTCCTCGTTGTAGCTGGCGATGCGGTGGCGCATGAATTCGCGGAATACGAAGATCGGAGCCTGCACATAGAAAGTCAGCGAGTTGTGCTCAAAAGGCGAACCGTGGCGATCACGCATTAGGTAGTTGATCAGACCCTTATCGCGCTTTGCGGTATCGGCATCCGAGCTCTTCGCACTCTCCAGGGTCTGCTCACCTTGGGTGGAGACTCGGGCAGCAAAAAGTACATCGGCGTCGTTGGCAGATGCGCGCACTAGCTCAACGGTTACATCGGATCTAAATTGAATTTCACTCACAAGGCACAAGCCTAGAGGAGGCAAAAAGTAAAAAAGCGCAACACTCCGCAACTGCCTAGCTGCAATCACTTACCCTTGCTAAGTGGAAATCTCCGGCATCTATCTAGCGCTAGGCCTTTTGGGCTTGACGCTTGCTGCCGGCATCTTCTACAAGCTTTCTGCTGGGAGCGGCAGAGCTGTGGTGCGCAGTCAAATCATTGACCTGGAACGGCTTAGCGCTCACAAGAATGGTTTCCCAATTCGGGAACTTGGAAAAAACGCCACCCTGCTGCAGTTTTCGACCGAATACTGCGGCCAGTGCCCATCGGTGCGACGCTCTCTTTCGCAAATCGAATACCGCACTGGAGGAGTACTTCACGCTGAAGTCGATCTCACCGATAGGTTAGACATCGCAGCGAAGTTCAACATCTCCCAAACCCCAACCGTGTTTATCCTCAACGACAAAGGCGAGGTAACATTTCGAGTTAGCGGAGTTCCAAAGCCTGGCCTTATCCAACAGGAACTAACCAAGTTAGGAATCAAATGAGTGCAGAACTAATCGATCCACGCGGACCTAGATTCGGTGCCGCAATTACCAGCGCCCTTTCGCTGACGGCTTTTGGAATTGCAGTGACGGCTACGGATGGCTTTTCCACCGCTTACCCACTTATTGTGCTTTTGGCAGTGCTTTTCAGCTGGAGCGTATTCAGCCCTAAGACTCACCCATACGGCCTAATCTTCAAAAAGTTGGTTCGCCCTCGCCTAGCAGCACCGAGCGAGTTGGAAGACTCCCGCCCACCGCAGTTTGCTCAAAAGGTTGGGCTGGGCTTTGCCCTGCTTGGCTTGGTTGGCTTCTGGTTTGCACCGGTCTTGGTTGCGGTTAGCGCTGGCTTTATCTTCTTCGCAGCATTCCTAAACGCATTCTTCAACTTCTGCCTTGGTTGCCAGATGTATTTGGGGCTAAAGCGCTTTGGAGTTATTCGCTAGTTTGATCGCCTTGCGAATCGACTTTCGAGCAAGCTTGCGATCGCCGGATGCGTCATAACACTCGCCCAATCGAAACCACAACTCCCAATTCTCAAGGTCCTGAGAAACCAGTTCCCTAACTCGTTCAAACTCGAGTTGCGCGCTCTCTTTGGTGGCTCTCCCGCTTGGGCGAAGTTCAAATTGCAACTGCGGCTGACTGTTTGCCTTCGCTAACTTCTCGGCATCGAGACCGAACTTCACCTCGGTGAGAATGGCCCAGGCTGCCACCAATGGCAATACCAAAAGCGCAAACCCCATGGCTTTTGCAACAAGGTTTTCTTCGAGAATGAGCAGGATTGCCTTTTGACCCAAAAGCGCCACGTAAACCACGGCCAAAGCCGTCATAACTAAAGCCCAGATTTTTGCTGACACTAGCTCGCTACAACTTGGTCAAGACCGACTGTTAAACCTTTGGCATGCTGGGCAAAGAGAATGCAGCGGCGAATGCCCTCGGAGTAGGCGTGATGTGAAGAAACCTCATGGGAGATGGTGAGCAGCTCATTGCCGGCACCAAAGATCACATCCTGCTTTGCAGAGACGCCCTTGAGTCGAAGCGAATGGATTGGCACTCCCCCAACCACCACTCCGCGGGCTGGCTGGTCAACACCGGGAATAAGGGGCTGCACCATTCCGCTGCGAGCGGCAGCAATCTGTTCCGCGGTTCTAACCGCGGTTCCAGAAGGTGAATCGACCTTGCCAGCGTGGTGTGCTTCAAGGATTTCGATAGAGTCAAAATACTTGGCTGCTTGAACTGCAAATTGCTGGGCCAGCATCGAACCAATCGAGAAGTTTGGAATCACAACCGCGGCAGCGCTTGGGTGCTGAGAAAGCAGTTTTTTGAGTTCCTGAAGATGAATTTCGCTCCAGCCTGATGTGCCAATCACAATCTTTAGGCCGTGGCTTACAGCGAAATCCACGACCTTTGGGCTCACATCGGGCAGCGTGAAATCAACCACCACATCGGCACCGAGCATCTGCGAGAGATCGGATTTCGAGTTCAACGCGGAATGCAACTTTAGGTTGGCATCGGCATCGATAAGGTCGATTGCCAGACTACCCATTCGGCCACTTGCGCCCACCACTGCTACTGAGATCATGTTGATAAACCTATCAAGCTAAGTCTTGGAGTTGCTCAAGCCCTTCACCAACTGCGATAAGCGACGATGGTGAAGTGATGATTCGCTGAGCAATCTGCTGCACATCGGAGAGCGAGACCGCACGGAAACGCTCCATGACTTCAGAGACAGATAGATATTCGCCCGTGCCGATTTCCGCCGAGAGCAGCCTATTCATGCGGGCGATTGAACTCTCATAACGCAGCGCTAAGCCACCCGTGATATTTCCCAACGCAAGGTCATACTCCGCCTGAGTTACACCCCCATCGGCAAGATCTCGGAAAATCTCCCAGATCAACTTGGTCACCAAACTTGCGTTTTCTGGGTTGGTGCCGGCATAAATGCCGAAATAGCCGGCATCTGCATAGCCCTGCTGGTATGAGTATGTCGAGTAGGCCAACCCGCGTTCCTCTCGGATCGCCTGATATAACCTCGACGACATTCCGCCGCCGAGAATCGTGTTCATGATTCCCAGTGCATATCTCGCATCGTCATTTCCGCGAATGCTTTGGAAACCAAGCAGCACGTTCGCCTGAGCAACATCCTTTTCAACAAATCTAAACTTCTCAGCCTGACCAAGCTCGGCATCAAATTGTGCACGACGGCCATTTGGCGCTGAAGCACCCGACCATTTCACTCGAGCCAGTTCTTGTTCAACTAGTGCCACAACTTGTTCGTGGGATGCGCCGCCTGCGACGGTGACCACCAAGTTTTCAGGTCGATAGTGCTTGAGGTAGTGCTCAAAAACCGAATCGCGATCGACCGCGTTGATGGTTTCCGGAGTGCCACCAATTGGTCGACCAAGTTCATGGTTTGGCAAAAGCGCCTCGGCGAGGGCCTCGTGAGCGACATCCTCAGGATCATCATCGTTCATCGCTAGTTCTTCGAGGATAACGGTGCGCTCAACGTTGAAGTCAGACTCATCGATTCTGGCGGAGGTAAACATATCCAGAAGCAAATCCATCGCCAGTGGCAACGCCGAGTTCTGCACCCTGGCGTAGTAGCTGGTGTATTCCTTCGCGGTGGCAGCGTTTGAGGAGCCGCCGACCGAGTCAAAGGCCACCGAGATGTCCTTTTGGCCACGGCGTTTGGTGCCCTTGAATAACAAGTGCTCTAAAAAGTGGGTTGAACCGAAGTGCCCACCGGTTTCATCTCGCGAACCAACCGCAACCGATGCCGAAATTGCTACCGATGGTGCACCGGGAACTTCTTCGGTAAGAATGCGAACACCGCTGGGCAGCACCGAGCGAGAAACTCGGGCTGCCTCAGCGGTGAACGACTGGGACTTATTTAGTTCGAAGAGCAATGCTTACTCTGCTTCCGCAGCGCTCTCTTCACCTTCGATAACTGGGGAAAGCGATAGCTTGCCACGGTCATCGATCTTGGTGATCTCGACCTGAAGCTTCTGACCAACCTCGAGCACGTCTTCAACGTTCTCGACGCGCTTTCCGCCGGAGATCTTCTTTAGCTCGGAGACGTGTAGCAGGCCGTCCTTGCCAGGCATTAGCGAGATGAAAGCGCCGAAGGTGGCTAGCTTCACTACGGTACCCAGGAAGCGCTCTCCAATTTCAGGAACGTGTGGGTTTGCAATCGCGTTGATTGCCGCCTTCGCAGCATCCGCACTCTGACCATTGGTTGCACCAATGTATACGGTTCCGTCGTCCTCAATCGAGATCTCGGCACCGGTGTCCTCTTGGATCTGGTTGATCATCTTGCCCTTTGGACCAATGACCTCACCAATCTTGTCAACCGGGATCTTCACAGCGATGACGCGAGGTGCGTATGGCGATAGCTCGTCTGGCTCGTCGATTGCCTCTAGCATCACGTCAAGGATGTAGTTTCTAGCCTCCTTGGCCTGAGTTAGTGCACCAGCAAGAACCGACGCAGGAATACCATCCAACTTGGTGTCTAGCTGAATAGCGGTTACGAACTCGCGAGTACCGGCAACCTTGAAGTCCATGTCTCCCAGGGCATCTTCCGCACCCAAGATGTCGGTCAAAGCTGCGTACTGCACCTTGCCGTCAACGGTGTCGGAGATCAGACCCATTGCAATACCTGCAACCGGTGCGCGCAGTGGCACACCAGCGTTTAGTAGCGAAAGGGTTGATGCACAAACCGAACCCATTGAGGTCGAACCGTTTGAACCAAGTGCCTCAGACACCTGACGGATCGCGTATGGGAAGTCTTCACGTTTTGGAAGAACAGGCACAAGTGCACGCTCTGCCAATGCTCCGTGACCAATCTCACGACGCTTTGGCGAACCAACGCGACCGGTCTCACCGGTGGAGTAAGGCGGGAAGTTGTAGTGGTGCATGTAGTGCTTTGAGGTCTCTGGGGTCAAAGCATCTAGCTGCTGCTCCATCTTGAGCATGTTCAAGGTGGTAACACCAAGAATCTGAGTCTCACCGCGCTGGAAGATAGCGGAACCGTGGGTGCGAGGAATAACGGCAACCTCGGCATCTAGGGCACGAATGTCGCGCAATCCACGACCGTCGATACGGATGCCTTCCTTTAGCACACGAGTACGCATAACCTTCTTGGTCACGGACTTGTAAGCAGCTGAGAACTGTGCCATTTCGGCCTCGGATAGCACTGCGGTGAGTTCTTCCTTAACCTTCGCCTTTAGTTCGTCATCGGCATCTTGGCGGGTCTGCTTGTCTGCAATCTGGTAGATGCGGGCAAGCTCCGCCTCGGCAGCCTTGGAAACGGCTGCGTAAACCTCATCGCTGTAAGGCAGGAACACTGGGAAGTCTGCGGTTGGCTTGGCAGCCAATTTGGC
>JACCDJ010769180.1_pt1 | contig 26201 bp, 28 predicted proteins | sample 7444481 | NCBI WGS metagenome assembly JACCDJ01 (sample SAMN15323435, study PRJNA562643) | freshwater metagenome | isolation source: river surface water | place: USA:Blue River Watershed | collected 2017-08-15 | reverse complement strand
GTTGGAATAGGTGGACTCGAACCACCGACCCTTCGCGTATCAGACGAATGCTCTAACCAACTGAGCTATATTCCAATAAAGGGTGAATAATCGGATTCGAACCGACGACCTTCTGAACCACAATCAGACGTTCTAACCAACTGAACTATACTCACCATATTATAAGGTCCAGACCTAATAACGCCCCATTATCAGGTTCAGACCTTATATTGAGGTCCCGAGTGGATTCGAACCACCGAATAAGAGTTTTGCAGACTCCCCCCTTAAGCCACTTGGGTACAGGACCATTGGTGGTTTTATTAAGATTCGAACTCAAACTTCAACGTCCGTAGCGTTGCGTGCTATCCGTTACACCATAAAACCAATCTTATTTCAACCTATTATCCCAATCTTCCTGTGTACCCAATCTAATGGGAACAAACAACGCAAATCCATCATCATCTTCAAAATGGTTACAATCATCTTTCATCCAACCAAACTTCATTCTCATGTGTTCAAATTTGTTTGTTTCTTGATTCCATCTTTGGACGTTTGCGTTCCTATGTTCACCAATATAAATCTGACCATGGATTAAATCTTTTTTAGGGATTGCACCGGCTTCAATCAATCTTGGTACATAGTATTCTTTCCATTCTTTTTCATCCACTCTTGGAAGTGTAGGTACATCTTCAGGATTGTTCAATTTGGGTATTCCGTTTTCCCAAAACTCTTTAATCCTTTTTTCCCTTTCTTCCTTTAGTTTCATTTTCTCCGCCTCAAATTTCATTTTGATTGCTTCGAAATTGTCATTCCTTTCCATAGTTTTAAATTTTAAAATTCGCACGGGTACCAAGATTCGAACTCGGAACAAGGGTTTTGGAGACCCGCATGATACCATTTCACCATACCCGTGTTTTGATGGATTTATCATGCATTAAGGACCAAAACACAACTTAATGCACGATTTATCCATCATTGTAGTTCCTACCGGGTTCGAACCAGTGACCCTCTGCATGTAAGGCAGATGCTCTCCCAACTGAGCTAAGGAACTATGGAAAGGAAAGGAGAAGATGGTTCAGTGGACATCTCCTTTTATGATTAGCATTACTCTGACAGTTCAAACTCCGAGATAACTACGAACTACTGACACGTTATATGTTACCCATTCCCTAATCAACCTTTGTGTCCCCGACGCGACTCGAACGCGTGACTCCCTCATTAAAAGTGAGGTGCTCTAACCAACTGAGCTACGGAGACAAGTGTGGTACCGACTGGATTTGAACCAGTGACACCCAGATTTTCAGTCTGGTGCTCTACCAACTGAGCTACGGTACCAAATTAAACCAATATGTCAAAGAACACTTTGTGGACCGTCCCGGCTTCGAACCGGGGACTCGACAGTGCAAGTGTCGTGTGTTAGCCAACTATACCAACAGCCCTAAAACAAAAAAACCTCGAGATTTCTCCCGAGGTTCCTTTAATATCGTTTTAACTAAACAACTTACAAGACACCTCGGGACACAGCAATATCACGTACCTCCGCCCATTTTGAACAGATTGTAAACGACATTGTATGTGTTGAACGTATCATCGAAAGTTTATTTAATTTTTAAAATCTTTTACAAAGATAACAATAAGTATGTCAAAAGACAAGAAAATCACAAAAAAAATTTAAAAACTTATTTTTCATGTGTTTGCGTGGACATTATGTCTTCGGGCAATATTTATTGATAACCAAACATAAAACTAAACACAAACTAAAACTATGAAAAAATTTCTAAGTCAGTTGTTCAATGATAACAACACAATTAACGAGAAATCTGTGGTTGGATTTCTTTCTTTCACAATGATGGTAATCGCATTATTTGTGGACCTTATCACAGGATGGTTAGGTAAAGAATTATTAATCAACGAATTTATTTTTGACGGATTCTTGGTAATCACTTTAGGTGCGTTTGGTATTGCATCGGTTGATAAGTGGATTAACAACAAGAATAATAAAGGTGGTGAATCTACTGAAGAATAATCACATTCTTTAATTCACTTCCGATGAATCTATTAAAAGGTATCATATTATCCGTACTGGCACTAGTACCGTTTTTGAGTGTAGAAGCTCAGAACAGTCCGACTATTTTTGTCGAACCTGTGGTCAACAACATTAAAGTTGGTGCATTAGTGGGTAACAAGAATTTGGCGTTTGGTGTTGGAAACATTGTTCAAGAAATAATAAATGAACAAGACAGTTTAATCTTGGTTGGGGCTAAGGAAAAGGCTGAATATACGGTGTATATTGAATTAATCTTTTTTGATATTGTAACAACAAATTCGGGAGTTGCAGTTTTTCACCGAGATGAAGCAACTACAGTAATAAGAATGAAAGGCGTTCTATATAAGAACGGAAAAAAGATAAAAAGTGAATTTGCGGAAGGTAAATCGTCCGAAATATCGACATCAACAATAATCATTGATGAAGGTGGAAAGTTCAATCAACAATCTGCAAGTTCAGCAATTAAAAAAACCACAATAAACTTACTCGATAAACTACTATGAAAAAACTAATCTTCGCTCTGTTTGGATTGATGTTATCCGTCGGAGCATTTGCTCAAACAACTCCCGGTATAGGTAACCCTGTTGCTTATAAAACCATTAAAAGAGGTGACACATTAGATGTTGTGTTCAAATATGACGCAGCACCTTCTGTGGATGTGAGAACATTCCAAGTTGATTTCCAATATAGAAAACAACTTTTCACTCACGTTTCAACAACTGTCGATGCTACCGTAAGTAGTATGACACCCGCACTTTCTATTAAGTTCTTCGCTAATAACAAGTATACGGGTTATAACTCAGGTACAGGTACATACACTTATACTGCTGATACCAATTATACTGTTGCGAGAAACTACTTAGTACTTTCAAGTGGTTCTCAGATTACTCAGGACACATTCTTGATACATAACAAGTTCGTTATTAATAACGTAGCATCAAACTTCGATGCGGATAGTGTTGAGATTAACTGGGCTCGTATGTTCAAATTCGACGGTACCACAATTGGTGATAATATCGCAGTACTAAACGTACAAGATATGCACCTTGAACTTTTGGGTAACTTGGTTATCAGCGGTAAAGTATGGTTACCACCAACTATGACAAGTCCAGGTTTAAGACCAACTGTCGTATGTACCAAGTTTAATACAGGTGAATTCGTATCACAACAACAAGTTGATACTGCGGGTAACTACTCACTTAATAACGTAGATAAGAACACAAAATATAAATTAACTGTAAGATTCCCTGCTGATAGTATGACAGTTATTAGAGATTATGCAGTTACAATATCAGACGCGGTTAAAACATATGACGAATATTCGGTAACTGATGTTAACCAAGCATTTTCACAAAACTATTTAAAACATGGTTTGGCATATTTGATTGGTGATGTTAACAAATCAGGAGCCCTTGATGGTGGTGACCCATATTTGATATATGCAAACGTAAGTGGTCTTAAAAAGATTGATACAACCACAATGATTCACGCATTCCATAAAAATGTATTCGATTCATTGGCGTTGGGTTCAAATATGTGGACTACTTGGCCAAACTACTTAACATCGTACAATTATGTTGTGGATAGTGTTGGTTTAGTAAACTTAACAAACGTAGATATAAAATACTTTGTCTTAGGTGACGTTGATAGAACTCACTCATCTCCTGTTTATAACAGTTCAGGTGTATTAGTGGCAGCGGCAGTTTATAAAGGTGATTTAGATGTCGATATACCTAACACATCATCTGTAGGTCAACCATTATATGTACCATTCAATATCAACACGAATGGTGACAAAAACTATGGTTTACAATTTGAAATGAAGTATGACAAAACCAAAGTTAAGTTTGAGGAAATTATTTCAAATTTTAACGGAAGTCCTTGGTTACAATATGTAACTCATGACGAAGCTGCCGGTACTATCAGATTTGGTGGTATGAATAACCAAATGAAAGAAGGTTTGGTTGGTTCACACACACCGTTCAAACTTAAATTTAGTGCGATTGGTAACAATGATATTAGTACAAATGTTTATGTGAGAAAATTGATGGACGCATCGGACATTAATGGTGACCACTTAAATATAAATTTAGCAAGTCAGATAACCACACTTTATTATAAAGCCGCACCAATAGAGGTACCCGGACCAAATACTGAGATTACCGCACTTATACGACCTAACCCAACAATGGGTTGGTTTGAGGTGGAAGTTTACTTCCCTGAATCGAATATAGTGTTAAATGGAAGTATTTATGATGTACAAGGTAGATTAGTGAAACACATTGGTCAGATTTCTGGTCAAGGTTCCTTGGTGGGTTATAAACAGATAGATTTAACTGCCGCAAGTCAAGGTCACTACTATTTAGTATTAAATAATGAATCTAAACAATTAACAAAACAATTTTTAAAACTCTAAAATTATGAGCGAGGAAACACAAGAACAGGAAGGTACTTGGTCTGGCCTTAAAAAGACCATTATTGGTGTAGCATCAACCGCAGTATTGGGTGTTGGTACATGGTTAACAACAATGTTAGGAGGTGGGGCTGAAGAAGCTCAACCGGTTCAACAAGCGGCACCTGTTATCAACATTACTAACAGTAATGCCAACCAACAGCAACAACAACAATCAGGTGGTACAACCAAAGTGATTGAAAGAGTTGTTGAGAAACCAGCAGCTGCAGCTCCTGCAGAAAAACCTAAAGAAAAGAAAAAAGACGAGTTCGCATCAGAAGAACCAAAGTGGTAATAAAATAAAAATATAAGTAAGATGTCAAAAATGCAACAGCCAACAGGATTTAAAGATTTATTAAATTCAATGATGAAAAGAAGATGGTTTATTACGGCTATCGTTCTTGGTGGATTTATGTTAATAATGGGAGGAATTTTCGCAGCGATAATTGGTAAAAATGAAATCGGTGGTGAGTGGAAAGAGTTATTACTTCTTTTACTCGGTGCATTTATCGGTTCTTACGGTAAGATTATTGATTATTGGTTCTCTGACACTGACAAGGATAAAATGTTGGTTCAAAAAATGGACGAGGAAGACGGTACTTCATTATCAAACACCGCAGACATGCCTGATAGTCCTAAACCCACACCAACTTCAATAGTACCTGAAGAATTTACAAATGCAATTTCAAACACCACACCAAGTGTATCTGAAGTTCAATCACCTGTTCAATCTAAAGTAGGTGTTGAAATCGATGAAGATGGTGACGGTGTAATGGATGGTTTAGATTTCGATAATGACGGTATTATTGATGAGTATTTTGCTCACAGACAGTGTGAACACGTATGGGGTGATGCTGATGGTGACGGAGATGAAGAATGTTTGAAGTGTGGAAAAATTAAAGATGTCGAATAAAATTTTAATTATGAGTAATAGAACAAAAGAAGTTTTAACAACACTTGGTGTTATTATCCTTTGGTTTGTATTGATGTTCTTATTTGCACAACAAGCAACCGCACAAGTTGTGGGTAAAACACAAACAGAGCAGTATAAGGCATCTTTTGAAACCAGTGTTAACATCGATTCTTTAATGGATTATGACGGACCACAAATACCAATACAGATTTTAAAAATCGGTATTAGTGATGAGGTATACGAATTGTATCCTGAACTAAAAGAAAAGAAGGTTGGTTTAGGTGTTGCTAATATGACACTCGAATATCTTGAGAATCTTAATCGTTTTATTTTTACCGAGGATAAAACTGAAATCAAAAATAGAATGGTTAAACAATTCCAAGCATCTCAAGCAGGAATTTCACAGGATACTTTAAATGGTAGAGGTAAAATACGTTTGGCCCACTATTTTGTAACGATTGAATTATATGATTATTCTGTAAGTGAAGATGAAACAGTAAACATGGCAAACGGTGTTAAGAACACTGTAACTACCCGTATTGGTATGCAAGTTCGATTTACAGATGCGGAAACAGGTGCAATTATTGGTGCTAGTGGTTTAGGTGAAGCGACAACAGTGAGAGAATTGAGTTTATTAAATGACGATAATTTAAGTGAAGTAAAGTTCAATCAATCTACCATCGGAATCGCAACAAAAAAATCTTTAGACATCGCGTGTAGTAGAATTCTTCTTAGAATGATTAAGAAGGGTGTTTTCCCAAATTAATGGATAATTTATTTTAAGATTATGTTTTAGTGGGGGTTATATGACCCCCATTTTAATATTTATATTATATGAATTGGAGAACATTTAAATGGTTATTTTTATTCGGAGTTTTGTTCTTCACAACTCAAAATTCATATGCTCAGGTATCAACAACAACTTTTATTGACCCCTGTACCAAAGAGGTCACATTGTTTACTATTCCCCTCCAAGGAGGAACAACAATATTCTTTTTAAATCAAAGTAGATATTTCACCGCAGCAGATGTTACAAGTGGGGCATTTAGTTCGTGGATTAATCAAGTTTACACTCAATATCGTCAAACAAACCCATGTTCACAACAACAGGGTCAAGTGACACAAAACCAAATCACATCTCAAATTATTAGTAGTACTGTCCAATCAGTAGTTGGTAGTATAATGGCGTCAGCCCAAGGTTCCGCGACTTCAGGAGGTAATTTAAATGCCTCTCAAGGTAACAACAACAAAAGAAACGGAAATAATAATTCAAACTCAAACACAAATGGCTCAAACAATAACAGTGGCGGAAGTTCTACTTCTTCTGAAGGAAATTCAAACGGAAATCAATCCTCGAATTCAGGAGGAACAACTACATCGTCTGGAGGAAATAATACGTCTCAGGGAAGCTCAACTTCTTCACAAGGTGGAAACAATGGAAATACAAATAACCCACCTCAGGGGGGAAGTGGAACGTCTCAGCCACCTGTAGGTGGTGGTTCCTCTTCTTCGGGTGGAAATACTACCGGTGGTTCAGGAACAACAGGTGGTGGTTCTACAGGTAACACAGGAGGTTCAGGGGGAAATACTGGTGGTTCAGGAAGTGGTGGTAATACCGGAGGTTCAGGTGGAAATACAGGAGGGTCGGGAGGAAATGCCGGCGGTTCTGGTTCGACCGGAGGAAGTACAACCACGGGAGGTGGGACTACAGGAGGTTCGGGAACAACAGGTACAGGAAATCAAAACAACACTCAACAACAAGGTGAGGAAGTTGGTGCAACAACTACGATGAATAACGACGCTCACAATGATAATGGTAGTGGGGGTGGTTCCGATGGTGGAGGAAAAGGTGGCGGAAAAAGTGGAGGTAAAGGAGGTAGTTCCAACCCAATGATTATTTCATCTGACTTAACAACTGCTCAGAACTTGGATAAATCATTTACACCAATTTTAAATTTAAGTATGAGTAGGTCGTCAATGACGGGTTTATCAAGTGTTGGAGCAACCGCAATGATTTGGGCTAACCTTAATCAGTTTGCTTTATCTGCAAAGTGGACCAAATTGAACTATAATAAAAAACAAACAATAAAATACATTCACAACGTAAACTTGACGGGTGTTTATACTTATGGTAACATTTTAGGTTTCGTTGGGTATAGTGGTATTTTAAATGCGGGGAAATGGGGTGTAACAGGATTTAACGTATCAGGTGCCGTATCGATTATTGCAGAAGATAAAAGTGGTTTTTATTCTCCTTCAATTACCGCATTTTACACTCGACCTTTTAAGGTGGGTAAGAAGTTAATGGTGTCTCCCGAACTATATGTTATGTCAACACCGTTGGTTTATTCCACAAAAGAACAAGTAACAATAACCGATAGATATTTTAGTGGATTCTTAGGTAGTGGTTTTGATTATCAGATTTCAAAAAGATTTAAAGTTAATCTTAACTACAAAGCAAATTTGAGTACTAACCCCGAAATTCCGATTCTATCTTTCTTTTTAATTGGTAGTAAGGTTAATTTATGAGAAAACTACTATACATATTATTTCTACTGTTCCCAATACTTGGATTCTCACAAGCAACATCCGTTTCTTTAGGTACGTCGAGCACAGGTACACTGTCAGCCAGTCACAACACTTGGACAAAAGTTGACCCTAACCTTACGTTAACCGCAAACGGAACAATTACAGGTTTTAGAGTTCAAATATCTCAGAGTTACATAAGCGGTGCTAGTGGTGACCAATTAAGGTCAACCGCAACTTTACCTTCAGGTATTAGTGTTTCGACATTTAATACCACTACAGGTATATTAGTTTTTAATGGAACAACAACAGCTGCGAATTGGGAAACAGTTTTAAGAGGGGTTGAGTTTAAATCAACAACAAGTACCTGTTATGCATTACAAAGAAGAGTGACGTTTGTTGCCGGTACAGTATTCTATAATCCATTAACAGAACACTTTTATGAATATGTTTCGGGTAATACGACGTGGACCAATTCAAAAACATCCGCAGAAAATCGTTCATATTTTGGTAGAGCGGGTTATTTGGCCACAATGACTTCAGAAGCGGAAAATAACTTTGTTTGGAAATTAATGGCAAATGATGGTTGGTTTGGTGCTTCTGATGAGGTATCACTAGTTAACGGTGCGAAAGGGACAACAGCATATGCGTCACAAGCAGCTGTGGAACAAAAATGGCATTGGATAACCGGACCTGAAAAAGGAACACAATTTTCTAATGGTAGTACAGCAACCACAGGACAATATGCAAAATGGGCGGGTGGTGAACCTAATAATGCCGGTGGAGAACATTACGGACAATTCTATTCAGGTAATAACGGTATGTGGAATGATTTACCCAACACAAATTTACCGGGTTATATATGTGAATACGGCGATATGCCGGGAGATATTACCACAAGTACAACGATATTAACAAGAAACGTAGAAATTAGTGGTGCATCAAGTGGATATATTAGTGGAGGTGATATTAATGTATGTTCGGGAAGTAATAGTACCACACTAACTCTCAATAGTTATACAGGTAGTATTGCTAGATGGGAATCATCATTTGACAACTTCTTTACTGCGGGAACTACGATTTCAAGTACGTCATCGAGTATCACCGTAACCAATCTAACTAAAACAACTTATTACCGTGCAATTGTAAACTCAACAAGTCCACAATCTTGTACAGGTTTAGCAACATCAAGTACTTTCTTATCCGTAAAACCAACAAAGTCAGGAACAATATTTGCTGTAAATAATTCAATTTGTGCCGGAGGTCAGGTTGAATTAACATTATCGGGACAACAGGGTAACGTGAATAAATGGCAACGTTCAACAGACAACGTAAACTGGACCGACATATCTAATACAACAACAAGTTTAACCGAAACAATTAGTTCAGCTGGAACATATTATTATCGAGTTCAGGTTCAAACACCAAACTGTGGTAGTGCGGTTAATTCGGATGCAAAAGTGATAACAGTAACATCAGGTACACCTCCTGTAGGTGGTTCTGTTGATATTAAAACACACTCAAGTACAACTAACTCAGGTACACTAACATTAAGTGGTTACACAGGTACGATTGTTAAATGGCAACGTTCTACAAATGACGGTGTGACGTGGACAGATATAACAAATACAAATGCAACATATTCATATACTAACATAACAACAAAAACATTATTCAGAGTACAATTACAAAGTGGTACTTGTGGATTTGCATATTCTTCAAATGGTAGTGTTAGTATCGTTTATACAATTTCAGGAACAGTATCCCTACCACCATCAACAACATTAAATCCGATGGTTACCCTTAGTTTATATAAAGTTGTGGGTAGTACCGAAACTTTAGTGGAGACCGATACAGTTAACACCAACGGAACTTATTCATTTAATGTTCCAGAGAATGGTGTCAATTACAAAATAGTTCCTTCATTAATCCATCAAGGAATAACAAGTAACGATTTTGACCTCGCGTTTGATGAAGTTAAGAACGTGAATACACCAACCAACACGGCTTCGGGATTAGTTATGACAGGAACAAAACAATGGAAAGCGGTGGATGTTAGTAAGAATGGTATTTTAGATTTGGGAGATGTGTTTCTTATTGGTGCACATATAACCGGTTTAAAAACAATTACCGAAGTACTTTGGTTTACTGAAACGAATTACAATTCAATAACCAAAAATAACTTCGGTAGTGTCAATCCTGTAACATCTTTCAGTTTCACATCGGTATCTGCAAGTGTTACTCAGAATATTAAGTACTGTATACTTGGGGACGTTGACCTATCCCACTCTTCGAATTAAGATTCTTTGAGAGTCTTATGTAATTTACAAATCTCACCGCAAGTTTCGTAATCTTCAATCTGCTCAAAATATGGCATGATATCCCTTTTGAGTACGTTAATTTCATCACGAGTAAATTTCAAATCGGTTTCCCAATCAAGACCTTTAATCTTTGCTGAAATGGTGAGAACTAGTGTATCTTTTTCTTTGTTCTTAAACTGCGTGAACAACTTTAGAATGTTCTTGTAGATTACTACTTTGTTGACATCGTAGAAGTCGGAAAACTCATTGTATTTTCCTTTTATGTTCAGTTTTTTTAGCGCAACGCCAGACTTTGTCAAACTCATATAGGGTTAGTTTTTGAATTAATTAATCGGTCTTACAAAGATGAGGAATCTTTTCGAGATATCCAAATCCAGTTTTCAACAAGACCTTGTTAATCCACCGTGTGTTCAATCTGAACCCTAACACAGTTTTGAGGTAATCTATGAATGTGCCTGTAATTGTTAATGTAACCCATCATGTTACCACTACCAATCGCATTTGCAGAATGGATAACAACGTCAACAACGGGTTTACCGTCCATCCATTGCTCGACCAACCATTTAACACAATCCATTCCCGTTTTCTCAAGAATGTTATCGTAATCTAACTCGTAGTGATGATAAACGTTACGATGCCATTCAGCCATTGCAGTCTCACCCAAATCGTGGTCCAATGATATTAGAGATATGTTCTCCAAACCAATCTCATTAACTTTATCCACGAACTCCACGTAATCTCTGACAACAACCCATTGGTCTTTTTCGACAGGGGTTCTCACATCGTCCAAATAAATTCTTTTTTTCATTGTATAATTTTTTTTACTAATTCTCTTCATCTTTTTTAAAAGGTTTAGAGTAAGGTGGATATAATAATTTCCAAATTATATTTTTATACGGTTTCCCATCATACATTGAAAATAGTATTGATGGGTGTTTGTATCTAAGAGCAAGTTCGGCATAAACTTTTCTAACGTCTGAATTTTCTACCCTTAATATGTGTTCGTGTATCCACTTGTGCTCCTTTTCAATATTCTCAAATCTAATAACGAAATCTTTTACAGTTTCCTTTACCCAATCATTAAACTCATCAGGAACCTTTTCAAGTAATTCGTCAAATGGTTTATCATCCTTCAAATATTCCCATATATCTCTATTAGAGATGTTTGTTAAGATTCTATGTAAACGAACATACTCATCAAACTTTATTTTCATTCTAAAATTTGATGGGTAGAAACGAATGACGAACCCCTCGTGATTTGGTGTGTTTAATTTTTTGTAGGTATCGAAAGTTTCTTTGTTAAATGTTACCATCGTACTATCAACCACGTCTTCTTCTTTGATACTTGATAAGTAAAAAATTGATTTTGCGGTGGTCCAATTTAATTCACCTTCGGGTGTGGTAACAGATAGAAATGTGATTTTCTCCTTACCATAGTTTACCACTATCCTATTTTCGGGATAAATGATTTCACACAAGTAGGTGAATTCTTTTACAAACCTATCTAAATTATAAATTGATTTCAGAATTTCTAATCCGCGGATAGATTGTTCCGAAGTGAATGAACCTCTTGTTGCCATAATCCATTCACCATCATAGAAAAATAAAATACCAAGAGAACCATCCATTTTTTCTTGGGTATATGCATATTCACTATCCCACGGAATTAGATTCTTATCAATTACCTCTTCATAATTGAAGAACTTACCAAATGGTTTTGCGATGATTTCACCCGAATGATTTGTAATCAAACCACGACATTGCATGGTAACATCATCCCACAATGATTCGTATTGAACTTTGGGTGTGTAGTTCCATATGTATAAATCTTTACTTGGATGGGTTTGTTTTTGTATTAAACCATCTTGATAGTATTTTTCTAATGTATGTAAAAAATCCATTTTTTCTTTTTCTCGGTTGAACGATATCTAAATAAGATGGTAAAAACTTACTCATACTAAAGTTGTATACTGAATCTTTCTTTCATTACTTGGAGTTTGTCGTCGGGTACTCCATGTACATTTGTACCCCCGTGGCGATTCTCAACGATTACGGTATGAACTCTATAACCATATCTTTTAGCCATTTCAATATATTCTTCCATCTCCCATTCTTGGGTAAACGTGTTGGATACAACAATCCTTGCCGAATTGTTTTGCATCAATAAAGCACATCGTTGTTTACACTGATTATGTGCTTCTTTAAGTTTTGTTGGGTCAAAATTGTAGTTACCTTCTGAATCCGTGAAAAAATCGTCAGCCGATAATGGTAATTGATGATTACCGGGTGAACTCATAATAATTTCACCTAATGTACTTTTACCCGAGCCGGGTAATCCTCTTAATAAAATTAAATCTCCTTTAATGTCCATAATTGTTCGGTTTAAAAATTTGGGAGCTGTGGTGTCAAATGCAATACATTTAACTCACATTTCCACCTGATGGTAGTGAGCACTCACCCAAATTAATGACTCACAGTACTGTCAGTAATCTGAGCAGTTGTAGAATCAGTTGCAGTTACTGCGGTTGAATCCAAACTAACTGCGGTTGAATCGGTTGTTTCACTTGGTGTGGTCGATTCATTACCACACGCAGTAAGTCCCATCGTGAGAATTACTGCAAACAAGAAGATATTTCTTTTCATGTTACAAATATACGAAATATTCTAGAATAAAAAAAGCCCCGACGGGAATCGGGGCTTGGAGGTCATTTTGTGGGTTCAACCCCACGGACTAAAAACGAAAGGATATCGGCAAAGATGTCCTTGTAGATATAAATATATATGATTTTACAAAAAACCTAAATATTTATACTAACTTCTTAAAAATTTTCAGTTGACCGTCTTTAAACTTCAGTGTTGAGATTTGGTTTTCTTTAATAGTACCCTTCAAAATCTCTTCAGATAAGAAGTCTTCACACAAATTTTGAATAATTCTCTTGATTGGTCGGGCACCGTATTCTTCCTGAGTATTCAACTCAATTATTCTGGCAATTACCGATTTATCAAAAATTACATCAAAATTTTTCTCTTTTAATCTTAGTGTCAATTTAGCCACCTCAATCTCAACAATCTTTTTAATTGTTTCTTCACCCAAAGGATTAAATAAAATCACATCGTCGATTCTATTCAAGAATTCAGGATTGAATTGTTGTTTTAGAGATTTCTGTATGATTGATTTTTTAACTTCATGTTTTTGAGTTTCACTTGAAGTAGTACTGAACCCAACACCTCCACCAAAGTCAGATACTTTTTTAGCACCTACGTTGGATGTCATAATGATAATGGTATTGGTGAAATTAACCTTTCTACCAAACGAATCTGTCAAATGACCTTCATCAAGGATTTGAAGTAGAATGTTAAACACGTCCTTGTGTGCCTTTTCAATCTCATCAAATAAAACCACCGAGAATGGGTTGTTTTTGATTTTCTCCGTTAGCTGACCTCCCTCATCATAACCAACATAACCCGGAGGTGAACCAATCAAACGAGATACATTATGTTTTTCCATGAACTCACTCATATCGACACGAACAACCTTATCAGGGTCACCAAATAACAGTTCCGCAATAGACTTGGCAAGGTAAGTTTTACCGACACCTGTCGAACCTAAAAAGATAAATGAACCGATAGGTTTATTGCTATCTTTAATGCCAACTCTATTTCGTCTGATTGATTTGGATATAATTGATATTGCGTCGTCCTGTCCAATCACCTTAGTAGATAATTTTTCCTCGAGTTTTAAAAGGTTCTCAGTCTCTCTTTCATCAAGTTTTGTGATTGGTACACCTGTCATTTGAGAGATGATTTCATAAACATCATCAATAGTTACAGGGGTTAAGTTATCCTTTTGGGTCTTTAACCATTCTGTTTTTTCTTCTTCAAGTTTCGCCAAAATCTTTCGTTCTTCATCTCTTAATTTCGCCGCTTGTTCGTAGTTCTGACTTTTTACTACTTGAATTTTCTTATTCTTGATTTCTTCAGATTCCTTTTTCAAATTCTCAATAACCTCAGGAACCTTGGTGTTGATTTTTTTATCCGAACCTAATTCATCAAGAACATCGATTGCTTTATCGGGAAATTGTCTGTCGGTAACAAATCGTGCACACAATTTAACAATCGTTTCAACCACACCATCATTGTAAAAAACCTTATGATATTGTTCATAAGAATCTTTTAAGTTGGTTAGAATCTGAATTGTTTCGGTTTGAGTTGGTTCCTTTAGAATTATTTTTTGGAATCTTCTAACGAGTGCAGCATCTTTCTCAATGTGTTTTTTAAACTCATCAAAAGTTGTTGCCCCAATACATTGTATTTCACCTCTCGCTAATGCGGGTTTAAGAATATTAGCAGCATCCATTGAACCACTGGCATTTCCTGCACCAATCATTGTATGTAATTCGTCAATAAAGACAATTACATTCGGTTCGTGTTGGAGTTCATTTAGAATAGCTTTAATCCTTTCTTCAAACTGACCTCTGTATTTGGTACCCGCAACCAATGATGTTAAATCCAAAGAAACGATTCTTTTATCTAATAGATTGGATGGACATTCTCCTTTAACAATTAGTAACGCCAGTTTCTCAACTAATGCGGATTTACCGACACCGGCATCACCAACAACAACTACGTTATTCTTTTTCTTACGAGAAAGTATTTGAGCAATTCTCTTCACTTCCTTTTCTCGACCAATAACCGGGTCGATTTTACCTTCCTCAACTAATTTATTTAGGTCTCTTGAGAAGTTATCTAAAATAGGAGTAGTTGACCCCTTTCTACCTCTTTTCGGGGTTGTTTGTTGACCCTCTTCGAAAAAATCTACTGCCATGGTTTGAATCTTTTAATAAAGTATAACAAAAATCCATCTAAAAAACAAATAAGTGACATTTTTTCAGTTGATATAACGATATAACTGACATATTGTCTATTTTATTGGAATGGAACATACTTTGAGACGAATATACAAAAAAATTAATTATGGTAAAAATTTACAGAGACCCTTTGAAGGATATGTTAGACACATTCTTCGATAGACCATCCCTGTCTACAACAAGGGAAAGTTCAACTAAAGTCGTTACAGGAGATAACGAGTATTCAATTTACTTGGCGGTGCCGGGTTTAACCAAAGATGATTTATCAATTTCGGTTAAAGATGGTTTATTGAGTATCTCCTATAAAAAGGAAGAATCCAACGATGTCAATTATTCTTTCGTAAGTTCTTTCAAAAAAACTTATTCTCTTCCCGACGACGTGAGTGAGAAAGAAATCACAGGTAAGGTTGAGAATGGGGTGTTGGAAATCCTTCTTCCGAAATCCAAGAAAAAATCTCTTGAACGATTTATTTCGTTGAATTAATGAGAACCCCGAGAAATCGGGGTTTTCTTTTTGATATTTATTAGGTATATTATACTCAAAAATACTATGGGAATATTATCAGAAAAAATTAATGGTAAGCTTATTGAAGTAGCAATAAACTCATCAAACCTAAAATCTTCAACATATAACACTGAAGATAAAACACTTTTGGTTGAATTTAATAATGGTGCTATTTATGAGTATGGTGAAGTGCCTTGGGAAATCTTTACAAAGTTTCGTATGGCTGAATCACAAGGAAAGTATTTTAACACTAACATATCAAAAACATATAAGTACCAAAAAGTAAAATGAATCTAATAAAAGAACTTATAGAAGACATCGAAAAGGATAAGGATATCGTAAAATCCTTCATTCCTAAGGACTCATTACCTGAATTAATATTTGATAAGAGCGATGAATCTTATAAGTTAAAAGAAGAGATTAGAGAGAAGTTACTTGAAATTAGTAATGAATTTTTGGAATTCATTGGTATTGATTTTTTTGTTTTTGATATTCATTTAACAGGTTCTTTGGCGAATTTTAATTGGTCCAAATATTCAGATGTAGATTTACACATTTTAGTTGATTTAGATGAATTTGATGCCGGTAAAGTAAATTCAATTGCTTACCACGACATTATGAAAGAATTTTTTGATAGTAAAAAAAATATTTGGAACTCAAATACAAATATTACCATTAAAGATTTCGATGTTGAGTTGTACGTTCAGGATATAGATGAAAAACATTTATCTACCGGAGTGTATTCAATATTGAACGACGAGTGGGTAGTTGAACCTAAGAAATTGGAATCGGCGTTTGATTTAGATGAGAAGAAAATTTTAGATAAAGGTGAGGAATATTCTAAACTAATCGACAGTTTAGTTGAGTTGTCTGAGAATGGTGAGGACGTTTCTAAGAGCGTGGATGAACTAAAAGCAAAGATTAAAAAGTTTAGACAGAGTGGTCTTGAGAGTGGAGGAGAGTATTCATATGAGAATTTAACCTTCAAATTATTAAGAAGAAATGGATATATTGAGAAATTAATGGGTATTAAAACATCAATAAGGGATAAAAAATTGTCCCTACCGCAATGATAACCCCCAATTTTTTTCTTTATATGCATATATTTATAGGATACGAAGAATAATATATTATCAATAATTAAAAAACATGGCAGACTTAAAACCATTAGGAAGTGAGAAACTTCAAGGTGACGATAAACTAAAGAGAATCCTTGAGTTGACTTATTACGGTAATAAATCGAAATCGGCATCTGCATCTAAAGCAGAGTTCGTTACGGAATCTGTAAATGGCGTTTACGGTATTGTAAAAGAGAAAGACGGATATTACGTAAAAAAAGGTTTAAATGAGAGTTCACTTGATTATATCGGTGGTCTATTCATGAAAAATAAAAATAGATTTAACTCATACGCTGAGGCATTGAAGAGATTAGACCTATTAAACGGTCAGGAGCTACAAGAAGCGACAAAGTATGTTTTAAAACCAAAATCTCCTGTGGCTAACGCCGAAGCAGTTGCACCGGAACCCGTTGCAGACATGCCAGCAGAACCCGCACCAATGGCGGAACCTGAGATGCCAGCTGAAGTACCCGCAGAAGAGCCAATGATGGAACCATCTTCTGAGGAAATGCCGTCAGATGAAATGGGTGGAGAATCAAAACCATCAGATTACATGGCGGAAATTCAAAAATTCGCTGGTAAACTTGGTCAGGAATTAAGAGACCAAAAAGAAAAAATGGAAAGTGACGATATTAAGTACGTTCTTAATATGGTTATTTCAGCAGTAAACTTGGATAAACTCGAAGATGAGGATATCGAAGAAATCGCAAAGAAATTTGAAAGAGACGAAGACGAAATGGGTGGTGAAGAAATGCCATCTGAAGAACCTGAAGTTCCTGCAGAAGAACCTGAAACAGGTGATGAGGAACTTGGTGAAATGTCAATGATGGATAAATTAGAGAGTTTCGTTAATATGCCAGCAGTACAAGACGAAGAGATTGATTTGTCAAAATATGCTGATTTAGGTTCTATGCAAGAAGACGAAGTTAAAGAGGTTGACTTGGAAGAAATTAAAAAAGAAATTAACAAAAGCATTGAAGAAACTTTAGGAAAATACTTTAAGTAAGATGCGTTTAATCTACGTCAATGAAATCGGTTCTGATTATAAGGGCCAAAGACAGTACGAATTCATCTTCAGTGAATCTACCGAAATTGACATGGAGGAGTGGTTTGACGTACCAGCATCTTCAACAATGACTTCAAAGTCCCCAAGTATTGAATACATTGACCTTGTAGGTCTACTCAAAGACACCGATTTAGTTTTAGAATTGATTCAAAATTCTGACTACTTCGGTGTTATTGATGCTGTGGATGGTATAATCGCAATGGCTTGGGAAAAATCAAATTTTGATTTAGAATCTGATAGATTATTTTTCCGTTTTGGTGAAAACATAGAGTCAGTTGCTAAGAAATTAAAATCGAGAGGTTTCTCATTAGAACAACAAGAACTTAAATTTAAAGAAATATGAAACGCACAGAAATTATAGAAAAATTATTGTCTGAAGGTTTTACAGAAAAAACATTATCTCGATTAGGTGATAAAGAACTTTCTATTTTAGCCAATACAGTTTTAAAGGAAGGTACCATGATGATTCCAAAGGAAAAGGTACAGGACATTGAAGCAGCTAAAAAGAATAAACAAACATTTGTTACATACGAAGAAAAAGAAGTTTCTGAAGAAGAATCTTCTGAAGAAAAAGTGGAAATTGAAGAATGGGTATTAAATTTGGCAGAATCTAAATTTTCTACTTTTACTTCAAAAAATGACATTATGAGTATTATTACTGAAAAAGTTAAAGAATCCGCGATTCCGATGCCGACAACTAAGCCAACTAAAGGACATAATGGTGTACCTGAATTTATGACATTTGATGCAATTGTTGGAACTCAACCTGAGACGACACCTGCACAACCTGAAGTTATTCCTGATGCACCGCCGACAGAGAAACCAAGTAAACCAAAAACTCCATATCAACCAGGACCTGGCACGGACCCTAAACCCAAAGCAATGGGAGAAGAAAAAAAGATAAAATAAATGGAGTTTTCTAAAAAAAATTTGTTATCATTGATAAGTGAAAACTTAGAAGAGATGGCAATGGATTTTGATACACCTGATAGACCATATCAGGGATTACAAGACAAATTATCGCAAGGAGATACTCCGTTAAAAAAGATTCCTTTACCATCGACAGGTGAGGAACCTAATAAGAATTTCCAAGAATTATTGGCATCTGACAGATATAGACAAGTCGTTGCTAAGGTTAGAGAATACACGGGAGTTGAAACACCTATGCAAGGTGAACAAGGTGTTATGCCGTTGGCTCAAATGATGATGTCAGCACACAACGAGATTGTTCAAACTGAAGCCGCACATAGAGAAGAATTAGAAAGATTGGCGGTTGAATTAGTAATGAAAGAAATGGGTATTCCCGAAGGAGCATTACAATTCGATGCTAAGATTGTTGGTATGGGTGAAATCGATACCCAAAACTTTAATCGTGAGATTGAACAACAACAACCAAACATTGACCCTGTTGACATCGAACAAGATTTGATGAGTGACTTGGAGTCAATGACTATGGAAAAAGCAAAAAGAAGATTAATTAACAACATGATACAAGGAGCATCCAAAAAGGGTCACTACATGTATCACTATGTTGCCGATAAAATTAGAGAAATAACTGGTTCTGACAGAATCATCAATCAATATGGTATTCTTATGTCAATTAATGATACATTGTATTGGCAATTGAGTGATGAAACCATGAAAATGATGATGGGTGGTGCCGGTGGTGGAGGTTCTGTTGGTGGTAAAGAAGAAGTAAAAAGAAATACTGAGCCACCTACAATTGTTGCCAGAGGACTTAACTTCCCAATCCTTGTTCATGAATTGATTAAAGGTGTTATGGAGTTGTTCGCAATTCAAGGAAGACCAACAGATGAAGAGGGTAACGAAGATACCGAAGCATGGTCTGAGATTGAAGGTTCTGAGGACACATTAGAAAAAGAGATGTGGGATTTACGTTTAGGTCCGGCAATTTGGGATAGAGTTAGAAGACAATTCCCTGAAGAAATTTTATTGGACGAAAACAAGTTTGAATTACAAAATTATTTGTTAGTTGAGATTTTCAAATTACCAGCAAAACATTTCTTGGTATTCATGAAGGAAGTTCTTTCGGGTTCAGAAAATGGTAAACGTTTGATGAATCAATTGATGGAAGGTATTGACCAAATGTTTAAAGACCAAGATTATCAAAATGCAGTTGCTGCGTTCAATGATGATTTAAATAATATTACAGACAGTACAGATGATGACGATTTAGGGGACTTCTTAGGAGGTCTCGGAATAAGGTTGTCAGATGACGACGAATAAGGAAAGGGTGGTTTTACCACCCTTTTTTCATATTTATATATATGGAATCAAGAATAGAACAATTAAAAGAGTATGCGAGAATATTGAAAGACGCACCATATGCTCTCAAAACATATTTGCAGACATATGACAATACTCAAAAAAAATATGTACCTCTTGAGTTATTCCCTGACCAAGTTCAGTTAATACAGGATTACGAAGATTATAACGAAAATATTACAAGAAAGTATCGTCAGGCGGGTGTATCGACAGTAACATCTGCATGGATTTCAAGAAGGTTACAATTAGCAAAACCCGAGAATCCTGAAAGAGTACTTGTAATTGCTAACAAAAGAGATACTGCAATTGAAATGGCGAATAAGATTCGTCACTTTTTAGAACAGTGGCCTGATTGGTTAAATGTTGGGTTTTCTCCCGATAAAAACTCAGAAAGTAGATTTAGATTAAATAATGGATGTGAGGTAAAAGCCGTTGCGACATCTCCCGATGCACTTCGTGGTTATACCCCTACAATCCTTGTATTTGACGAGGCTGCGTATATTGAAGCCGGTGAGGACTTTTGGGCGGCATCTATGGCATCTCTTTCTACGGGTGGTAAAATCATTTTGATTTCCACACCGAATGGATATGACCCAATTTACTACGGTGTTTATGACCAAGCAATTCGTAAAATGAATGATTTCCACATTACGGATTTAAGATGGTTTAAGGACCCACGTTACACTAAAGATTTAAGATGGATAAAATGTAGTGATATTACTCATTACATGTTAAATCGTGAGCAATATGATGACAATGAGGTTGTCATGTATGAATTTGACATTGAAAAGTATAATGAATACTTAGATGAAGGTTATAAACCATTCTCATCATGGTTTGAATCCATGTCAAAGAAATTCAAATACGATAGAAGGAAAATTGCTCAGGAATTGGAGTGTGACTTCTTAGGTTCAGGTGATGGTGTAATTCCGGGTGACGTACAGGACAACATTACGAAAAATATGTTGCGTGAACCCAAAGAGAAATACATGCAAGGTACCTTTTGGCAATGGAAGGAACCCATTGTGGGTCATAGATACATTATGGGTGTCGATGTTAGTAGAGGGGATAGTGAAGACTTTTCATCTATTAACATTGTTGATTTTGACGAAAGAGAACAGGTTGTTGAATATATCGGTAAAATACCGCCAGATGATTTAGCATCAATCGCTTATAAATGGGGTGTTTTATATGAAGCATTTATTGTGATAGATATTACCGGTGGTATGGGAGTGGCTACATCAAGAAAACTACAAGAAATGAATTATAAAAACTTGTACATTGATGGTGTTAATACTAAGAATATTTGGGAATATAATTCTAAAGCTATGGATAAAATCCCCGGTATCAATTTCAACAATAAACGAACCCAAATAGTTGCTGCATTTGAAGAACAATTGAGAAAAGGTTTTGCGGTTAGGTCGGCGAGATTAATGAATGAGTTAAACACATTTGTTTATATAAACGGAAGACCTGACCACATGAAAGGCGCCCATGATGACTCAATTATGAGTTTATCGATGGCATTATATGCCGGTGATATGTGTTTCAGTCAGTTACAAAAGAACGAGAACGCCAATAAAGCAATGTTGGAATCATGGACGGTATCTGAACGAACATACGAAGCAAACAAGACATTTTATGCTTACGGTTCAACCATGGATTCTATCGGAGCCATGCAAATGAATGGTGGAAATAACAACCATCCGTTGGGTTCACCCACTAAAGACCACTACAAAGAATACTCTTGGTTATTTAGTAGAAGGAAGTGATACGACTTTATTAACTCAATAAAATTATTTATATTCTAAAGAAAACTATTTATATACATGGCAACAGATAATAAAACAGTATTTCAGAGGTTAACCAAGATGTTTGGGTTTCCGGGTACAGCAAAACCTGAGGAGACACCGTCATTTAATTTTTCCAAAGATGAGATACTAAAAACCAGTAGTAGAGAGGACTATGAAAGAGCAATGTTACAAGCTCAACAGAGCCAATACATTGCAGATAAGTGGACCAAACTTGAACAATCTCTTTACAACCAATCGGTATATTATGAACCAAATAGATTAGCAGCATATTACGATTATGAATCAATGGAGTTTACTCCTGAAATATCAGCAGCATTAGATATCTACGCGGAAGAATCCACTACATTATCAGAAAAGGGTGACATCCTTACAATCTTCTCTGAATCCACAAGAGTAAAATCAATACTTGAGGATTTGTTTATTAATAGATTAGATTTAAATACCAACCTACAAATGTGGGCGAGAGGTGTATGTAAGTACGGTGATGATTTTGTTTATTTGAAAATCGACCCCGAAACAGGTATTGTTGGTTGTCAACAATTACCAAATATTGAGATTGAAAGAATTGAGGGTAGAGAATCTAAATCACCAAATCAAAGAGATGCAAAAGTTCCAACAAGGGAATTAAGGTTCCAATGGAAAAACAAGGAATTAGAATTCCAAGCATGGGAAATTGCTCACTTTAGATTATTGGGTGATGACAGAAAACTTCCATATGGCACATCCATGTTGGATAAGATTAGAAGAATTTGGAAACAGTTGTTACTTGCAGAAGATGCGATGTTGATTTATAGAACAACAAGAGCACCTGAAAGACGTGTATTCAAAGTATTCGTTGGTAATATGGACGATAAAGATATCGAAGCATATGTACAACGTGTTGCCAATAAATTTAAAAGAGACCAAGTTGTTGACCCAAGAAACGGTCAGGTGGATATGAGATATAATCAAATGGCAGTTGACCAAGATTATTTCATACCTATTCGTGACCCGGCACAAACCAACCCGATTGAAACTTTAGCGGGAGCACAAAACTTAGGTGAAATTGCCGATATCGAATACATTCAAAAGAAAATGTTAGCAGCACTTCGTATCCCTAAAGCTTTCTTGGGATTTGAAGAAGTAGTTGGTGATGGTAAACAATTGGCTTTAATGGATATTCGTTTCGCAAGAACGATTAACAGAATCCAAAAATCATTAATTCAAGAGTTAAATAAAATTGCCCTAATTCACCTATACCTGTTAGGTATGGAAGATGAGTTGGATAATTTCTCTCTTTCATTAACAAACCCATCCGCACAATCTGACTTATTAAAGATTGAACAGTGGAAAGAAAAAATTGAATTGTATAAGAACGCAACTTCGGACCAATCTCAAGTAGGTATCTTACCGGTATCTCACACATGGGCTAAGAAGAATATTCTTGGTATGAGTGATAGTGAGGTTCTTCTTGATTTACAACAACAACGTATTGAAAGAGCGATGGGATTTGAGTTGACAAATACTCAAAACGTTATTAAACGTTCAGGTGTGTTTGATGATGTAGATGCCAAATACGGTGTACCTGAGGGTGAGAGACAAGAAGGTGGAGAAGCACCGGCAGGTGGTGAAATGGGTGGTGGAGCCGACATGGGTGGAGGAGCATCTCCTGAACCTGCGGGTGGTGGAGCTGAATCAGCACCTTTAAGTGAATCAACAAAAAAACGTAATATTCTAAGTATGTTAGGTGAAGATACCAACATTAATGACCTTTTTGATGTCAATAAAGCACAACAGAATATTTATGAAATAGAAAATAAATTAAAAGATATACTAAACGAACAATAAAATGTCAAATTTTGGAGATGTAAAAACAAAATTGTTAGTTAAACTAACGGAATCTTACACATCAGATAATAAGTCGGGTGTGAAGGATTTATTAAAACAAATTAAATCAAATAAGAATTTGGTTGAGATGTATTTGTTTTATGAAGATATTGAAAATAAACATATCCCAAGCGTTGAAACCGCTAAGTTGTTCGTTGAACAAATCGAAACACTTTTAATTCAAAAGTCAAAACTTTTGGGTGAATCATTATCTAATTTAAGTGGAATTCTAAAAGACGTTAATACGGATAAAAACGAAATCTATGAGTGTTTAGATATTCTATCTGAGGATGTAACATTATTGAATGTGGAGAAGAAAGTTGTTGCGAAGGAAAAGTTATTAAAGAATTTGACTTCACCTAAGCAAACACAAGTTTCTGAATCTACTGTTCATACCGATAATCAATCGTTGTTAAATGCAGTATTGGTAAATAACTTCAATACTAAGTTTACTGATTTTATGAATGAAGAACAAAAAGAATCATTCAAGAAGATTGTGACAATGAAAGACGATGAGTTATCTACTGAGATGTCATCATTGAAAGAATCGATGACACAAAAATTTGATAAATTGATTTCAGAAGAATCTGATTCTACATTAATCGATAAATTGAGTCAAGCAAAGAAAGAAGTAACCGAATCTACGGTTAGTAAATTTAATTACTACAGATTGGTTGAACTTAGTAAAAGTTTAGATTAATCCTTAGGATTATTCAATCTCTCTTTGTAAATAGCATTAAGTTTCTCTTGTCTTTTGAGAACTGACGGTTTAACAAACTCCTGTCTTTTTCTCAACTGTTCAGTTTGTTTAGTTCTGTGAACCTTGTTTTTGTACTTTTTTAGTGCAATTTCAAGGTTTCTTTCTTTTGTTACGTCTACGATAATCATTTGTCTTTTTTAAAAATATAATTAAAATATTTGGATTTTTTAAGTTTATTCTGTATATTTTAAATACACCATAAATATATTAAGTATGAATAGCATTAATGAAAAAGGGCAAGTTTATTACAATTGGTGTCCATAACAACGTAAAGATTGGATATGGCACAGTTGACCACAAAAACTTAAAGACAATTTACATCCAATTAAATTCTTGGACTCAACCAAATCACGATGATTGTGATTTTGACAGATTAATCTTGAAGACAAGAAGACACATCAAAAATAAAATTTACGACCTTAGGTGTGAGTATTTTAAACCACAATCAATCGTTGACCTCGATATCAAAACAAGCGGTATTAAAACCAATAAGAGGTCGTTTATGGATTTGGAGATTACATTATACGTAGAAAAATTCTTCGACGTTAAATCAAAAGAGATAAAACAAATAGTATCCGAATTATCTGAAAATATTATAGATACCATTTTAACAGACGAAACTTTGTTTAATTTTTACGAAACAAAGAATTAATCAGTTATTGGGGTATTTATATATAAAAAGATAAATGAAGATACTTGGACCTAACGAGACCGGCAAGGGTATTCTAATCGAATACGATGCGGGTCATATATCTCCACAGGAAAATCAAAGGATTATAACTGAGATGAAAGATACAGACTTCTCTCAGGATATAGTCCTTTATGCCGTTTTACAGAAATATGATACCCCCAATAAAAACGGTCGTATCTATCCCGAAACAATTCTCAAAAGAGAAAACGAAAAATATCAGAACCTTATTAAAAAAGGTGGGGCCCTAAATGAGCTTAATCACCCATCATCTTCTCTTATCGATTTAGATAGGGTTTCACATTCTATTGTTGAGACATGGTGGGATGGTAAAATGTTAATGGGTAAAATTAAATTATTTACATCACCCGGTTGGAAGAAAATGGGTATTGTAAGTACTAAGGGTGACCAAGCAGCAATGTTATTAATGAACGGAGCGACATTAGGTATCTCATCAAGAGGTGTCGGTTCATTAAAAAATATCAAAGGACAAAATATCGTACAAGAAGATTTTGAGTTAGTATGTTTTGACTTGGTGTCCTCACCATCTACGCCGGGGGCGTATGTATTCAAGGATTTAGGTGAAAGAGACAATTACGCTGAATCGATTCAAGAAAGACCAGAATCGATTGATAAAATGAAAAATCTAATGTCGAAATTGGATAGTTTTTTATCCAAATAAACAATTTCTTTCAGATTTCAATATCGTAAAAAGTACTTTTTTACATAATCATAATATTTATAGATAAATAAAAATTTCCAAATGAGCGAAAAATCAATTTTAGAACAAGCATTACTTCAGGTACAGACACTTGAAGAGGCAGTAAAAGCAAACGCAAAGGGTATACTTGCATCTACCATGAAGCAAGAACTAAATGATTTGCTAAAAGAATCATTGGAAGAAGAGGAAGAGGTTGTTGCAGAACAACCCGATTCTGAAGAAGAGACTCAAGACGATGTACCAGCCGAAGCTGGGGATGAGGAAGATGGTC
>JACCDJ010530590.1_pt1 | contig 26233 bp, 20 predicted proteins | sample 7444481 | NCBI WGS metagenome assembly JACCDJ01 (sample SAMN15323435, study PRJNA562643) | freshwater metagenome | isolation source: river surface water | place: USA:Blue River Watershed | collected 2017-08-15 | reverse complement strand
GACGCTCATTGGTCTTTTTAGGCTCTCCAAAAAATCCACCTCGATCAAACTGACCAGATGATGAATTCCCCCAACCACGCATGCGATCTGATGCAGAAGGCATACCCGATTGATTTCTGAAACCACCACCAGCATAGGACCTATCGATGTGCTCCTCTGGTAGTTCACTTATAAAACGACTCGGTTCATTCTGCACTACTTGTCCGAACTTATATCTTGTATTGGCATAACTCACCCACAAACGTTGCTTCGCGCGGGTGATCACAACATAAAATAATCTTCTTTCTTCTTCCAACTCCTCACGTGTATTGATACTCATCGCATTAGGGAAAAGCATTTCTTCCAAACCGACAGCAAACACGCAGGAAAACTCCAACCCTTTTGCAGCGTGAATCGTCATCATCTTCACCGTATCAGCATTTTCATCTTTATCATCCGCATCGGTTAACAAAGTAATCTGCTGCAAGTAAGCACTCAACAAAACATCTTCACGCAATGGCCTGTTGGGGATAGGTTCTTCGAGTTGGTTGTCGGTTGAAGGTTGTAAGTTATCGGTTGACGGTTCACGGTTAACTGTTAACTGTTCACCGTTAACTGTATCTTCAGTCTCCAACATCACCCCATCGTCATCAATCTGCGCACGATTCTGTTTATCATCAACCCACTCTTTGATAGAGTTCAATAACTCTTGCACGTTCTCATATCGCTGAACACCTTCTGTACTTTTATCATTGAATAATTCTCTAACCAATCCTGTTTGCTTGCCTACGTGAAATGCAACATCATAAGCATTGCTGTTCTTCAACATGCTGGCAAAGCTCTTGATCATCAACACAAAATTTTCAATCGCCTCCAAGGTTCCCGATTTGAAACCAAATTCTTGTGCACGGTTCAACACTTCCCACAATGAAATTTCTTTTTCATTGGCATTCAAAATCAATTTATCCAATGAGGTTTTTCCAATGCCTCTTACAGGATAATTAATGATGCGCTTTAATGATTCTTCATCTCTTGGGTTAACAATCACACGTAAATAAGCAATATAATCTTTGATCTCTTTACGCTGATAGAAACTGATACCACCAAAAATGGTATAAGGAATATTCATCCTGCGCAAAGATTCTTCAAACGCACGGCTCTGTGCATTGGTGCGATAAAGAATAGCAAAATCCTTGTTGAAAAAATGATTGCGCAGCTTTTGTTCCTGAATGGTATCAGCGACAAACTTACCCTCATCATTGTCGGTCATGGTACGCACCACCTTTATTTTCTCGCCCTCTCCATTGTCGGTCCACAACTCCTTTTGTATTTGTCCCTTGTTGTTTCCAATCACTTGATTGGCTACATTCAAAATCTGTTTGCTACTACGGTAGTTCTGTTCCAACTTCACCACTTTCACATCCATATAATCCTTTCGGAACAATAAGATATTTTCAATCGTAGCTCCACGGAAAGAATAAATGGATTGCGCATCATCACCCACCACACAAACATTTTCATGAGCTGCACCTAAAAGTTTGATGATTTCATATTGAGCCGGATTGGTATCCTGGTACTCATCAATCATGATGTGACTAAACTTATGTTGGTATTTGTGTAAGGCATCAGGATGATCTTTCAGAATCATGTAGAATTTCAACAACAAATCATCGAAATCCATCGCACCGTTTTTAAAACAGCGCTTGGCATAGGCAGTGTAGATTTGAGCGATAGCAGGACGATTAGCTCTTGCATCTTCTTGTTGCAAACCATAATCACTTGCATAATCTTCGGCAGTCACCAAAGCATTTTTTGCTGAAGAGATTCTATTGTAAACAGTCGATGGCTTATAAATCTTATCATCGAGATGCAACTCATTGATAACTGTTTTCAAAACACTCTTTGCATCATCTGTATCATAAATGGTAAAAGAGGAGGGATAGCCTATGCGCGTTGCTTCCGATCTAAGTATTCGAGCAAAAACAGAGTGAAATGTGCCGATGTATAAATTACCTACCTCATTGGTCCCTAAAATCTTCCCTACCCTTTCCTTCATCTCCTTTGCCGCCTTATTGGTGAAAGTCAGTGCCAAAATTCTAAACGCATCTATCCCGTTGGCCATCAAATGGGCAATACGGGTGGTAAGCACCTTGGTTTTTCCGCTTCCCGCACCGGCTATAATCATTAAGGGACCATCAACATGCATCACTGCCTCCCGCTGCTGCGGGTTAAGCTCATTCAGATAATTAGACATGCTTGCAAGTTACTATAAATAGCTGTTGTGCTCAAGGGATTAAACCGATATAGGTCGATTATGTTAAAATTTTGTTTAAGCATTTATGATGGTTAAACCCACAAGTTTCGATAGAGTCTATTAGGCATGAAAAAGAATGATGCTTATACAAACCGTAAAAATTCAATGAATATGAAAACCTTAAAAATTTCTCTTATTGCTGCTTCCTTATTGGTCGCTTTTATGTTGATTTTCTCAGGTTGTACAAAAAACGGTATCGACGCAAGTGCGGGCGGTAAAGTTGCTGTATACTTGACTGACGGACCTGGTGAATTTGATGCAGTTTTTATCGACATCCAAAAAGTGGAGGTGAAAATTGATACCAGTTCTGCTCATAAAGACAATGATGATCGTTGCAAGGATGACGACGATAGAGATGATCATCAAAAAAGAAAAGACGATTACGGTGAGTGGGTAGACATCAAATTTACTCCAGCAGTCATCGATGTACTAAGCTTAAGAAACGGTGTTGAAACCAAATTGGGTGAAGCAAATATCTTGACAGGTACTGTAAGAAAAATCAGAATTACATTGGGTACACAAAACAGTGTTGTAAAGAATGGTGTTACAAGTACATTAGAACTTAGGAATGAGACCAATAATTTCCTTTATGTAAAACTATACGACAAACACAGAGAGCGCAATGCTAATAACTCAAATGTGAGCGTTTGGGTTGATTTTGATGTAGCCAATTCAATATATGAGAAGGATGGTAAGTTTTACTTAAAGCCAGTCCTTCGTCCATTCAACAACAAAAACTTTGGTGAAGTTGAAGGTAAAGTGTTGCCACTAGAAGCCAAAGCTGTAGTACGTATCACCAATGGTGCAGGTTTCAATGGTGTTGCATTGCCTAACCGTGAAGGTAAATTCAAACTCCGTGGATTAGAATCTGGAACATACACTGTAACTGTTGAAGGTTTAGCTCCTTATTTAGATAAAGTAATATCCAATGTCGTGGTAACCAAAGGAAAAGAAACCGAGCTGGGTGTAATTACACTCACCCAGTAATTGGGTTTTTTTCTCAGAAAAAAGGCTGTCGATTGACAGCCTTTTTTTATGCTATTAATTTCTCAAAGCAAGTCCAGTCCTGTTACCATTGTGTTTCTCATTTTCAACCACCAATTGTCCGTTTACCAAAACGTAATACATCCCTTTAGAAAATTGATGGGGTTGGTCATACACAGATAAATCTTGTATAAGATTTTCGTCGAAGATGACGATATCAGCAAATTTTCCAGGCATCAGTAATCCTCTGTCGCGCAAATTAAATTTATTGGCTGGCAGAGAAGTCATCCTCCGCAAAGCCTCTTCTAGTCCAATAACTTTTTGCTCTCTAACATACCTGGCCAATACTCTTGCATTGGTTCCATATCCTCTTGGATGGGGCATACCCTTACCATTACTGACACCTGCATCAGCCGCAGGCATATTGAAGGGATATTTCATAAAATGGACCAAATCATTTTCACTCATGGTATGATAAATCATTTGTGCATTTGATTTTTCAAGCATATCTAAAATTAGATTGGCTTCGTTGGTAACGTTTTTCTTTCTTCCCAACATCAGATTGATCTCACTAATACTTTTACCATTGTAGGTACTGTCCGGCGCAAAATTGGCAACGACAGCAAAAGAATAATCTTTCAGTTTATCACGTTTTAGGATAGCCTTCATTTCATTAACAATCGTATTCCTGGTTGTTGGATTTTTTAATTTTATACGAAGAGAATCTAATCCTCCTTCTAATGCCCAATCAGGTAAACGAACAGCAAGATTGGTGCTGCTGGCTGTGTATGGATATTGATCGATGGTAACATCAAAACCATTTCTTCTTGCTTCTTCAACCATGCCTAAGGTTTCAGTTGATCTTCCCCAGTTATTCTTACCAGTCACTTTAAAATGTGAAATCTGTACAGGAATATTCGCTTCTCGTCCGATGGTTAATGCTTCATTAATTGCTTCGTTCACTTTTGTTCCTTCATAACGCATGTGTGTTGCATAGACTCCACCATTGGCAGCAGCTACTTTCGCAAGATTGACTATTTCTTCAGTCGGCGCATACATCCCTGGTAAATAGATCAGACCTGTTGAAAGTCCCACAGCACCATCTTGCATCGCCTTCAAAGTAATCTCCTCCATTTTTTTCATTTCATCTGCAGTGGCTTTTCTGTTTTCTAACCCCATGCCTAATCTTCTGATGGTATTGTGTCCTGCTAGTGAAGCCACATTGATAGACGTCTTCATGCTATCAATACCCTTTAAAAATTTTCCGATATCATCTGCTCCAGTGCCACAATTTCCTGTTACAACAGTTGTCACTCCGTCATAGATATAATTATCAGCTGTAGGTTTTTCAAATATGCTGCCTTCAATATGGCCATGCACATCGATAAAACCAGGAGCTACAATTTTATTGGCTGCATCAATAATTTTCACTGCCGGATATTTTTCTTTTAGTCCCTTTTTCACTTCAACTATCCGATCCCCTTTGATAGCAAGATCAGCTTTGAACCAGCTGTTGCCCGTACCATCTACAATTCTTCCATTGGTGATGATGAGGTCGGGTTGACCTGTTTGTGCAACAAGTTGTACTAAAAACGACTGCACAAAAACGATGAGGAATAACAATTGCTTTTTCATATCGACTAAAATTATATCAAATATCAATTCTTCCGATGTAGAATCTTACCCTAAAACTATGATATTAAAGTTTGCAAAATTAGATTTGTGTGCTGCTCATCGATAAAGCATGGGATAAGCCATTCTCTACATACAACCGGACCTAGTGTCCGGTTTTTATATGGGTATCCATGAAGAAATCTTAATTTTACAATCAGAATCAGCACTATGGCAATAAAAATCATTGTAACGGGAGGAACTTTTGATAAAGAATACAATGAACTCAATGGTGAGTTGTTCTTCAAGGATACTCACCTACACGAGATGTTAAACAGAGGTCGATCTAAACTGGAATTAGATATCACCACCTTGATGATGATTGATAGCTTAGATATGACAGATGGGGATAGAAAGAAAATTGCAGATGCTTGCATTTCTGCAAATGAAGATAAAATCTTGATTACACACGGTACAGATACGATGCCCATTACAGCAGCAGTACTAGCTGAACAGATTAAACACAAGACGGTGGTGTTAACTGGCGCGATGGTTCCTTATAAATTTGGAAGCTCTGATGGAATGTTCAATTTAGGAAGTGCACTTGCTTTTGTACAAACACTGCCTCATGGTGTTTATGTGGTGATGAATGGAAAAGTTTTTGATGGTAATAATGTAATGAAGAACAAAGCCACTGGAGAGTTTGAGGTTTTAGATAAATAATTTATCATTCGCTTATTCAGATTAAAATAGTTAGAAAATAAAAAAGGTGTTCAAGATAATCCTGAACACCTTTTGTTATTTAAAGCTATTTACTATTACTTCTTCTCCAACAACTTGAAGAACTGATCCAACTGAGGAAGGATTACAATTCTAGTGCGGCGGTTCTGTGAACGGCCATCTTCAGTAGAGTTGTCAGCAATTGGTTGATACTCAGAGCGACCAGCTGCTACCATCTTCGAAGGCTCCATGCCATATTGCTTTTGGAACATACGAACAATAGTTGTTGCACGCTTCACACTGAGATCCCAGTTGTCTTGTAATTCTTTATTACCATTCAATGCTACGTTGTCGGTATGACCTTCAACCATAAATTCAATATCAGGTTGATTCTTCAACACCAATGCAACTTTACCAAGAACAGTTTTTGCTCTATCACTCAAATCAAAACTACCAGTCTTGAACAATACCTTATCAGAGATGTCTACATATACAACACCTTTATCTACTTTAATATTTACATCCTTATCATTAAGATCACCGATTGCACCTTTAAGGTTCATCACCAATGCCATGTTCAATGAATCCTTGCGAGCTGCTGCTTGCTGAATAGATTGGATATAAGCATCTTTAGATCCGATGTTGTCAAGCGACTTTTTAATACTCTCTGCCTGAGAAGAAGATATAACAGAAAGATCTTCTAATTGCTTCAAGGCTTGGTTATTGTTTTTCTTCAAAAACTCAACCTGCTCTTTCAAAGCTGATAACTGTGCTTCACGCTGTGCATCAGCAATTGCTCTCTGACGATCAGCTTCAGCTTTTTCATCGCGACAAGCTTTGGTTTCTTTTTGAGAAGCAATTAATTCATTATTCAGTTTGCCATATTTGTCATTTAAGGCTTGAAACTTTTTTGCTGGCACACAAGAAAATAATGAGCCCGCCATACATACAACAAGAACAATAGAGTTGATTTTCATTATGCAGTGATTTAGGATTTATCGATGCACAAATATAAAAAACGACCGATAATAGGAGCGATTATTTGTCAACATTCACACTCTGAGCGATTATGTTAGAATTTGTGCATATTTATTTGGGTTGATTTAAATATTTTATTATAATTTGAGACTGATTTTTGTCGGCCTTTGCTTGCCGAAAAATATGTTTGTTTTCTCATGCTACCCTGCTATTTGTCTAAATAGCAGGGTTTTTTGTGAAAAACACTAAAAATATTAGTGGAAAAAATGCTAAAATTATTAGTTTTATAATATTTATTCCCCTACCTTTACCCTCTTAAAATTCAACTAGTATGTCAAATAATGAAAAACTGAAAGCGCTCAAACTCACGCTGGACAAGATCGAGAAGGATTATGGCAAGGGAAGTGTGATGATGATGAATGAAAAGGGTGAAGCGCAACTTGAAGCGATTTCTACAGGTTCAATCGGACTAGATGCTGCACTTGGTATTGGCGGTCTGCCAAAAGGAAGGGTAATTGAAATATATGGTCCAGAAAGCTCTGGTAAAACCACCATCGCCACGCATGTAATTGCAGAGGCACAGAAAAAAGGTGGTATGTGTGCATTTATTGATGCTGAACATGCATTCGACAGCGCTTATGCTAAAAAGCTGGGTGTGGATGTTGACAATCTATTGATCTCTCAACCAGATTATGGTGAGCAGGCATTGGAAATTGCAGATCGTCTTATTCTTTCTGGAGCACTTGATGTAGTAGTCATTGACTCTGTTGCAGCACTTGTACCCAAAAGTGAATTGGAAGGTGAAATGGGAGATAGCAAAATGGGCTTGCATGCAAGATTGATGAGTCAGGCTTTGAGAAAACTCACAGCGACAATCAACAAAACCAATACCATTTGTATTTTCATTAACCAGTTGCGTGAAAAGATTGGTGTGATGTTTGGTAATCCTGAAACCACTACTGGTGGTAATGCATTGAAGTTCTATGCTTCAGTAAGATTGGATATTCGTAGAACAGCACAAATTAAAGATGGTGATGAGGCAATTGGTAACCATGTAAAAGTAAAAGTGGTTAAGAATAAAGTTGCTCCTCCTTTCCGTTCAGCTGAATTTGATATCATTTTTGGAGAAGGTATCTCCAAGACTGGAGAAATTATCGATATGGGTGTTGAATTAGGAATCGTGAACAAAAGCGGAAGCTGGTACAGCTACAATGGAGATAAACTAGGCCAAGGTAGAGACGCAGTTAGACAACTCTTAATCGACAACCCAGAAATGGCAAATGAGATTGAAGTTAAAATCAGAGAAAAACTAAAAGAAATGCAGGCATCTTAATTGCAGTTGGTTGCTTGTTTAGAAGCCGCATTCCTGTTGAACGGGGATGCGGTTTTTTATTTACTTTCATGTTAACATTCATCACCATGATCAAACAGAGAAAATTAGAGGCGAGAAAAAGAATTGCTCTTGTTGCACACGACAATAAAAAGAAAGAGTTAATTGATTGGGCTGTTTATAATAAAACAGCATTATCAAGACATGAACTTTTAGCAACAGGCACTACAGGAAAATTATTAGAAGATGCACTTGATCGTTCCATCAAAAAATTGTTAAGTGGCCCACTTGGTGGTGATCAACAAATTGGTGCGATGATTGCAGAAGGAAGTGTTGATACATTAATTTTTTTCTGGGATCCAATGGAAGCACAACCACATGATCCAGATATCAAAGCTTTGCTGCGACTGGCTGTTACCTGGAATATTCCTTTTGCTTGTGATAGAGCGACTGCTGACTTTTTATTGACATCTCCACTGATGCATGATGAATATACTTGCACCATTCCTGATTATAGTAATTATATCAAAAGAGATCTATCAAAATAATTGAATATGAAAACTTCACTGTTGAAATATGCCTTTACTGTATTGCTGTTTGGCTTGCTTACACAATTGCATGCACAAGATTCACTAAGCAAAGCAGATATAAAGAGTGGAGGAAAACTAATGGATATTCAATTTACCGATCAGGAAATTGAAATGATGCTGGCTGATTTGAAAGACAATATCATGGATTTCAAAAAAATGCATAGCCTCCTCTTGAATAATAATGTGGGTATGAGTATTGCACAACGACTCACGCCTCCTGCTGAAAAACAAGAAAAAATCAAATGGCAATACGATAAGAAGATATTAATGCCAGTCAATAAAAATGAACTCGCATTTTATTCACTCAAGCAATTGGGATCACTGCTGAGAAATAAATCAATTACTTCTGTCGAGCTAACACAATTCTTCATCGACCGTATAAAAAAATATGGCGATACTTTGCAATGTGTGGTCAACCTCACTGAATCCATCGCCATGGAACAGGCAGCAAAAGCTGATGAAGATTTCAAAAAAGGCATTGATAAGGGGCCGCTTCAAGGGATTCCCTACGGATTGAAAGACCTGTTTGCGGTCAAATCGACTAAAACCACCTGGGGTGCCCAACCCTATAAAGAACAAAGGATCGAAGAAGATGCTTATGTCTATACAAGATTAAAAGAGGCCGGAGCAGTCTTGGTTGCAAAATTTACCCTCGGCGCTTTGGCCATGGGAGATTACTGGTTTGGCGGTAGAACCAAAAATCCATGGAACCTTAACTTCGGTTCAAGCGGCTCATCCGCTGGTTCGGCTTCAGCTACGGTTGCGGGACTCATTCCTTTTGCTATTGGCACGGAAACCCATGGGTCAATTATCTCCCCAAGCTCTACCTGCGGAGCGACAGGTTTGCGCCCCACCTTCGGTAGCGTAAGCAGATCAGGAGCCATGACACTCAGCTGGAGCCTAGATAAAGTTGGACCAATTTGTAGAAGCGCTGAAGATGCAGCGACTGTATTTAGTTTTATTCATGGTACCGATGGAAATGACTTAAGTGCGGTGAATAGAACTTTTAATCTCAGTAATAAACGCGGAGTAAAAGATTTGAAAATTGCCTATGCCAAGAATCATTTTGAACGTTTAGACACTGCTACTTCCCAAGAATGGGGTGTTATTAAGGCGCTCAGAGAACAGGGGATAACCATCTCCCCAATGATTTTGCCTGACACGGATGTATATAAATTTGACCTGATCGGATTGGTCATTGGCGCAGAAGCGGCAGCGGCTTTTGATGAGTTCACAAGGATAGGATTGGACGATCAAATGACGCGACAAACCAGATTCGATTGGCCGAATTACTTTAGGGTGTCTCGTTTGATCCCGGCGGTGGAATATGTAAATGCCAACAGGCACCGTTCTATTTTAATGCAAAAAATGAATGAGGCCATGGAACCTTGGGATGTAATCATCACCCCAAGTTTCGGTAACCGTCAGCTTGCTATTACCAATCTCACTGGCCATCCTGCCCTTTGCATGCCCATCGGATTTTCTAAACAGGGTATTCCAAACAGCATAACCTTTATTTCTAATCTTTTTAGAGAAGAAGAGCTGGTGAAACTAGGAAGTTACTTTCAGTCGGTCACCGAACACGACGAAAAACATCCAGAAAGATTCAAGCAATAAATTGAAGTAATTTTGGGGAATGCCATTTCAACTTCATGCCCCTTATAGTCCAGCTGGTGACCAACCCAATGCCATCAGGCAACTGGTTGAAGGGTTAAACGAAGGCGAACAATATCAAACGCTTCTTGGTGTTACCGGTTCTGGTAAGACATTTACCATAGCCAATGTTATTCAACAAGTACAGCGACCAACCCTGGTTTTAACCCACAACAAAACATTGGTTGCTCAACTGTATGGAGAACTCAAGCAGTTTTTCCCTGAAAATGCAGTGGGGTATTTTGTTTCGTATTACGACTACTACCAGCCGGAAGCGTACATGCCAGTCAGTGATACCTATATTGAAAAAGATCTGGCTATCAATGAAGAACTCGATAAGTTAAGGCTGCAGGCAACTTCAGAATTACTGAGCGGAAGAAGAGATATTATTGTTGTTGCCTCTGTGAGTTGCATATATGGTATGGGTAATCCGACTGAGTTCGAAAATGGTATCGTGAGAATCCATAAAGGACAAGTGATTAGCCGACAAGGATTTCTGCATGCATTGGTAAACTCACTTTACCATAGAACACAAATAGATTTCAAACGCGGTAGCTTCAGGGTAAAAGGCGATACGGTTGATATCAATTTACCTTACGTTGACTTTGGCTATCGCATCACTTTTTTTGGAGATGAAATAGAATCAATTGATACACTTGAAATAGCAACAGGCAAAAGGATTGGGTCGGTCGACAATGCCGCCATCTTTCCTGCTAATCTCTATCTCGCACCTAAAGAAATCATCAACCAAGTCATTTCAGAAATCATCGACGAAATGACTAAACAAGTTGAATATTTCAAAGCCTCTGGAAAATACATCGAAGCTCAACGATTAAGCGAGCGCGTGAACTTTGATATTGAAATGATCAAAGAACTAGGCTATTGCAATGGAATAGAAAATTATTCCAGATTTTTTGATCGAAGAGCACCAGGCGCAAGACCATTCTGTTTGCTCGATTATTTTCCAAAAGATTTTCTTTGTGTCATTGACGAAAGCCATCAAACAATACCACAAGTAAGTGGAATGTATGGTGGAGATAGAAGCAGAAAACTTACACTGGTAGATTATGGATTCAGGCTTCCTGCAGCATTAGATAATCGACCACTCAATTTCAATGAATTTGAAGAGATGATGAACCAAGTCATCTATGTATCAGCAACACCAGGTGAATATGAATTACAAAAAACAGAAGGAGTTGTTGTTGAGCAAGTAGTCCGGCCAACAGGTTTACTAGATCCACCAATTGAAGTTAGGCCGAGCATTAATCAGGTGGATGATTTGCTTGATGAAATCGATAAAACAGTCAAGAAGGGTGATAGGGTGTTGGTTACCACGCTGACCAAAAGAATGGCAGAAGAAATGGATAAATACCTACAAAGAATTCAAATCAAATCGAAATACATCCACAGCGAAGTGGATACGTTGGATAGAGTAGAGATTTTAAGACAACTTCGCCTAGGTGAAATTGATGTATTGGTGGGAGTGAATTTACTGAGAGAAGGATTGGACCTACCTGAAGTTTCTCTTGTTGCAATTTTAGATGCCGACAAAGAAGGTTATTTGAGAAACGAGAAATCACTTACCCAAACTGCTGGTCGCGCTGCACGTAACGTGGATGGCAGGGTAATTTTTTATGCCGATAAAATTACCGGAAGCATGCAAAAAACCATGGATGAAACCGAAAGAAGACGTGCAAAACAAATTGAATACAACCTGAAACACAATATTACTCCTACTACAGTATCGAAAAGCAAGGAACAAGTCTTTGCACAAACTTCTGTTTTGGATATCAAAGGATATGATGAAAACAATATGCTGGTAGCTATGACGGAAGATCATGAGAGCAGCAAGGTAGCAGAAGAACAATCTGATTACATCACCATTCCACAATTGGAGAAGCATGTACAGAAACTGAAAAAGAGTATGGAAAAGGCAGCAAAAGATTTGGATTTCATGGAAGCGGCTCGCCTGAGGGATCTGATGTTTGAAGCAAAAGGAAGATTAGATGGATTAAAGTCGAACCCCTGAACCTACAACGCCTGAATTACTGATTATTGATTAATTTCAACACATAAACGAAACTGCATGCAACGTAAGCTCGCCATGATTGTATTGGGAATTTTTTGTTCCTGCATAATTGCAATAGGTCAGAATGTAAAACCTAGATTAAACAATCTCCCTCTTTCTTCTCTTAATGCCTTCACCACAAAAGGTGAACAATGGAAAATAGTAGGAGCCGTTCAATCGACCTACTCAGATACACTGTTGCAATCTGCATCTGGAGAGGGTATTTTACTGAATGATTTCGTGTATGCAAAGCATTATAGAACAGGAGCTCCTATTCAAACCACAATGGAACATGGTGATCTTGTGCTTGAATTTGATTTCATGATTCCAAAGGGTGGAAGATCTCGTGTATTTCTCCAATCGAGATATGGTATTCAAATAGCTGATAGCTGGGGAGTACAACTACCTAAATTCAATGACATGGGTGGTATATATGAAAGAGGAGAAAAAGGAAATGGTTATGATGGCAAAGCACCACTGAAAAATGCTGGCTTTGCTCCAGGTATTTGGAACCATATGGAAATCTCTTTCCAAGCACCAAGATTTGATGCTAACGGTAAAAAAACAGTATCGGCAAAGTTTAACTATGTTAAACTCAACGGCATTACACTTCATGAAAATATCTTTTTAAGCGGGCCATCTAGAGGTGGGCAATTTGAAGATGAAAAAGCATACGGACCAATTTCATTTCAAGGAGATCATGGTGTAATTGCCATCAAGAATATCAAATATGCACCGCAAGAAGAATTGAAAGCATCATTATCAGATCTCAAATATGCTTATTATGAAAAATCTGCCAAGACACCTGAACAAGCTGCAAAAACAAAACCTACTAGCGCTGGTACAGCAAGTTCACTTGATTCTCGATTGGCATCAGCAAGAGATCTTTTCTTTTTGCAATTTGAAGGAAAGTTAAATGTGCCAGTTAAAGACAATTATACTTTTTCGATGTTGTATAGTGGTGATGCCACGCTAGAAATAGATGGTAAAGCAGTTATACCATCTACCTGGAATCACCTCGGCGGTTATCCTGTTACTGCTTCTACTACATTAGATGCCGGAAACCATCAATTTAAATTATGGATCAATAAAGATTTGAATTGGTCGTCACCAGGACTTTCTCTTTTTATTGAAAAGCCAAACTCAAGGGCAGTGGCTTTACACTCACCAGCATCAATGCCAGAAAGAGTACCTGCACCATTAATAGCAGTTCAATCTACCAATGCACCTGAAATTGTGCGCTCCTTCATGGAACACAACAATAAAAAACTTACACATGTGGTTTCAGTTGGAGATCCTCATCAGGTACACTATTCCTATGATTTGTTACAAGGTGGATTGCTACAAGTATGGAAAGGAGATTTTTTAAACGCCACAGAAATGTGGTATGAAAGAGGTGAACCACAAACTGCAACTGCATTGGGTGCAGCCATAACATTGGCCGGTAATTGTCCAGTTTATGAACCAACAACAACAAAAGATTCAATTACAGCTTATAGCTACAAAGGGTATACGTTAGATCAGACTGGACTACCTACTTTCAAATATGAGTACAAGCAACAGAAAATTACTGATCAACTTCGTGTACTCGATAATAGAAATGGGCTAAGAAGAACAATAACAATTGATGGAGCAACTGAAAATAATTTTATCAGAATAGCACAAGATCCATCTATTAAGTCAATGGGAAGTGGTTTATATGTAGTTGGTGATCACCGTTATTTTATCTCAATTGATCCATCAACAAAAATAAACATTGAAAATTATCTTGGTCAGCAAGTACTAGTTGTACCGGCATCAAGTAAGATCAACTATTCAATTATTTGGTAATTAAATCAAGATGATGAAAAGATTAGAGGAATTCTTAGAAAAGATTAAAGCCAGATCAAACAACTATATTGGCTACCCTGCAGGCAGAGATTATGACTATACTGAACTCTACCCATTGTTAGATTATAGTTTAAACAATGTAGGTGATCCGTTTAATCAGTCGAACGACATGTCCTCGAAAGAATTTGAAAGAGAAGTAATTGAGTTTTATGCTGATTATTTCAATGCACCAAAAAATAATTATTGGGGTTACGTAACCAGTGGTGGATCTGAAGGCAACCTTTATGCCTTATACCTTGCAAGAGAACTCTATCCTAACGGAATCGTTTACTATTCTGAAGCAACACATTATAGTATTCAAAAAAATATTCATCTCTTGAATATGGACAGTATCGTCGTTAGATCACAACCGAATGGCGAAATGGACTATAATGATCTTGGTGAAACTATTCAAATGAACAGACATCGTTCAGTCATTGTTCTTGCCAATATTGGAACTACCATGACTGAAGCAAAAGATCATGTTCCTACTATTGTAAAAACTTTGAAAAAATATGCAATAAAAAGTTCTTACATCCATTCAGATGCAGCCCTCTGTGGTTCTTACCTTCCAGCACTTGGATACCATGATTTTGACTTTGCTCATGGTGCTGATAGTGTAGCCATATCTGGACATAAATTTTTTGGTTCACCTATTACCAATGGTATTGTAATGGTTAAAAAATCTTACAAAGAAAGAATAGGAAAATCTATCAATTATATTGGATCACTAGATACAACTATTACAGGATCACGCAGTGGATTTAATGCTTTGGCGATGTGGTATAAGATTCAAAAATGGGGTAAAGAGGGAATTCGCAATAAAGCAAAACAATGTATTGAACATGCTATTTTCTTAAAAGATGAACTTAATAAAATTGGTGTGAAAGCATGGACAAACGAAAATTCATTCACAGTTGTTTTTCCTAGAGCCACAGATGCAATATGCAAAAAATGGCAATTGGCAAGTGATAATGAAATATCCCATGTAATCTGTATGCCTGGCGTTACCAAACAAATGCTTGAAGAATTTATTTACGATATGAAAAATGCACAATCATGAAATGTTTCCATATGCATAAATTAATAAGTACATGTGCGCTTGTTTTAGGTATTGGCCTAATGAATGTTAGTGCACAACAAACAGCAGTACAGTCTGAGATGGATTTCTACTCTTTGAAAACCATTGCTATTCCACAAGATGTAAAACTAGAAGTGGGAGGAATTGCTGTATTACCTGATGGAAGAATTGCTGCATCCACCAGAAGAGGAGAAATTTGGATTATCCAAAATGCATATGGCACAGGAACAACACATTTTACAAAGTTTGCATCGGGTCTACATGAAGTACTTGGACTCGCATACAAAGACGGTGCATTCTATTGTACACAAAGAGGAGAACTCACTAAGATTGAAGATAAAGATGGTGATGGAAAAGCAGATACATTCACACCAATTAGTATATTTCAATTAAGTGGTAACTATCATGAATATGCCTATGGTCCTGTTTTTGATAAACAAGGTGACATGTACGTTACACTTAATGTTGCTTGGGTGGGTTATGGTGATGGACTAGGTAAATGGCATGGTTGGTTGATGAAGATAAAAGAAAACGGACAACAAGAACCAATTGCAACGGGACTCCGTTCACCAGCTGGTTTTACCATCAACAGTAATAATGATGTATTCTATGCAGAGAACCAAGGCGATTGGGTAGGCAGTGGAAGAGTTACGCATTTAGAGAAAGGAGACTTCGCTGGAAATGCTGGTGGTTTAAACTGGACAAAAGAACCTGAGTCGCCTCTCCAACTCACAAAAGAAGATTTAAAAATTGTTGACAATGGTCAGCCTATGCATGAGGCTGCTAAAAAAATCAAAGCATTAAAGCTTCCTGCAGTTTGGTTTCCTCATACTTTAATGGGCATTTCTACTGCAGATGTTTTAGAAGACAATACCAATGGTGCTTTTGGTCCTTTTACCGGACAATACTTTGTAGCAGATCAGGGTCACTCTAAAATCATGCGCATGTCGCTTGAAAAAGTAAAAGGAAAATACCAAGGTGCCTGCTATCCTTTCTTTGAGGGTTTTGCCTCTGGTTTGTTGCGCCTTAGATGGGGATTAGATGGATCAATGTTTGCTGGAATGACAAGCAGAGGATGGGCAAGTACAGGTAAAGCAGAATATGCTTTACAAAGATTGGTTTGGAATGGTGAAACACCATTTGAAATGAAAGACATCAAAGCAATGCCTGATGGATTTGAAATTGAATTTACCATGCCCGTGGAAGCAAGCAAGTTGAAAAACCCAATGCTGTATACCATTAACAGTTTCACTTACATGTACCACCATAATTATGGTAGTCCCATTATCAACAACAGAAACAGAAAAATCGTAGGCATCGTTCCTTCAGAAGATGGTAGAAAAGTAAAGCTGGTTCTAGATAGTTTGTTAGAAGGCTATATCCATGAAATCAAAGTAAAGGATTTGACTTCGAGCGACAAGAAATCGTTGTTACATGATTTCGCCTACTATACATTGAACAACATACCTGATGGCGCTAAAACAATCTTAAAAGAAGATCAACGTGTTAAATCTCATACTGGTATGCACCATAGTGCTTCAAATGCAGTACCAGCAAAGCCTGCAGCTCCTACTAAAAAAAGACAGTTGACCATGCCTGCAGATTGGAAACAACCCGATCAAGTGTTGAAATTGGGAACCAAGCCAGGTTTAAAATACGATGTTACACAGTTTGAAGTAAAAGCAGGATCTAAAATAAGATTGGTATTCAATAACAATGACGACATGACGCATAATGTTGTAGTTGTTGTTCCTGGGGCAGGTGATGAAGTAGGAAAGCTTGCACTTAATCTCGGATTAAAAGGATCGGAAATGAATTATGTTCCGAATTCACCAAAAGTATTGTTTCACACTTCACTGCTGGAACCAGATAGCAGTGAATCAATTTATTTTATTGCTCCAACAAAACCAGGTGAGTACATGTTCCTTTGTACGTATCCGGGACATGCATCTGTGATGCGTGGGATTTTAAAAGTTGTACCTTAATCATATGATCAGAGAGATTCATCAGTGGTATAGTCCAGCACTCAACAAAGAAATGCCAATAGCAGTCTATGGGCATTACGGATTTGCTTTATTGATGATTCCTACAGCAGCTGCTGATTATCTAGAATATGAAAGATTTGAATTGATCAATTCATTAGCACCTTTCATCAACGACGGAAAAATAAAAGTCTTTTCTGTGAACAGTATCAACACAGAAAGCTGGATGAACAAACAAATGGAGGGTGCTCATAAAGCAATTCGTCACAACCAGTTCAATCATTACATCCATCAAGAAGTTGTTCCTTTTATCAAAAACATGACCTCACAGGATACTCCAATCATCACCTGTGGTGCATCTTTTGGAGCCTTTCATTCGATGAATCTATTTTTAAAAAGACCAGATTTGATCAATGGCGTAATTGCCATGAGTGGTGTATATGATTTGATGGAATACACTGATGGTTTTTATGATGAACAAGTGTATTTCAATTCACCAACCCATTATATCCCAAATCTGCACGACCATGAAACGCTAGAAAAAATACGGAAGGGCAAAATCATCATAGCTACCGGAAGTGGTTCACATGAAGACCCAGAAGCCAACAGACGTTTTTCAGGAGTACTTCACAGCAAATCTATTCCACACGAACTTGATATTTGGGGAGATGACATCCATCATGATTGGCCTACCTGGAGGCAAATGTTACCTTATATACTAGGGAAAAGTTAATAGGGAATAGGAAGTAGAAATTTTGCGCCCTTTTGCCTGTTCGCTATTCCCCTCCTATACCAGGAGGGGCTCCGAGTCCGCCTTCGGCGGATGAGAGAGGGGTGGTATTCCCTTATCTTTGCCTCATGGAAAAAAAGCTATTCCTGCTCGATGCCTTTGCCCTTATTTTTCGCGCCTATTATGCATTAATTAGAAGTCCAAGGATCACCAGTAAAGGGAAAAATACAAATGCTCAATTTGGTTTTACCAATGCATTGATCGATTTATTGAATAAACAAAAGCCATCGCATATGGCTGTATGTTTTGATACAGCTGCACCCACAGAACGTCACACAGATTTTGCAGATTACAAAGCCAACCGTCAAGAAGCGCCAGAAGATTTATTGGCTTCTATTCCAGATATTAAGAAAATCATTGAAGGATTAAACATCCCTATAATAGAAACAGATGGATTTGAGGCCGATGATGTGATTGGCACTTTAGCAAAACAAGCAGAAAAAGAAGGTTACGAGGTATACATGGTAACGCCTGATAAAGATTATGGTCAGCTCGTTAGTGATAATATCAAAATATTCAAACCGCCTTACCAAGGAGGTGATTTTGAAATCATTGGTCCGAAAGAAGTATGTGAAAAATGGGGCATTGAACATGTTGCACAAGTAATTGACATACTTGGCATGATGGGTGATGCAGTCGATAATATACCTGGTATACCAGGTGTAGGAGAAAAGACTGCTGCTAAATTATTAGCAGAATATGGTAGTCTTGAAAACGTACTAGAGCATGCAGATAAAATAAAAGGTGCTTTAGGAGAAAAAGTACGTCAAGGAAAAGAGTTGGCCATCATGAGTAAAAAACTGGCAACCATCATTACATCAGTACCAGTTGAATTCCATGAAGAAAACTTTAAAGTAAAAGAACCAAACAAAGAAGCACTTAAAGAGATATTCATTGATCTTGAATTCAGAACAATTGGAAAACGTATTCTAGGTGAAGATATACCCGTTGCTGGTCCCGCTGAAAAACCTGGCACAACCGTCCAAGGTGATTTATTTGGTGGTGCAGGAACAACAGTCGCTGTATCTGAAATCAACGTAGAAGTAGAAACAGCAGAAAACAGTGACCCGCTGGTTGAAAAAAATATTCACAATACTCCTCACCAATATGATTTAGTTGATACAAAAGAAAAAATTAATGAACTGATTAGTTCATTATCAAAAGAAAAAGAAATCTGCTTTGATACTGAAACAACGAGTTTAGATGCGAATCAAGCTGAATTGGTAGGGTTGAGTTTTTCAACTAAACCCGGCACTGCAAGTTATATTCCGTGCAGTAGTGATCGCGCACATACGATGGAAATTTTAAAATTATTTCTTCCATTGTTCAACGATGCATCAAAAAAATGGATTGGACAAAACATCAAATACGACTTACTTGTTTTAAAAAACCACGACATTGATCTTGCAGGTGAAATTTTTGATACTATGCTTGCCCACTACGTCATTGATCCAGAGGGAAAAAGAGGCATGGACCAACTCAGTGCAAAATACTTAGGCTATGAGCCAGTTCACATAGAAGAACTGATTGGGAAGAAAGGCAAAACGCAAGGCAACATGCGTGATGTGGAAATTGAGAAAGTAAAAGAATATGCAGGTGAAGATGCGGACATTACACTCCAATTGAAGCATTTGTTTGAGCCGGTGCTCAAACAGAAAGAGGTGGAAAAAGTATTTAGCGAGGTAGAAAATCCATTGGTCAAGGTTCTGGCTGACATGGAGTTTGAGGGAGTAAGAGTTGACATCGACTTCTTAAAAGAGTATTCAAAAGAACTTGAAAAAGAAGCAAAGATTGCTGAAGAAGCTGTGTATAAAACTGCAGGTGTCAGATTTAATCTTGCGTCACCAAAACAATTGGGTGAAGTGTTATTTGAAAAGTTAATGCTAGATCCTAAAGCAAAGAAAACAAAAACAGGACAATACGCAACCGGAGAAGATGTATTGCAAAAATTAGCAAATCAGTTTCCTATTGTATCAGATATACTTGCCTTTAGACAATTGACAAAATTAAAATCAACGTATGTTGACGCACTTCCAGAATTGATCAATCCTAAAACAGGAAGAGTGCATACTACATACGGACAAGCAGTGGCAGTCACTGGAAGATTGGCAAGTAATAATCCTAACCTCCAAAACATCCCAGTAAGAAGCGATAGGGGTAAGGAAATCAGAAAAGCATTTATTCCAAGAGATAAAGATCATGTGTTGATTTCGGCCGACTATTCACAAATAGAATTAAGAGTAGTAGCTGCCATCAGCGGTGATCCTAATATGTGTGAAGCATTCAGACTGGGTAAAGATATTCATACTGCTACAGCTGCTAAAGTATATGGAGTTGCAGAAGAAGAGGTTACCAAAGAAATGAGATACAAGGCCAAGAGTGTAAACTTTGGTATTATATACGGACAAGGAGCATTTGGTCTGGCAGACAATTTGGGTATCAGCAGGACAGAAGCAAAGACCATCATCGATAATTACAAAAAAGAATTTTCTGGAATTACCGGCTATATGGATAGCACCATCAATTTCGCAAGAGAGAAGGGCTATGTAGAAACATTAATGGGTAGAAAAAGATGGTTAAGAGACATCAACTCTTCTAATTTTACAGTGAGGGGATTTGCTGAACGAAATGCCATCAACTCACCCATACAAGGAACTGCAGCAGATATGATTAAACTTGCCATGATAAAAGTGAGCAAGGCCATCAAGAAAGAAGGATTTAAAAGTAAAATGATTCTTCAAGTGCATGATGAATTGATCTTTGATGCATTGCGTTCAGAGGCAGATGCCTTAAAGGCCTGTATTTTAGAAAATATGGAATCGGCTTTACCTCTACCCAATCAAGTGCCTGTGATTGCAGAAGCCGGTATGGGAGAAAACTGGTTAGAAGCACATTGATAGTAGTACAAGTATAGAGATACATTATTTAATAGCAGATTAATCCTATATAATGATTACAAGATTTTTTATTCTTTTATTCAAATTAAACGGGTGGAAGATTGTTGGAACCGTCCCTCCAGAAATCAAGAAAGCTGTAGTGATTGCTGCGCCACATACTTCTAATTGGGATTTTATCTATGCGATGGCAATTTTTAGAATGCTAAAATTAAATGTGCGTTACCTGATTAAAAAAGAAGTGAATTTCTTTCCACTTAGCATCCTCCTAAAAAATACTGGAGCAATTCCTGTGGAGCGAAGCAAAAAACAAAATCTTACTGATCAAATCATTGAGAAATTTAATCAAAGTGAAGAGCTACTTGTGACTGTACCGGCAGAAGGAACAAGAAAGAGAGTTGAAAAATGGAAAAGCGGATTTTATTATGCAGCACTTGGTGCTAACGTTCCAATTCTTCCGGGCTATCTTGACTACAAGAAAAAAGAAGGTGGATTTGGTGCACCAATATATCCAACAGGAAATGTAGAGGCAGATCTACTCAAACTAAGAACTTTTTTTGAAGATAAAACTGGTAAGTATCCTGAACTATTCAATATTGATGCAATTAAGTTTTCATAAGCTATGAAACCCAAAATAATTTATTGTTACGATGCTTACTGTGGATGGTGCTATGGATTTAGTCCGGTTATCAAAGCAATCTGGGAAAACCACAAAGACAAATTCGACTTTGAAACGATATCGGGCGGAATGATTCCTGTTGAATCTACACAACACATAGGTAATATTGCTTCCTACATTAAAGATGCTTACAAGACAGTTGAAAACATGACTGGAGTAACATTCGGACCAGATTACTTATGGCATATCAATCATCCTGATGAAAGCGATTGGTACCCCAATTCTGAAATGGCTGCAATCGCTATGTCTATTTTTAGAGAACTACAACCAGAACTAACCATCTCATTTGCATCAGATCTCCAATATGCGCTTCATTTTGAAGGTAGAGATTTGACCGACAAAGAAGCGTATCGCCATTTGCTTGAAAAATACCAGATAAATGAAGATGATTTTTACAGCAAACTTAGCAGCGAAGTCTACAAGGAAAAAGCCAACTATGATTTTGCTCTAGTTCAACAACTTAGGGTAAATGGATTCCCAACGGTTTTCCTACAATTGGAAGAATCTAAATTATACATGATTGCAAGGGGATACAGTGATCTGGAATCAGTAGAAAATCGAATCAACAAGATACTAGCTGAAAACAATATTCAATAAATAGGTTGTAACTTGCGTCCATTAATTTGTGATCATGGAATACAACAAACTTATTTCTGTAACAGGATTTTCAGGACTATTTGAATTAGTTAGCAGTAAGAATGATGGTGCTATTTTAAAGTCGCTAGAAGACAATACCACCAAATTTATCTCAAACAGACTTCATCAATTTTCACATCTTGAATCAATTGAGGTGTACACAAATGATGAAAATGTTAACCTTGCAGATGTGTTTAAAGCAATGAATGCAAGTACTGAAACACTTCCTTCTGAAAAAGACAATAAAGCGGTACTATCTTATTTTCAAAAGGTATTCCCTGAAATGGATTTTGAAAGGGTGTACAGTAGCGATATGAAAAAAATGGTCCGTTGGTTCAATGTTATCAAAAAACACAACATTGAAATTAAGCTTACTGAAGCTCCAGAAGAACCAGGACAAGAAGGTTAATTAAACCGAACTACAATGCAATACAGTGCAAACATTCAGAAACTGAAACATAGTTTTCTGCCATCCGATTTTAAACTAACTGATTGGAATAGTTTAGAACCCTATTTTATTCAATTGGTAGAGAGATCTATAGAATCAGAAAATGATTTAGAGCAGTGGCTGCAAGACATGAGTGAGGTTGAAGCTTTTATCAGCGAAGATGCATGTTGGAGACAAGTTAGAATGACTTGTGATACGGAAAACAAGGCACTTGAAGAGGCATTTAATTTCTTCTTCATGGAAATTCAACCCAAGATTCAACCTTATGCAGATCAGTTGAATAAAAAATTAATCAATTGCCCCTTTACTAAAGCACTGGACGAACAAAAGTATTTTACCTATTTACGTTCGGTGAAAAAAAGCATTGATTTATTTAGAGAATCAAACATACCGCTTCAAGCAGAAGCAAGCGTGCTTCAACAACAGTATGGTGCAATTGCTGGTAAGATGATGATTGAGCATGAGGGTCAAGAATACACGTTACAACAAGCTGCAAAATTCTTAGAGCATGAAGACAGATCAGTGAGAGAAACAGTCTATAGAAAAATTGCTGAAAGACGATACGCAGATAAGGAAGCTTTAAATGAGCTTTATTCGAAACTTATCGCACTTCGCCATCAAATAGCATTGAATGCAGGTTTCAGCAACTACCGAGATTATAAGTTCGCTGAAATGGGACGATTTGACTACACCCCTGAGGCGTGTTTCAAATTTCATGATGCGGTACAAGAAGCCGTTCTTCCTTTAATTAATGATATCTATGCTGAACAAGCAAAAAGATTGAATATAGATATCATGAGGCCTTGGGACACAGAAGCAGAACCAGCAGGTATACATCCTCTACGCCCTTTTACTGATGGAAAAGATTTGTTGAAAAAATCAATCACTTGCTTAGATCAACTTGATCCTTTCTTTGGTGATTGTCTGCGTAAAATGGATGAACTCAATCATCTTGATTTAGACAGTAGAAAAGGTAAAGCGCCTGGAGGATACAACATGCCACTTGCTGAAAGTGGAGCACCATTCATATTTATGAATGCAGCTGCTCAAATGTCTGATCTAACAACTATGGTACACGAAGCTGGTCATGCTATACATTCTTTCTTGGCTCATGAGTTACCCTTAACTGCATTTAAAGAATATCCAACAGAAATGGCTGAAGTAGCGAGTATGTCAATGGAATTGTTCACCATGGATCATTGGGAAACATTCTTTGATAGTGAAGAAGAAATGAAAAGAGCCAAACGCCATCAACTAGAAAGAGTCATTACTATTTTCCCTTGGATTGCCATCATTGATAAGTTTCAACATTGGGTATATGAACATCCCAATCATACACTTGAAGAGAGAGAAGAAAATTGGATGAACATATTAAACAAATTCACATCTACAGGTATTGACCACAGCGGACTTGAAAAATTCAGGTCTTATGGCTGGCAGAAGCAATTACATCTATTTGAAGTGCCATTTTACTATATAGAATATGGTATTGCGCAGTTGGGTGCAATTGGTATGTGGAAACAATACAAAGAAAATCCTAAACAAGCACTGGATAACTATAAGTATGCTTTGAGTTTAGGTGGTACCAAAACACTTCCTGAATTGTACAAAGCTGCTGGAATAGATTTTGATTTTTCTCATAAGAACATCAGCGAACTGATGCTTTTTGTCAAGAACGAATTAGACTCACTTAAGTAGTACCACTATTAGGGTAGTGGGTTTATTAGGTAGTGGAGCTGGTATAGTATACCTTTGAATTGCTACTAATCAGAGCCTTAACGAATGTCCCGGTGTTTTTACATCGGGACTTTTATTTTTTACAGGTTTTACACGTTCCAGAAACTACCATATTTATTTCTTTCATTGCATAGCCTGCAGGTAGTTTCACTGTAGGAATCATCACTTCATCAAGACATAAAGTCTTTCCACAGGCATCACATAGGAAATGAACATGATTGTCATGATGATGTCCAGAACTGATACATGCATCATTACAAAGTGCATAACGAACTGCGTTATCAGTAGTTGGTATATTATGTATAATTCCTTTTTCTAAAAAGGTTTGTAGTGTTCTATAGATAGTTACTCTATCATATTCATCAGCACATTTTATTTCTATATCTTGATGTGCCAATGCATTGTTGGCAGATAAAAAAATATCAAGAATTCTTTTTCTGCTAGCAGTAACACTTAATGAACTATTCTTCAATATTGATTCTACTCTGCTCATTTATTCTTTTATAAGTTCTTCTATGTCTACCATGAGCTGATCCACCTCGTCTTTTTTGATTCCATCATAAATACCACGAACCCTGCCCTGTCTATCTACTAAGGCAAAAAACTGTGTATGTAAAAACTGATCATCTATATTCTTGCTGCTGTTTTTAGGATCATCTAATAAATAACTCTCTCTGGCAGATTTATACAAATCAGTTTTCGATCCATACAAAAACCACCAATTATTGGTTGATGCCCCAAGTGAATCTGCATATTTTTTTAATACTGGCACTGAATCATTCTCAGGATTAACCGTATGGGAAAGAATTAAAAAATTAGGGTTATTCTTATACTTCTCATATACCACTTGCATATTCTTATTCATTTTGGGACAAATTCCTTTGCAGGTGGTAAAGAAATATTCTGCTACATAAACCCTATTCCCTAAATCTTTTTGAGAAACAACTGTACTGTCTTGTCTTACAAATGAAAACGGCTGTACAGAATTTAAAACAGGAAGTTTAACTTTTTCAAAATCTGTAAAGGTGATCAATGCAGCATAAAAGCCACCCAAAAGCACCACAAAAAACAACAAATATGTCAGACCTTTCTTACTCATATAGTAGTATTAAAACAAAATTAAGCAGGAGAAATGGATTTAGACCTGAATTAAGAATGCAACTTTGTTGCAAAATACTTAATTTTGTCCTCTTATGTTCAAGATTAACTATGACGCTTTAGGAATAGCTGCTTCGATAGCCTGCGCAATTCACTGTGCAGTCCTTCCTTTGCTCATGAGTAGTCTACCCATCCTAGGAATTAACATCATCAATAATTTTTGGTTTGAAATTTTCATGATTCTCTTAGCCATGGGCATAGGTCTCCACTCTCTTACCCACGGGTTTAAAAAGCATCACCATAGGCTCTTACCAATAATTGTATTTATTATTGGAATCAGTTTATTATTGGTTAAACAGGTTTTCCATCAATACCAAATCTGGTTTTTGGTACCGGCAGTTATTTTGATTGTTTCAGCGCATTTCATCAATTATAGACAATGCAGAATTGCCGATCATTGTCACACTGAAGATTGTAAACACTAATCTTTACTCTTGTAGTTTTTGTAGAATTATTGCTCCTAATTTTTTCCCTTGCTTGTTACCGGCTTCACATCCAGAGCGATAATGTATACCTCCATATACCCTACTTATTGAAGCTTCTAAGGCAGCTTCTCTAAATGAGTTAAATGATCTTACGGGTAGATTGTATTCTAATTCTGAAGAGTCTGTGAAAGCAAATCCATCACCAAAAATTGAAGTTAAAATTTCTGCAGCTGTTGATGATACAGTACTATGACCAGAAGTATATTCAGGAAAAGGTGGTGTTTGAATGAAAGATGTCCATGTAGGT
>JACCDJ010506695.1_pt1 | contig 26316 bp, 20 predicted proteins | sample 7444481 | NCBI WGS metagenome assembly JACCDJ01 (sample SAMN15323435, study PRJNA562643) | freshwater metagenome | isolation source: river surface water | place: USA:Blue River Watershed | collected 2017-08-15 | reverse complement strand
TCACGTGCAGGATTCCGTTGGCGTCGATGTCGAATGTCACCTCACCCTGGGGCACGCCGCGGGGTGCGGGCGGAATTCCGTCCAGGTGAAAACGTCCGATCGTTTTGTTGTCCTTGGCCATGGGGCGCTCGCCCTGCAGGATATGGATCTCAACGCTGGGCTGGTTGTCGCTGGCGGTGCTGAACACCTCAGACTTCTTGGTCGGAATCGTCGTGTTCGACTCGATCAAGCGGGTCATGACGCCGCCCATCGTCTCGATTCCGAGCGAGAGCGGAGTCACGTCAAGCAGCAGCACGTCCTTGACGTCGCCGGCCAAAACTCCGCCTTGAATGGCGGCACCGATGGCCACGACTTCGTCGGGGTTGACGCCCTTGTTGGGCTCCTTGCCGAAGAACTTCTTCACCGCATCTTGGATCGCAGGGATGCGGGTTGAACCGCCAACCATGATCACTTCGTCGATGTCGCTCGTGCTCAGTCCCGCGTTTTTGAGGGCGCTCTTGCAGGGCTCAATCGTGCGGTCTACGAGGTCCGAAACAAGGCGCTCAAATTCGGCACGGCTGAGGTTGCGCACAATGTGCTTCGGGCCGCTCGCCGTGGCGGTGATGTAGGGCAGGTTAATTTCGGTTGACGTTGTGCTCGAAAGCTCGATCTTGGCCTTCTCGGCGGCTTCCTTCAAGCGCTGAAGGGCCATCGCGTCTTGGCGAAGGTCGATGCCTTCGTCGGACTTGAAGCCGTCGGCCAACCAGTTGATGACGCGGTCGTCGAAGTCGTCGCCACCGAGGTGGGTATCTCCGTCGGTTGACTTCACCTCGAATACGCCGTCACCGAGCTCGAGGACCGACACGTCGTGGGTTCCGCCCCCGCAGTCAAACACGACGATTTTCATATCGCGGTTCATCTTGTCGATGCCGTAGGCGAGCGCGGCCGCGGTCGGCTCGTTAATGATGCGGCGCACCTTCAGGCCGGCGATTTCGCCCGCTTCTTTGGTGGCCTGGCGCTGGGCGTCGTTGAAGTAGGCCGGAACCGTGATTACCGCCTCGTCTACGGTCGTTCCGAGGTAGTCTTCAGCGGTCTTCTTCATTTTTTGAAGAATCATGGCTGAAATTTCTTGCGGCGTGTAGGCGCGGTCGTCAATTTGTACGCGGGGCGTGTTGTTGTCGCCCTTCACGACTTGGTACGGAACGCGACCGACTTCCTTTTCGCTGTTGGAGTAGGATTCGCCCATGAAGCGCTTGATCGAGAAAATCGTCTTCGTCGGATTAGTAATGGCCTGGCGTTTGGCGGGGTCGCCCACTTTGCGCTCGCCGCCTTCGACGAAGCCAACCACCGACGGGGTGGTGCGTTTTCCTTCGGCATTTGGAATAACAACGGGCTCGTTGCCCTCCATTACGGCGACGCACGAATTGGTTGTTCCGAGGTCGATACCGATAATTTTTCCCATGGTGTGGAGTTCTTTGGTGTTGATTTGCCCGCTCAAGGGCAAGCACTGTACCACCCCCGGCACCGCGAAAAAATTCTGCCAAAAAGCGACATTATGTCAGCAGTCTTCGCCTGGAATCGCCGAAATGGCGCACTTACAGGCAGCGATCCCAGGTGCGCTGGGGTCCGCAGGCGCAGGTGTCGCCCGCTGAAGCGCGGCCAAACTGCAGGCTGCAGGTCAAAACGCTGTTACCCAGCGAGTCCAGCGACACGGTCGACATCCCCAGGTAGGGCTTAAAGATGTGCGACTTGCTACCAAAGATGCCCGCTCCGCCCGTAATGTTGGTGTAGAACGGCGGATCCTGGTTGATGCTGTTTGAAGGCTGCGATACCGAAATGTAGGTCGCCAAGGCGTCGCTGCCGGCGCTCAAGTACAGGTCCATGCCGCGGAACCAACGAATCGTTCCAGCCGGGGCGGCGGGGATTGAGTTCTTCAAAAAGGTATAGAAACTCTGGTAGTCAATGGTGGTCGAAACGATCGAGGTACCGCCGGCGAGGCTCCCGCCCGTAATAAACGGAAGGGCGTAGCGAATAACCTTGTGCACCGAATCGGCGCTGTTGGCCATCGGCATTTCCATGTAGTGAAAGTCTACATAACCCTGATAAATGCGGGCGTTTTTGGTCTGGTTCCACTGCAGCGCATAGCCGTTTTTGGAGGCGATGGACATCTTCTGGATTCCGAAGTAGCTCGGCTGCTTCAGGCGAATGCTGTCGACGCAGGGCGTAACCGCCTTGGCAAGCACGTCTGCCCCTGGAGCTTCGCGCAAGGTGATTTCGTAGGTGTAGTCGGTGCGGCTCGGATTTTTAGAAAATCCTGGGCGTACCATGCGGTACACTCGGTGTCCGAGACCCGTGAACAAGCCGGCGTCTTTGGGGATGTCGGTGGTTTCGGTGTAGGTTTCGGTAAAAATCAAGGCTCCGGCTGGACCAAAGGCTTTGAGTTCGACCACCAAGTTGGGGTAGTACAGCGAATCGGGATGGTTGAGGCCGCCCACCGGGCCGTCGACTCCGAGGTAGCTGCGGCCCACCCGAACATACTGCGTGTCGCTTTTGGGGTCAATCACCCCGTACACGATGGGTACGCGCTCAAAGTCGGCGGTGACGTCAAGGTCGTTGTTGCACGAAGTCAGCAGAGCAGAGCCCGCTAAGAGCATGAGGACGAGGCGATGCAGCATAAGTGCCAAAGATAGCGATGAACCGGCCTCGCCTACCTTTGCGGCATGTCTACGCAAAAAAAGTCCGGACCCGAAGCCTTTAAAAAGGTGACGACGCACAGCCTCGCCGAGCTCAAGCACAGCGGCGTGAAGATTTCAATGCTCACCGCCTACGACTACACGTTTGCCCGTTTAGTAGACGCAGCGGGGGTTGACGTGATTCTGGTCGGCGACTCCGCCAGCAACGTTATGGCGGGCCACGAAACCACCTTGCCCATTACGCTCGACCAAATGATTTACCACGCGTCGAGCGTGGTGCGCGGCGTCGACCGGGCCCTTGTAGTTGTGGACCTTCCGTTCGGCAGCTACCAGGGCAACCCCAAGGAGGCGCTGAATTCCGCCATTCGCATCATGAAAGAGTCGGGCGGACACTCCGTTAAGCTCGAGGGCGGCAGCGAAGTAGTGTCGACCGTGCAGCGCTTGGTGCAGTCTGGGATTCCGGTGATGGGCCACCTGGGGCTCACCCCGCAGAGCATTTATCAGTTCGGAACCTACGCGGTGCGCGCCAAAGAAGAAGCTGAGGCCACCAAGCTCATCGACGACGCGCTGGCGCTTCAAGAGGCGGGATGCTTCGCGCTGGTGCTCGAAAAAATTCCGGCGACCCTGGCGGCCAAAGTCACGGCGTCGCTGCGCATTCCCACCATTGGCATCGGTGCGGGCGCTGACGTCGATGGCCAAGTGCTCGTGCTCCACGATATGCTGGGCATGAATACCGAATTCAATCCGCGGTTTTTGCGTCGCTACGCGCAGCTGGGCGAGGTGATTCCCGCCGCGATCCGCCAGTACGTGGCCGACGTTCGGGCCCAGGATTTTCCGAACGACCAGGAACGCTACTAATGGCCGATCCGCGCATTTTGTGGGAAGACAACCACTTGCTGCTGGTGTACAAGCCCGCCGGCCTGCTGGTCCAAGGCGACGAGACGGGCGACCGCACGCTGCTTGACTGGGCCGCTGAAGACGTCGCGCGGCGGTTCCAAAAGCCGGGCAAGGCATTTATCGGACTCCCCCACCGCTTGGACCGACCCACCAGCGGAATTGTAGTTTTGTGCAAGACGTCCAAGTCGCTGGCCCGCATGAATGCGTTGTTTGCCGACCGGGGAATCCAAAAAACCTATCAGTGCCTGGTCGAAGGGCATCCGGCGGAGGCCGAAGCGCGGCTCGAGCACATGCTCTGGCGCGACGGAGTTAAAAAGAAATCGTTTGTTTCCACCCGCAAGGACGCTCAGCGAGCAGTGCTCCGCTACCGAGTGCTTGCCGCTGGCGATCGCTACAGCCGAGTGGAGGTCGACCTCGAAACGGGCCGGCACCACCAGATTCGCTGCCAGATGCAGGCCATCGGCCATCCGATCAAGGGCGACCTGAAGTACGGTGCAAAGCGACCTAACGCCGACGCTGGGATCGACTTGTGCGCCCAGCGCATTCAGTTTGCGCATCCCGTTAGCGGTGCGCCCATCGACGTGTCCGTCGAGCCGGAGTTTTCGATTCGCTTTTAGCGGAGTCGGCGCTCGGCGTATCTTGCTCAAATGTTCGGCACTTTTCCGTTCAGCCTTACCCCCATGCGCCGCGAACCGGCGCACCGCAGCGAAATGGTCAACCAAGGCCTATTCGGCGAAGTCTTTGAAGTGCTTGGGCACGACCGAGAGTGGAGCCAGGTTCGGTTGGGCCATGACGGCTACGAAGGTTGGGTGCTCACGCAGCAAACCGTTCCGCTCAGCCGAGATTCCTACCGCAGCCAACTCGACCGACCCCAGCCCGTGGTGGCCAGTGCGGTGGATTTGGTCGACCACGCGCAACCGATGAAAAGCCGCACCGTGGTGGCGGGCTCCTACCTGCCCTTTTTTAATGAGGGCGCCCTCGAACTGGGCGACGAGACGTTTCACTACCAAGGTCCCCTCGCTGAACTCATGCCTACGCGCGAACAGGTGGTGCGCCACGCCTTCACCTTTTTGAATGCGCCCTACCTCTGGGGCGGACGCAGCGCGTTCGGCATCGACTGCAGCGGCCTTACCCAAGTTAGCTTTCGCATGGCGGGCATTAACCTGCTCCGCGATGCCCACCAGCAGGCCAACCAGGGCCAAACGGTCGACTTTCTCGAAGAAGCGCTCGAGGGCGACCTCGCGTTTTTTGACAACGAAGAGGGCCGCATCACCCACGTGGGCCTGGTGCTCAGCGACCACCGAATCCTGCATGCGAGCGGTTCGGTCCGGGTGGATGCGCTCGATCCAAGCGGAATTTACCATGCCGAATTGGGCCGACACACCCACCGACTGCGCATTGTTAAACGCTTAATCTGAGTCATGCAATCGGCATCTGTGGTGCGCAACGCCGCCGTGTGGGTCGCCGCGCTGGGCTACTTTGTCGACATCTACGATTTGCTGCTCTTTAGCATCGTCCGCATTCCGTCGCTCGACGACCTGGGCGTGGCTAATTCGTTTGAAAGCGGACTCCTCATTATCAACGTTCAAATGCTAGGCCTGATGCTGGGCGGAATCCTTTGGGGCGTGCTGGGCGACCGACTGGGCCGCACCCGCGTACTCTTTATGTCGATCCTCATCTACTCGCTCGGAAACCTTGCGAACGGACTGGTTCAGAACGAGCTGCAGTATGCGGTGGTGCGGTTTTTTGCCGGAATCGGACTCGCCGGCGAGCTGGGCGCTGGAATCACGTTGGTGAGCGAACTGCTTCCCGCGGCGAAGCGCGGAATCGGCACCTCCCTGGTGGCTGGAATCGGCCTGCTGGGCGCGGTGGCGGCATTTTTTGTCGCGCAAGCCGTGGAATGGCGCACCGCCTACTTCATCGGCGGCGGCATGGGCCTCAGCCTACTCGTTTTGCGCTTGCGGGTACTGGACTCCGCCCTTTTCCACCAAACGGCGGCCCGCAGCGATGTCGTGCGGGGGAGCTTCGTGCAGCTCTTCCGCACCCGCGAACGCAGCCTGCGCTACCTGCGCAGCGTGCTCATCGGGCTCCCTACCTGGCTCGTTATCGGCATCTTGGTTAGTTTTAGCAACGAATTTGCCAAGCACCTAGGCATCTCTGGAACGGTGGATCCGGGGCGCGGAATTCTGTATGCCTACGCCGCGATTTCGCTGGGCGACATCCTCATCGGGTTCTTGAGCCAAGCGCTTAAGTCGCGCAAAAAAGCGCTTTATGTGTTTTATGCGATTACCGCGTTGGGCATGCTTCGCTTTTTCACGGCATCTACGGTCGACGAACTTTACTGGGCCTGCGGAATTATGGGCTTTGGCACCGGATTTTGGGCCCTTTTTGTCACCGTCGGGGCTGAGAGTTTTGGCACCAACCTGCGCGCCACGGCCGCCACGACAATTCCCAACATGGTTCGGGGGTCGCTCAACGCCATTTCGGCGCTGTTTCTCTGGCTCACATCGGTAGCGGGCTACCTCGAGGGCGGAATCCTCACGTCGTTGCTGGTGTTTGCGGTTACGCTCTGGGCCGCGTGGGGCCTCACCGAAACCTTCGGTCGGGACCTCGATTTTGTCGAGCGCGACTAGCGCCTTTTCTTGGCGGAAGGCGCCGGAAGCTTCAGCAGCAGTTCACTAAGGGAATCCGCGCGGCGTTCAGCGGCCAATTTGGCACGTTCGGCGGCGAGGCGCTCGAGGCGCCAGACGTCGCGCTGGGTGGCGTTGCGCAGCACGCGGTCCTGAAGCGAATCCGCACGCAGCTGGGCCAACTTAAGTTCGGCGGCATTGCGCTCGAGCTCTTTGGCCAATTCCAACGAAGCCTGCTCCGATTGAGACCCCCAGCGCTCTATGGCGACCAGGCTGTCTCGAACCGCGGCGAGGCGAAGCTCCGCGGTGGCGCTGTCGTTGCGAAGGCGCTCCACGACTGCCGACTGGGCGTTGACCACCGTTCGGGGCACACCACAGGCCGCAACCGCGACCGCAATTCCGAGGAGCAATAGGCTTCGCACGGCCTAAAGGTAGCGCACATCGTACCTTCGCTCCATGCCCGTTATTGACGTCCGAAGTCCTGCTGAATTCGCCGAAGGCCACGTACCTGGCGCCTACTCGGTTCCGCTCTTTAGCGACACCGAACGGGCTGAAATTGGCACGGTATACAAGCAGCAATCGCCTGCCAAAGCGGTGCGAATCGGACTCAAATATGCTGGATTGCGCATGGCTGAACTGGTTGCTGAGGTTGACGCCCTGGTGAAGCGAGACCCCAGTCCTCTTGGCGTCTACTGCTGGCGCGGAGGCCAACGAAGCGGTTCCGTTGCCTGGCTGCTCCGCACGGCCGGCTACGAGGTCAACCGCTGGGACGGAGGCTACAAGGCGTACCGCGGGCGCGTCTTGGAAACCTGGGGCACCGCGCGGCCCTATTTGGTGCTTGCGGGGTTGACGGGCTCGGGCAAAACCGAGGTCCTTCGCGCGATGCGTGATTTGGGCGGACCGGTGCTCGACCTCGAGGGCTTGGCGCACCACAAGGGATCCGCGTTTGGGCAAATTGGCGAGCTTCCCCAGCCCAGCAACGAACAGTTTGAAAACGACGGCGCCCTGCGCCTCGCTGAACTCGACGGGCAACCGAGAATTTGGATTGAGGACGAATCGCGCTCCATTGGCCGCATTTGGCTGCAGCAGAGCTTTTTTGCGCACAAAAAGTCCGCGCCCGTGGTACTCCTTGAGCGCAGCCTAGACGAGCGAATTGAGCGACTGGTGGCGGCCTACGGGCTAGCGTCACGCGACGAGCTGGCCGAAACCTTTGTTCGCATTTCTAAGCGATTGGGCGACCAAAATGCCCGGGCTGCAGTAGATCACGTGCGGCAAGGCAACCTGGCCGACGCCGCGCGCATTGCCCTTCATTACTACGACCGAACCTACGCCGAGAGCGTGGCGGCCCGCGCCGAAACCATCACCGCCCGCTTCGACGGAACCGGCAAAAGCGACGCCGAAGTCGCCCACGAACTCCTTTCTCTGCCATGAACCTCACCGAATTTAACCCCGGCTCGGGCTGTGGATGCAAGCTTGGCCCCGAAGCCTTACAGTGCATCTTAGGCGCGAGCGGCGTGCGTTCCAGCGATATTTGGCCCCAACTCTGGGTGGGCCACGAGCATGCCGACGACGCGGCGGTTGTCGACCTTGGCGACGGTCGCGGACTCGTGCAAACCGTCGATTTTTTTACGCCGATCGTCGACGACCCCTACGATTTTGGACGCATCGCCGCGACCAATGCCCTGAGCGACGTGTACGCCATGGGCGGAAGGCCCATTTCGGCACTGGCCCTGCTCGCGTGGCCCGTTGAACGCTTGCCGGCGGCTTTGGCCGGCCGGGTGATTGCGGGGGCCCGTGACGTGTGCCGCGAAGCCGGGATACCGCTCGCCGGGGGCCACAGCATCGACATCCCCGAACCGCTTTTTGGCCTCAGCGTCAGCGGAATCGTCAGCAAGGCGCACCTGAAAACCAACAGCCACGCTCAGCCCGGCGACGTGCTCTTTTTGACCAAACCCCTGGGCCTGGGCATCTTGGCCACTGCGACCAAGCGCGGAACCGCCACCGATTCCGACCGCGAATGGGCGATGCGCACCATGCTCACGCTCAACGACATTGGGGCTGAACTGGCCGAAATCCCTGGGGTGCACAGCATGACCGACGTGACCGGATTTGGCCTCGCAGGGCACCTACTCGAAGTCGCCCGCGCCAGCGGGTTACGGGCAGAACTGGACCTGCAGTCGGTTCCGACCTACGACCCCGAACGCCTCCGCGCGCTTTACCAGCAATTTTGCTTGCCCAACTTGACTACAACCAACTACCGCGCGATTCAGGCCGAAACCAGCACCATGGATGGCTACACCATGGCCGTGCTTTGCGACCCCCAAACAAGTGGCGGACTGCTCGTGTTCGCGGGTGCCGACGCGGCTCCGCTGGTACGTGAAGCGTTGGCAGCCAAGGGACTGAACGCTGAGTCCATAGGGCGCATGGCAGACTTTGACACGGGAATTACGCGACTTTCATTTTAGCAATTGCCTAATTCTATTTTTATCGTAATATTGCAATAAAGCAATATAACAAACTAATGGGCACAAGCCATACCGAATCCTTTACCTCTGAGCACCTTGCGCTCGCCGAACTCTTTAAAGCACTTGGCCACCCAGCGCGCCTCGCCATCGTTCACGCCATCGCGGCCCAAGATGCCTGCGTCTGCGGAGAATTCGTAGAAATTACAGGGCTTTCGCAAGCGACCGTGAGCCAGCACCTCAAAGAGCTCAAGTCGGCCGGAATCATTCAAGGCAGCGTGCAGGGACCGAAAACCTGCTACTGCCTATCCGTGAGCGCACTAGAGCATCTTAAAACGACCGTTGCGCAGCTTCAAACACCGCAGAATCCGTGCTGCTAGTTCCGCCAAAAGAGGTACGGCCCGCAGCGGGAGCAATCGCAGCGGCCCTGGCAAATGGCCCGATTCAGTTGCTCTTTGTCTGCACCCACAATTCGCGTCGCAGTCAACTTTCAGAGGCATTGGCTGCCCACCGGTGGCAGTTGGATCCTCGAATCACCGTGCGCAGCTGCGGAACCGAACAAACGGCCTGCCACCCCTCCACCGCCCAAGCCCTTGAAGACTTGGGGTGGAACGTGCGCGATTTGGGCCAAGGGCAATTCCAGGTGCAGCAGGACCTGACGGCGCGCACCCTGTGGTCCAAAACTTTGGATGAGGTTCCGCGCGACCTGCCCATCGTGGCAATGATGACCTGCGCTGAGGCCGACGAAGCCTGTCCAGCCATTGTGGGGGCGGTGGCACGGATCGCGTGGCGCTACCCCGACCCCAAAATCGCCGACGGCACCCCTGAGTCCCGCGTAACCTACCGCACGGTGGCCGAAGCCATAGCCCGAGACCTCGATGCCCTGTACAACGAACTCCAGCTAAACCCGTGAAGTTTCTTGACAAGTACCTGACCCTCTGGATTTTTTCGGCCATGGCGGCCGGAGTAGCGCTTGGCGCCTTTACCGACGTGGAATCCTACCTCGACACGACGCCTGGGAACGTGCACCCCGGCCTTGCGCTGGGATTGATTGCAATGATGCTTCCGCCCTTGGCTAAGGTTAATTTGCGCGAACTCCCCAAAGTTTTTACCCGCACCAAGCTGTTGACCACCTCACTCCTGCTTAATTGGGTCGTCGGACCGCTCTTTATGTTTGCACTGGCTTGGATTTTTGTGCGCGACCAACCCGCCTACTTCAACGGACTAATTCTAATTGGATTGGCTCGCTGCATCGCGATGGTTGTGGTGTGGAACGACCTAGCGTGCGGCAACCGCGAGTACGCCGCCGGGCTCGTGGGCCTCAACAGCCTCTTTCAAATGCTCTTTTATGCCGCCTACGCGGGCTTTTTTCTCAATGTGGTTCCGACGTGGCTCGGAATGGCCGAACAGTCCATTCACATCGACGCTCGACTGGTGGCCGAAAGTGTGCTGATCTACCTCGGAATCCCTTTCGCCCTCGGCCAACTCCTGCGATGGGTAAGCATTCGGATGCGCGGCGAACGGTGGTTTACTGACGTTTTGGCTCCGCGCATTTCACCCGTGACCCTCGTTGCGTTGCTCGCCACCATCGTCCTAATGTTTTCGCTCAAGGGCGACCAGGTACTCGCCCTGCCGTGGGATGTGCTGCGCCTGGCGGTTCCGCTCGCTATTTATTTTGTGGGCATGTTCGGATTCACCTTTTGGCTCGCCAAACGCCAAGGAGCCGACTACCCGACCACGGCCGCTCTTTCGTTCACTTCGGCCGGAAACAACTTCGAACTGGCCATCGCCGTCGCCATTGCGAGCTTCGGACTTGGGTCCGGTGAAGCCTTCGCAGGGGTGATTGGGCCGCTGATTGAGGTTCCGGCACTGATCCTTCTGGTGCAGGTATCGCTCAAGGCACGCGCCCACTTTGTAGCTTAGCTCAATGGGAGCTTTTACCACCACCTACCTCGGCAGTTTGCGCTGCGAGAACCTTCACGAGCAATCCGGAACCCGCATTCTCACCGACGCCCCGACGGACAACCACGGAATGGGTTCCGCCTTTTCGCCCACCGACCTGTGTGCGCTGAGTTTGACGACGTGCATTGTTACGACAATGGGGCTTTATGCGCAGGCCAAGGACCTTCAAATTTTAGCCGCTGAGGCGCGCACCCTCAAGCACATGTCCAGCGATCCCCGCCGCATTGGGCGCATCGAAATTCACTTGAATCTGACGGTGCATGAGGGGTTTAGCGATCGCGACCGCGAAGGCCTGACTCGCGTCGCCCACACCTGTCCCGTGGCGCGAAGCCTGCACCCCGACATCGTTCAAGACGTGCTGATTTCGTGGACGAATCGTTGACGGCCGAAATGGCGTCGTTCGCTCAAACTTATTAACAATTTATGCACCGCACTGCCGTATTCCCGGTTGATTAGTGTAGTTTAGGCGCTTCTATTACGTCTAAATTCACCTAATTCAACTACTCATGGTGCGTAAACTACTAGTCCTTTTGGCGGTGTTGGCGGGTTCCCTCCAACTTTCAGCCCAGGTCTTTACCATTGGTACCGGAACCACTCCGACCACGGGAACGACCATTACTCCCTACAAAACCTTTTGGCACGACGGCCGAGCTCAGTACCTCATTCGAGCTTCGGAACTTCTCGCCGCGGGTTCGGGTCCCGGTAGCGTAACGGCGCTGGCGTTCAACGTCACGACGGTTCCGGGTCAAACCATGAATGACTTCACGATCAAAATGGCGGGCGTTTCGGCGACGGCATTGACGTCGACGTTCATGAGTCCGACGAGCCCCACCACGGTTATGGGACCCACCACGGTGAACATCACCGCCACGGGATGGTACACGCACACGTTTGCCACGCCATTCGTCTGGAACGGAGTAGATAACATTCTCATCGACGTATGTTTCGACAACACGAGCTACACGACAGACGGTCAAGTCATGTCGCACACCGCCTCGTTTGTGTCCACCACCAACCACAACACCGACGGTGCTGCAGGTTGCTCGCTAACCGGAACCGGTTCGTACTCAGACCGACCCAACATGCAGCTGAGCATCACCCCCGCCACCGCGTGCGTAAGCCCGATCAACGGCGGCACCACGGTTGCCTCGGCGACAAGTGTTTGCCCCAACCAGAACTTCAACCTTACCCTCACGGGCCAAACCTTGGCGAGCGGTCTAACCTACCAGTGGGAAACTTCATCGTCTGCTTCAGGCCCTTGGACGGCCGTACCCGGAGCCACCAGCTTCAACTTTGCGGCATCGCAAACGGTTAACACGTACTACCGTTGCGTAGTAAACTGTGCCGCGGCTTCAGCGAGCGGTGCTTCTACCCCGGTGCTCATCAGCACCCTACCCAACTTGGCTGCCGGCACCTACACGATTGGCTCTGGCGGAACCTACCCCAGCTTCACCGCGGCCTTTGCAGCCGCATCATGTGGCGTTGCCGGCCCCGTCGTATTCCAAGTCCTCGCGAACTCCGCACCGTTCGTAGAGCAAATTGAGATCGGCGAAATCCCTGGAATGTCCGCCACCAACACCATCACGGTGAAGGGCAACAACAACACGCTTTCGTTCACGTCTATCAACGGTAGCGCTCGCCACGTACTTTACCTCAACGGCGCCGACTACCTGCGCTTTGAAGACCTCGTTATTCACGCAACGGGCACCACGACAACCGAGTTTGGCTGGGCCGTTCGTTTGAACAACAACGCCAACTTTAACACGTTCAAGCGATGCATCATCAAAACGAGCGAAACGTTGGCGTCCACGAACTACGTGGGTGTTGCATTGACCACCAGTGCTACGTCAGCCACGGGATCGCACAACAACACGGCAAACAACCTCACCATTGACTCGTGCCAGATTTTGGGCGGTTACTACGGGGTATGCTTGAACGGAACGGGAATTACCATGGGCACCCGGCCGTCGAACAACAAGTTGACCAATTCAACCATTGCTGACTTCTACATCTACGGTATTTACGCCTACGGTCAAAACGACCTGCAGGTTGAGTACAACAACATCAACCGCGCAACACGCGCCACGGTGTCAACGTTCTATGCGATATACAACTACGGCCGCAACCCAGGCTTCAAGTTCAACGGCAACCGCATCCACAGCCCTGGAGGCTCGGCGGGAACCACGTCGTTCTTCTGCTACCTTATTTACGGCAGCAGCTTGACGGGTACCGCAGCCAACCCTGTGGTTATTTCGAACAACGCGGTGTACAACATCAACAACAACGCGAGCGGATACTACGGTATGTACATGCTTTCAGCCGATACCATCAACATCCTCCACAACACGTTGGATTTTGGTTCGCTTTCGCATACTTCGGGAACGTCAGCCTGCTACGCCACCTACTTCTCAGGTAGCTTGAACCAGGTTAACTTCAAGAACAACATCATCAGCATCTCTTCGCTGGGCACCGGAGCCAAGTACGGCATCTACAACGCCACGACGACCGCTTTGATTAATTCCAACAACAACGCTGTGGTATTTAGCGGCGCAGGCGGTACCTCGAATTTTGTTGCCGCACGCAGCTCGACGGTGACCTACGCCACGTTCTCAGCTTGGAATGCAGCTACGGGTCGCGACGCCAACTCGATTTCGACCAACCCGCTGTACCTCAGTGCAGCGACGGGCGACGTCACACCAAACTCGTGGGCCTACAAAAACGCAGGTGCAAACGTGTTCAATCTGGTTCCGATGGACTTGAACAAGGTTGCACGCGACACCACGCCCGACGTAGGTGCGCTGGAATTCACTCCTTCAGGTTGCCCGGCCCCGTTCAACGTGCAGGTTACCAACGTGCGCGCCACGACGGCTACCTTGAGCTTCAACAGCCTTTCGCCCAACGTTGACATTCAGTGGGGCCCCAAAGGCTTTACCCCGGGAACCGGTCAAGGTTCTACGGTGTCAACGACCGTGAACAACCTGACGGGTCTGTCTTCGTACACCGCCTACGACCTATATGTTGCCGGTAACTGCGGCAGCGGTCAGACCTCGGTATGGGTTGGACCCTACAGCTTCACCACTCCGGCCCAGGTTGGTTGGTTCGAACCCTTCTCAAATGGTTACGACCCCACCGGATCGGTAATCAAGCCAATGTCGTGGACTGAGCTTAATGCGCTCGCCGCGAACCCCACCGCCACAGGTACGTCGACTTCAGCATGGCTCGAAGACGGATTCCTCAACGTGGGCACCACGGGCGCTGTTCGCAACAACGTTCCCCTGACGTCGAGCACGACCCAAGGTTGGACCATCACTCCGTCACTGGATCTGGGTAACGTAGCCCACACGACCTACTTTGAGTGGGACATGGGTGCCACCTTGGGCAGTGCCGCCACGGCTGGAATTCTTGGCAACGACGACACGTTGTTTGTCTTGATCTCCACCAACAACGGCACGACGTGGAACCGCAACCAAGCCCTGGCCAAGTACCACCGCTTGAGCGGCATCAGCCCCACGGGCGGACGCTACTCGCTAAACCTAAGTGCCTACACCGGCCTGGTTAAAGTTGCCTTCTATATTGAAAGCACGGCTTCAAGTGCTACGCACGGTGCAACCGACTACGACCTGTTCATCGATAACGTAGCCTTGAGCGCGACGCAAACACCCTGTCCGGTGCCCAACGTAACGGTGACCACGACGAGCAACTCAGCCACCCTTGGTTGGACCGTTAACGGCAACCCCGTGAGCGGCAGCGCACAAATCGCATGGGGACCTGCGGGCTTCATCATCGGATCGGGCGGTTCAGGTGCCAACACGGCCACGGCGACCACCAACCCCTACACGCTCACGGGCTTGACTCCGGGAACGCAGTACCAGATCTACATTCAGACGTCGTGTGCGACCGCACTTGGCCAGTGGGTTGGTCCGTTCACCTTCACCACGCCATGTTTGAGCGCGATGAGCGGTGCCTACACGATCGACTCGAACCTTGCTACGAGCGCAACCAACTTCAAGACCATCGCAGCGGCCGTTCAAGCGCTTCAGACGTGTGGTGTGTCTGGTCCAGTTACCCTAACCCTTGCGGGGTATGTTCACCCTGTTGGCCTTGCCCTCGCCCAGATTCCTGGAGCCAGTGCAACCAACCTGGTAACCTTCCAAGGGGCTTCTGGCGGCACCGCCGAAATCAAGGGTGCTGGTGGTCAGGCTGCGGCAGTAACCCTGATGGGAACGAAGTACGTTAAGGTTCAAAACCTCCGCATCAATGGTCCGACCATGAGCGGCGTGCTTTTGACCGACAACGCCCAGTACATTACGATTCACAACAACACCATTTTGGCTGATACGACGGGTACGTCGAGCTTGGTGTGTGCCATCGTAACTACGGGCAGCTTGACTTCTACAACTACCTACGGGAACAACGCCAACAACATCACGATTACCAACAACGTGATCAAGGGCGGTTACTACGGTATTCGCTTGAATGGCGGATCGACGACGAGCTTCAATACGGGCTTCACCATCAACAACAACCAAATCTTGAAGTCGTACTACTACGGTGCCTACTTCTACTACATTGGCGGTTTGACGATGCACGGTAACACCATTAAGGACTACCGAAACGCCTTCAACTACGGTATCTACGCATACTACGTTGGCGACGTGAACATTCAACGCAACAACGTACCGAACCCGTACTACTACGGTCTCGTACTTGGCTACTTGAACAACACGAGCAAGCCTGCCACGAAGAGCGTAATTTCCAACAACATGTTTGGATCAACGGGTAGCTACGCAGCCTACTTACCCTACCCGCGCCATGCTGACATCCACAACAACACGTTTGCAGGAAGCACCTACGGGTACTACGCTCTTTCAAGTACCACACCGACGCTGATTGCCAAGAACTTGGATGTGCGCAACAACATCTTCAAAGGTGGGTCGTACGCATACTACCAGAGCGGAACCATGGACTCGTTGACGTTGAACTACAACCTCTACCAGTCAGCCGGTACCAACATGTGCTACTTCGGCACGGCGAACTACACGTCGCTGGCCGCTTGGCAGACCGCGTCACCGACACTTAACGTGAACTCGGTTCAAGCTCCCGTTGTATTTGCTTCGGCAGCTGACCTCCACGTAGTCAATGGCGGACCCAACAACTTGGGTACTCCGATCGCTGCGGTCACGACCGACATCGACGGTGATGTGCGTTCTACGACGACTCCCGATATCGGTGCCGACGAGTACACGCCAATCAACAACGACATGACGGTTGAGTCTTTTGACGGAATCGCCGGTTGTGGCGACTCTACAGCCTACACCAACGTGATCGTGAAGAACAAGGGCAACATTGCCGCTACGACCTACAGCGTGAGCGTAGAAATCACGGGACCCGCGGGTGTTCAAGTTCAAACAGTCAACCTGACTAGCCAGAACTTGGCCAACTTCACCACCGACACGGTGGTTGTTGGACCGTTCAACACCTACGCCGGCGGCAACTTCAACGTTCGCGGATGGGTTGTTCTAGCGGGCGACCAGGTTCCGAACAACGACACCTTGACCTACGCTACGCCGCGCAGCGTGACTCCGTTCGCTCCGGCAGCGGTATCGCTTGACCCGACCTGCTTCAATGCTACGACGGGACTCCTCGTAGCACAGCCGATCCCGGGTGTTCGCTACGCTTGGTACGCTTCGGCTACCGACACGACGAAGCTGGGTACCAACGACTCGCTTTCGGTTCCGATGAACGGTTCAACCTACTACCTCGGCTACACCTCGTCAATCGACACCTTGGTTTCGGGCACGGGCACGCTGACCTCAACGGGCACGAACATTACTCCCTACAAGACCTTCTACATGGACGGTCGTGCACAGTACATCGTGTATGCAGACGAACTTGCCACTTTGTTGGGTAGTGCTGCGCCGTCAATGATCAGCGGATTGTCGTTTGAAGTGGTTGCCTCGGCAGCACAAGGCATGAACAACTTTGCGATCAAGGCAGGTAACGTAGCCACGATTCCTACCTCAGGATACATTACCAGCACCAGCTTTACGCCGGTGTACAGCAATGCATCCTACGTTGCTACGCCCGGTTGGAACCTGCACACGTTCACCACGCCGGTGATGTGGGACGGTACGAGCCACATGGTGTTTGAAATTTGCTTCGACAACACGTCGTACACCTCAAACTCAAGCGTTCGCTACGAAACCTTGTCGCGCACGGGAACCATCGATGGCTTCTCTGACTTGACGGCCGCCAGCGGTTGTACGCCAGGTGCCATTGTAACGGCAACCTACTCGAACAACCGTCCGAACATGAAGATTGTCGCTGAGGCTCAGGCTTGTTCAAACCTGCGCACGCCGGTGACCCTCAACATCGACTCAACGAGCGCTGATGCCGTAGCGAGCTTTCTCGAAGTAAACGCGGCTACCGGTAGCTTCGACTTCTACGCAGGCGGTTCTACGGGCCAGACCTTTAGCTGGACCTTCGGCGACGGTGGCACGGCTACCGGCGACACGGTCAGCCACAGCTACGGTTCAGCAGGGGTGTTCACGGCAACCCTGACGGTTACCGACTCGACCTGTAACACTTCAGACGTAGTATCGTTTGTGGTAACGTCGCACATCGGCTTGGGTGAGAATGTGCTCAACCAGCAGATGATGGCCTTCCCGAACCCAAACAGCGGCGCCTTCCAAGTGCGCATCAGCGGTGCGGAGCAGTTCGAAGGACAGCTTGAAGTTCTCAACCTCATGGGCCAAGTGGTTGCCTCGATTCCGGTCGAGAAGCGCACCGCCGTTCTTGAGGTACCGATGGACCTGAGCGACTACGCAAAAGGCATCTACATGCTGCGCCTCAGCGGTGCAGAGGGCCAGTCGGTTCTTCGCGTCGTGGTACGCTAAGCACCTGGCTGCTCGCCAAGCACGAGAGGCCGCCCGATGGGCGGCCTCTTTTTTTTTGCACCTTGAGTACGGCGCGCGGACGACAGGCAATCTGACGGCAGACGCAGGACTGCGGGGGCGGCGCGCTAAATAAATGGATTGGTCCGCTCCGAAAGGAGTTCGAGTCGACGATTTGCGTAGTCCACACCGTAGACGGCGGGAATGCTCCGCGAGGTGTGCCGCGACCACAGCGCATAGGCGTTGGAACCGGTACCCAAAAAGAGCACCTCGTCGCCGGCTTGGAGCTGGGGCAGCATGCACCCTTTTTCGAGGTAATCGCCCGCGAAGCACAGGGGTCCCGCTAGGTCTGTGAGCACCGGGCTACCGATCACTTCGGCGCCTTCGCGCAGCGGAAGCCACGAAATCCCCCGCGGACGTACGTAGGCGTCGCGAAGCAAAAAGTCCGCCCCCAGATGAAGGTAAACGACCGAACGGTCCCCGCGCGGTAAAACGTATTCGACGTCACTAAGGGCATAGCCCGTGTGAAAATGGGTCCACTGACCGAATTCAGTAACGAGGCTAAAGTCGGACCAAAGTTCAGGAACCGAAGCGCGAAGTGCGCGCGCGTAGGCAGTCATCTGGGGCGCCGAACCCTGCCCATCGAGGTGCTCGGGCTTCAGCCCTCCCCCGATGTCAAGGGTCGTAATGCGGCGGCCAGATCCAGCGGCAGCAAGGCGCTCGTTGGCCTCCACGGCCAGGTCGCGAAGTCGGGTGAGCGCGCGTACGGCTCCGTGGGTATCGTTCATTGACGAACCGGAATGCACGTGAAGAGTTTCGATCGGATGCGCAAGCACGGCTTCGACGATTGCCGCACGGTCGGCGATGGGCGTTCCAAACTTGGACTCGTCTCCGCTCACCTGGTAGACTGAAGGGGCGTCCACTTCAACCATAGGGTTGATGCGGAGGCCCAGGCGCAGCCGTCCGGCAAATGGCTTCAGGCGATCAAGTTCCTCGAGGCTGTTGGCGTTGACGAGCATTCCGGGACTGTTGGCGGCGCAATCCTCCAACTCGTGAGGCCGCTTAACGGGCGAATCAAACACGATTCGCTCGGGCGGACATCCCGCAGCCCGGGCGAGCAAAACCTCTTCCCAGGTGGCGGCTTCGAGGCCAAATCCCCGGACTACGATGTGGCGCAGCACCGCGGGATGCGGCTGCGACTTAATGGCAACGGCGTGCACCGCGCGCTCGTGGCCCCAGCATGCGGCGAGCGCATCGAGGTAGGCATCGAGGGCGTTCCACGACACCAAAAGAACCGACGAATCGTGCGCGGTTTTCAGCGGGCGAAGGGCATTGGCAGCCCAAACGGCTTCGTCGGCGAGCGGATGCATCACGAATGTTCGAAAAGCTCGACGGCGGTTGATTCGATCAAATCCACCAGGTGAAGGTCGTTAAAGGGGTCAAAACCATCAGCCCCCATCATTTTGCGAATGGAGTACGATCCAAGGGCCAAGCGAATGAACGAGCGCTTGCCGTAGCGCACCGGCTGCCCCATAAAAACCCGGTGAAACCCGTTGAACCCTGTGTGGTTGGTCAGCACCAGTCGGTCAAACAAGGTTTTGAGTTGGTCGTAGTCGAGCTCGCGGCCACCCGCCGATACCGTAAACGAAATAATGCTGTCGTTGGTCAACTCAATATCGGGCATCATGCCAAATCGGTCGCTCAGGGCGAGGCGGCCAACCACCACGCGGTTCCAGCGGCGAATGAGCGCGTCGGTTTCTTCTTGGGGGTAAGCTAAGTAGGCCTCCATTTCGTCGAGGGCGATTTCCCAGCGCAATCGGAGTCCGACGTTGGCGTACTCGGGCCAAAGGGCGCGCAGCTGCGGCAGGTCGGGCGGAGCGTCTGCCGACGCAAACAAAGCGCCGTAGGCCGCAAGGTGGTCCGCCGGGCGCCCAGCCAAGCGTTCGGTCCAGAATTTGGGTACCAAAAGAGCTCCGCAAAAAGGCGGAGCCTGGTAAAACTTAGAGCCGGTTACCATGAGCATCACGCCCTTTGAAATGAGCTCGTGGACCAAGCCGCGGTGGGTGCGGAACTGGCACATGTCGACCACCCACATCACTCCGTCGCGAAATTCATCGATGATGTCGAGGTCGTCCTTAATTCCTGATTTTGAGCCAAATACCAAATTTCCAACGATTGGCTGACCGGGACGCGCCGCAATAATGTCGCGAATCGCCTGCTTGCGGTCAGAAATGTGGCCGCTGTCTTCGCGGGCGGGCAAAAACTGCACGTCGACGTCGAGGGCCTCGGTGACCATTCCGCCCTTGGGAACCGCAGCGCCAAACTGGTTTTGGTTGGCGTAGTACTTGCCTTCGGCGGCCAAAATGGAGCCTGAACCCAGTTCCTCGGGGCAGCTCACGATGTTGGTGATGCGTTGGCCGGGGTTGAGCATCGACTGCATCAGCAGCGGCCAGTACATCATGTCGCTGCCCGAGGGTCCGAAGTACACGTGGAATTCGTCGTTGCGCCCGCCGCCAAAAAGCTGCTGCATGCGCTTGGTTTGGGTGCGCATCCACTTAGCGTCGTCGGCGGCGCGGTAGTCGCGCTCAAAGCGCCGGGCCGTTTCGTGACCCGCCGGCGTCAGGGTGCCGCAGGTGCACGAACCGCGCATCAACAGCCCCTCGTACTTCATGGGGTTGAGGTGGTACTGGTTGGCGTCCGTTTCGGGGCGCAGCGCGATGCGTTCGTCGCATCCCGCTAAAAGCCATTGCTGTATCATTCGTGGTGCCGGTAGGCCCGGTGCTTCATTCCGTTACTTTGTTCAAGGGTCAGCCAGGCAAAATGGCTGTCGTGCGTCAATCGGGCCTCGCGGTCGGCCAGTTGGCGGACCAGGGTTTCTTCAGCGAGGTAGTGCGCCTGGTACTCGAGGTTACCTGCGTAGGACCAGCGTTCAGAATAAATCAGCTGGTCGGCCGACGGATGGGCGACGTACCAGGCCCCCTCCCCGATTCCGCCCAAATACTCAGCGTGCAGCGGAACGTCACCGGGCCGTTGGGCCGGCGCTTCGAGCTTTCCCACTACCTCGTCGCGGTTGAGGTGGGTGGTTTTACTGCGGCTGGCTGAAGCAAAAATCTTGGCGGTCACGTCCCACCAAGCTTTGACCATAGGGGCCTGCTTCCAGGTCGCGTGACCGCTGCGCCACTCTAGGTAGCTGGAACCGTCTTGAGCGGCTGCAAGCACGTTAAAAAAAGGCGTCGGCGCGGAGTAGGTTATGGGTAGGCGGTAGCGACGGTGGTGGCTGGGCTCGTGGCCAATGCCTGCCAGAAGCGAAGTTTGCACGAAGCGTGCGCAGTTCGTCTGCTTGGGGTCGAGGCCGTGGTAGCCAATCAGCCCGCCAAACTGCAGTTCGCGCGCTTTGGCGTCGACCAAGTCCACATTGGGCGTGTAGTAAATCGAGAGCTGCAGCAGGCCTTCGCCGTGGGTGGCCGCCGACTTCGCGTCAAGCTCGTGGCAAATGGCTTCCACGTTGGTTAATTTGCCTTCGGCGTCCCACTGCGGAACCGTTGCAAACGCCAAGGCCGGATCGGTTTCCCCCGAACGAATGCGTCCCATGCGGCGGGGCGTAATGTAGCGTCCGAAATCGTAGTAGCGCAGGTCGGTGCCGTCGGCCACCATCATGGCGGCGTGGCCCACCATCATGTTCACGTTTTTAACCACCCCGATGGAACGAAGAAATTTTAGGATTCCTTCTTCACCTCGGGCGGTCACCTCAGGCCATGCAAGCACCAAAACTGCGGAATTCCGCGGCAAATTCGCCATGATTGCAAAGGTGCAGTTAAATCGCCGTTACCGCAAATGTGATTGGGGTCACAAAATGGCCAATCAACCCGCGTTAGGTTTACCTACCCTAACACCCAAAAAACTATGAAACACGTTGATGTACTGATTGTTGGCGGCGGAACGGGCGGCATCATGACCGCGGCCCAACTTCGCCGAAAGCTGCCCCAATTGCGTGTCGCCCTTTTTGAACCGAGCGAAACCCATTGGTACCAGCCCGCCTGGACCCTTGTGGGAGCGGGCACCTTCAACATGGCCGCAACCAAGCGCCAAACAGCCGACTACATACCCAAGGGCGTTGCGTGGGTGAAGGAGCGCGTCGCCAGCCTACAGCCAGATCAGCACCAAGTCACCACCGAAGGTGGGTCGACCTACACCTACCGCTACCTCGTGCTAAGCCCCGGATTGGTGTACGATTTGAGTCTGATTCCAGGACTGGCTGAGGCCCTGGAGACCCCCTCGGTGTGTTCCAACTACCTGGATCCCGAGAAAACCTGGCGCATTTTGCAGGAATTCAAGGGCGGAAACGCCGTGTTCACGCAGCCCGCGACGCCCATTAAGTGCGGCGGGGCTCCGCAAAAAATAATGTACTTGGCAGAGCACTACTTCAGAAAGCGCGAAATCCGAGAACAAACCAACGTCGTGCTGGCCACACCCGGCGGAGTAATTTTTGGCGTCAAAGAGTTTGCCAAGACCCTAAACCACATTATTGCCCGCCGGAACATCATTTTTAAACCGTTTTATGCCCCGGTCCGCATCGACGGGGTGAACAAAACCGTAACGTTTCGCTACAACACCGCATTGGCCGGCAACGACTGCATGACCCAAAAGAACGTGAAGCTTCACGAAGAGGTGCAGGGCGAGACCGAAATGGTGATGCCCTACGACATGCTTCACTTGGCGCCCCCGCAGACGGCCCCGAAGTTCATTCAAGAAAGTCCGCTCGCGGTGGCCGAGGGCCCCAACAAAGGGTGGCTCGAAGTCGACATTCACAAACTGAACCATGCGAAGTTCCCCAACGTCTTCGGCATTGGCGACAGCGCCGCCCTACCGACGGCCAAAACCGGCGCGGCGATTCGCAAGCAGGTGCCCGTGGTCGTTGAACAGATCCGCGCGGCAGAAACCGGCACCGCATCGCCCTTTGAATACAACGGATACTCGAGCTGCCCGCTGGTAACCGGGTATGGCCGCATGGTGCTCGCTGAGTTTAAGTACGACAACGTGCGCGACAGCGATCCGCTTTTGAGCACCTTTGTCGACACCACCAAAGAATCGTGGCTGATGTGGTTGCTCAAAAAGTACGGTTTGCCCTACTTGTACTGGAACCAAATGCTGCGCGGCAAAATGTAGTGCCGGTCGGTGGACCGTCGGTTGTTCCGTGCGACTGAAGTCACCGTGGAACCGATAAAACAGACGCACCTTTGCACTTATGATCCTGCTCGCCTACTTCGCCTCGCTGCTCATCGGACTTTCGCTCGGACTTTTGGGCGGAGGGGGGTCCATCCTCACCCTTCCGGTGCTGGTGTACTTGTTTGGTGTCGGAACGGTCGAGGCTACCGCCTATTCGCTGTTCATCGTTGGCGCTACCGCCTTGGCGAGCATTGTTCCCAAAGCCAAAGCGGGGCACGTCGACGTGCGAACGGCCTTTTGGTTTGGCCTGCCTTCCGTGGTGGCGGTGTACCTGACCCGAGCCTACGTGATGCCCTGGATCCCCGACCCCATTTGGACGGGGGACGGGTGGGCCCTGAGCAAATCGACCGGACTCATGCTGCTCTTTGCCGTTCTGATGCTTGCCGCGGCGCGCGGAATGATCGTCGGGCGCAAGCCTGCTGTAGCTGAGGCTGAAGCACAGCAGCCCATGGGGTCTGCGGCTAAGATCGGCGTAGTCCTGGCCGAAGGCGCGGGCGTCGGGGTGTTAACCGGTTTGGTAGGCGCTGGGGGCGGATTTTTAATCATTCCCGCCCTCGTACTGGTCACTGGGCTCGAAATGAAGGTCGCAGTAGGCACGTCGCTCACCATCATCGCGGCCAAATCCTTAATTGGATTCACGGGAGACCTAGGGCACCTCGAACTGGACTGGGCGTTGCTCCTGAGCGTTACGGCCGTCGCCATCTGCGGCATGGTGATCGGAACCCTACTGTCGAAGCGCGTCGCGTCGGCTCCCCTTCAAAAAGCATTTGGCTGGTTCGTCTTGGCCATGGGCCTCTTCATTTTGAGCCGTGAATTTTTCGTCTAAACCCAACACCCAACGTACCTTCAACCCATGATGAACGTAGAGCAGATTTACACCGGTTGCTTGGCGCAGGGCGCCTACTTTATTTCGTCCAACGGCGAAGCGGTGGTCATTGACCCTTTGCGCGAAACCAAGCCCTACCTCGACCGCGCTGAGGCATTGGGCGTGCGCATTACGCACATTCTCGAAACGCACTTTCACGCCGACTTTGTTTCAGGACACGTCGCGCTTTCGAAGGCTACCGGGGCCCGCATCGTGTACGGTCCCAACGCCAACCCCGAGTTTGATGCCCACATTGCGTCCGACGGCGAAGTGATCACGGTGGGCGACGTCTCCATTGAGGTGCTGCACACTCCCGGCCACACGATGGAGTCGACGTGCTACGTGCTCCGCAACGAAGCCGGCGCCCAAGTCGCCCTCTTTACCGGAGATACCTTGTTTTTGGGCGACGTAGGCCGACCCGATTTGGCCCAAAAAGCCGCGAGCATGACGCAAGAGCAGCTCGCCGGAATTCTGTTTGACTCGCTTCGCACAAAAATCATGACGCTTCCGCCGTCAATCACGGTGTACCCTGGACACGGTGCTGGTTCGGCATGCGGCAAAAACATGAGCAAGGAGACGGTGGGCACCCTCGAGGAGCAGCTGCGCACCAACTACGCGCTGCGCGCCGACATGACCCGCGAAGAGTTTATTGCTGAAGTCACCGACGGACTGGGGGCGCCCCCCGCCTACTTCCCCATGAACGTGGCGATGAACAAAAAGGCCGTCCCGGGTGCCGAAGAGGTGCTCGCCGAGGCGTCCAAAGCGTTTGACCCGATTGCGTTCAAGGCCATGGTCGCCGAAATGGACGCGCTGGTGCTCGACACCCGCAAGGCCGACGATTTTGCCGCTGGCCACATTCCGGGTTCCATTTTCATCGGAATTGACGGGCAGTTTGCTCCCTGGGTGGGCGCCTTGATTCCGGTCGACCAAACCCTTATGCTGGTTTGCGAGGCCGGGCGTGAGCACGAGGTCATCACCCGTTTGACCCGTGTAGGGTACGACCGGGTACTTGGCTACCTCGAGGGCGGAATTGCGGCCTGGACGGCCGCTTCGCTCGAAACCGACCATGTGCAGCGCATCACGGCGAGCAATTTGGCAGAGCGCCTGGCCCAAAATCCCGCGCTCAACATCGTCGACGCCCGCAAAGAGGGCGAATGGACGGCCCAAAACTTGGCCCAGGCCAAGAACATTGCCCTCGACGACCTGAACGCCCGTTTTGGCGAGCTCCCGACGCAGAGCACGATGCACATTCACTGCGCCGGCGGCTACCGGTCGATGATTTTTGCCTCGATCCTCAAGAGCCGCGGAATGCACGACCTCGTCGATGTGATCGGTGGATTTGGCGCGATCAAAGACACCCCGGGGCTCGAAACGAGTGCTTACGTGTGCCCAAGCACCCTTAAAAAGCCCGAAGCCGCTACCCGGGAATCGAGCAACGGCTTCGTAGGTTGGCTTAAGAGCCTGCTGAGCTGAGGCTTAGGGGCGAACCCACAAAAAGCCCTGGCCGCCGACGAGACCAATTCCGCCCGAGACGTTGCTGTAAATCGGCACTGGCTGGGTGAAGAGTCCGCCGCTGTTTTGAGCCGTGCGAAGCGAGCGTTCGTAGCGCGCTGTAGCCTCGTCAATCTTCGTAACCCGCATTTTGGTGGGCGAATCCAGCGACCATTTGTACACCCGAATCAGGAGTTCGCGCTGCTGGCCCAAAATGAGGGCGTTGTCAAATTCGACGGCTCCGCGAAAGTCCTGGCCAAACACGGGCTGAACCACCAGAGGGTCGTCGGTACCTGCAAAAATGATTTGCTGCACCAGGGAGTCGGCTTGGTCCTCAAAAAACTCGAGGCGGTAAAAACCCGGAACCCCGTCGTCGTCGATGCGCACCTTGTAAATGATGTGGGGCGAGTCAAACATTCCGTTCCCGGGGCTGTAGTTCACCGAATCCATTCGGAAGTCACCGACGACCGACAGGGGGCGGGCGGTTCCGCTCACTACCGGCAGCTCGCGCCAAAGGGCCTTGACGGTGTAGGCGGCTCCGGCCACAGGCTTGAGCGGCGAATAGTAAAAGCCGTCGGCGTCAACTCCGGGGCGCAGGCTGTCGACCACAGCCCCAGTGGAGTCTTCAACCCAAACGAGCGCGTCGCCAATGCGCTGGGGCTCGCCTTCGTCGAGAATGCCAATGCTCCGGCTGAGGTGCGCTTTAAACGGCTTATTGGGGTTTAAATCGCTGTACAGCACCAGCACCGACTCGACTTGGTCGGGGTCAAACGGAATAATCCGCTCGCACGAAGTCCACAACAGAGCAAGGACCAAGATCCCACTTAACTTTTTCATCTGCTTAAAATTCAAAAGAATACGATACCGAAGGAATGATCGGGAACAACCCAAAACCCTTGAGCACCCGACGGTTGTTGATGTCGTACCCAAAGTTCATGTAGAAAATATTAATGCGGTTGTAGGCGTTGTACACGCCGATTTGCAAAGCGCCCTCGCCCCAGTTCGAGGGCCTCTTGATGGTGAGCGACAGGTCGGCGCGGTGGTAGGCCGGTTCCCTAAAGCTGTTGCGGCCTTCAATCGACTCGACGGTCTGCAGCCAGGTGCCGTCAAACGCATCTTCGGGGCGGGCAAACATCTTGCGGGTGGCCAGCGTTACCGCGCGGCCGGTTCCGTACACAAAAACGGCTCCGAACGAAATTCGGTCGTTGAACGCGTGGT
>JACCDJ010733899.1_pt1 | contig 26371 bp, 21 predicted proteins | sample 7444481 | NCBI WGS metagenome assembly JACCDJ01 (sample SAMN15323435, study PRJNA562643) | freshwater metagenome | isolation source: river surface water | place: USA:Blue River Watershed | collected 2017-08-15 | reverse complement strand
TTTTTTTAAGATTTTTTTAAGATTTTTTTAAGATTTTTTTAAGATTTTTTTAAGATTTTTTTAAGATTTTTTTAAGATTTTTTTTAATCTAAAATTAAATCTAAATTAAAATATAAATGTTATGGAATAAAGTTCTAAATAATTGGGAAAATGGTATTATACTAAAATATCCAAAACAATTAAAAGGTCCATTTATATGGAATACTAGTGTCTTGAAAAATAATGGAAATGTTGAATATAAACACAGTTTCCGAACAAATAATGATTTACCTAAAATACAAAATAAAAGTGCTTTTATGGAATATATAAAGAATTCTAAAAATCAACATGTTGTTGCTTTTCCAAATCTAAATAAAGATACAATGTTAATAGTTCCAATGCCAGTTACTGGAAAAAATTATGCTACATTAAGAGATTTTATTGATAATGCATCGGAAACACAACAAATAGAGTTTTGGAAGAAGGTAGCCGAAGTAGCAAAACAATTTATGAAAACTAAAGGTAAAGTGTGGATAAGTGTTCATGGATTAGGTGTTCCATATACACATGTAAGAATATCTTCATTACCTAAATATTATTTTGATAATGAATTATCTAAAACTTAATACCAAAAATATCCAATTCTAGATACATTAGAGTCCTCTTTTATTTTTATAGTTATTTTTCTCAGTTGAATGGTTATAACTCTCGGTTGTCGATATTTTTTAATAAAAAAAAACAAAAAAAAGTGTCATGCCCTAAAATTCATTTTTGGAAAAACAAACTTTTCACACAAACTTTTCAAGAAAAAAACAAGATTGAAACGCCGTGTTTTTTTAGAGACAATTTCTCGATACCATCGCAAATGAAACTCTGGTCAGTTTCTATCCGGGTTTTTCTGTTTGATGATTATATTTTTTTATAATTAAGCATACACATTTTTATGGGGTATGTAAAATGCTATTTCGTTATCTCTAAAAAAACACGGCGAAAAAGCGCGTTAAATCGCCGTGTTTTTTTAGGGACAATTTGATAATTATTTTTGTATCAATAAAAACCCTGCATTTTGCAAGTTGATTTATGGATTTTATTAGATAAAAATCAATTTTTTTCAGTCATGAAACTCATATGAAACTCAATTTAATCCAAAATAAAAAAACTTATATAAATACTTTTTCCAAAAAGTAATATCAAAAAGGAAATTATAAAACTATAAACTCTATTTATAACTTTTTAATTTGAAAATATAAATAAAAAACTAAAAGAAGAACTAAATGTTAAATAAAAAATAAAGACTAACTTTGTAACTAGAATATACGTTTTATAAAATATTGATTTTATAAATTATAAAATACCAATTCTAGATACATTAGAGTCCTCTTTTATTTTTTATAATTAGTTTTGATATTACTGATAAATATAATCCAAAAAGAGAAATTTAATGAAAATGAAAAACATCAATACAAATATAGTAACATGTTGTGTATAAAAAATTGTTTCTAACATTTTATTAACAAATTTCGTTTATAAAGGAAAAAATAATAAAACAAAGTTAGATATTATATGTATTTATTCGAAATTAGATTTCGAAAGCATTACATTGGATTATCTAAGATTTGTTAAATTATTTATATACTAGATACATAACTAGATTTAACAAAACAGGCTTCGCAAAACCTTGTTAGATTTTAGTTATATACCTAGAATTATAAATACATTAGAGTCCTATTTTATTTTTTATAATTAGTTTTGATAACACTTTTGTTAAAAGTGTGTTAAAAGTGTGTTAAAAGTGTGTTAAAAGTGTGTGTGTGTTTTGCATTTTATCATATTTTTTCTTAAATATGAAACAATTGATAATCTAGCATGTTCTAGTTGTATTTTAGTTTTTAAATTATTATCTGAATCATTAAATGGTATAATTTCTGTATTAGCATGCCATTGATGAACATCCATAGCTAAATAATCACCATTACGAACATCAACTGCAATTTTATATTGAGGAAACCCTAGAAACCCACCTTTCCATTTCATTCTAGTTGTTCTAGGGTCTTCTAGGATTACTAAATTACCAAAACCATCTTCAAAATCACCAGCATCTCTATGTAAAGCCGTTTGCCAATTATAATTTATTGTAGCAGTGGAAAAAGCAGTATCTAGAATTTGATAATCTGGAGTCATTGAAGCTCTTTCTTTTTGTTTTTTATGAGCTTCTGGAACTAACTTTTCAAATATTTTATCAATAGTTTTAAAAAAAGCAAAAGTAGATTCCCATTTATCAGTTTGTTCTTTTGTAAATTTTGTCATTCTACATGGAAGAATCTGTTTACTATTTTTTAAAGTTTTAAAATTATCAATTCTAGATATAGACTTGTTCTTCAAACTTTTTTTCCTAAAATAATTTCTATCTATTTGGTCATAATATCCAATAATACTACTTCTAGATAGATTACTAATATCATCTTTTCTTATTCTATCATCTTTACCAATATATTTACCGCGAAATCTACCCTTTTGAACAATTTCTTTGACATATGGAGGTAATTTTCTCATTGTTAAAAGACCAGCTGCAGCACCACGATTTGTATGTGGTTTTTTTGCTTCATCAATTAAAGCTAGAAAAGTAGTTTTACAAATGGACTTTGGTATGATATTTTTACGAATTTTTAAAAGTAAAGATTTCATACCACTTTCATCAATTCTAAAAACATCAGCATTTTCTTTTATTATTAAATCAAAATCTGATTCATTGAAATAGGTTCCCTCTAGATTTCCAATTTCTTCATTTGACATTTTAGGTTTAACATTTAAAACAAGAATACCATTGTGCTTTTTACTTTCTTCCATTTTACACTTATTTATTTTTCTAAGAAGATTTTTTCATATTTTTTCTAAAGAATAAAGTAAATATAAAGTATTTATATCAATATTTATAAATAGAAATGGATTGTTTAAATAATGTTCAAAAACCTAAAATAGACAAAGCTTTTGATAAAAAAATAATGGAACAATCAATCAATAGTCTCATGACACAAAAGCAAACTCAAGAATTTTTAATCAATAGAGGAGGTAATAAAAATTCTACACCAAAGGACTTTTGGGAAGGTTTTACTAACCCACAACCAACAACTCAACCTACTAAAGCACCAATAAATAAAACAAATGTTAAATTCTATAAAGGAGACCAAATTTTAGAAGGAGATTATTTTGACGGTTGGAATGATACTTATTTTTTTAATACTTCAACTTTTAGAAATAATTTATCATTCTGGGAAAACCCATTTAAAATGCCAGAAACTAAATAAAACACTTTTAAAAAAAGCGTTACCAAAATAAACTTTTTCCTAAAAAGTTTTAACAAAAAACCAAAAAAAAAATTAAAGAGGACTAAGTAATACCTAGAACATGATTTTTATAAAATATGGTGTTCTAGTTACATGATTTTTATTTTAATCTAAGTTTTAACAAAAGTGTTTAAGAATTATTTGAATTAAACTAATACAAATTAAATAACAAATCAATATGTCATCACTTTATCGACTTTTTCCAACTGCAAAAAATGGTCAAAAACTCATTGACCTTACAAAAATGGCTTCGATTACTTTAGAAGACAAGCAATTAACATTTGTTTATAATAATGTTAAAAAGCCTATAATTGGTAGTTTTATTATATTCACTGGAGGAGATAATAGAGCTGAAACTTATACTTATGGTTCAAATGAAGAAGCAAAAAAATCATTTAATGAAATAATGAGCACTTTAGAAAAAATAAATAGACAATAAATAAATACCTAGAACATGATTGCTTACAAATATTATATTTATGTTTTTAACATCTTTTTTTTTGAAATAATTTAAGTTTTGAAAACTTTTGTTAAAAGTTGTAAAAGTATAAAAAAGTATAAAATCGAATCGATTAAATTAAAATAAAAACTAAACCAATTTAGTATGTATTTTAATTTGATTGTTGCTTGTGACTCTAAAAGAGGTATTGCCTTAAATGGAACTATTCCATGGCATATACCAGAAGATATGAGACATTTTAAAGAAATTACAAGTTATGTTCCTACAGATACTTATTTTGATTACATTAATATGGTTGTAATGGGACGTAAAACTTGGGATTCATTACCAGATAAATTTAAACCATTACCAAATAGATTAAATGTTATTTTAACAACTCAACCAAAAGAAACAATCAATAATTCAGACCACGAATTAGTTCGTGTTATTTCCGATTTTGAACAAATTTATGAAACATTTAATTTGAATAATAATATATCATCAACATTATTAGGCAATCAAATTTCATCGTCTTTTGTTAAACATCGGAAAATTTACGAAATCTTCGTAATCGGTGGAGGTTCATTATATCAATTAGCTTTAGCTTCACCTTATTGTAGAACAATTTATTTAACCGAGATTTATAATGATTTTAAATGCGATATTCATTTTCCAAATATTCCAATTATAAATTACAAATCTAATTTAGATATTCCAGAATTTACAAATAACCAAAGACTAAAAGATAATAATATTAATTTAGAATCAGATGAAATACCAGTATCTTTAATTAATTCACAAGATGGATACAAATTAGTTGAAGTTTCAGATATTAAAGAAGTTAAAGAAGTTAAAGAAGTTAAAGAAGTTAAAGAAGTTAAAGAAGTTAAAGAAGTTAAAGAATCTCAAAACATTTATTATCGATTTTTTAAATATCAACATGCTAAAAGAACAATGAATTTAATTGAATGGAAAAACCTAGAAGAAGAAAAATATCTTGAAACTATGAAAGATATTTTATTAAATGGTATTGAAAGAATTGACAGAACATTGGTTGGGACATACTTTTTACCAGGTATTTGTTTAAAATTTGATATATCAAAGAATTTTCCTATTTCAACAACAAAAAAAATAGTTTTAAGATGGGTTTTTGAAGAATTGAAATTATATTTAAGTGGTAAAACAGATTCAAAAATATTAAGCGAAAAAGGTATTACTATTTGGGACGGTAATACAAGTCGTGAATTTTTAGATAAAAGAGGCTTAATGAATTATCCTGAAGGGGATATGGGTGAAACATATGGATTTAATTTTAGACATTTCGGTGGAGAATATAAAGATTGTAAAACAGAATATGATTCATCAATTGGATACGACCAAATTGCAAATGTTATTTATTTACTTAAAAATGACCCAACATCAAGAAGAATTATTATTAATCTTTGGAATCCTGCTACACAACATAAAGCAGCCTTACCTAGTTGTTTATTTTATTACCAATTTTGTGTTGACCCAGTAAAAAAAGAATTACATTGTATCATCCATTTAAGAAGTTCAGATTACTTTTTAGCGAATAATTGGAATACATGCACCGGAACTCTTTTAACACATATGTTATGTAATCTAGAAGGTATTGATTTAACACCTGGAACATTAACTGTTGTAGTTAGTGATGCTCATATATATAAAACACACATTCAACAGGTTTGTCATAATTTAATTCGTCAACCTTATCCTTATCCAATTCTTAAAGTTAAAGGAAAAAAACAAGATATATCAGATTTTACATTTAAAGATTTTGAATTAATTGGATATAAATCACATGGTTCATTAAAAGCTGAGATGGCAATCTAACACTTCAAGAAAAAATGTTATCAAAAAATATGGATTTATGAAAAAAAGTATTTTTTTGAAGAAGGTTCAATATTTATCTTTATGTAAAATAAAAGTAAAATAAAGGTAATTATGACAGAAATTAGAGAAAAAGATATTAAACAGTTTCATAATGGTCAATGTATTTTTGATGACATAAATTTATGTCAAAAACCAGGTAGTGGTGGTCATCCTGGAACAATTATGAGTGTTGATAAATTTTTTTGTGCTAAAAAGGTTGAAATGTCCGATGAAAATCTTGAACTTCGTTTTATAAATAACGATTTTAATCAAGAATTCTTCAAAGGATTTATTCCTAAATTTAGAGGTATGTGTGATTTAAATGATAAAAAATATATTATGATTGAAAATTTAAAATATGATTTTGAAGAACCAATTGTTTTAGACATTAAAATCGGTTTTAAAACAGCTAATAAGGAACTTTTAGATTTAATTAATTATAAAAAAAATAAAAAATATAAATTATTTAAACAAGATTTTATTGACAATCATAGCACAACATCTAAATATGGTTATAGAGCAGAAGGTTTTGAAGGTGACAATAAAGTTTCGAAAGGAAAATTAAAATCCATGAAACCAGAAAATACATTTGATATGTATTTTAAAAAAGACCATAATAATTTAGCTCTTAAAGATATTCTTCAAAAATTAAGAAATTTATATGATTTAATTATGAAACCAGAATTTGATACATTTGTTTTAACCGGTTCTAGTTTATTATTTATTTATGATGCTAAAGACCAATCAAAAAATTCAGTTAAAATGATTGACTTTTCCAATTCTTATGTTTATACACCTCAAACACTCAGTCAATATAATGCTGGTTTTGTTGAATCATACCGTAAAGGAATTAGAAGTTTAATTGGTGATTTAATTATTTTCTTAGGTAATAAAGAATTTAAAAAAGATAAGGGGGTTCCAGTAATGAGACAATTAGTTCGTTCAGTTAAAATAGCTAAAGATTTATCTAGAAAATCTATAAATAATAAATCTAGAATGTCACAAAAAGTTAAAAGTCAAGCTCTAAGTAAAAATTTAAAAAGTATGAAAAGAGGCTCTTCCCATAAAAATGTAAAAGAAATGATACCATTATCATCTAAAAAAATATCAAAAAAACTATAATATTATAAACCTAGCAATACATTTTGAGTTTATTTTTTATTTTATATGTTTTAAATAATAATACATGTTTAATATTTTTCATGTTTTTTTAATATTATATTATTGTAAAGGAAACCAATAATTATATTAAATCATAATTATTTTATTCAAATGGAAAATATACAAAATAAAATGACAGATGATGGGTCAAAAGGAGACCCCATTTGGATTGATGATTACACTCAATTATTCAGAGTTGATAGATTAGTAGATTTTATTCCTAAAGTTGATATGCCATATAGTGAAAGAATAAATGCCATTGTGCGACTTTCTTTTTATATTGGTATTATTCTAACTCTTTTACATAATAATTATTTATATCTTTATGTCCCAATTGTTGTTCTAGTTGCAACTTATGGGATTTATAATTTTCAAAGTAATGATATTAAAGAAAATTATCAATCAGTTCCAACTTCATTAGAAAAAACAAATGAATACCAATTATTTAATCGTTATGGTAATTCAACTAACCAAAAAGTTCAATGTGTCCCTAGCACTGTAGATAACCCTTTTATGAATCCATTACCAGCTGATGACCGCACTCGCGGACCAGCTTGTAAAATGGTTAATAATCAAGATGTTGCAAATGTTGTAGAAGCAAATTTTAATAATAATTTATACAAAGACGTAAATGATGTATATAGCAGACGTCATTCTGAAAGACAATATTATACTGTTCCAAGTTCAACTTTTGCAAACGAGCAGGGGCGGTTTGCACAATGGTTGTATGGCGGTCCACCGACATGCAAGGAAGGCAATGGAGACCAATGCGTTGCCAATAACGAATACCGTTTAAACCAAGCAAGTAGAAGAATATATTAACGCTTTTTTATAAAAAGCGTTACCAAAAAATACACTTTTTATAAAAAAACGTTACCAAAAATTATATAAATAGTAATTTTATCTTTTTATCTTTTTATTTTTTTTGATAAAATTATAGCATTATAATGTAAAAAATAATATTATAAAATGAAAACAAAACTTAGTAAAAAAAATAGAAAATTAATAAATAATAATACAAAAATAAAAACACAAAAGAAATTTATTAAAAATTGTAATAAATACACTAAGAGAAATAATAATCAATTGAAAGTATTAAAAGGAGGTACAAATAAACTAATCGATAATTATAGTTATGATGAGAATAACCCATTTGAAACACTTATTAATAGTTTTAATAATATATATTCACAAAATCGCTATGCAAAGTATGTGAGGATTCACAAATTCAGTGAATTATTAATGCTTATTAGTAATTCTGAACCAGAAATTAAAAATTTTTTACCTAATTTTCAAAAATATTTGGTAGAAATGATAAATACACCAGAATTACTACCAAGAAAAAGAATAGATTTTCCACCATTACCGTCACCAAGATTAAGATTAGTTTGTCCAAAAAATTCTACTAATGATAATAATGATAATTTACCTTTACAAGAAATACCATTATATGCCCCCTTATCACAATATTTTGATATATTTTTGTTTGATTTTGATAATACAGTAACTAAAGGTTGTGTTAGCACACAAAATTATCATCCAGAATGTCAATCACCACAGGAGTTAACTATGGATTTTTTAAATACACTTAATACACATGATAATATTGAAACATTTGTAAGTAAATTATTTGGATTAGAAAGAGGTAGATTATTTGCACAATTTGTAACAAAATTAATAAAAGATAATAAAAAAGTAGCACTAGTTATTTCAAATGATTCATCAATTGTTGATAAATGTTTAAAATTATTATTCGCATATTTAAATGATGAATTTGATAAAGACGGAAATCTTAAAGAATTAAAAGAAGAATTAAAAGAAGATTTAAGTAAAAAAAAATACACTAATCCATTTTTTGACCCTTATAAAAGATATAATAAAGAAATTTATAAAAATATTGATTATGAAAAAATAATGACCCCAAAGTATTCTACAACTCAATCAACTGAAAAAAAAATTTTCAGACAAACCAAAATGGAAATGACCGTTGTGAATAACACTTTTGCCAATATATCAGATGGTTCAGAAGAACAAAACGGTAATGGAATAATATATGATAATGGTGTCATTTTATCAACAATGCCAACCGAAAACATGGAAAAAGATTTTTTGAAACTAATTAAAGACAGAAAAATACAAAAACAAAATGAACCACTATCTCCTTTACAACTTAGTAATCATGAACGGGATAACTATCGTAAAAATAAATTAATTAGGCGGTTAGTTTTTGATTTATCTGGTTTAAGTAAATTATTTGGTTCCTCTGGTTCGATTAAATATGATGTAGAATTATTAAAAAAAGCTTTCATGTTTAGAACTATTTTTTTTGATGATTCATCAACAAATATTGAATTATTGAGCAGTTTAGAAAGAGAAAAAAATGAAATACCAGATGGTGAATTTTTACAATTTGTATCTGGAATTAAATTATTAAGTCAACCAAAAAGTAAAATGGAAGCTTTGTCATCATGTGAAGATTCCAAATTAGGTTTTAGTAAATTCGCAATTGATAAAGTTTTAGCAGGTGTTCAAAGCTTAAGCTTAAATGGAAATATTCCAAATGTTCCAAATATGTTAACACTATTATTACCTTCATTAGAAATGAATAATAATTCAACTGAAGTATTGCAACAATACACTACTTTTTTTAAAACATATGAACAAAAATCTTTATTAGATTCTAGATTAGTTATAGGAGATTCATCTGAAATTTAAAACTGTAATATTCTTCAATATCTTCTAGGTTAAGAAGATTGACATCAAAAGCTCCATTTTCATTAAATCCCTTTTTAATAACCCTCATTTGACCAATTAATTCTTTTCCATTTTCTTTGTAGACTTGAATCATTTTGCAAATTGTTTCAATCCTTTCTTTTTCTTGCTTACCAAAAATAAAACGTTTCAGATTAACATTTGGTTTCAATGTATTTCTAGCAAAATTAATCGTCGTCATCGGTAAAAGTTCAGTTGCATCTGGATTTATGACCAAAGTTAATTTGCGAATTAATTTAAACAGACATTCATCATGTTGAGTGTAACCTAAGTTCATTAAGCGGTCAATTTCTTCAATATATGGTTTGGTAAGGATTTTACCATTGTAAGTATATTCAAAAGGGTCTGATTCAGAAGACGCATAAGCTTTAGCTGATGACATTATTGATTTTTTATTATAAGTTTAAAAATACCGGGAAATTCAATTTTTCATTTGATTAAATAATTGAAAAAATCTAAAAATCTAAAATCAAAATATATAAAATAAGTTAAAACAATAATTTTTTTATAGTATAGTAATAATAAAAGTATAACAAACTATATAAGATGGGTAAAAATCTTCAAATTAAAAAGTTTGACATGACTAAAGTCGCCGATAAATCAGTTATTGCATTTATTGGTAAACGTAAATCTGGAAAAAGTACCTGTTTAAAAGAACTATTATATTATCGTCGTCACATTCCTGTTTGCACTGTTATTAGTCCCACCGAAGAATTTAACAGATTTTTTGGTGATATTATACCTCCAATCTTCATTTACAATGATTTAAAATTAGAAATCATTGACAATGCTATTAAAAGGCAAAAGAAAGTCAAAGCACGTAAGTTAATGGAAGAAAAGCAATATGGACATTCTAATATTGATTCACAAGCTATGATTATCCTAGACGATTGTTTATATGACAATTCATGGAGTTATTGGAAACAAATTCGCGAAATTTTCATGAACGGGCGTCATATTGATGTAACTTTTATTTATACTGCTCAAACTGCAACTAACTTATTACCAGCTCTTCGTCAACAATTAGATTACGTTTTCATGTTTTATCTCCCAGGTATTGATAACAGAAAGAAATTATACGCAAATTATGGTAATGTGTTTCCAACCTTTGAATCCTTTAATCAAGTTTATGATTCATGCACTCAAAATTTCGAATGTTTAGTGATTGACAACACAGTTAGAAGTAACAGATTAGAAGACCAAATTGCGTGGTATAAAGCAGACCCTGCAATTTACGAATCTGATTTTAGAATTTGTCCAAATGAATATTGGGAATTGAGTCAAGAAATTAATGACCCAGGAGAAGATGAAGAAAATGATGAATTTGATGCTACATTATTCCAAAAATCAAAGAATGTCCCTCAAATTAATATTCAAAAACGACATTAAAATACTTTTTTTAAGATATAGTAAAAAAGGTTAATTTTTGTTTTTCTGTATTTTTCTTTTTGTTTTTTCTTGTATAATTATAAAATTAATTTTATAATTAATTAAAAAATATCATGAAAATTTCGAGAAAAAATTTCAAAAGGCCAATTGTAAGTAATTTAGAAAAATTAGAAAAAATTAAAGGTAAGTATAAAAATACAATTACAAGAAAAAAAAAAATACAACCATCAATACAAATGGGGGGAGGTACCAATAGCTTTGATAGTGTCAAAAAAAAAATAGATGCTAAATTAAAAAAAAAATATGAAATAATATATAACGGAGAAAAAGATATAAATGATATAATATCTTTTATAGAATTGCCTTCAAACCCAACAAACCCTTTAATTTTAAAAGTAAGAACCCAAATTATTAGTGCTAGGGGTAATACAGATAACACGAAGATTAAACAAATGATTAATGATATAGTTTATTCGATAAGAATGCTATTTTATAAATTAAAAAATTTATTAGAATATTTAAAAGGTTTATATAATGACGAAAAAAATCAACTATTAAAAAAAGTATTCAGTTCATTTTATCAAAAAACATCTAATACGTATTATAAAGATTATGAAGAATTAATTAATAAAATTACAGAAATTTTAGATATTATTTCTGAAAATGATAAAAAATATAATGCAGGAAAAATTACAAAATTAACAGATTTTACATTTTTGAGCAATCCTGTTTCTGATCATTATCAAAGTTTTAACAGTTTCTTAGATATAAATCCAATAAATCCAATAAAATCAGTTACACCAAACCATGATGGTAAAACACTTTTTTATAACCAATTAATGTTGTTTCTTAATAATTTAAAAAAATTATATAAACTTTTTCTTTTACATAATCAAATAGAACTTTATGGTAAATGTGATAATTTAGATGATTCTGAAAAAAATAAAGATATTCGTAAATTGTGTTTTGAAGAAGTAAAAAAACTTAAAATAGAGATTGATGAATTGCGAAGAAATAATGATGAATTACTGAAGCAACTTAATCAAATTAAAATAAAATTGCGGGAAAAAATTTCAGAAAATGAAACAAAATTGAAGACAGAAACGAATGATACTTTGCTGAAAGGAATAATAAATGAAAATACTGAATTGAATAGACAATTAGATAATAATTATGCTCAAATTCGTCAATTATTATCAAAACAATCTCAAGGAGCTAGTGTTCAAACCCAAAATGAGCAAAGTAAATATCCACCAGACTTTGAATATGTTGATAAAAGAAAAAAAGAGGTTGAATTATTCTTCATTTCATCCACAAATAATGGTAATAAAAAAAGTAGTGTTAGCCCTGATGATTTTGTTGCTTTACTAATGAGAGATTATAAGCCATTTAATAATAGAGAATCAATTAAAAAACAATTACAAGATACTAGTATAATATCCTCTGACAAGATTGATACATTTGCAAAACTTCTATTAGAATTAGGAAAAGATGCTTTATCTTTATTACAATTATATAAATTTTGCGAAGTAACTAGCAAATTGGTTCCTGATATGCATAAATATCCATCAATTTACAAAAGAATTCCAAAAATTGTAAATAGTGGTGATAAACAATTTATACCACCACAAGTAAAGATGTTACATGGTCCATTTATAGAATTACAAGACTTATATTCTGATATGATAAAAGAAAAAAATAAGCAACAATTTGGATTTGCAACTCAATTTGGTAGAATGCAATTCTTATTGAATTTAATTTTGACAGACATTGAATGGAATTATAGAAGATTATATGATACTGTTATGACTGCAGCGTTAAGTATTTTAGATAATGGACAGGTTGAAGCTATAAAAAATAGGACAGATTTTAAAGAATTATTAGGAAAGTTAAATTTAGAAAAAGGCTTTACTAATAATAACAATCGAAGACGTAGAGACATCAGAAAATCAACTGGTTCTATAGCATTAAATGCCAAGACCTCAAATGTTCTATACAAAGGTGTAAATAATAGAAGAAATGAACCAGTAGTTCAGTTGTAGGCAAATAGGTAAGTTCTAATCAATCTATCTTTACTTCATGAAAAATAAAGATCAAAACAACAACATCCCAGTAATTTCAATACAATAATAGTTTACTATTTTTAATTTTTTGATTGTGCTAACTTTGGATTTAAATCTGACTTTACTTACTGATTTTTTTTATTTTCTCTTAATAATTTAAAAATTATAATATGATAAGAAATATTAAACAAAATATAAAAGTTACAAAAAAAAATAGTAAAAAACAAAATAAATATAGTAAAAAAATAAGTAAAAGAAAAAGTATTAGAAATGTTAAAAAATTCAGAAATATAAAATATGGTGGAGGTCTTTTTGATGCTATTACTGAGAAAATACAAGCTATATTACAAAAATTTTTTAGCAATCCTAAAAGAAATAAAAAAGCTTCTACTTTACAAACAATGTTTGTTAGATATGAATACGAAAATTTAAATAGAGTTATAAATATTACCCGACGTTATAGGTTATTATGTATGTTTTTAGAACAATTATCACTTTCTACTGCGGATAATACTAGTAGTATTAGATTTCAAGGACAAGATGATATACCCTATAGAAAACATTTATTTTGTGCAATGAATGAAAATAAATTACTCTTAGATTTTGCGAAATTATATTACAAATTATTATGTGGAGACATTATCAGTGAAGGTAATAAAGTTGATTCAAATGAACAAGAAAATAGTAACACTAATAATGAAGATAATAATATTAGGGATTATGTTATTCAAAGATTACAAATAATATTGGAAAAAATAAAACCATCTAGTACATATGTTAATCCTATGGGAGAAAATGTTAAAATTAATGGTAATTGCGATGTAGTTTGGGATGAAACTTATCAAAAGATAGATAATATTGAGGATATTAAAGATAGAGCAATTGCAATAAATAATTTAATTGAAAATGTCAAAGTTGAGAGATTACATGATAGTATAGAATTGAAAGTAGAAACACAAGCTAAACCACAAGATAATTTACTTAATCGACAAACTACAGAAATGACACCAAATCCGATTTATGAACAGTCTATAGAGTCACATAAAGATACAATAAATAATCAATATTCTTTTTTATCTTCAAATAATAGTCTATTAAACATTAGTGTTAATCCAGTATATAATGGTGAATTAGATAGAGAAAACATCTATTTAGATGTTAGCAAGGACACTAACATTTTTTATAAAGGTGTAACACCTGGAAGTTATTTTGATACTGCACCAAAACCAAATAATAGACCTAGTTTATATGGTTTACATCCAAGCAATATTTATAATGGAAATAACCCATCATCTGTTCAATATTCTAATCCTTATTCAGTAAATTATTATTCTGTGCCTTCTAATTATTCTTGGTCTAATTCAGGAGAATATTATTATATACCAGGCTCTAATGAAGAAAGAGAATATGCTGTGCCTTTTGCGTAAACTGGTGCGAATCCTTAAATTTATAGTGGTTTTTATGATGTTCCTGTCATTGTTTCAGATCAATCCGGTAATAGACCTAGAGGTAAATGAATTTACTTTATTTCCTTGCTCTAACTAATAGTTAATTGTTAACATAGTAATTTTTTTTATTCTATTAATTTTTTTTTCTTTATTCTATTAATTTCTTAATATATTATAAAAAAAATACATTTATGAATCATGACTAAAATAACGAAAAAGTTAAAAAATTATAATAAACTAATCAAGAAAGACAAAATTTTAAAAAGTAAGAAAAATACAGTAAATAAAAATAAAAAAACAAATAAGAAACCAAAAACCATTAGAAAGAATAAAATCAATAAAATTTTAAAAAAACAAACTGGTGGTAATAATGATAAATTTTTAAGACAATTATTGGAAAATCCAAATATATGTCAAGCATTGATTATTGACATAGATACCATCTTAAAAAGTAATACTGAAAATGAATTAGAATTAATCAAAGATTTTAATTCAACAAATCCACCAAGGGACCTTCGAATGCCTCTTCAAAAATATTTTTATGATTATAATTATTTAAAGAATTTATTAATGACAATGGCTGGATATGTAGCTCAGGATACGGATACGGATGTGGACTCTTTTAGAGAAAAGCTATATGTGTATTTTGCTAGTAATAAATATACTCATGAAGAAATAATAAAAGCATTTTGTAATTTAGATGCTTATAATGGAACAAGTTTGGTAGAAGATATTTTAAAGCCATTATTAATAACGTATTATATTCCAGATTTTCCTACGTTAACAGATAAGATTAATTATCTTTCTGAAAATTTTAGAAATTATTTTATAACGAAACAGCCTGAATTAACTAGTGATTTTATTATTGACGAATTAAGTAAATATGAGTATTTCGAAAAGAAAAACAAGGTTTATGTATTAACATCTAACATGTCAATTGATGATTTTATAAAAACTGATGTAAATGGCAAAAAGTTTGATGTAGAATTTATATTTTTTAGTCAAATACCACCACCAGTAGCACCAAAACCAACAGGACGAACACCACCACCAGTAGCACCAAAACCAAAAGGACCACCACCACCACCACCAGGACGAACACCACCACCACCACCACCAACACCACCAACAGAACGATCATCGGAACCACCACCATCATCAAATAGTGGTTCTAGTAATTCTGCACAAGAAAAAGCTAATCGTGAGTATCATGTTTTTATAGACACATTTAAGGAAGATATGGCAGAGTTAACACCTGCTAGTTTGTCACGTTTTCCATTTGCTGGTTCTTCACGTTCTCCATTTCAAAAAGATTTTGATAAAATTAAAGGAAATTTGTTAATTGATGCATATGATATATTTTTATTTGATTTTGATAAAACAATTACTAATGGGTGTATAGATACAAATATTTTTCCATTACATATAATAAGTCATGATGGCACAAAAGAAGGACAGACTACTTTTAATTTTGGTCCATTAACAATAGATTATTTAAGAGAACTTATGCCAAAAAATTACAAAGAGCCTAAAACCAACTTCGAAGCGTTTCTTCCAAATATGAAAAAATTTGTTGAACAATTATTTGGTTTAAAGAATGGATATTTTTTCGCTAAATTTGTTAGATATTTAACTGAACAAAATAAGAAAATAGCAATTGTTACATTAGGAGATCCGGGTGTTATTTTTATGTGTTTAGAAATATTATTTCTTTATCTTACTAAGACTAGTAAGAAGAAACATACTTATAGTAATCCATTCTATAATCCGTATGAAGAACTATCCAAAGAATCAATAGAACCGTTAATGTCTTATTCATCAGGTGTTATTTTATCTTTAAATCCTTCAACTGATGATGAATATACTCATTTTAAAAAAAATAAAATGATTCTACGTTTAGTTTTAGTTTTATCAGGTATATTACGTGTATCAGAAAACTATATGACAATACCTAACAGTGTAGAAATTAATACTTGGTTAAGAAGAACTCTATATTTTGATGGTGATGACACAAATATTGAAGCTTTAAAACAAGAAAAATATTTACAAGGTATGTCAAATGCAAATTTTTTGAAATACATAAGTGGAATAAAAACAGGTAAAATTCAAATTAATCAAGAAGGGGCTGTAAATATTCGTATGTTAAATAATACTATTTCAAATTGGAAATGGAAGGACAGCACTACTAAATTTGAATGTGAGTATGGTTATGGAGTGTCTATTAAAACAATAATTGAACTTCAAAATCGTTTAAGAACACTCCCTTACCCCCAATCTTTATTAGATTTACAAGTTGAAAAAAGCAAACGTAAAGTAGTTAATGATAATCAACATTTTTTTGAAAGTGTAATTAATAAAAGTCCAACATTGAAACCAGGTGTATTATTTACTAAGTTATCGGATCATTAAAAAATTAACACAACGTTTTAATTAAAATTTTTTTATTTTATTAATATCATTTTTTTTTCTTTATTCTATTAATTTCTTAATATATTATAAAAAAATACATTTATGAATCATGACTAAAATAACTAAAAAGTTAAAAAATTATAATAAACTAATTGAGAAAGACAAAATTTTAAAAAGTAAGAAAAATACAGTAAATAAAAATAAAAAAACAAATAAGAAACCAAAAACCATTAGAAAGAATAAAATCAATAAAATTTTGAAAAAACAAACTGGTGGTAATAAAATTTTAGAAGACTTATTATTAGATAATAAACTCCCAGAAGATGCAGATGCATTAGTAATAGATGTTGATACAATATTAACAGATTTTTTTTTTAATAAATGTGCTAATCTTATTTATAATGTTAAAGGGGTTTGTGTAGGTGTTATTAAACAAGAAAGTAAATTTAGAGATTATTTTAAAGATTATGATTTTCTTATATCTTTATTGAAAGAATTACGTAGTAGAACCCCTAACCCTCCATATGTTTTTTTTACAAGTAATAAAATTTATAGAACAAATTTGAAAGCTTTATTAAGTAGAGATGATATTACAGAGATTTTAGCAAATATTATAAGAGTAAATGAAACACAAGATGGTAATTTTGTATATCTAGAAAAATATTTAATTGTTCCTGATAATTTAACAAATTTTCCAGAATCTAAAACCCCTGAACCCCCTGAACCCCGTGAAACACCTGAAAATTTTGTTAAAATAATTTTAGAGAAAATAGATAAGCAAATAAAAGAAATGAGTGACTATTCATCAACTGGTATAAGTACTAAATCACCTTTAAAAGTATATTTTGTTACAAAATCTAATTTAAAAGAAGAAATAGTAAATGATACTGGTTCTATTAAATTAAACCCAATTATAGTTGATACATTAAGTGAAGAACAAAAAAGTATAATAGAAACAGCTTTACAACAAGCTTTAAATCATTCACTTAAACGTGACTATATGGCTTTCCGTGAATTGTTTCCGGAAGCACCACTTAGTCAATCAGGTTTTGATATATTAAAACCAAACCCAGGGTATATATCTATATTAGATATGTTTGATAAATTTATATTTGATTTTGATAATACTATCACTCGAGGTTGTATAAGTTCGAAAAGATTTCCATTACGAAATTTTGATAATAATAGTATTAGCTCTGGTGAATTAACACATGCCTATTTTGAATCTATGGAAAGAAAAATAAGTCAATTACAAGAACGAAAAGAAGAAGATTATAAAAAAAAAATAAGACAAATTAGAGAACAATTTGTTGATGATTTGTATGGTTTAGAGAATGGGCATTTTTTTGCTAAATTAATTAGATATTTAAGAAACCATGGAAAAAAATATGCAATTGTAACTTTTGGTGTTACAGGAATAATTAATAAATGTTTAGAAATTTTATTTTCAGTAATGCATGAAAAATATAGTGGAATAGGAAAAGAAGGATTTAATCTCAAAGATGCAACATTTTTTTATAATCCTTTTGATAAATATCGAAACTATACACAAAGTTTATATCCTCGACCACTACCAAATACTACTAACATTGGTGAAAAAACATTTTTTTCACCAATGACCAATATTCATGTTATGCATTGGTGGAATAAAACTCATATTGGTATACCACTTAAATATGAATCTGGTGTTATTTTATCACCGAATCCATATGAATTAGTAGAATCATTAAAAGGAGATTCTTTAAAAACCCCACAAAATGAAATAGATAATAATGCTAAAATTTCACTATTAAATAATGATTATTTGTCTGAAATGAGGGATTATCGTAAAAATAAATTATTATTGAGAATTATTGCTGATTTTTCTGATTTTAACACAGAAAACGGGGTTTTTTCAATAGACTCACCAGAAAATGAAAAAATAAATAATGCTTTTCGTTCATCTATATTTTTTGATGACGATGCTAATAATATAGTATCATTAAAGAATAGACAAAAAACAAGTGTGGAAGGTGATATTAATTCATCAACATTAAAGAATTTTAATCGTGAGTATGAAAATCGTGAGTATTCAAATCGTGAGTTTTTAGTAAACGAAAAATTTTTAGCATTAGTAAGTGGAATTATAGTAGGTTATTTTAAATCAGAACAGTCAAAAGATATTAATTCAACAATCTGTAGTACAACAGGCAAAAAGGGTAATGTAGGTCTATCATTGGGTGCATTTATAAGAATAAATGAGTATTTAAATAATGGTTTTAAAAAAACAAAACAAGGACAGAAAACTATCATTGAACCTATTAAAAATTTATCTGGTAAAGGAATTGGTAGAATACCTCTACCAGAAACCATTCTATTTAACCGGTCTTCTATTTGACCAGAAACTACTTTATATAGTTTGATTCATGAAAAGGCTTGTGCTTGATATTGGTTGATAATCATTAACTTTATAACTTTGATACATCATTTCGTATCCATTTAATTTTTTTTCATTATTTATGTTTGGTATCATGTAATTATTGTAATTATCATTTGCACTGATACGACCGTTATCCAAACTAAAATTAACACTATTGAAACCCATATTATTATTATCAATTCTATAAGGATTATGAAAATCTAATCTTACATCGTCCATTTTGGAACTAACCATGATTTGATTTTGTCTTTTATTTTCCATTATTTGATTATATCTATTTTGTTGAGCATTACGATTTTGTTCTTCCAATGCTTTTTTAAATTCATAAACCAGTTGTTTTTGTTTTAATTCTGTTTCTTTTCTCAATCTTTCTTTATTTCTGTATCTATATACACAAATATAAAATAGGGAGCATATAAATAATGAAAATACTCCTAGATTAAATAAAAATCCCCAATCAACAGGCGGGGGACCATTTCCTCTTTCACCTCCAAATTGATTATTATGGTTGTTACCAAATGATGAATTAAAACTAGGTGTATTATATCTTGATTTTTGATATGTATTACTTAAAAAACTTTTAGGAATATAAATCCCTTTATTCAATAAACTAGAATTAGACATTTCTAGATACTTATTTTATTATCAAATAAAGATTTTCAAATGTATCTTTATTTAATCATAAGAAAAATGATGAAAACTAATAATGAAAACTATTGGAAAATGAAATTATTATATATATTATAATTAAAAAGTATCATTTATTATAATGAAAAAAAATATTGATAAAAGTTTAAAATTAAAAAAATCTATTATTTCTAGATGTAAAAATATGAAGGAGGTGAAATCAATAAATAACAAAAAAAGTAAAAAAAATATTAAAAAAATGAACAAAAGATTTAGTAATAAATGGGTAAATAGTAAATATAAAAATCAAAAAGGGGGTGATCCAAAAAAATATATAACTATTGCGAATGATGGTCATGTTAATGAAAATGGTATTGATAAATATAATCAATGTATTTGGATTTCTATTCGTGATTATTTAAATAATTTTCTATTTAGAAAAGATGTTACAGTCCAACAAATTAAACATTTTTTAAAATTAGATGTTTCAACAGATAGAGAAATGTTTGATATTGACATACCTAAATATAGTGAGGCTATTGAGCTATTCGCAAAAGCATTAGATATTAGAATTGTTTTTTATCATATTAATAGAGATGGTGATTCTGTAATGACTGATATTTTTAATAAACCAGTACCACGATTAATTATTAATGAAACAAGTAATAATATTGTTGCAATAGCCTCTTATGGTTTACATTTTGAATTAATAATAATGGGACCAGATATTCCATATTTACATGATACACCACCAAATCGGGTTGTATTAGAATTCCTAAATAAAAATTCTATAGGTTCTCCACGTGATATTAAACAAACTATATTAAGCTCGAATTTATCAATAGGGGACTATAAAATGAAAGTTTTACGTGGTGATGTATATGTAACTTTTGAACATATTGAAAGTGAAATAGAAAGTTTAATTGATTCATATAGAAGAAATAATTCCCTTATTATTAGTGAAGAATCAAAAATTTCCTTACTAGAAAAAAAAATTTCTGAAATAATGAACGCTTTACAAAATTTAAAAGCTGATTCAAAAGTAATAGAATCTGCCTATAAAAGGGATAAAAATCTTTTTGAAGAACAGAAAAAAGTATTGGAAGCCAATATTGATAAAATAAAGGCAAACAATATATCATTAATTGATTTGATTCTTCTTAAAAAAAGATATGTAGAACTTATGCAACAGCAAGAAAGTCTTGAAATCAGTATTGCATTATTAAGAAAACAACAAAGTGATAATCAATTAGGATTGACAGAACTAGACAAGCAAGTTAATTCTAATGGTTTAGGTTTAAATCAAGCTTTAAAAACTGAATTAAGAGCTTTATATGAAAGCTCTTTTGAAGAGAATAAACTTAAACTAGAAACATTTATCAAATTATTAGAAGATACTAAAAGTAAAGCTTTACAAATGGAAAGAATAATAGCTAGTTTCACTTTTTAATAAAATAAATGTAAAAAATAATAAAATTAAATTTTATAATTTATCGATTTTTAATTCTTTCTTCTGTCATCCAGTGAACCGAAGGAGGACCAACTGGAACACCACATGTTGACATTGTTTTAGTTGAGCATAATGGTTCATTACTTGGTGTAGGAAGAGCAAGAGTTTGGTCAAGAGGATTTGGAACACATGGTCTATGGTTATCTTTGGCTAGTGTTCTGTCACTAATGTTAAAGTCAAAAGGAACATGAACACGTTCTTGGGGGTTACGGCAAAGCCATTCCCATCTGTTAAAACCTGTTCCTCTGAGAGTAGCTGGTGGATTGCTAAGACGAGTATCTTCAACTGGTTCAAAGCAATTATCTTCGGGAAAGTGCATTAATTGACAATCCAATTTGATTGAACTGTTATTAAATCCGTTAGGTGCATAACCACCTGGGTTAGCTCCGCCATTCCCACTGAGATTGCATTGTGGAATATATTTCATTTCAGGGCATTTTGAGAATTTGCGAGTGAGACCCATTAATTCAGAGTCAACATCAATTAAAGCTGTTTGTTTGCTAACACTAGCACCGAAACGTTGCATTCTAATATGTGGGTCATTAACAAAACAAGGTTTACATGGTGTGGGTTGACCTAATAAATATTCGGCTGGACCAATAGTTTGGTATAATTCGTGTCTATAAGCACAAGTATCAAATGAAGGTTTTGTAAAGGCCATTTTATTTAATTTATAATAATTTATTAATTAACTATTAACTATTTATAATTAAAATTAGAAATAAAATTTCATTATAATTTATTTCAATTAAAAAAATCATTAAAAAAAACATCAAAAAAAATATGAAAAAATGAATGGTTAACTTCTAAGTTTTTTACTTTTCCCTTTAAATTTATTGTTATTGCTATTTTTCTTAAAATTTTTCTTTTTACTTATATTTCTTTTATTTGCATCATTTTTGTTTAATGATAACATGCCTCCTTTTTGTATTTTTTTTACATTATTAGTATTATGTGTAATTCCTAAATTTTCCATTTCTGTATTGAATCTATTTAATTGTTCTTCGGCTAGTTGTTGTTTTTTTCTTTCATTAATTTGATTAATTTCATTTTGTGCCGCATTATAATCAAATTTAGGACCATCAGATGGTGTATTTTTATTTAATGTATTATTTAACGTATTATTATTTGAATTGGATGGTTTAAAAGGAGATTCCGGTTCTGTCGATGAAGTTGTTAAAGGTTTAACATTGCTGTTTTCTCTATTTAAATCTTCATCAATTGTATTATTTTCAGTATTAATAGGTTGTTGAGATGTTTTATTTTGTGGATTTTCTGGTATATTGTTATTTAAATATAATCTAGAAGATTCTGTATTAGTGGTTACATCAGATTGTGTATTTATAACATTTGATGTAGTATTAGTTGGTGTATTAGTTGTGGTATTAGTTGTGGTATTAGTTGGTGTATTAGTTGTGGTATTAGTTGTGGTATTAGTTGGGGTATTAGTTGATGTATTAGTTTGATTATTTGATGATGTAGTATTTGTATTAAGATTGGTATTAATATTTGATTGAGCTTGTGGTTCTTGTTGTTGAAGTTTTGAAGATTGATTAGTTGCGTCGGTATTTGAAACTGTATTAGTCGGTGACGCTGCAGGTTGTTGTTGTGTTTGATTTGACCCTATGGCATTTTTAATTTTATTAAATGCACTTGTAATTGATTCTGGAACAACAGATAAAAGTCGATTAGAAGAATTATTTGCTTCAGCTGCTTTTTGTTCTAGCTTCTTTTGTTCTTCTTCTTTTAATCGATTAGCTTTTTCTACTGTTTGATTATATTGTAATAATTCTTTGACATAACTTACTATTTTTTCTGAATTAATAGTAACATATTCTTTAATATTTTTTTCAGTAATTTCTGATTGTCTATCAATCATATTTTGTATTTCCATTCTGGCATTGGATGATAATTCCATATTATTTTGAACTTGTGGAAAGCCAGATATTAAAGTAGGCATTGTCATTGGTTGTTGGTATCCATATGGTCCTTGAATTGGTGATTGTAAAACAATTGGATGCATGGGTGGTTGAATTAATGGTTGTTGTTGTGATGATTGGGTTTGCATGGTAGATGGTTGAATATGTTGTTGTATTGATGGTGTTGTTATGTCATTAGTTTGTGACACAGTATCAATATTATTTAAAATTTTTTTTAATTTCATTAATGAAATATATTTTCCTTGTGATTCATTACTAGGTCGATTTTTATTTAGATTTATTATATCATCATTAAATCTAGAACTCATTTTTATTATAAATTATTGATATAATTATTAATTATTAATTATTTATTATTTATTATAATGAAACTATCTATATTAACTTTATTATAGATAATTTTTAGTAAAATCAAAAGTAAATTAAAAGGAAATTAAAAGCATTATTTTATTTTAAAGTTTATTGAGGGCATTGTGGCATACGAAGAGCTGGTGGGAGTGGTATTGGTTTGTAACGTATCATTTGGCATGATGGTAAATGAGCTGGTGTAGTATCAATTACACGAGCCTTGGTTGTTGGTGTCCCTCTAATGACAATTTTCTTTTGTTGACATGTATTCATATCTCCATTAGGGCATGGGTTAATATGTTTAAGTTGAGCACATTTGCTAAGTGGTCTAATCCCTTTAAGGTCGCTTTCAATATCAACAAGATTTCCATTTGAGGCAATTGAAACGTTGTTTCCACCTACTAAACCAAAAGTATTACGGCATGCGTTACAGTTGTAATAACGGTTAGGATCTAATTGGTAAGATAAAATAGATGTTGTTTGTGATAATTCTTGCGAATAACTACAATCATCATACATTAAACGATTAAATGACATTTTTTTATTTATTAATCTTATTTTAACTATTAAATGAGATAATAAACTTTTCAAAAAAAAAAATTAACGTAATAAATAAAATAAATTATGATACAATAAAAAATATGAAAGTAGTGAAATTATATTCTTAAAAAATTGATTAGTTTTGTTGATGTATCTAGAATATATTAAATTGGAAAAATTATAAAATAAAAATCATGACTACTTTTACTTTAGAAAATGATTTTGATTCTCATGTCAAAGATATTTATGAAATTATTGCTGAACATTTTAATGAGAAACGTTTTTCCCTCTGGGATTGGGTTGAATCATTTCTAGATACTTTTTCTTCAGGGTCTTTAATTTATGATATTGGATGTGGTTCTGGAAGAAATATTCGTAATGGTATGATTGGTGTTGATAATTGTGATAATTTTATTAAAATTTGTAATGAAAAGGGTAAAAATGTAATAAAAGGAAGTATGACATCATTACCTATGGAATCAAATTCTGGTATTGGAATGATTTGCATTGCTGCATTTCATCATTTAAAAAATGAAAAAGACCGTTTGAATACTCTATCAGAATTTAAAAGAGTATTAAAACCTAATTCTAGAATTATGATTTCTATCTGGTCAATTAATCAAATTAATCATGGAAATAATCAAGAAAAGAAAATTAAAGGATATCGTAAATTAAGTTTTGAATATGGTGATAATCTAGTTCCATGGAATAATAATGGTAAAATTTATCAACGATATTATTATATCTTTAAAATCGATGAAATTAAAAATTTATTTGAAAAATCTGGTTTAAAAATCATTAATCATTTTTGGAATCATGGTAATGAAGTATTTATTCTAGAATCCTAGAAATTATATAAAATCTAATATATTTAGTTTTGTCTTTTATGTTTTTTTATCCTTTGAAAAGGTGCTTTATTCTTTCTTTTCGCCAGCTTGTTTTTGTTGTAATTTCTTTTGTAATCTTTGACGAGCAGATTCATTACGATTAGCTGATTTGATTCTATTTACTTGTCCTTGGTTAAGCCCCATGGCTTCGGCTTGTTTTGCGAGGTCATCAGCATTAAGTCCCATTGATTGCATCATTTTTTGGGCCTGTGATTGAAGGTTTGTTAAATCACCCATACCTGCCCCTTCGAAATGCTTGGCCATTTTCCCCATTATGTTTTGCATTTTGGCTTGTGTTGCAGGATTTTGTAGAGATTTAAGTACACTTCCAATATCGGATGGATTTTCTGGCATGTCCATATCACTGAATTCGTCTTTAATATCAGTCATAAGACCCTTAATAAATGTGTTATTACCTAGCATTGATTCTAGGTTAAAATTAAATGGCATACCGCTGGATTTCTTTTCACCGTCTTCTTCATCATCACCTCCAAGTTCATTTTTTTCTTTGAGGTTATTGAGCATTTCTTGCAACATTTGTGCCTGAGCATCAACAGGTGGGGCATCATCGCCAAATGTTTCGAAATCTTTAATCATTTTTTCTATTTGGGATGGTGGGCTGACTACTGTGCGACCATAAATGTAAAGAAGTGTAAGATATTTCCAAAGTGATTTTTTGCTATTATCAGTAAGTTTGGGAGATGACCAAAGTTCATTAAAGTTAATACCATCGATGAGGTCAGGTTGTTTAACAAATAGTTCACCATTCTTTTCACGAATCATATTTGAAGCTGGGTAAGCTTTCTTCATGAATGATTTAATGAATTTATCATCTTTGAATTTATCATTTGTCAGGAGTTCTGAATATGTTGATTCGAGTGATTCTTTAGCTTTTGGGTAAACAATAACTAGTTGGCTAATGAATTCACGTAAGTAAAAGTTAAAGTGTTCGAGGTTGGTTTTCTCTTCAGTTGGGTTCGACATGATTTTATGTTATTAATTTGACAATATAAAAGATTAAAAAAATAAAAATTAAACTCACCAAAAATTATAAAATTATAACTAAATGCTTTTAAATATTATGAATTTGTCATTAAATATTTTTAATTTCTATAAAATTAATAATTTGTATAAAAATATTATATTATTATAAATAAGGAAAATAATGTCCAAGGTAAGTAATTCAATTCAATGGATAGTAAT
>JACCDJ010455970.1_pt1 | contig 26383 bp, 22 predicted proteins | sample 7444481 | NCBI WGS metagenome assembly JACCDJ01 (sample SAMN15323435, study PRJNA562643) | freshwater metagenome | isolation source: river surface water | place: USA:Blue River Watershed | collected 2017-08-15 | reverse complement strand
CTGTATCGATGAATCCAGGTGCAATCGCGTTGCAACGGATATTACGGCTGCCTAACTCTTGCGCAATCGACTTAGTAAAACCAATGATACCTGCTTTCGAAGCGGCATAATTCGCCTGACCCGCATTACCACGCATACCAACGATAGATGTTAGGTTGATGATACTTCCTGATTTCGCCTTCATCATTGGCTTAATCACGTGCTTCGTTAAATTAAACACCGATTTCAAGTTGTTATTCATCACCTCATCCCACTGCTGTTCTGTCATACGCAACATTAAATTATCACGTGTGATACCAGCATTGTTCACCAAAATATCGATGGTGCCAAAGTCGGCCAACACTTCATTCACTAAAGCTTCTGCCTGTGCATAGTCGGCTGCGTTACTTGCATAACACTTTACCTTCACACCCATATTGCTCAACTCTTGCGCTAACTCCTGCGCTGGTGCTGCAGAACTTAAATAAGTGAACGCAACATTTGCTCCATGACGAACAAACTCCGTTACGATAGAACGTCCAATACCACGGCTTCCGCCAGTGATCAACGCTGTTTTTCCTGCTAATAATGACATAGTAATTTATTTTAATTAGTCAACTAATTGAATATCGAACTGTACCAAATCAACGAATAATTTTACGCGAGCCTCGATCTCCGCTTGCGTTACTTCACGCAAACGTTCTGCTCCGAATTTCTCCACGCAGAATGAAGCTAATGCCGAACCATAAATGATTCCACGCTTCATGTTCTCGAAAGAAATATCTTTTGTAGCTGCTAAATGACCAATAAAGCCACCAGCGAAAGTGTCACCTGCTCCGGTTGGATCGAATACTTCCTCCAACGGTAATGCTGGTGCGAAGAATACGTGATCACCATGGAACAATAATGCACCGTGTTCACCTTTCTTTATCACCAAATACTTCGGACCAAAATCGCTCAATATTTTCTTAGCTGCTTTCACCAATGAATATTCATTCGTCAATTGACGAGCTTCAGAATCATTGATAGTAAGCACATCTACACGCTTCATTACTTTCAATAAATCGTCCATCGCAGTTTCCATCCAGAAGTTCATAGTGTCCATCACTACTAATTTTGGAGCCTTTGGTAAACGATCTAAGATTTGCATTTGCAATGAAGGCATCAAGTTGCCTAACATTACATATTCCGTGTCTTCATAAGCTGCAGGAATCACTGGGTCGAAGTTTAATAAAACATTCAACTGTGTATCCAAGGTATCACGGGTATTCATATCCATGTGATAACGACCGCTCCAGAAGAATGACTTTTCGCCCTTTCTGATTTCAACGCCATCCAATTGTACGCCGCGTGCTTTTAAAGCATCCAATTCTGCTTGCGGAAAATCTTCTCCGACAACAGCTACTTGGTTGATTTTCTTAACGAAGTTAGAGGCCGACCACGCAATGTACGTAGCAGCACCGCCTACAATTTTATCGGATTTCCCGAATGGAGTTTCGATAGCGTCAAAAGCCATCGTTCCTACGACTAATAATGACATAATTTTGTTTTTGAAATGCGTGGCAAAGGTAAGCAATCCTTACTTAATGCGCCCCTATTTTTACACGACGAGGTAAGGCAAAGGCTAAGCCCGCCGAAACCCGCGTCTCCGTTAGTGAAACAGCCACCGTACTCAAATGCGTTCCCGCCACCAAACGTCCTTGTGCAAAGAATCTGAAATAACTGCTCATCCACAAATTATAATTCAATACACCGCTCACCAAGGGAGAAAAAACATAGTCATTTCCTGTCGCATTAATCAGCTTACTTAAGCCTAATCCAGGCGCCAAGCCAATTGAGATATCACTCATTCCCTTCTGCCAATGATAATCACCTCCAAAGAATAAATTATAATGCTGATTAATCAAACGCATACGATTGCTATTCGTCGTGATTTGCTTACTACCAATTTGCGCATAAACATCGCCACTCAAAGTCATATATCGCGTATTAAAGTTTCGATAGCCAGACATATACCAAATCGCACAACTAGCACTTCCATGAAGGTAATACGGACGAAAGCCTGCATTCGCCTTTGCCAAGGGAAAGCCTTCCGACAAAGTAAGCTGCGTTGTTAATAATGGTTCAGCTTTGCTATTTTTTACGGACGGCGTCTTGTCGGTTGTAGCTGCATCCATTGTTTGACCATAGCTTTCAGCTCGAGCAAAAAGAAATACTAAGCACACTAAAAAAACGTTTTTCATCGTGCAAACAATTTATAATTAATGGAAACGGTGTTCAACCAATGACCTTCAAATGACTTTCCAGAAGCAAGTTCGAAACGGGCGCCTTTTTGATCCTCTACCAATTCTATTTCCTTCGTTAAGTGAATCATATACTGCGTAATGAAAGTAATATCTGCTCGCTCGCTCAGCCAAAAATGAACGCCGATTCCTAATTGCGGAGCTGCACCCCATCTATGTTTATTTATTGAAGTATTCGACAAAAGCGTTTTTTGATTATAGTCGAAACAATGACCAGCAAGGAAAAAGGGTTGAAAGGTGAACGCTTGTGTCGGCGCTTTAAACGGATAGTACAACACCGACCACCCGATATGCAAATATTCGCTGCGCACCTTTTGCGATTGGTTTATTAAAATATAATCCGCAAACCAATCCGTATTTAGATGTTGGCTAGTTTGAATTCTGAATTGTCCACCAGTACCTATACCATTTCCATCATCACTAAACAAACTCACCGTAGAACGCATCCCTAATGAAAATGCTTTAGTATTACGACTTATCGCTTGAGCCATACCACTTGCTGAAAAAATCAGCAACAGCACCGTACACATGATGCCACAAAGAATAATTTTACGCATCAACTAAATTAACCACAATATTCCATTAATTGGACATTTTGTACTTGTTGTACATTCCAATAAATTTTATTGCTTTTGCGCTCTAAAACAGGCTATGCACCGAAATTTTTGTATATTAGCACTTTAAGTACACCAAACAATTGATGTATGCAATACGAAATCAAGAACGCCGATAAATTTAGATACGTGGAAGTAGGAGAAGGTCCTTTAATGATCCTTCTTCATGGTCTTTTTGGCGAATTGAGTAATTACCAAAATCAAATAGAATACTATAAAGATCGTTATAAGGTAATTGTTCCTCTTTTACCAATTTACGAACTAAGTGTTTTTGAAGCCTCTTTAGGAGGTTTAACTCGCTTTACGCATGAGTTCGTAGAACATATGGGCCTTAACAACTTTATCCTTTTGGGTAATTCATTAGGTGGTCATATTGCTACGCTCTATACCTTAAAACATCAAGAAAAAGTACGCGCGCTTATCCTAACAGGAAGCAGTGGCTTATTTGAATCTGCGATGGGTACTAGCTTCCCGAAGCGAGGCGACTATGATTTCATCAAAGACCGCACAGAAAAAACGTTCTACGATCCGAAAGTAGCAACGAAAGAATTGGTAGATGAAGTTTTTGAAATCGTGAATAATCGTATGAAAGCGGTGAAAATTATTGCGACTGCAAAATCAGCAATTCGTAATAACCTGCGCGATGAATTAGAAAACATCAAAGTTCCTACCTGCTTGATTTGGGGAAAGGATGATGTGATTACACCAGCTTTTGTGGGTGAAGAGTTTCATCAATTAATCGAAGGCTCCGAACTACATTTCATCAACGAATGTGGTCATGCTCCGATGATGGAACATCCTGTTACCTTCAACCAATTAATGGACGGCTTCCTGGCTAAACTCCCTTAAATGATTCTTCGTTCGTCAGTCATGCTCTGGTGCCTGATGAGCTGCTGTTTTTTCAGTAGTCATGCTGCCCTTATCAAAAAGATTTGGGTAAGTGGAAATACGAAAACAAAAGAATTTATTATCCTTCGTGAGCTCACCTTCAAAGTAGGCGACAGCATCGCTGTGAACGACATCGCCGAAAAAATTACGACGAGCAAACAAAATCTATTCAACCTTCAGCTATTTAACAACGTACGCATTTTCTGCGTCGATAGCACCAAGCAAGATTTAGAATTTTATATCGATGTAAAAGAACGTTGGTACTTCTATCCTATTCCTATTATGGAATTGGCCGACCGCAACCTCAATGTGTGGTGGGTAGAACAAAATCATAGCTTTAAACGCCTTAACCTCGGCGCTGTCATCTTGCAGCGAAATATTAGAGGCCGTAATGAAACCTTAGCAGCAATAGTAGAAACAGGTTTTACCAACTACATTGCCCTTCAGTATGAGTTTCCTTTCATCGACAAAAAACTACATCAAGGTTTACAGCTAAGCAGCTCCTTCTATACTAACAAAGAAACTGCCTACAAAACTTATAACAACAAACAATTATTCCTTCGTGACGATGATCGCTATTTGAAATCAAGATTCCAAATAGGTGCTATCTGGCGTTATCGTAAAGCGATTCGCCTCCGTCACAGTGTAGAAGCAAACTATACCACCTATAATATTTCAGATACCCTCTTAAAAGCGAATCCCGATTTCTTATTAAACAAACGGACCTATCAGCAGTATGGATTGTTGCGTTATTTGTTCGAACTGGATTATCGCGACTATAAACCGTATCCATTGAAAGGATATTTAATCAATGCACAAGTAACGCGTTGGGGCTTTACACCATGGGACAATATTCACATGACGGAGTTGAGCTTTTTAGGAAGTTATTATGTGCCACTCGGACATAAATTCTATTGGTATCAATCGCTTAAATTTAAAACAAGTGCACCTTCCGCGCAGCCTTATAATATTCAGCGAGCCATGGGTTATTTGCAAGACTATGTTCGTGGCTATGAGTATTATGTCATCGATGGCCAGCACTTCGGTATTTTACGTAATGAAGTGAAGTATTGCCTATTTAAAAAACGCTTCGATACCGGTATGGGTGATCGAATAGACGACTTACCCTTGAACGTATTTATCAAAGCTTATTATGATTGCGGCTTCGTTAAAGACGATTTCTGGTATAAAAACAATCCGCTAAATAATACTTATTTACAAGGCTATGGTGTCGGCATCGACGTTTCCACATTTTATGATATGGTTGCGCGTTATGAGCTGACGCGAAATGGACTAGGGGAAACAAAAATCTATATTGCTTTAAAAGCAAATATCTAGTGTGCGAAGGCAGGAAGTAAATTCGCCTCTTCCATTTTCTTCACCAACGGCAGACGATCTGTGGCGATGGTATCATTCAAAAATTTCTCCATCATCAAACTGGCAATAGGCGCCGCCCATTCGTTACCGAAGCCGGAATTCTCCACCACTACGGCAATCGCAATTTTAGGATTTACCTTCGGAGCAAAGGCACCAAACAAAGAGTGATCCTTACCATGCGGGTTCTGTGCAGTACCTGTTTTACCACATACGCTTATACCCGGTATGCGTGCATTCGGAGCCGTACCACGCACTACCACCCCTTCCATTCCATCGACAATCTGTTCGAACCACATGCGATCTACGGCCGTAAAATGTTTTACGCGGTACTTCGCCAATATCGTATCCCCTGTGCCCTCAAACTTTTTAGCAATATGCGGAATATAGTAATAACCACGATTCGCAATACAAGCAAATTCATTCGCAATCTGCAAAGGTGTTGCTAAGATTTCACCTTGACCAATACCTAGCGAGATAATCGTTGGTGAATGCCAAGAAGGACCTTTATAACGCTTATTATAATACTTCGTATCTGGAATTAGACAGCCTTTTTCAGAAGGTAAGTCGATTCCTAATTTATGACCAAAGCCAAAAGAACAAATCATGTCGTGCCACTTCTGATAGCCATCTTGCACCGTCGCGCCCAAAGAATTATTATCTATCGTTAGGCGGAAGGCCTGACAGAAATAAGCATTACATGAATTGACAATCGCTTCTGTAATATTCGGCGCAGAAGGATGCGAGTGGCAACCTACTGTCAATCCATTCAAGTGAAAACCACGCGAACAAGGATAGCCCCAATTAGGGGTAATCGTTCCTGTTTGCATCGCCACCAAACCCACCATCAATTTGAAAGTAGAACCGGGAGGATAGTTCGCCATCAAAGGGCGATTCAATAAAGGACGTAGTGTATCGCGATTCAGCTGACGGAATACTTTACCACGATCACGATTATTTAATAAGTTGGGGTCGTAGCTAGGACTACTTACCATAGCTAATATTTCACCCGTTGAAGGCTCGATTGCAACGATACTTCCTACCTTATTCTTCATCAGGCGTTCGCCTAATTGCTGCAATTCGATATCTAAAGAAATCACTAAGTTTTGTCCGGCAATTGCCAAAGTATCTTCGGCTCCGTCATTATAACTCCCTTGCTCTCGGTTGTGCACGTCGACCATCACCAAGCGTGTTCCACGATTACCGCGCAATAAGACTTCATACTGTTGTTCCAATCCACTCATCCCGATAAAGTCGCCATTTTGATAATAGCGATTCTTCTTAATGATACGATCGTCGACTTCACTAATATAGCCTAATACGTGGGCGGCACAATTATGCTCGTAACTACGAACGGTACGCACTTGTGAATAGAAGCCTGGAAATTTATACAGGTTCTCCTCAAAGCGCGCATAGATTTTCTGGGGGATCTGCTTTAAAAACACCGATGGCTTATAGCGACTATAGCTTCGCGCTTTCTTTAGGTTCTCCCGACAAGTAGCTAAATCTATTTCTAACAATTGGCAGAAGAGTGTAGTATCAAATGCTTTTACCTGACGAGGCGTTACCATCAAATCGTACAAGGCCTGGTTGCAGACTACAAGCGTATTGTTACGATCATAAATAAGACCACGAGAAGGATAGATGGTTAGCTTACGCAAGGCGTTGGCATCGGCCATCACCTTATAGTTTTTATCAATTACTTGCAGATAAAAAATGCGTAATAAGTAAACAACAATAACAGCGACAAAGGCGTATTGAAAAACAGGTCGGCGATTCGCATTAACATCCATGGTTCCCTCTCTAAATGATTTTTACGCCTTCTTATTACAATAATTATTTCTTAGCTCCGCCACCACTCGATTTCTTCGTCTTGATGATACGACGATCTGGTTTAGGAGAGAAATAAGGTGCTCCGGCACGCATATTATAGCTCAAGGATAAAGTGCAGAATCGGGTAGCTAAACGTGGTACAAATCCTGTATAGGTAGCGTATTCACTAACATCACGCTTTGCAATGTATTCAAAACGCGCCGCCAAAGATTCTGCGAAACGCCATTCAAACAAAACAGCCGGTGCTAAGAACGCTGATTTATCTGTCGGACTTTGGTATATCGTATACACCATTCCCCAACCGATCATATAACCATTCTTCTTCGTCGACTCTACTGTAGCATGGGTTCCTTTGTTATAACAAAAGTAAACAGGAATCTGCGCGCCCATTACCAAGCTAGAAGCTGTTCCATAATTATATGCACGTGCATATTGATCGTACTCTTTATACTTGTTAGAGAATGAAAACAAGCCATTCATACCCAACATCAAGTTGAGTGAATTATAAAAATTCAACTTATAAATTGGCAGTGCATAATTCAAATAAAAATTAGCACCGAACATCGTTTTATTAATCGTGTCGAAGGTATGATAGGAATTAGAACCAGGCGCTGTTTTCACACTGATAATATTTCCTTTTTGACGCATGAAGGTATTACCGAAGCCAAACATCAATTGCTGTGCATTAACGGTGCTAATGCATAAAATCAATCCTAAAATTAATGAGCCTATTTTACGCATGAGGAATTATTGGTTTCCAAAGGTTACAGTAATAAGAGTTCCTTCTTTCGTAGTTACAAATGCTTTGTCCGCGCGGGCCGCATATAGTTCTGTGAAAGTTTCTGGTAAGCTTGCACCATTCTGATCATAACGTGGTTCCCAGTTATAACCACCATCTTTTGTGTAGAACAAGTTGTGATTCCCTGCTCCATAGCCTCTTTCGTTGTACAAATCAGCCACATCCATAATCGGATGCTTTTGATCTTTCATACCATCAATGTAGAAGTTTTTAGCACCTGTCCAGTTTAAACCGAAATCAGTCGTCACAAACCAACCGTTGTCAGAGGAGCCGCTTGCTTTCGCGATAACATGATCACCATACTTCGAATACTTAGCGTCACGGAAATTATTCGCGTTAGAGTAGGCCATTGTATACCACGTATTTCCACCAGTGGTTGTCATGAACAATTGATTCGTAGCAAATGACATAGCGAAGCCACTCGTGAGATCTTTGAATTCAATTAAGTCGCACATATTACCTGCAGGGAAGCCAGGTGTGCTATTCCAGGAAGCGCCGCCATTTACTGTTGCGTTCACTGTTCCGCCTGATTCCATGTAACCGATATTTGGAGACACAAACTCCATAGCGCGGTAGTCATACAATCCTCCATTTATCACTTGAAACGTTGCACCTGCATCTTGCGTACGATAGATAATATTTTTATTGTATACGGCATTATGAGCTAGTACGTAAACGATGGAGCTATCCATCACACATACTTTTTGTAACACGATATTAGTATCAGCAAAAAGTAAACGACGCCAGTGAGAACCGGTATCGATTGTTTTAAAAATCTCGTGCGACGAGATTACATAACCCGTACATTCTTTGTAGTCGAATTCCACATCTACCAAAGAAGAAGTACTCAATGTTTGACGGAAGACTTGTAAAGTAGGAACAGTATAGACCTTTTTCTTACAAGACGACCATCCCATCACGCTTAAAGCCAATAAAAAGACTAACGCAAGGTTACGACGCATACGACTGAAAATTTTACCGAAATATACCACTTTTTAATGGAAATCAGGGCGTTTATTGAATAAATTCTTTATTAGACACGAGCACCCATCGGAGGGCAAAATCCTGCATCAGCAACAGGTCTTTATCATCATTCACCCAAACATAATAAACTTCGCTATCAAAAGACATGGGGCGTCCATTCGGATCAAATTGTTGCTTACTTCGCTCTGTCACATCTGCATGTACCAATTTCATGGTATAGACCTTTTTATTCTTGGCTTGCACCTTCAAAATCGCGAAAGGCGCACGATGTCTCGCGCTGTCGTCGAGTGGGCGATTTCTTGCGTAGTTAACGCCATTAAGTTCTTTAAATTGCTCATACAGGATAAAGCAGCTTTTCGTTTTACCCATTTGCTGTAAACCAGGTTTTGCGGGCGTTTCCACCGTAAAGTGATCTAAATCCTGCTCCGTTACAGCATAACTTTCGGCAGCCCTTTCATCCAAATACTGAACACTCACGCGCGCTATTTCTGAAGGCTGCAAAGCCATCACACAGCGATTGCGCCAGTCCATTTCATCCAAAATATAGCGAACACTCAAATAACCGTCAAAGCCCGGAATATCGACAATATAAGGCTGTTCAGCACCTTCCATTAAATAGTAATTCCCTTGATAATCTTTAGCTACGCCGCCTACATAATAAGTTTTTATCGCTGCTTCGTCCTTTCCAAACACCTGCACCTTAATCGCATTACCTGCCATGTCTTGCACCACATTATTATGACCTTCTACAGAGACCGGACGATTGACGTGTAAGTCGTGCATCGTTTGCAAAAGCAGTTTAATCGCATCGGGACGTACCGGGTATTTTCCATTGACAAACCATTGGCCTGCGGATTTACGCTCTAAGACCACATTACGGTTTCCTTTGTCTGCTAAGAAAATTTTTTGAATCGCGGCCGTATCGCTGATTGCGAAGTCGCGGTCGTCTATCTTAGGTTTACATGCATTCAATTCCATCGCCAACACGCACAGCAAACACGCAGCGATTACTTGCAGGAAGGTATTGCGTTGACGGGTACGACTCATTGTAAACATCGAGCTTATTCTTTTTCTTCCTCTTTATTCTTTGCAATCTCTGTGCGTACAAAGCGAACAATAATACGTCTGAGAGAATAGATGATAGAAAGTATCAATCCGATGACAGCACCGATGATGGCGGCACCTTGTGTAGAGGCATGAGTAGAAGAATCAATGAAGGGAGCATCCAACAATTGAATAACAGGTTTATCGGTTTGTAGACGGATGAAGGCTTGTTCTTGTAGTTCCACTAGTTTAGTATAACGTGCTTGTAGGATCTTCCGTTGCTCTTCTAAATCTTCCATCGGAATCTTCACTGTTGCTTTTGCCATATATTTATTGGCGTCAGCATAATTCGCATGACTATATTTAACGCCACGGTAAATTGTGGAAACGGAATCGAGACGATGACTGATGAAACGCATATCCATGGCTGCTTTCTCCGTCTTCTTATCGAAGTTGAATTTGATCAACTCCTGAATCATTATCTTATTCACTAAGAGTGCTAGCTCCTTATTATTAGCGTTTGTGGTAAGGCTCATGAATCCGCTCTCATCAACAATTGCATAACAACCTCCACGAATGATAGCTGCAGCACGTTCGATTCTAGACGCATCTGACATATTTGCAACATCATCTTTCGCTTGCCAAGGCTTGAAGGATTTATTATTGTCTTTAATAATTAAATCCGCTAAATAAATCTTTTCGCCGTCCTTATCCACTCTATGACTAACGACGAGTTTGGTCATGCTTCGACTGTCAAACACTTTAGAAAGAATTCCTAGAGCGCCCGCTTTGTTGGCGGAAGCAGCCCCCGCTCCGGCAGTTAATAGTTCGAGGGGAGAACCTGACATCGTAGCTTCACGATCTGGGTAGAACACCGACTTTGCCGTATATCGAATCGGTGTGAGGGAAATATAATAAGCCGCACCAACACCCATTGCTATAGTAACAACAAGTATAAATAAGAGGGTCTTCCAATTAGTCAGCTTTTGTTTGACTAAAGTAAGTAGTTCAGACTTCGAATTAGCCATGCTTACTGAATTGGTTGATTAGTTAGATAAATAACCATACGCCATGTTAGAAGAGCAGAAGACAATGTTGTCACCGTATAGGCTAATGCCTGTAACATTTCTGTTGGTAACCTTGTCACTTGTTTCATCACATTTCTTTCAGGTCGTTGTGGAATGTTTAAAACAGAGCCATATTCTACTTTAGGATATACAATTAAACCTCCGATCGACTTTGCTTTTTTCACAACGCCGTTTGCATACTTCACCGTACACTTACGCTTCCAAGGGCGATCGCCAAATCCACCCGCCAAGTTCACATAGTATTTAAAAGACGTGTTTTCCTTATCGTAAAACACATTCACTGGCACTTGAACATTACCTGTTATACGAATTACCTGGTCTAATTCCGGAATGGTCAATTCGTCTCCTTCATTCAAAATGATATCGAATTTTGTTCCCGGACGCTTAATCGCTGAGTTAAGATCGATTAAAATTACGGCTCCGGCAGATTGACGTTTGAAAGTAGCACCCTGCACATTCGCTGTCGGTAACAAGCCTCCTGCACGACGAATCAAAGATGAAATTCTTTCTTTATCATCCTTCTTAGAATAAACACCAGGATACTTCACCTGTCCGCTAATCGTAACGTTCTTCTGATACGAGAAATCAGGATTTTTACGAATGAATATCTGGTCGAAAGGCTTAATCATAATCTTCTCTGCAATCGTATCATTCTCCAAAATTGGATCTAAAGAGTATTGCTTGATAACCGTCTTAATCGGAATATTCTTACGCTTCGCATCTTCGATACTTACGATACTCGCGATTTCGACCTGATTGTATTCTGCCTCCCCTTTCAAGCCGCCACAGATGTACAATACATCTTTCAAGCTACGCTTGCCCGACAAAACATAGTTACCCGGACTGCGCACCAAACCGCTGATGGTAAAGAATGGAATATCTTGGAAGTTCGTTACAGAATAGATTTTCAAGGCATCAAACTGTTTGATCTCGATATTATTCTCTGCATAATTTGCAGAATCCTTTTTGTTGGCAACTGCTTCCAAGCTAATTGGAATATATTGAATCTGGAAGTCTTTACCGATACGTATCACATAGGCGCGCTTCAAGTACGCTTCCCCTTTCAAACCTCCTGCTTTACTGATAAGATCTGCTACACGCTCTCCTTCTTTCAACTCATAAATACCCGGATACGCCACCTCTCCGATGATTTGTGCTTTATTAGTAATCTCATCATTGATGCCTCTCACAAACACGCGATCACCGTCTAGAAGGTTGAATCCACGCGTTCCGTTCATAACATCGTAGGCATTTAAGTCGATGATACGTACTTTTTCATTCTCGGTACGGAACACCTGAATATTTGCCAAACGTGCGTTAAACTTCGTTCCTCCCGCAAGCGAGATTAACTCTTTCAAGGATTCATTTTCCTTCAATTGATAAATTAAAGGACGTTTGATTTCACCAGCGATATCTACTTGCTTTTTGTTTACAGAAACAAATAAGAAGTCGTTATTCTCTAGGTAAATATCATCTCCCTTATCCCCTTGTTGCAAATAACGATACACGTCCAAGGTGTCGATATACTTTCCATTTCTTTGCACATAAATTTCACGCAAAGAACCTAAACGATTCGGACCACCCGCCAAGTAAAGAGCGTTAAACGCAGTATTCAAGGCAGACATGGAATAGGCTCCCGGTTGTACTACTTCCCCAACCACATTCACACGAATCGTTCTTACACTAGAAATAGTTACCTCAATATTTGATCCTACAGGAACGATTGAGCTAAACTTCTGTTGTAGCAAGCTTCTTGCATTCTTAAAGCTCACCCCTTTCAAAAACACCTTTCCGATATTAGAAGGGAAGATCGAACCATCTTTACCAACAACGAAATTATTTTGATACTCTGCTTGCCCCCAAATGGTGATAGACAAAACGTCACCAGGTCCGATTTTATAATCATCTGGTGGAACAGGATTCTCAACGGGTGTAAAAATCAAGCTTGACTTTGAAAAGATTGTACCGCCGTAGATATCGGTATTCACGCTTGAGTTTTTACCAAAATAATCAGGCAGTCCTTGCAAAGCCTTTACCTGTTGCTTCTTGGCCTCCTCTTCTGATAAATCGCGTTGAATTTTAAAAACCTCTTTATAGTTATTGTTTTTGCCAGAAAACTGTGAATTCAGATAACGTTGAATTTCATCTTCAGGTACACCACTTTTTCTCAACTCTTCCAAACGACCTTGAAACTCCACAGAGTTGGGATTATCTGGATCAATGAAGTCTTTGATTGCGTTATCGAATTGTGACTCCTTGGCAGTGCTTGCTGCCGGAGCATTCATGTCTTTGATAAGTTGATTCGCCCCTGCACTACCAGGACCTGTCTTCACACCGCCTGCAGCCGTTCCTGAACCTGGTACACCGCCACCTAATATTGCACTTGCTGCTCCTGCCGCACCGCCACCTCCTGTGGTGGGCTGAGCTAAAACCTTCACAAGCGAAACGAGCGTTAACGCAAGGATAAGGACACTACCTCTAAAAGTCGAGCGGATATTAATATTCATCAGTTATTTATCATTTTAACATGGAAGAACAAAGTTAATCAAATTTAACAGCTTTTTTGTCACTTATACCACTATCCCACAGCCGATTGTATAGTAGGGCAAACAGCTTCCTGCTTTGCCGAATGCATAGGAAATTGTACCTTCGTACTCTATGCGTCTGCACACCTCGTCCCTTTTTAAGCAATACAAAAAACGACAAGTCGTTAATGACGTCTCCGTCTCTGTGGAACAAGGGGAAATTGTAGGCCTTTTAGGTCCGAATGGCGCTGGAAAAACCACCACCTTTTACATGACCGTTGGCTTGGTGAAACCTGATCAAGGATCGGTGTTTTTAGATGGACAAGAAATCACCAAAATGCCGATGTACAAACGTGCACAGCTGGGTATTTCTTACCTTCCGCAGGAAGCGTCTGTCTTTCGCAAGCTCTCCGTAGAAGATAATATCCTGGCCATTTTACAAATGACCAAGCTCACGAAAGCACAACAAAACGAAAAGTTAGAACAGCTTCTTTCTGAATTCCGTTTGACACATGTCCGTAAAAATCTCGGTCAAGTACTCAGCGGAGGGGAGCGCCGCCGTACGGAAATCGCTCGCGCACTCGCTACCGACCCGAAGTTCATTTTACTCGATGAGCCTTTCGCTGGTATCGACCCGATCGCGGTGGAGGACATACAACAAATTGTGAGCAAACTAGTAGAGAAAGGCATCGGGATTCTCATCACGGATCATAACGTGCAAGAAACATTATCTATCACTGATAGAGCTTATCTTTTGTTTGAAGGAAAAATCCTGAAACACGGCTCCGCAGAGGAATTAGCGGCCGATGAGATTGTGCGTAAAGTATATTTGGGAACTAATTTCGAACTGAAGCGTAAACGCTAAGTTTACATATTTGCCACACAATTCTTAATCACTTCTGGAATCGGGGTAAACTGAAAATCGAGGACACGCTGTACCTTGCTAGCATCGTAATTACTGTTCATTAAAGCACTACGCGTTGTTTCTTTTGTCACCAAAGGTTTGATGCCGAAGAATTTTGCAAAAGCAAAGAAACGCCATGCTAAGCCGCTCATCCATGGCTTCACCTCGATTGTTGGAGCTGCGACACCTAATGCATTCGCCATCCAAGTAAATACCTCCCGATAGCTATGATTACCTGCCGACAAAATAAAACGTTCGCCATTAATCTCGCGCTCCATAAGCAGCATCAATACCTTCGCCACGTCATCCGCTCCTACAAAGCCATTCACGCCGTTGGTATAAAATTTCAACCCTTTTTTAATCATCGGAAAGAAAGAAGAAGAACTCTGCCAGGGATCGTTTTTCGCATAGGCTATCACAATCGTTGGGTTGACAATCGCCACCTGCAGCCCTTCTTCAAAGCCACGCCACACTTCTCGCTCTGCCAACATTTTACTTAAAGCATAAGCACTATTATTCGCACTGTCTTCCCATTCCGTTTTCTCGTCGATCACTTTTCCTTCTAAGGCCTTTCCTAGCGCCGCTACAGAGCTCACATACACCAATTTACGGACTCCCTTATACAAACAAGCATTCACTACATTCGTCGTGCCCTCTACATTCACACGCATGATTTTGTCGCGATCTTTTACATCAAAAGACACCAAACCCGCTACGTGATATACTTCATCAACCCCTTCCAAGGCATCTTCTATCACCTGAAAATCTTCGATATCCCCTTCCATCCATTGCAAATTCGACAGATGCGCGAGATGTTTCGGAGCGGTCGCCTGACGACTTAAAACACGTACAGCACGGCCTTTTGCAGACAACGCCTGTAACAAAGCTGTTCCAATCAAACCCGTACCACCAGTAACTAAAATCATATAAAAAGAAAAGGAGCATCGAAGATAACGATGCTCCTTTAGAATAACGAATTATTTAAGCGAAAGCTTAGTAGTAACGTAAGCGAACTACGTCAGCAATCCATTTGCTGAAACGAATTACCTGACGTGTATAACCGTACTCGTTATCGTACCAAACGTACAATACCGCGCTCTTTCCATCTTTAGAAACAATCGTTGCTTGTGAATCGAAAATAGACGCACATGGATTTCCAACCATATCGCTACTTACCAATTCATTGCTATCCATATACTGAATCTGCTCTACCAAAGCACCGTTCAAGGCAGCATCACGCATGATTTCGTTTACCGACTCTTTCGTTACTTCTGTATTCAAATTCAAATTCAAAATTGCCAAAGAAACATTCGGCGTTGGTACACGTACCGCGTTACCTGTAAGTTTACCAGCTAACTGAGGCAATACCTTTGCAACCGCTTTGTCAGCGCCTGTTTCAGTGATAACCAAGTTAACGGCAGCACTACGTCCGCGACGATATTTGCTATGGTAGTTATCCAACAAATTCTGATCGTTCGTATACGAGTGAACCGTTTCGATATGACCACGGATCACACCTAACTTCGATTCAATAACAGACAATACAGGAACGATGGCATTCGTTGTACAAGACGCCGCAGAGAAGATATTTTCATTCGGATCAAACTGCTCATGATTTACACCATGAACGATGTTTGGAATATCACCCTTCGCAGGAGCTGTCAACAACACCTTCGTAACACCTTTCGATTTCAAATGCTTTCCTAAAGCCTCACGATCACGGAATACACCGGTATTATCAATCACCATCGCGTCTTCGATACCATATTGTGTATAGTCGATACTATCCGGACTTGTAGCATTAATCATGTGAATCACATGACCGTTTACAATCAAGCAACGCTTTTCTTTATCTGCGATAACAGTTCCAGGGAATGGTCCGTGTACAGAGTCAGAACGCAATAAGTCAGCGCGTTTGAAGATATCGTCATCATTTTTATCACGCGTAACGATTGCACGAAGACGTAATTGTTCGCCTTTACCCGCTTGCGTTATTAATTCACGCGCAGCGATACGACCGATACGGCCAAAGCCATATAAGATAACGTCTTTCGGCTTTAATGCGATCTTATCTTCGCCTACGAAAGTTTTCATCTTATCAGCGATGAAAGCCGTAACGTCGGCGTAGTTTGCTTTTTCAGCCAACCACTCACTGCCTAAACGACCGATGTCGATACGTGACGGAGCGAGGTTCAACGCAAACAAAGCGCGCGTAATCGCTAATGTGTCTTGAATCGTTAAGTTTTGCTTTACCACTGTGCGTGCATAGTGATGCAAATTCAATACTTCGCTATTGCTACGATCAATCAATTGATTACGATATAAAATCAATTCAACTGACTTGTCGAACCATAATTGTCCGACCATACTAATCAACTCAATCGCCGCTTTTTCGTCTGTAATCCAACCGTGTAGGTTGTTTTCGTACGTGTTATTCATTTGTAGGAATATATAGGGGTTAGGATTTAAAGTTCTTCCACATCATGCTTTCTACCGGACGAGAATGTTGTCCAGAGTATTTTGCATTTTGCTTTTGATTGTATTTCACTTCGATTTCACCTAGAATAGGGAAATAGATTAATTGTCCGATTGGCATACCTGCATAGACGCGAACGGGTTGTTTCACTGAAATTTCTAAGGTCCAGTAACCGCAAAATCCAACATCGCCCTTACCTGCCGTAGCGTGGATATCAATCCCTAAGCGACCGGTAGAAGATTTACCTTCTAAAAATGGCACATGTGCGTGTGTCTCGGTATATTCTAAGGTAACGCCTAAATAAAATTTGCTAGGCTCCAAAACGATTCCTTCTTCTGGAATCTCAAAATGTTCGATGGTATTGTGCTGCTTAGCGTCCAAAACCTCGTTGGTATAGGTAGCTAGGTATTTACCCAAATGCACGTCGTAGCTATTGCTTCCTAGTGCGTTTCGGTCGTAAGGCTCAACTTTAATAGTGCCTTTAGCCATTTCATCCAAAATGGCTTTGTCGGTCAGGATCATTACCGGTAGATTTAGGATGACAAAAATACAAAAATTAAGGGCATTCAAGTCCCCTCCGTACGCATTGTGGGAAAGCTGTGGAAAATCAATACAAATCCGCATCTTTGCGACATGTGGATTCTGCGAGAAATCTTGGAAAAGGATTGTCTATTAGGCATTTGGAAGATAGAAGAAGAGGAAAACTTCTTTATCGGCTCCTTTCCGATCGACGAAGAACGGCTGGCTAAGATTAGCAATCCTGCAAAGCGACTTGAATTTTTAGCCTCGCGCTATGTCGCTGCGCAGCTGAGCGAAGTCCCTCACGAAGCACTCGTTTTGAACAAAGAAAATCGTGCCCCCTATTTTGCACACCTCGAATATAGCCTCTCTATCAGTCATTGTAAAGGCTATGTCGCCGCCCTCCTCCATAAAAAAGGAAAGGCCGTCGGACTAGACATCGAAATGGGTAGCGAAAAAATCGCACGTGTGGCCGAACGCTTTATCGAAGAGAAAGAGCTGCCACCACATCACCAACAAGACACGCTCCTCGCGCAAACGCTTTGCTGGAGCATTAAAGAAGCCGTCTTCAAATGTTTTGATATTCCTGGTATCACCTTTAAAAGTGAACTTAGAATTCAGTCGTGGCAGGAAGAAACCGCCAGCATAGCGATTCAACACAGTCGGCTGCAGCAAACAGCCACTGTCCACTACCGTGTCGTTGCCGACACACTTGGATTGGTATTGGCGTATACTGTCCAATAAAACCAATCCCCGCGCGCGACGCGTTGAAATAATAGCCCACAGCGTCTCTGCAAGTCCGAAAGCTATATTGTATTTTTAAGTAGTGAAGCGTATCGCCCTATATCTGTCTCTTTTGCTCTGCTGTTGCTCGATGGCTTCGGCTCAGCAACAGCCGTTGCGCATCCTTTTTTTAATCGATGCCTCTGGGTCGATGAATCAAAAAATGGGAACAGATACACGATGGAAGCTCGCGTCTAGTCTGCTATACCAAATAGCTGATTCTTTAGAAAAGCAAAAGGCAGACATACAAATTGCAGTGCGGGTATTCGGACATCAATCGCCGAATAGCGCGAAGAACTGTAAAGACTCCAAACTAGAGATCCCTTTTAGCAACTCCTCTGCCAGCTTGATTCAACAGAAGCTTAACAAGATAAAACCGAAAGGGTATACGCCAATCGCTTATTCGATAGAGCAAGCCGCTATCAATGATTTTCCTGCCGACAAACGAAATGTACTCAATGCGATCGTTCTGATTACTGATGGTATCGAAACTTGCGGAGGCGACCCCTGCGCCGCAACACAAGCTTTGGAGGCCAAACATATTTCGCTAAAGCCGTTCATCATTGGCTTAGGTATCGAAGATTCGCTGATTAAGAAATTCAATTGCGTAGGCACTTATTATGATGTGCGGAATGCGGCAGGCTTTAAAAACGCCTTACAATCGATTGTTGGACAGATCAGTCAAAAGACGAGTCTTCAAATTAATCTCTTGGATCAAAAAGGCTGGGCAAGTGAAACGAATCAAGAGATTACCTTGGCCGACTCTTATAGCGGCGCCTTGCGTTACGCATTCATCCATGCGACAAACGAAGCGGGCATCAGTGATACAGTGAAAGTAGATCCGGTAGGACTTTATGATATCACCGTTCATACGTATCCGCCAATTACAAAGAAAAAAATTAGTATCGTGCCTGGCCGACATAATACCTTGGCCTTCGATGTCCCACAAGGAAATCTGCAACTACAAATTAGTGGCGCAAACGTCAATACGAACCGGAGTTCGGATGTGCAAGCGGTGATACATCCAGCAGGTAGCGATGAGATTGTTTACGTACAAGATTTGAATAGCAGCATACGATACCTGGCAGGAGAATACGATATTGAAATTCTCAGCACGCCTCGTATCAATCTGCGCGGTGTACTCGTTATTCCGAACGAAACAAAAACGCTGAACATCCCTGCGGCAGGGACACTCACGCTGAGCTTATTAAGCGGTGGCTGGTGTAGTATCTATACTACGAACAGTCTTGCGCGCTGGGAGAAAATCTATGATGCAGGAAATGCAAAGCCGGGTACTTATACTATAAATCTTCAACCTGGCGAATACGATATCGTTTATAAATCAAACAACAGAATAGGTAGTGAACAAACGCTTACCAAACATATTGTGGTGGAAAGCAGCAAGACAATTATGGTTCGTTTGTAACCTGATTTTCCTGCTACTCGGCACCGCTTCGGCACAACAAAATCTCCGACTACATTTCGTCAACCCCGAATGTACTACGAGGATTTTATTTGTAGTGGACGGCTCTTTGAGTATGGAAAATACGTGGGGCAAGACCACGAAGTGGAATGCAGCACGCACTTTGCTGTATAATATTGCGGATAGCTTGGCAGAACTGCCGAATGTGCAAATGGGACTTCGTTTATATGGACATCAGTTTAGCGAAGTGTTTAGCAACTGCAAAGACACCAAGCTGGAAGTACCTTTCGGCGTGGATAATCGCAAGCTACTACACAAGAAGCTTGGTGCAATAACTCCGCAAGGCATTACGCCCTTGGCTTTAAGTATTGAGAAGGGGGCCAACGATTTTCCGAAAACACCTGGCAGAAACATAATGATTGTAATTACGGATGGCTTAGAATCCTGCGGAGGCGACCCCTGTGCGACGGCTGCTATTCTGCAAAAGAATCATGTGATCTTAAAGCCCTTTATTGTAGGGATGGGAATTCCGGTGGAACTAGTCAATGACAATCTGGATTGCATTGGTATCTATCGCGACGCCGCAACACCGGAGGTTTTTGAGCAAACGCTTTCACAGCTATTAAGCACTTTGCTTTCTGGAACTACGGCAGAAGTGGATTTGCTAGATGAAGAAGGACGTGCGACCGAAACGAATGTGAACATGAGCTTCTACGAACAAGAACATAATCAAGCGAAATACGACTTCTACCATCAGATGAATCTCCGTGGTGTTCCTGACACACTATCTATCGATCCGGTCGATCAGTACCTCATAGATATTCATACGATTCCGTCTTTAAGTATTGGACCCGTAAGCTTAAAAAACAATACCCATAATATCTTCTCCGTAAAGGCGCCGCAAGGGACTTTGCGAGTGGATTGTGCGACGAAGAGTAGTATCCCGATATTAGTGCGTCAGGCGAAAACGAAGAACACGCTTTTTGTACAGGCAACGAATAGCGCCCTCCGTTATTTATGCGGCAATTATCAAGCAACGGTTTTGACCCTTCCAAGAATAAGTTTGAATGATATTCAGCTGAAGGAAACGCAGACAAAAACCTATACGATCCCTACTGCAGGCACTTTGGAGATGACGCATATTGGCGAGATTTATGGCGGTGTTTTCTATTTGCAGAATGGAAGCTGGGTGAAGCTGTATGAGATAAAACAAAAGAGCACTTCCGATGTGCTTGAGTTACAGCCAGGAAATTACAAGGTTATTTATCGTCATAAGGAGCAGAAGAAAATGAAACAAACGCAGGTGAAGGACTTTAGCATTACTAGCGGACAGATAACACGTATCAGCATTTAATATGGAAAATCACGCATATATAGTAAACATCGAATGGACGGGGCAGAGAGGCGTCGGAACAACAGGTTATGATGCGTATGATCGTAGCTTCAATCTGCAGGCAGGAGAGAAGCCAGTGCTTGAATGCTCCTCCGACACGATATTCCGTGGCGACAAGTTGAAATACAATCCAGAAGATATGTTGGTGGCATCCCTTGCCTCTTGCCACATGCTTTGGTATCTACATTTCTGCGCCGATAATCATATCACCGTGCTTGAATATAGCGATGCGGCAGAAGGTGTATTGTCGCTTGAAAAAGGTAAGCCTAGCAAGTTTACAAGCATCACCTTAAAGCCTACGGTGCGCATCAAAGAAGCGGACAAAGTTGAGTTAGCTGCGCAATTACACCACAAAGCACATGAATTTTGCTTCATCGCCAACTCCGTCAATTTTCCAGTGAAGGTGGAGGGGGATGTTATTTTCTAAACCTCATTAAAAAACAAAAGCCCTTCTAACAATGCTAGAAGGGCTTTTTTATAAGATCGAATAATTACTTACCTGCCAATGCTGCAGCCATTGTTTTACCAATATCCGCTGGAGAATCAACAACGTGGATACCGCATTCGCGCATGATTTGCATCTTCGCTGCAGCTGTATCTTCGCTACCGCCGATGATCGCACCAGCATGACCCATACGACGACCTGGAGGGGCTGTCTGGCCAGCGATGAAACCAACAACAGGCTTCGTACCATTTTCTTTAATCCAACGAGCTGCTTCAGCTTCCATACCACCACCGATTTCACCAATCATAACGATACCTTTTGTTTCAGGATCGTTCATCAATAATTCAACCGCTTCACGTGTAGTCGTACCGATGATAGGATCGCCTCCGATACCAATCGCAGTCGTAACACCTAAACCAGCCTTCGCCACTTGATCCGCAGCTTCGTATGTTAAAGTACCACTCTTAGAAACGATTCCTACAGAACCTTTCTTGAAGATGAAACCAGGCATGATACCTACTTTCGCTTCTTCAGCAGTGATAACTCCCGGACAGTTTGGTCCGATCAAACGTGTATTTTTTCCTACTAAGTAGTTTTTAGCTTTAACCATGTCTTGTACTGGAATTCCTTCCGTGATACAAACCACTAATTCGATACCCGCATCCGCTGCTTCCATGATACCATCTGCAGCAAATAATGGTGGAACGAAAATCAAAGACACGTTAGCACCCGTTGCTTTAACGGCGTCAGCTACGGTATTGAATACCGGACGGTCTAAATGCATCGTACCTCCTTTACCAGGCGTAACACCACCTACTAGGTTGGTACCATATGCAATACATTGTTCTGCGTGGAAGGTACCTTCTTTTCCGGTAAAACCTTGCACGATTAATTTCGTGTTCTTGTTAACTAAAACTGACATAGACGTGCGCTTTAAATTTAGCAGGGCAAATTAACGAAAAAAGAATGGCTTTTTTGGAAATTTCTCGGCTTAGAATTGAACTTGGAAACAAGCCTTCACTCCCAAAGGAGCCGCGTATGGATATAACTGCTTATCTAAGTAATTCAGACGCCATACAAAGTCGATACGGAACACCTTGAAAATGTTCTCTATTCCCGTCCCAACCTCCATATATGGCACTTTGCTCGGTATCTCGAATGGATTCGTTTTTCCGGCAGCTAGACGATCGCTATAGCCATTATAAGTTTTATTCTTCTCACTCATCTCGCCCCAAACAGATTTAAACTCCGCAAAGGTACGCCAGTGTAGCTTTTTCATAGCAGGGACAAAATCAAAAGGGAAACCACCAAACTGCTCACGCGCCTTCACCATCACAAATTTATCCGCGATAAACTCATAACGATTCATATTATTGAAAGCATAAGGATCGCAATAGTAAGTATCATTCCCCGGCAAAACACCTAACAACATAACAGGTAAGGCATCTCTATTCAAAATCTGTTGCGCAATGACAGTATAGCTAAAGGTCCCTAAGAAACCTGTTCTAAAATTATCATCCACCCGCAAGCGTAATTTTTGATAGCTGAAATCACTGCCCAATACCCCTTTCACGCTTTGGTGCCATTCGAAAGAAAGAATAGGATAATCAGAGCCTACGCTCGTACGTAAAAACTGACCGCTCAAAAACTTCTCTTGATAGGCCACACGAGTATAGTAGGCAAACTCGCTCGTATTATAGGTAGGGTAGTTTAAGCCACCTACCTCTGCCATCGCACGCTCGTTGAAATAGGGATGTATAATATTGTTGCTGAACTCAATTTTATTGCTCCAGCCGAAAGGCATCTCTAAATAAATACTTCCTTGTAATAATTGCTGGTTCGTCAGTTTGGCTGGATAATCCACACGACGCATAAAGGCTCCGAAAATACTATTGTCGCCATACTGCTCCGGTAAGATATTGTACGTTACAACATCCTTCATATAACGAGAGCGAATCTCGACACGCGGCTTACGAATCGGAATATACAGCGCTTTGAAATCGTACTTGAAGGCTTTGTCTTGTGTGCCATACGCACCATAACCTGTCAACATCACCTTTTTAGAGAAAGAATTCGGCGTCTGTAAGCCCAATCCAAAACGATAACCCTCGACAATATTATTCGACCATAAATTATACCACGGTCCGATTTCAATATGTGGCGTAGGGAAGAATCCAGAACCGAGAGTGGTGACGATATTGGAATAGAATTTATAAGCCGGCAAAGTCTGAATGGTATCAATCATCTTATAAATCTGCAATTCATTCTTGCTCAATTTTTCTGGACGGAGATTGTTCCAAGAAGAGTCGGCTATTAGGTAGGCATTGTCGGCCACTACGATATCCAGCTGATCTTTGAATACGGTGTCGATGCGCGCATTATTAGGAAGAATATTTTGATAGGTCGTTGTTTTACGTGCTATCAAGCCTGGGCGCTGTCCTTTTTTCGGAGAGATGAAGTCGACGATTATTTTATCCTTCGAACACATCCACACCGAATCGGTGACAGGAATATAGTCTTGGTAGATACTCATGCGCGTAACGAAGTTGATATTCGCCCCTTCCGTCATCGTCATGCTAATACGTTTGATAGCCCACGTAGTATCGTTCACCCAAAAGTCGCCCATGAAAGTGTTTAAGCCACTACGTTTGGGTTGGAAGCTAATTTGATAGCATACATGTCCATCGAAAAGCATGGTATCTTCGATATGATATTTATAGTAGAACAAGCCACCACTCGCTATCGGAGAGATGAAGTCGACCCCCAAAACATTCATTCTATTTTCGTAGATATTGATGTCTTGATACATGGTTCCCAAAAACTGACTGATACTTTCGTCTCCGCCACCAGCCATTCGTGAGGCAAGGATTACTTCTTTTTTAGCGGGCGGAAATTTGCGAGAATAGTATTTGCTCTTCGTCTCTGTCAGGTACATCGGCAAGTAAGGCTTCTCTTCCGAAGTAGAATCGATAAAATTATAAACGAAGGAAAAAGGCTTCACAAGTGCATTTGAACGAATGCCGGATTCTAAGTGATTGATATCAACTTCCAACTTATTATACACATCGTATTGATACGACCTCAATTTCTCTTTGTTGTTGCCCCGCTTATGCTCTTGGATTTTTTTAAACACAACGATTGCGGGATCTTCGCCGGCTACGATAACAGCCATCTTCAACATCACGTTCGAGCGATCTAGCGTGACGTTAATCGTTTGCTTCAATTCCTTTCCAATAGGGCGTTTGACAGAAGTATAGCCTACCGTAGAGAACAAAATACTGTCCGCTGGTTTATCAATCACCAAAATATAGGCACCCTTCTCATCCGTCGAAGTACCCATCTCCGTTCCCGGAACATAAACACTGATATAGGGTAGAAGTTCCTCCGTATGCGCGTCTTTCACCACGCCACTAATCACTCGCTTTTGAGCAAAAGAGCTTAAGGCACAAAAAAGGCAAATCGTAAAAACAAATAGACTCCTCACTGTTTTTATTTTGGTCGACGAAGATACCAAATTTTAAAAAAATAAATCTAGGAGAAGAAGATGTTATACAACAGCAATAAATTCAGACTGATGATTATTGTTGCAACAATCCAGGAGATAATTTGCCAGAACCTAGAAATAGCAAAGACGCCCATTCGCTTTTTACTACTGACGAAGAGGATTAGCGGGACGATGGCAAAGCCTAATTGCATACTTAATACCACCTGACTGCCTATCAGAAGTTCGTTGATAGCGCTTTCGCCAAACCATAGCAGCACTATTATCGCAGGCAGGATAGCGACGCTTCTTGTCAGCAAGCGACGAATCCACGGCTTCATTTTTAAATTCAAATAACCTTCCATCACTATCTGTCCGGCCAAGGTTCCTGTAACGGTACTACTCTGTCCGGCCGCGATTAGAGCTACAGCGAAGAGGATCGGTGCTAAGCTGCTACCTAAGAGGCGGTTGAGTAAGGAGTGCGCTTGTTCAATACTCGCGATATTCGACAAACCATTTTGATGGAAAGTAGAGGCCGCTAAAATCAATATCGCCGCGTTCACTAAAAACGCAAGGTTTAAGGCAATAACGGAGTCGATGAAATTAAAGCGTAGCGCTCTTTTAATGCCCGCTTCATCTTTATCAAATTTTCGCGTTTGCACGAGCGCGGTATGTAAGTATAAATTGTGCGGCATGACGGTTGCTCCCAAAATACCTATCGCGATAAAGAGGGCAGAACCGTTTAAGGAGCTAGGTACTAGGCCTCCTGCTACGGCATGTAAGTCTGGCTTCGCTAGCATCAGTTCCACTAAAAACGAAAAGCCAATAATGGCAACGAGTGTTATGATAAAAGCCTCCAAACGTCGTACACCAAAGCGTTGTAAGGCTAATATCAAAAAGGTGTCTAATAGACTTATCAGAACGCCTATTAGCAAATTAAAGCCAAATAAAAGTTTGAGTCCGATTGCAAAACCGAGTACTTCTGCGAGATCACAGGCGATGATCGCTATCTGTGCTAAAATATAAAGTACCATATTAAGCGCCGCAGGAAAACTTTGGCGAGAGGCTTTTGCCAAATCGACGCCCGTTACAATTCCTAATCGTGCAGCGAGGGTCTGCAATAGAATCGCCATCAGGTTGCTCATCAACAATACCCACAACAGCTTATAACCGAATGCACTACCTCCTGCAATATCCGTCGCCCAGTTGCCTGGATCCATATACCCGACACTCACCAAATAGGCAGGACCGCTGAAGGCAAGCAATCGCCTCCAGGAGCTACTTTTGTTTTCGGTAGCAACGCTTTGATGTATTTCGGAAAGAGAGTTAGAATGCATAGTCGTTATCTATTTTCGCAATTCAACATACCTTTCCATAAGACAATAGGAGATTGAATAAAATTGTCCATAGCCGAAATTTATAAGGCTAAGGTACGAAGCGGAAGGCATTAATCCACACCATATTCTATATGCACGGTAATACTCGCTGTTTTGTAGCGGTCGGTCGTATTAAATGCGCCTGAATAACT
>JACCDJ010287505.1_pt1 | contig 26452 bp, 26 predicted proteins | sample 7444481 | NCBI WGS metagenome assembly JACCDJ01 (sample SAMN15323435, study PRJNA562643) | freshwater metagenome | isolation source: river surface water | place: USA:Blue River Watershed | collected 2017-08-15 | reverse complement strand
CCGGGGCCGGGACCGAGGCCCGGTCCGAGGCCCGGGAGGGCTCAGACCAGCGCGCGCAGTTCGCGCGCCGCGTCCTGCAGCACGGGCAGCAGGTCCCGCTGCAGGCTGCCCCCCTGCGCGCGGTCGGATCCCACCACCACGTTGAGCGCCGCGACAGTGCGCCCCCGCATGTCGCGCAAGGGCACGGCCAGGGCATGCACGCCCAGTTCGTGGACCTGCGCAGCCTCGCTCCAGTCCTGGAGCCGGACCTGCTCCACCAGCGCGCGAAAGGCCCGCGGCTCCACCGTCGTGTGGGCCGTGAAACGCGCGAGCGTACGGCTGCGTAGCCAGGTGGTGAATTGCCCTTTGGGCAAGGCGGCCAGCAGCACCCGTCCGGTGGAGGTCGCGTGTGCCGGCAGGCGCGCCCCCAGGTGCACGCCGTAAGCCAGCACCCGGGTGGGGCCGCTGCGGGCGACGATCACCACCTCGTCCTCGTCGAGCAGCGCCGCCGAGTAGGCGTCGCCGGTCTGGGCTGCCAGCCGGTTCAGGGTGGGTTGCAGGGCCCGCGGCAGCCGCGCCGAGGCCAGGTAGCTGCCCGAGAACCGCAGCACCTTGGGCGAGAGCCAGAAGTGGCTGCCGTCGGTGTCCAGGTAGCCCAGATGAGCCAGGGTCAGCAGATGCCGCCGTGCCGCCGCCCGGGGGATGCCCGCGCGCTCGGCCGCCAGGGTGGCGTTCAGGCGCTGGCGCTCGGTGTCGAAGCTCTCCAGCACCGCCATCCCCCGGACCATGCCCTCGATGCAGTCGGCCTTGGCGATCGTCATCTGCACGATCATCGCACAAGTTGCACGCTCATCGGGCAGCAGGCGGTCCGTCAGGCGCCTCGGACTACGGATGGGCAATAAGCTACGCGTTCCAAGGAGACCCCCATGCGAACCCAGGTTGCCATCATCGGCGCGGGCCCTTCCGGTCTGCTGCTCGGCCAGCTGCTGCACCAGGCCGGCATCGACAACGTGATCCTCGAGCGCCAGAGCGGCGACTATGTGCTCAGCCGCATCCGCGCGGGCATTTTGGAGCAGGTCACCGTGGACCTGATGCGCGAGGCGGGAGTCGGCCAGCGACTGGACCGTGAGGGCATCGTCCACCACAGCATCGAGCTGGTCTTTGCCGGCCAGCGGCACCCCATCGACGTGCACGGACTGACCGGCGGCAAGGTGGTGACCGCCTACGGCCAGACCGAACTGACCCGGGACCTGATGGACGCGCGCTCTGCCGCGGGCCTCACCACGGTCTACGACGCCGACGAGGTCACGCTGCACGACTTCGATGGCACGGCGCCGCGCGTCACCTACCGCCAGGGCGGCCAGACCCGCACCCTGGACTGCGATTTCATCGCCGGCTGCGACGGCTTCCACGGCGTCAGCCGCGCCAGCGTCAAGGACCGCGTGACGGAATACGAGAAGGTCTACCCCTTCGGCTGGCTGGGCGTGCTGGCCGACGTGCCGCCGGTGTCACCGCATGCCATCGTGTACGGCAACAGCGAGCGCGGCTTTTCGCTGTGCTCGATGCGCAGCCTGACGCGCAGCCGCTACTACGTGCAGTGCCCGCTGACGGACAAGGTGGAGGACTGGAGCGACCAGCGCTTCTGGGACGAGCTGCGCAGCCGCCTGGACCCGGCGCTGGCCGAGCAGATCGTGACCGGCCCGAGCATCGAAAAAAGCATTGCGCCGCTGCGCAGCTTCGTGGCCGAGCCCATGCGTTTTGGCCGTCTGTTCCTGGCGGGAGACGCGGCCCACATCGTGCCGCCCACCGGCGCCAAGGGCCTGAACCTGGCCGCCACCGACGTGAAATACCTCTCGGGGGCCTTCATCGCGTATTTCCGCGAGCGAAGCTCGGCCGGTATCGACAGCTACTCTCAGCGCTGCCTGCGCCGGATCTGGAAGGCCGAGCGATTCTCCTGGTGGCTGACGTCGCTGATGCATCGCTTTCCGGACACCGAGGGCTTCGGCCAGAAGGTGCAGGAGGCGGAGCTGGACTACCTGGTGCACTCCGAGGCGCTGTCCACCTCCCTGGCGGAGAACTACGTCGGCTTGCCGCTCTGAGGCGTCCTGACGCGGGGCGGGCGCCGCGCCTGTCGCCCCCGGGGGCCGGTGTGGCTCAGGCCGCCGGCTGCGAGGGCGTGGCAGGGGGCAGCGATTCCTCGCCTGCGGCCTCGTGCGGCAGGCCCTCGTCCGCCGGGGCACCGCCCTCCCCGACCTTGCGCTCGGCCTTGGCCCTGAGCTTTTCCTCTTTCTTCTTTTTCTTGGCCAGCTCGCGTTGCCGCTTCTCGTATCCGTAGTTGGGTGTGGCCACTGGAGGTCCGTTTCGTCTATGAATTGGGGACCAATGTAAGCGATCCCGCGGGGTGCCGACAACGCATCGCCCGCGACCGTCAGATCAGCAGGGCCATCGCCTGTGCCAGATCTTCCCGCAGGTCGGCGACCGCTTCCAGGCCGATCGAGAAGCGCACCAGCCGGCCGGGCTGGGTCCAGGTGCCGAGCTCGGGGCTGCGCATGGACGGAATGTCGTAGGGCACGACCAGGCTCATCGGACCGCCCCAGGAATACCCCAGCTTGAACCAGCGCAGCCCGTCGCAGAAGGCGTCCACCTGCGCCTGGGTGTACTGGGGCTGGAACACCACCGAGAACAGCCCCGCCGCCAGCCCGGTGCGCCCGCACAGGGCCTGCCAGTGGGCATGCCCCGGCGACTGCGGCCACGCCGGGTGCAGCACCTGGGCAATCTCAGGCCGCGACTGCAGCCAGCGCGCGAGTTCGCGTGCGGCCTGGTCATGCGCGCGGTAACGCAGATCGATGCTGGGCAGCGAGCGCAGCACCGCCTCGGCGTCATTGGCCGCCACGCCCAGGCCCAGGCGCATGTGCGCGAGCTTGATCCGCTGGTGCAAGGCCTCATCGCGCGTGACGATGCTCCCCATGAGGACGTCGCCGCCGCCGCTGGGGTATTTGGTGAGGGCCTGGATGACGATGTCCGCGCCCTGCCCCGTGCCCGGCTCACCCGCCAGGTCGAATCCGTTGAAGGCCAGACCAGCGCCCCAGGTGTTGTCCAGGGCGCTGAGGACGCCGCGCTCGCGGCAGGCGGCGGCCAGTTCGGGCAAGGGCGGAAACTCCATCGTCACCGATCCCGGGGCCTCCAGCCACACCAGCTGCGTGCGGTCCGACAGGCGAGCGCGCAGGTCGTCGGGGTTCATCGGGTCGTAGCGCTGGTGGGTGATGCCCCATTGCGCCAGCTCGCCCTGGGCCAGGGCCAGCGACGGGCCGTAGGCGTTGTCCGGCAGCAGCACCTCGCCGCCCGCCTTCAGGAGGGCCAGGTTGACGTTGGCGATGGCCGCCAGCCCGCTGGGCACCAGCACGCACTGCGTGCCGCCTTCCAGCGCCGCGATGCGCTCCTCGAGCAGGAAGGTGGTCGGCGTGCCATGCAGCCCGTAGGTGTAGCCGGCCTTGTCACGCCAGTCGCGCGTGCGCAGGGCCGCGACATTCGGAAAGATGACCGTCGACGCCTTGAAGATGCCGGGCTGCGGCGCGGCAAAGCCCTCAGGGGGACGGTAGGCGTGGTGGACCAGGCCGGTGATGCGATCGGGCATCGTGCGACTCGACTGCGGGCCCGGGGACCGTCCCGCGGTCAGATCTTCCACTTCTCGAGCAGCCGCTGCGGCCCGAGTGCATCGTAGCTTTCGAAGGGCTGGTGGATCCAGGGGTTGGTCGGCAGGAATTCCACCGAATAGTCGGGCGTGAAGGTGGACAGGCCCTTGGTCCAGATCACCGCGCTGCGCAACTCGGTGATGGGCTTGTAGTTGTTCTTGAGCATATCGACCACCTTGTGCAGGGTGTGGCCGGAGTCAGCCAGGTCGTCCACCAGCAGCACCTTGCCGGCAATCTCGCCCTTGGGCGTGGTGATGTAGCGGGCGATGTCCAGGTTGCCCTGCACCGTGCCGGCCTCGGCGCGGTAGGAGCTGGTGGACATGATGGCCAGCGGCTTGTCGAAGATGCGGCTGAGGATGTCGCCGGGCCGCATGCCGCCGCGCGCGAGGCACAGGATGGTGTCGAATTCCCACCCCGACTGGTGCACGCGGATCGCGAGCTTCTCGATCAGGTTGTGGTACTCGTCGTAGCTCACGTACAGGTGCTTGCCGTCTTCGGTCAACATGTCTTGGGTCTCCTTCGTTCTGTTCTTTCGCTGCGTCTGCTACGCGGCTCTCTCACGCCCTCAGGGTCTTCAATCACGGGCCACCGCGGATCCGGCTTCGCCGGTCCGCCCGTGGCGCCCCCTGGAACGGGAAGCGCCGAAGGCGCTTCGGGGGTGGTTATTCATTCAGGTAAGGATGTCGCATCATGATCGTGTGGTCGCGGTCCGGGCTGGTCGAGATCATGGCGATGGGCACGCCGGTGACCTGTTCGATCCGCTGCAGGTACAGACGCGCATTGACCGGCAGCTTGTCGTAGTCGGTCACGCCCACGGTGCTCTCGCTCCAGCCTTCCAGCGTCTCGTAGATGGGCTTGCAGCGGGCGATCTCGTCGGCGCCCAGGGGCAGGATGTCCGTGTGCTCGCCGTCCAGTTCATACCCGGTGCACAACTCAAGCGACTCGATGCCATCGAGCACATCCAGCTTGGTGATGCACAGGCCCGACAGGCCGTTGACCTGTGCGCTGCGCTTCAGAAGCGCGGCGTCGAACCAGCCGCAACGGCGCGCACGGCCGGTGGTCGTCCCCTTCTCGGCACCCACCGTGGCCAGGTGGTAGCCCACGGTGCCGGGCTTCTCCCAGTCCAGCTCCGTCGGGAACGGGCCACCACCCACGCGCGTGCAGTAGGCCTTGGTGATGCCCAGGATGTAGTGCAGCATGCCCGGCCCCACGCCCGAACCCGCGGCGGCGTTGCCGGCCACGCAGTTGCTGGAGGTGACATAGGGGTAGGTGCCGTGGTCCACGTCCAGCAGCGTGCCCTGTGCGCCCTCGAACAGGAGGTTGGCGCCGTTGCGGTGGGCCTCGTTCAGTTCGCGCGAGACGTCGGCCATCATGGGGCGCAGCTGCTCGCCCAGGCGCAGGGCTTCGTCGAGCGTGGTCTGGTAATCCACCGCCGGCGCGTTCAGGTAGGAGGTGAGCACGTGGTTGTGCAGATCCAGCACCACCTTGAGTTTCTCGGCAAAGCGCTCGGGGTGCTTGAGGTCCTGCACGCGCAGCGCGCGGCGGGCGATCTTGTCCTCGTAGGCGGGGCCGATGCCGCGGCCGGTGGTGCCGATCTTCTCGGTGCCGCCCTGTTCGCGCAGGGTCTCGCGGGCGATGTCCAGGGCCGCATGGAATGGCAGGATCAGCGGGCACGCTTCGGAGATGCGCAGGCGCGAGCGCACCTCGACGCCCGCCTTCTCCAGGCCGGCAATCTCCTCGAACAATTTGGCGGCGGACAGCACCACGCCATTGCCGATGTAGCACTTGACGCCCGGGCGCATGATGCCCGAGGGGATCAGGTGCAGCGCAGTCTTGACGCCGTTGATCACCAGCGTGTGGCCCGCGTTGTGGCCCCCCTGGAAACGCACCACGCCCTGGGCCATCTCGGTCAGCCAGTCCACCAGCTTGCCCTTGCCCTCGTCACCCCACTGGGTGCCGACCACGACCACGTTGCGACCTGTTGTCTTGTTCATCAGAAAACTCGTTGGGAAAGGGGGCGGGCGGCGCGCTCAGAGGCTGCGCACGGCCCAGGTGGAGCCCTGTCGGGCCAGCTCGCGGTCGCAGTGGAATTCGTCCACCTCGCTCTCGTGGCCCGGCAGCACGCACACCACGGTCTCACCCTGCTGGCGCAGGCCGGCGATGGCGGCGCGCAAGGCTGGGTCTTCGCCCCAGGGGGCGCGGATGGCGGCACGCAGGGGCCGTTTGGCGACCACGCCCACCAGCTCGCGCAGGTCCAGGCTGAAGCCGGCCGCCGGCCGGTTGCGGCCGAACACCGCGCCGACCTCGTCGTAGCGGCCCCCGCGCACCAGCGCGTCGCTGGCGCCGGGGGTGTAGATCGCGAAACGCGCACCGCTGTAATAGGCGTAGCCCCGCAGGTCGGCCAGGTCGAAACTCACGCGTGCGCCGTCCAGGTGGGCCGCCAGCCAGCGCAGGGTGGCCAGGGCCTCGCGCACCGGCGGGGTGGCCGGCAGGCAGCGTTCGGCCTCGGCCAGCACGGACTCATCGCCGTACAGGTTGACCAGGGCCGCCAGGCCCTCGCGGGAGGCCTGGGGAAAACCTCGGGTCAGGATCGCCAGCTCACTGGCGTCCTTGGCGGCCAGAGCGGCATGCACCTGGGCCAGCACGGCGGCATCCACCGGCAGGCCCGCCAGCAGCGCGCGCACCAGGCGCGCATCGGCCATGTCCACCGTCAGGTCCTGCACCTGGGTGGCCCGCAGGCCCTCCAGGGCCAGGGTCAGGGCCTCGAGGTCGGCTTCCAGGCCGGCATGGCCGTAGATCTCGGCGCCGAACTGCAGCGGCTCGCGGGTGGCATGCGGCCGGCCAGGGCGGGTGTGCAGCACCGGACCGCAGTAGCACAGGCGGGTGACGCCTGCGCGATTGAGCAGGTGGGCGTCGATGCGGGCCACCTGGGGCGTGGTGTCGGCGCGCAGACCCATCATGCGCCCGGACAGCTGGTCGACCAGCTTGAAGGTCTGCAGGTCCAGCGCCTCGCCCGTCCCGGTCAGGAGCGATTCCAGGTGCTCCAGCAAGGGCGGCATCACCAGCTCGTAGCCATAGCCACGGGCGGTGTCCAGCAGCTCGCGACGAAGCTCTTCGATGTGCCGGGCCTCGGAGGGCAAAACATCGGCGATGTGATCCGGCAGGACCCAGGCGGACATGAAAATGCGCAGCTGTTAAAACCGACATTTTACCGGTCAGTCCGGGGTGCCCCGGACTGATGGCGCCAGACCGCCGGCTGTCGGCCTCAGGACGCCGTGAGCCAGGCCAGGAGCGCCAGCCCGAGGCCCACGCTCACCAGCCCGAAAAACCGCAACTGGCCGTCCCTGAGGTGCACCAGGCGCTCGAAGGTGCTGCGCCAGCGGCCTGGCGCCACCAGCGGCAGCAGGCCCTCGAAGACCAGCACCAGGGCGAGCGCCGCCCAGAACACCTCCGAGGACACGCCCGCGCCCGGCCCTGACGGCCCTTACTTGCGCGCCGGCGCAGCCGCCGGTGCCGCAGCGCCAGAGCCAGCGCCCCGGAAGTTGCGGAAGAACTCGCTCGAGGCCGGGTCCAGGACCATCACGTCACCCTTGCGTCCGAAGCTGGCCTTGTAGGCGTCCAGGCTGCGATAGAACTGGGCGAACTGCGGGTCCCGGCCAAAGGCGTCGTTGTAGATGCGCGCTGCCTCGGCATCGCCCTCACCCTTGATCTTCTGGGCATCGCGGTAGGCGTTGGCGATGGCCACCTCGCGCTGGCGATCGGCATCGGCGCGGATCTTCTCGCCTTCGGCGGCGCCCGTGGAGCGCAGCTCGTTGGCCACGCGCTTGCGCTCGGCCTCCATGCGGCGGTAGACGGATTCGGTGATGGCCTCGACATAGTCCGCACGCGTGATGCGCACGTCCACCACGTCCACGCCCCAGGGCTTGGCCCCCTTGACCACTTCCTGCACCTCGCGCTTGACGTCCGCCATCAGCTGCTCACGGCTGCTGGAGAGGAGCTCGCGCACGGTACGGCGGTTGATCTCCTCCTGGAAGGCGTTGCGCACGACGCGATTGAGCTGGTTGGCCCCCGCGGCCTCGTCCAGGCCGACGTTGCGGATGTACTGCGACGGGTCGCTGATGCGCCAGCGCACGAACCAGTCGATCACCACGCGCTGCTTCTCGGCCGTCAGCATGGGCTCGGTGTCGGTGCTGTCCAGCGTCAGCAGGCGCTTGTCGATGTAGCTCACGTTCTGAAAGGGCGGCGGCAACTTGACGTGCAGGCCGGGCTCGGTGATCACTTCCTTGATCTGGCCGAGTGCATAGACCACGCCGAACTGGCGCTGGTCGACCACGAAAAGCGTGGAACTCGCCACCGCGAGGGCCACCAGGGCCCCTGAAATCCAGAATCCGATACGGTTCATCGTTGTGCTCCCCGTTTCAGCGCGATTCGCGTTCGCGGCCGCGGGTGTTGTTGGTGTCCCGCGAGCGGGGGTCAGTGGCTGCCGGCGCCGCAGGGGCGGCCGGTGCAGGCGCCGGCACAGCGGCCGCCGGTGCGTCGGACGAGGACTGCGCGACCTGCTGCATCAGCTTGTCCAGCGGCAGGTACAGCAGGTTCGAGCCCTGGCGCGAATCGATCAGCACCTTGTTCACGTTGGCGTAAATCTGCTGCATGGCGTCCAGGTACATGCGGTCACGCGTGACCTGGGGCGCGCGCTGGTACTCGGTCAGCACCGAACGGAAACGCTGCGCATCACCCTGGGCCTGCGCCACGATGCGGGCCTTGTAGGCATCCGCCTCTTCTTTCAGGCGCGACGCGGAGCCCACGGCGCGCGGGATGACGTCGTTGGCATAGGCCTGGGCTTCGTTCTTGGCGCGCTCGCGCTCCTGGCCGGCCTTGAGCACGTCGTCGAAGGAGGCCTGCACCTGCTCGGGCGGGCGCACACCCCCCTGCTGCAGGTTCACTGCCACGACCTCGACCCCCAGCTTGTAGCGGTCCAGGATCACCTGCATCAGCTCACGCACCCGCGGACCGATCTGGTCACGTTCTTCGGCCAGGGCGGAGTCCATGCGCATCTTGCCCACCACCTCGCGCACGGCGGTCTCGGCGGCATGCACCACAGCCTCGGCGGGGTTGCGGCTCTCGAACAGCCAGGCACGTGCGTCCTTCAGGCGGTACTGCACGGCAAACTTGATCTCGACGATGTTCTCGTCCTGCGTCAGCATGGCGGAATCGCGCAGGCCGGTGGCGCGGATCACGTTGTCGCGGCCGATATCCACCGAGCGGATCTGGGTGACCGTGACGACCTCATGGCGCTGGATCGGGTACGGCAGGCGCCAGTTGAAACCCGCGCCGACCGTGGACTGGTAACGCCCGAACTGGGTGATCACCGCCTGCTGGCCCTCCTGCACGATGAAGAAACCCGTGCCCAGCCAGATCAGCACCACGACCGCGCCCACCAGGCCCGCCCCGATGCCGGCGCTCTTCATGTCGGGCTGGAAGCCGCCTCCGTGACCACCCCCGCCGTTGCGGCCGTTGCCGGCGCCCGGACGGCCCCGGCCGCCGAACAGGCCGCCGAGCTTGCGGTTGAAGTCTCGCCAGAGTTCATCCAGGTCTGGCGGGCCGCCGTTGGGGCCGCCGGGGCCCCGTGGCCCCCCGCCCTCCGGGCGTTGCTCCCCCTCGGGTCGGTTGCCCTCCGGGCGGCCGCCTTCAGGACGAGGGCCTTCGGGCGTCTGCCCGCCGGCCTTCGACTCATCGCCGCCACGGCCCCAGCGGGGGTCGTTCAGGTTGAACATGCCCCGAAGGCGCTCCTGCAGCGCGCCGGCCCACAGGCCTGGAAATGAAAATTTCATTCGCGTGGATCTCTTTTTCTTTCAGAACCTATTGTGCCCAATCAGGCTTGTGCCCCCTGGGTGTCAGGGGATTGGGGGGCCGGCTCCCCGCGGGCGCGCTGGGCCTGCTCGGCCAGCCACTGGCGCAGCGGTGCCAGCCCCTCTCCCGTGCGGGCGCTGACGAAGAGGCGCGGAACGGACCGGCCCTCGAGGTCGAACCCGTCCTGCAGGTGGCGCGGGCGCTGCGTCGGGGCCAGCGCATCGAGCTTGTTGAACACGAGGACCTGGGGCACATCACCGGCGCCGATCTCGTGCAGCACGTCCTGGACCTGCCCGATCTGCTCGGGAAAGTGGGGGTTGGACGCGTCCACCACGTGCAGCAACAGGTCGGCGTCGGCCGCTTCGCGCAGGGTGGCCTGGAAGGCATCGATCAGGCCGTGCGGCAGGTCACGAATGAACCCCACGGTGTCCGACAGGGACACCGAGCGGCCCGAGCCCTGCCCCTGCGCGTCCTGCGCCGCCAGGTACAGCTGGCGGGTGGTCGTGTCCAGGGTGGCGAACAGCTGGTCGGCGGCATAGGCGCGCGCCTTGACCAGGGCATTGAACAGGGTGGACTTGCCCGCGTTGGTGTAGCCCACCAGAGAGATGTTGTAGGCCCCCTGGCGCTCGCGCTGGCGGCGCTGGGTGTTGCGCTGCTTCTTGACCCGCTCCAGGCGCTCGCGGGTGCGCTTGATGGCGTCGCCGATCATGCGGCGGTCCAGCTCGATCTGCTTTTCACCCGGGCCGCCGCGTACCCCCGCGCCGCCAGTCTGGCGCTCCAGGTGCGACCAGCGCCGCACCAGCCGGGTGCTGACGTACTGGAGCCGGGCCAGCTCGACCTGCAGCTTGCCCTCGTGGCTGCGAGCGCGCTGCGCGAAGATTTCGAGGATGAGGAGCGTGCGGTCGTTGACAGGCAGCTGCAGGTGGCGTTCCAGGTTGCGCTGCTGCGCCGGGCTCAGGGACTGGTCGAACAGGATCTCGGTGGCGCCGGTGTCCTCGGCCAGTGCCTTGATTTCGTCGGCCTTGCCGCTGCCGATGAACAGCGCCGCATCCGGCGCGCGCCGCTTGCAGGTCACGCGCGCCACGGGCGCCAGGCCGGCGGTCTGGGCCAGCAGGCCCAGCTCCTCGAGCTCGGTGTCGAAGTGGGGGGTTCCGAAATCCACCCCGACCAGCAGGGCCGAGGGGGTGGCGCGGCGCGCGGTGTCTTGCAAGGGTTGGGGGCCGCCCTGACGCGCCCCGGTCAGGCCGAGGGCGATTCCTGGTTTTCAGCCGTGGAGAAATTCACCGCGCGTCCCGGCACGATGGTCGAGATCGCGTGCTTGTACACCATTTGGGTGACCGTGTTGCGCAGCAACACGACGTACTGGTCGAAGGATTCGATCTGCCCTTGCAGCTTGATACCGTTGACGAGGTAGATGGAGACCGGCACATGCTCCCGACGCAGGGTGTTCAGGAAGGGGTCCTGTAGAAGCTGCCCTTTGTTGCTCACGATATTCTCCGTGTTGAGTCGTTTTGTTGGAACTTGCACCTTACCACAGCAAGGCTGTTGTGCAAGTAGGTTCACGCCTTCGGCCCTGCCCGCGATGGGGCCGTAGACCCTTTGGAGGAAATGCCCGCGGGCGCCCTGGCGCGGCGCTGCGGGCGCTCAGCCCTTGTCCGCGTACGGGTTGGTCGAGGTTTTCATCTCGATTCGCAGCGGGGTACCGACGAGGTTGAATTCCTTGCGGAAACGGCCTTCCAGGAAGCGCTTGTAGGCATCGGTCACATGCTCCAGGGAATTGCCATGGACCACGATGACCGGGGGGTTCATGCCGCCCTGGTGGGCGTAGCGCAGCTTGGGGCGGAACATCCCGGCCCGCTTGGGGGACTGGAACTGCACCGCCTCCAGCAGCAGGCGGGTCAGGACGGGGGTCGGCATCTTGACCATGGCCGCCTGGTGGGCCTGGGCGATGGCGTCCCACACCGGGCCCAGGCCCTGGCGCTTCTTCGCGGAGATGAAGTGGATGGCCGCGAACTTCAGGAACGCCAGGCGCGACTCGATCTGCCGCTGCAGCTGCTCGCGCTGGTAGTCGTCCACCGCGTCCCACTTGTTCACGGCAATCACCACGGCCCGCCCGCTCTCGAGGATGTAGCCGGCAATGTGCGCGTCCTGGTCGGTGATGCCCTGCGTCGCATCGAGCAGCAGCAGCACGACGTTGGCGGACTCGATGGCCTGCAGGGTCTTGACCACCGAGAACTTTTCGATGGCCTCGAACACCCGCCCCTTGCGGCGCAGACCGGCGGTGTCGATCAGCTCGTACAACTGCCCCTTGCGCTCGAAGGGCACGGAGATGGCGTCGCGCGTGGTGCCCGGCATGTCGAAGGCGACCAGGCGCTCCTCGCCGAGCCAGGTGTTGATCAGGGTCGACTTGCCCACGTTGGGCCGTCCGGCGACGGCCAGCTTGATGGCGCCGCTGCCCGCCGCCTCGCCCTCCTCGTCCGGCTCGGGCAGGTTCAGCGTGTCCAGCGCGTGTTCGACGAGGCTGCGGATGCCCTGGCCATGGGCGGCGGACACGGGCATCACCTCGCCCAGGCCCAGCTCGTAGAACTCGGCCAGCTGCGCGCCTTCGGTCATGCCCTCGGCCTTGTTGGCCGCGAGCACGGTGGGCTTGCCCAGCTTGCGCAGGTAGCTGGCGATGTCGTGGTCCTGGGCCGACAGGCCGCCTCGGGCGTCGACGACGAAGACGACGACGTCCGCCTCGGCCACGGCCTGGCGGGTCTGCTTGGCCATCTCGACGTAGATGCCGCTCTCGGCGGTGGGTTCGAAGCCGCCGGTGTCGATGACGATGAATTCGTAGCGGCCCTGGCGCGCGTTGCCGTAATGGCGGTCGCGGGTGAGGCCGGCGAAGTCGGCGACGATGGCGTCGCGCGACTTGGTCAGGCGGTTGAACAGCGTGGACTTGCCGACGTTGGGACGGCCCACCAGGGCGACGACGGGTTTCATCGGCAAGCGGGAGTTACTGGGGCACGAAGCCGAAAACACTCCCGGCACGGGTCACGACGACGACGGTGTTGTCCGCCAGCACCGGGGCCGCGGCGATCGCGGACCCGTCGGTGGTCAGGCGCGTGAGCAGGCTGCCGTCCTCGCGCGAGAGCACATGCACGAAGCCGAAACTGTCGCCGACGATGACGGAGCGGCCGGCGGCCAGGGGCGCGCTCAGCCCGCGCAGGGCGAGACGGTCGGTGCTCCAGGCGCGCTCGCCGTCGCTGCGGCGCCAGGCCAGGACCGTGCCATTCGATTCAGTACCGACCACCTGGCGGTCGTCGCCGTGCAGGCCCTCGGCGCCCTTGGCGGGCCGGGTCCACAGGACCGTGCCTCGGCTGGCGTCCACGCAGCCCACGGCGGCCTGGAACGCGCGGGCGCACAGGGTGTCGCCGACCCGGCTCACGCGGCCGACCAGATCCACCAGGCGCTCGACATCGTTGGTGCCCCGGGTGACTCCGATCGGAGCCTCCCAGCGGATGCTGCCGTTGGCCGGGTTCAGGCCGGCCAGGCGGCCGCCCTGCCCCACCACCAGGGTGTCTCCCACCGCCAGGAGCACGCCGCCCTGGCGCAGTACCAGCGGCTCGCTCGGGCGCTGCTGCGTCCACAGTTTGCGGCCGGTGGCGCCATCGTGGGCGGACACCGAACGGTCGCCTGCGAGCACGAAGACGCGTCCGCCCGCAACGAAGGGCGCGGTGTGCGCCTGCGAGGGCAAGGGCTGCCGCCACAGGATCTGACCACTGGACAGGGCCACCAGTTCGTTGGCACGGGTGACGACGGCGGCCAGGCGCCCGTCGCTGCCGACACCCGCGCTCAAGGGCGCGCCCACGCTGGCCCGCCAGCGGGTGGCCCCGCTGACCGCGTCCAGGCTGGCGACTGTGCCATCGCTGGCGGCCACTGTGACGTCCGAGCCGTTGACCTGCACGGACAGGGGCATCTGCACCGGGCCCAGGCGCACCGACCAGGCCTGGCGCACGGACAGCAGCCGGGGGTCGGGTTGCAGCTCCGCAGGCTTGGGGGGCGGGGGAGTGCCGCCCAGGAAGGTCGGCAGCATGGAGCAGCCGGCCAGTGCCCAGGCCGCGCCGAGGCAGGCGAGCCAGCGCGCAGGACGCGCGGCGCTCCGGCTGAAGGAGACAGCGGAATCAGTCATGGCTTGGATTGGGCACCAGCGCCGGCGGATTTTTGTGGATCGACCCCCAGGGCGGCGAGTTTGACCTCGACCAGGCGGCGGTAGTCGGCGCGGCCATCCAGACCCGGCAGGGCCTTGAGGTATTCGGCCTTGGCCTGTTCGGGCTTGCCTTGCAGCTGCAGGATGTCGCCACGGCGGTCAGCGGCCAAGGCTTCGAATTCAGGGGCCATGGGCTTGGCCAGCTGGGCCAGGGCCTCGTCGTAGGCCTTGGCGTCGGCCAGCAGGCCGGCCAGGCGCAGGCGGGCGATGGCCTGGTAGCCGGGGTCGGAGGATTTTTCGGCCACCCAGGACAGGGCGGCCTTGGCGGCATCGGGTTTGCCGCTTTCCTGCAGGGACCGCGCGGCGAGCAGGCCCGCCTGCTGCGTGTAGGTGGTGCCCGAGAACTTGTCGCGCAGGTCATCGAAGGCCCGCTGCACCCGGGCCCCGTCACCGGTCACGGCGGCGCGCTCGACCTCGGCGTACAGGGCTGACGCCTCGGCGGCCTGCCGGTTTTGCCAGAGGTTCCAGCCGTTGTATGCCGCAAAGCCGCCCAGGACGACGATCAGCGCCCAGGTGATGAGGTTGCCGTACTTGCTCCAGAAGTGCTTGAACTGGGCAAGCTGCTCCTGTTCTTCGAGGTCGAGGTGTTGGGCCATGAGGTGTCTGCGGTAAGCCGTCGATTGTAGTGAGGGCGGCCAGGCCGCCCGGGGCGTGCGGACGTTCAGGCGCCGACGGGTCCGGATCCGGTCGCCTTGAGCCCCTGGGCCCAGTCGGCCGCTGCCGCCAGCGCGCGCCGCGCCTGCGCGCCACCGCCATCGCGCAAGGCCTTGACGGTGACCTCGCCGGCAGCCAGTTCGTCCGCGCCGAAGATCAGCGCATGGCGCGCGCCGCTGGCGTCGGCCTTCTTGAACTGTGACTTCATGCTGCCCATGCCCTCGGCGGAGGCTGCATGCATCTGCACCCGCAGGCCGGCCGCGCGCAGCGCCTGCAGGGTACGCAGCGCCACGGGCATGGCAGCCGCCTCGGGCACGATGGCGTAGGCGTCGGGCACCGGCTCGGGAATGGGCGCGCCCTGCTCGCGCACCAGCTCGAGCACGCGCTCGACCCCCAGGGCCCAGCCCACGGCGGGGGCGGGCTTGCCACCGATCTGGGCGATCAGGTCGTCGTAGCGTCCGCCGGCGCAGATGGTGCCCTGCGCGCCCAGGCTGTCGGTGACGAACTCGAAGACGGTGAGGTTGTAGTAATCCATCCCGCGCACCAGGCGCGGGTTGACGGTGTAGCCAATGCCGTTGGCATCGAGCATGGCCTTCACGCCGTTGAAGTGCGCGAGGGACTCGGGTCCCAGGAAGTCGATCAGGCGGGGAGCGCCCTGCACCAGGGCCTGCATGGCGGGATTCTTGGTGTCCAGGATCCGCAGGGGGTTGCTGTGAAGCCGCCGGCGCGCGTCCTCGTCGAGCACGTCGGCATGGCGCTCGAAGTACGCGATCAGCTGCGCACGGTGCTCGCGCCGCTCGGCGGGCTGGCCCAGGCTGTTGATCTCCAGGCGCACGTTCGTGAGGCCCAGCTCGCGCCAAAGCGCATCGGCCAGCAGGATGATCTCGGCGTCGACATCGGGGCCCGCGAAGCCCAGGGCCTCGGCGCCGATCTGGTGGAACTGTCGGTAGCGGCCCCGCTGCGGGCGTTCATGGCGGAACATCGGGCCCATGTAGTACAGGCGCTTGCCGCCGTCATAGAGCAGCGAGTGTTCGGCCACCGCGCGCACCACACCGGCGGTGTTCTCGGGGCGCAGCGTGAGGTGCTCGCCGTTCAAGCGGTCCTCGAAGGAGTACATCTCCTTCTCGACGATGTCGGTCACCTCGCCCAGGCCCCGCACGAACAGCGCGGTGGGCTCGACGATCGGCGTGCGGATGTTGCGGTAGGCGTAGCGCGCCATCAGGTCGCGCACCTTGTCCTCGAACCATTCCCACTGGCCCGACACGGGCGGGAGGATGTCGTTCATGCCCTTGACGGCGGTCAGGGGCTGGGCCTTGGCGGCACGGGTCTTGTCGGTCATGCGGTCAGGAAAAACTCGGGCCGGGGCGTTCAGGCCGCCTCGGTCTGGCCGAAGCGCTTGTGGATGTAGGTCTCGACGATCTGGTGGAACTCGGTGACGATGTGGTCGCCGCGCAGGGTCATGGCTTTCTCGCCGTCGATGAACACGGGCGCGGCAGGCGCCTCGCCGGTACCGGGCAGGCTGATGCCGATGTCGGCATGCTTGCTCTCGCCGGGTCCGTTGACGATGCAGCCCATGACCGCCACCTTCAGGTTCTCGACGCCCGGATAGCGCTTGCGCCAGACCGGCATCTGCGCGCGCAGGAAGTCGTCGATCTGCTTGGCCAGCTCCTGGAAGGTGGTGCTGGTGGTGCGTCCGCAGCCGGGACAGGCCGTGACGCTGGGCACGAAGTTGCGCAGCCCCAGGGCCTGCAGGATCTCGGAGGCGATCACCACTTCCTGGGTGCGCGACTCGCCAGGCTGCGGCGTGAGCGAGACACGGATGGTGTCGCCGATGCCCTCCTGCAGCAGCAGGCCCAGCGCCACGCTGGACGCCACCGTGCCCTTGGTGCCCATGCCAGCTTCGGTCAGGCCCAGGTGCAGCGGGTGGTTGCAGCGGCGCGCGAGCTCGCGGTAGACGGCCACCAGGTCCTGCACGCCACTGACCTTGCAGGACAGCAGCACCTGGCCGGGGGACATGCCCAGTTCGACCGCACGGCGGGCCGAGTCGAGCGCCGAGGTGATCAGCGCCTCGTACATCACGGACTTGGCATCCCAGGGCTCGGCGCGGCGGCTGTTGTCATCCATCATCTGCGCCAGCAGCTCCTGGTCGAGACTGCCCCAGTTGACCCCGATGCGCACGGGCCGGTCCCACTTCAGGGCGGCCTCGACCATCAGCGAGAACTGCTTGTCGTGCTTGTCGCCCTTGCCCACATTGCCGGGGTTGATGCGGTACTTGGACAGGGCCTGGGCGCAGTCCGGAAATTCGGTGAGCAGGCGGTGCCCGTTGTAGTGGAAGTCGCCCACCAAGGGCACGTCGATGCCCATGCGATCGAGCTGCTCGCGGATGTAGGGCACCTGCTGGGCGGCCTCGGGCGTGTTGACAGTGATGCGCACCAGCTCGGAGCCTGCGAGCGCGAGCTCCTTGACCTGGATGGCCGTGCCGACGGCGTCCGCCGTGTCGGTGTTGGTCATGGACTGCACGCGCACCGGCGCGTCGCCGCCCACGGTGACGACACGCGATCCCCAGACGACGCGCGCCTGCAGGGAGCGGCGCGCCCGGGGCGCGGCGCCGGGAATGGGGGTGTCGGACGGGGTCATGGCTGTTTCGCTCCCGACCCGGCAGGCAAGGCGGGCACCGCAGGCCGGGTCGCTGCGGAGGCCACGGAAGGAGACGCCGGCGCCGCAGCCGAGGCCACGGGCGTGGCATCGGCTGCGGGCAGCAGGTTCGGGGTGACGGGCTCGATCACGACCTTGTCGGACGCCACGGGCGCCGGCGAGGCGGCCGCCGCACCGGGCTTGGCCGCCGTCGCAGCGGTCTCATCGGCCTGCAGCTCGGGCAGCACGATGAGGGCCAGGGCCCCGAGCAACAACAGCACCGCGACGATGACGGGCGGCCGGAAGGCGCGCTCGCGCCAGCTGGCCCCGCCCACCGGGCTGGACGAGCGGAACGGCTCGTTGATGCCCACATTCACGGTGACGGTGCGCGGAGACCCCTGGGGCAGAGCCGCGAGGATGGGGGCGGGATCGACCTTGAGCTGGCGGCAGACGCTGCCGGCCAGCGCCCGCGCGAAGGTGTGATCGGGCAACCGGTCCAGATGCCCCTGCTCGAGGGCCTCCAGCTGACGCACCGGCACTTTCAGAGCCACGGCCAGCGCGGCGACGTGCACGCCCGCCTGTTCCCGGGCCTGGCGTAGCATCGCACTGCCGCTCAGGGGTTCGGTCACCGTCTCCACGGACTCACTCATCAAAGGTTCCCTTGTCGTACGCGGCCATCTCGCGGGACTGCGGATAGCGCTTTTTCAGCTGCTCGCCCAATTGCCGCAGGGCCACCGGGTCGCCCAGGCGGTGCTCGACGCGGATTCCCAGCCAGAGGGACTCGGCATTGGCGCCCTCCCCGTTGTTCAGGCGGCGGATGTAGAACTGCGCACGCGGCAGCTCACCCCGACGATAAAGCAGCTGAGCCAGGTTATAGCCCGTCAGCGGGTTGGCCGCATCGAGCTCGTAGGAGCGGGTCAGGCTGCGCTCGGCTTCGGCCAGGCGCCCGGCGCGGGCCTGGCACACCCCCAGGGCGAGCCAGCTGCGGGCGGGCGACGCGTAGCCCGGGCTGGCCAGGGCCTGGGTAAAAGAGCGTTCGGCTTCGTCATGGCGACCCTGCTCGCAGGCCATCCAGCCCAGGTTGTGCAGGGTGTCGCCATCGCGCGGGTCCAGGGCCAGGGCGCGCCGGAAACTGTCCTCGGCCTGGCGCGGCTCGTTCAGGCGCAGGGACACCAGGCCACGCAGGTTGTGGGCCGGCGCGTAGCGAGGGTCGCTGGCAAGGGCCTGCTTGATTTCGTCCAGCGCGATCGCGGTACGCCCTTCCTCGAAGTAGCCGACGGCCAGCGCCAGGCGGATGCGGGCACGCTTGCGCTCGGGCGTCTCGTCGGACTCGGTGACGGGGTCGGCCCCACTGCCACCCGAGAGGCCGTTCGGGGCGGCCCCCGTGAGCGCACAGCCGGCCAGCACCAGCACGCCAGCCAGCCCGGACAGGGCCAGCCCCCAGGCGCGGGCCCGAGGCCGGCTCATGGGCGGCTCTCCTTGGCGACAGCGTCCGCGAGCACGGGCGTGAGCATGACCCTGCGCTGCTGGGCGATCCGGCCCTGCACGCCGGTGCGGTCCTTGACATCGCCGGCGAGCTGTCCGCAAGCCGCGTCGATGTCGTCACCGCGCGTCTTGCGCACGGTGGTCACGATGCCTGCGTCGCTGAGCAGGCTGGCGAAGGCTTGCACCTGCTTCTGGGGCGATCGGGTGAGGCCGGAGGCGGGAAAGGGGTTGAAGGGAATGAGGTTGAACTTGCAGGACACGCCCTGCCCGCGCACCAGATCGATCAGGGCGCGCGCGTGCTCGGGCTGGTCGTTGACGCCCGCAAGCATGCAGTACTCGAAGGTGATGAAGTCGCGCGGGGCATGCACCAGGTAGCGCTTGCAGGCCTGCATCAACTCGGCCAGCGGGTACTTGCGGTTCAGGGGGACCAGCGAGTCGCGCAGGGGGTCGGTGGGGGCGTGCAGGGAGACGGCCAGGGCCACCGGACAATCCTGGCCGAGCCTGTCCATCAGGGGCACCACGCCGGAGGTGGACACCGTGACCCTGCGGCGGGACAGACCATAGCCGTGGTCATCCAGCAGGGTGCGCAAGGCCGGCACCAGGGCGCCGTAGTTCTGCAGCGGCTCGCCCATGCCCATCATGACGACGTTGGAGATCACGCGCTCCGTGGTGCCCAGGTGCCTGCGCAGGAAGTGCTCGGCGAACCAGAGCTGGGCGACGATCTCGCCAGTGGTCAGGTTGCGCGCGAAGCCCTGGTGCCCCGTGGAGCAGAAACGGCAACCGACCGCGCAGCCGGCCTGGGACGACACGCACAGCGTGCCACGGTCGTCCTCGGGGATGAAGACCGCTTCCACCGCGTTGCCCGCGCCGACGTCGAACAGCCACTTGATGGTGCCGTCGGCCGATTCGTGCTGGGTGATGACGGGCAGTCCCTGGATGCAGGCGGCTGCTTCGAGCTTGCCGCGCAGGGACTTGGCCAGGTCGGACATCTGGCTGAAGTCAGACGCGCCCCGCTGGTGGATCCAGCGGAACAACTGGGTGGCGCGAAAACGCTTTTCACCCAGGCTTTCGCAGTAGGCGGCCAGACCCTCGAGATCGAAGTCGAGAAGGTTGGCCGTCATGGCATGACCCGTCCCGTTTCAGCGGGAGAAGACGTTCATGCCGGCGAAGAAGAAGGCGATCTCGACGGCGGCAGTCTCGGGCGCGTCGGAGCCGTGCACGGCGTTGGCGTCGATGCTGTCGGCGAAGTCGGCGCGGATGGTGCCCTTGTCGGCCTTCTTGGGGTCGGTGGCGCCCATGAGCTCACGGTTCTTGGCGATGGCGTTCTCGCCCTCGAGCACCTGGATCATGACGGGACCGGAGACCATGAAGTCGACCAGGTCCTTGAAGAAGGGACGGGCCTTGTGGACGGCGTAGAACTGCTCGGCCTCGCCGCGCGAGAGGTGGGCCATGCGGGCCGCCACGACCTTCAGGCCGGCGCCTTCGAAGCGGGCGTAGATCTGGCCGATGACGTTCTTGGCGACGGCGTCGGGCTTGATGATGGAAAGGGTGCGTTCGATGGCCATGAGGATGCTTCTTTCTAGGAGTCGTTCTGCAGCTGCGAAGAGGGTTCTGGCGCGCCGTGAAACCGCCGCCCGGGAAGGCCCCGGACCCGGCTCATGCCCCCGGGGGCAAGGCCCGGCGGCACTGGCGCAGCCGAAAGTTCGGCAAAGCCCTGGATTTTAACCCATGGGGCAGCGTTTCAGCGGCCGCCCCGTCGCGGGCCGCCTTTGCCGCCGCGCCGGGGCCCGGCACCGGGGCCCTGACGCTGGCGGGTGAAGCTGTCGGCTCCGATGTAGCCAAAGGCCGTCTTCATGGGGTCGGGCTGCCCGCCCGCGCCGCCGTCCTGGCGATCCTTGCCGCGAGGGCCGCCCGGGTTGCGGCCTCGCGGGCCACCCCCGCCCCCTCCGCCACCCCCGCCCGGGGCCCCGTTGGGACGCCCGCGCCGAGGTTTGTTCCTGTCACGGCCGGGGCCGCCTTCGCCCTGCGCCGGCCGCTCGGCACCCACGGCCTGCATCAGGCTGCGGATGTCGCGTTCGTCGAGCTCCATCCAGTCGCCGCGCCGCAGACCGCGGGGCAGGACCATGGCGCCATAGCGGATGCGGATCAGTCGGCTCACGGCATGGCCCACCGCCTCGAACAGGCGGCGCACTTCGCGGTTGCGGCCTTCGGAGATGGTGACGCGGTACCAGGTGTTGGCGCCCTCGCCGCCCCCGTCCTCGATGGACCCGAACTGGGCCCGGCCGTCGTCGAGCGAGACGCCTTCGAGCAGGCGCTGCTTCTCTTCGTTACTCAGGGCGCCGAGCACGCGCACCGCATATTCGCGCTCGAGGCCGAAGCGCGGGTGCATCAGCTTATTGGCCAGCTCGCCGGAACTGGTGAACAGCAGCAGGCCCTCGGTGTTCAGGTCCAGCCGGCCGACCGACTGCCACTTGCCCTGGTACAGGCGGGGCAGCTTGCGAAAGACCGTGGGGCGGTTCTGCGGGTCGTCGTGGGTCACGACTTCGCCCACCGGCTTGTGATAGGCGATCACCCGCGCGGGGGGCGGCGCGATGCGCACGCGGATCGGCTTGCCATTGACCTTGATCTGGTCGCCAAACTGGATGCGCTGGCCGATGTGGGCCGGCTCGTTGTTGACAGAGATCCGGCCCTCGGTGATCAGCTGCTCCATCTCGAGGCGGGAGCCCAGGCCGGCCTGGGCCAGCACCTTGTGCAGCTTGGGGGTTTCCGCCTGGGGGGCCAGCACGCGCTTCGGGGGAGCGAGGTCGGGGGCCGCATCGTCGGCGTCGTAGCGGCCGGACACGACGTCTTCGAAGCGGGTGGCATTGTCGGCCGCAACCGCCCCGGGGCTGCTCGGGCCGGCACCGGGGCCGGCCGCCGGTCCCCCGGTCTGCGTGGCCGCTCGCCCGACAGAGGTTTGACCCGGGGTGTCGAGCGCCTGGATGCCTTCGGGCGCCCCTGCCGGGGGCGCCATCGGGTCCTGGCCTTGTGCAGGCTCGACGTCCCGGGAGGGTTCGCCAGACGTGGATTCGGTCATGGGGTGGATTCGGGGGGCAGGTCCGCGCCGTCCTGCGCGCCGTCCTGCATCGCGGCGACATCATCGGCCAGAACCAGGGGTTCGGCGCCACCGGCGGCGGCTTCGAGGGCCGCCAGGGGGTCGGCGTCCTCGGCGGACGCGGGCACCTGCCCCTCGCCGGCCAACGAGGCCAGCAGCTCAGCCTGCTGCGCCGGGGTCTCGATCGCGGGCAGCTGGTCCAGGGAGGACAGGCCCAGGTCGTCGAGGAACTGCCGGGTCGTGGCGAACAGGGCGGGACGGCCCACCGCCTCGCGGTGGCCGATGACCTCGATCCAGCCGCGGTCTTCCAGCTGCTTGAGGATCAGGCTGTTGATGGTGACGCCCCGGATGTCCTCCATGTCGCCGCGCGTGACCGGTTGACGGTAGGCGATGATGGCCAGGGTCTCGAGGGCCGCCCGGGTGTACTTGGGCGGCTTTTCCGGGTGCAGGCGGTCCAGGAATTCGCGCATCTGGGGCCGGCTCTGGAAGCGCCAGCCGCTGGCCACGCTGACCAGTTCCACGCCACGCGGGGCCCAGTCGTCCTGCAGGTCCTGGAGCAGGGTCTTGACCGTGTCCGCGCCGAGCTCGTCGTTGAACAGCGTGCGCAGGTCGCGCAGCGTCAGCGGCTGGGGCGAACAGATCAGGGCCGTTTCCAGGACGCGCTTGGCATCCGAGGTGTTCATGTTCTCGCGTCGAAGGAAGGTGTTGCCGCGGAGGCAACGGCGGCACCGCACAGGTGCCGGCTTGGGAGGACTCCAGAGGGGCCTGGACCGGGGTCGCGGCCCTCAGGACCGCGGCGCCTCATTGTAACTGAGACCCCACGCCGACAGGGCCCCTTGCAGGTCGGCCGGCAGGGGCGATTCGAAGGCCAGCGGGTGCCCGGTGATCGGGTGGATGAAGGCCAGCCGGTAGGCATGCAGGGCCTGGCGGGAGAGTCCGGCGGCCGGGGTCCCGCCATACAGGGCGTCGGCCAGCAGGGGGTGCCCCAGGTGGGCCATGTGCACCCGGATCTGGTGCGTGCGGCCGGTGCGCAGGCTGGCGCGGACCCAGCAGCCCTCGGGCGCATTGGCAATCAGCTCGACATGGGTAGCCGCCGGCTTGCCGCTCTCGCGGGACAGGTCGACCACCGCCATGCGCAGCCGGTTTGCGGGGTCACGCCCGATGGGCGCCTCGACCTCGCGCTGCGCAGGGCCTTGCCAGGGCCGGTGGGCCAGGGCCAGGTACTGGCGCGAGACCTCGCGGGCCGCAATGAGACGCACCAGGGCCTCCATGGTCTGGCGGTCGCGCGCGACCACCATCAGCCCGCTGGTGTCCTTGTCCAGGCGGTGCACGATGCCTGCGCGCGGCAGGGTGGCGGCACGGGCATCGCGGGCCAGCAGGCCATTGAGGAGGGTGCCGCGCCAGTGCCCGGGCGCCGGGTGGACCACAAGTCCGGCGGGCTTGTTGACGACGAGCAGGTGCGCGTCCTCATGGACCACCTCCAGCGCCATGGGTTCGGGCACGAAGGCCTGGCTCTGGGGAGTGGGCCGCAGCTCGATGTCGCCGCGGTCGCCCGCCTTCACCCGATGGGCGCTGCGTACCGCCGGATGGCCATTGAGCTGCACCGCACCATCCGCAATCAGCTGTTGCAGGTAGCTCCGCGAGAATTCGGGCACCTGGGCCGCCAGCACGCGGTCCAGTCGTTCGCCATGCCCCTCGGCCCCGACCTGGAAGGATCGCCACTCGCTGTCCGCGCCCATGTCGGCGGGTTCTTCCGGCAGTGCGTCCCGGCCGCTCGCCAGAGGGTCGGCCGATATAATCGATGAGCGTTTAATCAAGAAAGCCTGCGTGATGCTGCGTGTGAAATTATCGACGTTCGGCGCGCTCGCGCTGGCAGGCGGCATGGCCCTGCTCTCCGGCTGCGCCTCGGTCACCGAGGACAAGACCGAGAAGTGGAGCCCGAACAAGATCTACGCCGAGGCCAAGGACGAATTGAATTCCGGGGCCTACGAGAAGGCCATCGGCCTGTACGAGAAACTGGAAGGCCGCGCCGCCGGCACCCCGCTGGCCCAGCAGGCCCAGCTCGAGAAGGCCTACGCACAGTACAAGAGCGGCGAGCAGGCCCAGGCCATCGCCACCCTCGACCGCTTCCTGCGCCTGCACCCGGCCAGCCCCGCGCTCGATTACGCCCTGTACCTCAAGGGCCTGGTGAGCTTCAACGACGACCTGGGCCTGTTTTCTGCCATCACCCGCCAGGACCTGTCCGAGCGTGACCAGAAGGCCGCCAAGGAGTCCTTCGAGTCCTTCAAGGAGCTGGTCACCCGCTTTCCCGAGTCGCGCTATGCGGCCGACGCGCGGGCGCGCATGGTCTACATCGTCAATTCCCTGGCCCAGTACGAAGTGCACGTCGCCCGTTACTACTTCAGCCGGGGCGCCTATGTGGCGGCGATCAACCGCGCGCAGCTGGCGGTGACCGATTACCAGAACGTGCCGGCGATCGAGGAAGCGCTGTTCATCATCCACCGCTCCTACGAGGCGCTGGGCATGCAGCAGATGGCCGCCGACGCCCGGCGCGTGCTGGAGCGCACCTTCCCGCGCAGCGAATTCCTCACGCGCGGCTTCAAGCCCAATCCGGATCCGTGGTGGAAGCTATGGTGACCGCCGGGTCGGCCAGGTCCTGCAGGGCCTGGGCGTAGTCCTGGGCCGAGGCCAGCCGCCGCATGGGCGGCAGGGCCGCCAGCAGGCGCCGGCCGTACCCCATGGTGGCCAGCCGGCTGTCGCACAGCACCAGCAGCCCACGGTCCGATTCACGCCGGATCAGTCGCCCGGCCCCCTGCTTGAGGGCCACGGCCGCCTCGGGCACGTAGTAGTCGTTGAACGCATTGCGGCCCTGGGATTCCAGCCGCTGCGAACGCGCCTGCACCAGGGGGTCGCCGGGCGGCGGAAACGGCAGCTTGTCGATGACGACCAGCTGCAAGGCTTCGCCGGGAACGTCCACGCCTTCCCAGAACGAGGCCGAGGCCACCAGTACGCAGCCTGCCCCCCCGCCTGAAGCGCCCTCGCGAAAACGCTCGATCAGCCGGCGCTTGGGCCACTGGCCCTGCACCAGCACTTCGACCTGCGCACTGGCCTGGAACCGCGACTGCAGCGCCTCGCCGATGGCGCGCAAGGCGCGCAGCGTGGTGGTCAGGACCATCGTGCGTCCGCCCAGGCGGGACGCCCCCTGCGCCGCCAGATCGGCCACACGGGCGCTGTGAGAGGGGTCGCTGGGCTTGGGAAACGCGGGCGGCACGTACAGCGCTGCCTGGCGCGCGTAGTCGAAGGGACTGTCCACGCGCAGCACCTGGGCGTCGGTCAAGCCGCAGGGCTCGGTGAACCAGGACAGGTGCGCGTCGTCACCCAGCGTCGCGGACGTGAAGATCCAGCTGCGCGTGGCGGCGTCCTCAGGGTCTCGGGCCTCGTCCCCGGGCTCTGCCGCCTGCGGCGATTCAAGCTTGAGCAGCCGGGTACGCACCGCCTGCGCGATGTCCAGCGGCGACTGCGTCAGGCGCAGTTGCTGGCCGGCATCCGCCCAGCGCACCGACCCGGGTTCGCAGGGCTGGATGAACCGCTGGGCCCGCTGGGCCAGCGAGGCGGCGCGGTCATGCAGACGCATGAAATCCGGCGCGATCTCGGAGACGGTGTCCAGGGCGTGCATCGCCTCCTCGCAGGCCTGGGCGACGGCCTCGAGTGCCGCCTGCCACACCTGCGGATCGGCCTCGCCAGGCGCCTGCGCGGTCCAGGACAGGCGCGAGCCTGCGGCCCCGCCACCCACCGCCAGGCGCAGGTCGCGCGCCGCGCGCTCGACGCCCGCGGCGACCTGTCGCCAATCGACCAGCCCACGTGCGAACTGCAGCCCGGCGCCCAGGGTATCGCGGCAGAAATCAATCAGCTGGCCTGTCGCCAGCTGGGTGCCCAGGAACTGCACACCGATCTCGTTGAGCTGGTGGGCTTCGTCGAAGATCACCACGCGCGCCGAAGGCAGGAGCTCGGCCATGCCGGACTCGCGCACCGAAAGGTCGGCAAAGAACAGGTGATGGTTGATCACCGCCAGGTCGGCCGCGAGCGCCTCGCGCCGCGCATTGTTCACGTGGCAGCCGCGAAAGCGCGGGCATTGCGACCCGAGGCAGTTGTCGCGGCTGGAGGTGACCAGGGGGATGACGGGCGAACGGTCGTCCAGCCCGGGCAGTTCGGCCAGGTCGCCCGTGGTGGTGGCCTGTGACCACTGTTCCACCTTCGCCAGGGTGAGGACGGCGTGGCGGTCCGCCAGCATCGCGTCCTGGCGGGCCAGCGCCATGCGGTGCGTGCACAGGTAGCTGCCACGTCCCTTGAGCAAGGCCGTGCGCAAGGGCAGGCCCAGCGCCTGAACCAGGCGCGGCAGGTCGCGCCCGTACAACTGGTCCTGCAGGGTCTTGGTGGCGGTGGACAGCAGCACACGCTCGCCACTGAGCAGGGCCGGCACGAGGTAGGAGAAGGTCTTGCCCACCCCGGTACCGGCTTCCGCCACCAGGGCGCCACCTGATTCGATGGTGCGGGCCACCGCCATCGCCATCTCGGTCTGGCCCGGCCGCGGCTGGAAGTGGTCGGCGGCGTGCGACAGGACGCCGCCGGGCGCGAAGGCCTCGCGCACGCTGGACTCGAGGCTCATCTCAGGGGCGCGCTGCGCCCATGCCAGCCAGCAGCCAGCGGGCTCATGCCGGCTCCTGGGGCGCCAGCAGCATTTCCAGGCGCGCGATCTGGTCACGCAGCGCCAGCCGCCGCTTCTTCAGGCGGCGCAGCATCAGTTCGTCTTGCGGG
>JACCDJ010626128.1_pt1 | contig 26461 bp, 22 predicted proteins | sample 7444481 | NCBI WGS metagenome assembly JACCDJ01 (sample SAMN15323435, study PRJNA562643) | freshwater metagenome | isolation source: river surface water | place: USA:Blue River Watershed | collected 2017-08-15 | reverse complement strand
TGGTGTCCATGGCCTGGCGCAGGGCCAGCGGCAGCATGTCCACCCGCGTGGGCTGGAAGGCGCGCTTGACGACCGGGCGCATCACCTGCGCGAAGTCGGCCTGGTTGTGCTTGTACAACTCCTGGAACGGCGCGCGATTGTGCTGCGAGGTCGGGACGTTGGAGGTGATGGCCATGAAGGCCGAGGAGTCCGACAGCGCGGTGGCCAGCGACATGACCATGTTGGCCGAGCCCGGGCCGGTGGAGGTGAGCGTGGCCACCGGCTTGTGCTTGACGCGGAAGTAGGCGTCGGCCATGTGGCCGGCGCACTGCTCGTGGCGCGGCGAGACCAGCTGGATCTTGTCCCGCACGTCATAGAGCGCGTCGAGGATGCCGACGTTGCCGTGCCCGCAGATGCCGAAGATATAGGGCACCTTTTCCTGGACCAGGTAATGGGCGATGAGTTCGCCGCCCTTCATGGTGGGCATCTGGAAGTCTCCTTGAATGTCGTTGTCGCTGCGGGTGCGCCGCCTCAGGCGAGGATGGTAATCACCCGCTCCTCGGTCATCTCGCGCACGGCATAGTGCGGGCCCTCGCGCCCGAAGCCGCTGTCCTTGGTGCCGCCATACGGCATCATGTCCACGCGCGAGCTCGAGGTCTCGTTGATGTGGACGCCACCCACATCGAGCTGGCGCGCCAGGCGCATCGCGTCGTCCAGGCGGTTGGTGAAGACGCCGGTGGCCAGGCCATAGGGCGTGGCGTTGATCCGCTGGACCACCTCCTGCATGTCGGCGAAGGGGACGATGGACATCACCGGTCCGAAGATTTCCTCGCAGGACACCGACATGCCGGGGCTCACGTCCGTGAGCAGCGTCGGCGGGATGACCGCGCCCTGGCGGGGGCCGCCCGCGAGCCGGCGGGCGCCCTGGGCGACGGCCGTGTCGATCCACTGCTCGATGCGCTGCGCCGCGGCCTCGCTGATCACGGGGCCGACAAAGGTCTCGGGCTGGAGCGGGTCGCCGAAGGCGAGCTGGCCCACCATCGTGGCCAGGCGCTGCTCGACCTGCGCGCAAAGGGACTGGTGCACCAGCAGCACCTGGATCGAGGTGCAGACCTGGCCGGCCTTGCGGTAGCTGGCGTTGATCACCTTGGGCAGGGCGGTGTCCAGGGACGCATCCTGCGCCAGCACGGTGAAGGCGATCGAGCCCAGCTCCATCTGCGTGCGTCGCAGGCCGGCGCGGGCATGGATGTCGCGGCCCACTTCGGTGCTGCCGGTGAAGGCGAAGAAGCGCACCTGGGGCTCCTCGAGCAGGGCCTGCACCACCTGGCTGCCGCCATGCAGGATGCTGATGCGGCGCGCGGGCAGGCCGGCGTCGATCAGGACCTGGGCCATCAGGTTGGCCGTGGTGGGCGTGTTCGAGGAGGGCTTGACGACCACCGTGTTGCCGGCCGCGAGCGCCGGCGCCACCTTGTGCGCCAGGGTGTTCATCGGCGAGTTGAAGGGCGTGATCGCGCACACCACCCCCAGGGGCACCCGCAGGGTAAAACCCAGGCGCCCGGCCTGCTGGGGCGCACCTTCGATGGGGATCACGTCACCCGCCAGACGGCGCGCTTCCTCGGCCGAGAGGCGGAAGGTCTGCACGGTGCGCCGCACTTCACCGGCGCCGTCGTTCTCGGTGAAGCCGGCTTCCAGCTGCATGGCGCGCACGAAGTCGGCACCACGCTGCTCGATCAGGACGGCAGCGCGGTCCAGAATGGCGCCGCGCTCGTTCGCACTCAGCGGCCGCTCACGGAACTCGGCGTGCGCGCTGGCCACGGCCTGCGCCACCTGCTCGCGTGAAGGCCGGTGCAGCGTGGTGCAGGGCGTGAGACGGAACTTGTCCAGGACATCGATGGTGTCGGCGCCGGCGACCCATTGGCCGTCGACCAGCAGGCGGCACTCACCCAGCGTCAGGGGCGGCGCGAAGTTCATGGCCTTGTTCATGGCGCACCTCGACTCACAGCGGGGACGCCGTGTCTTCCACTGGCGTCGTGACCACCAGGAACACCAGGCCGGCGGTGCCGGTGTTGGTGAAGCTGTGATGCACGCCGGGCGGCACATAGACGTAGTCGTGCGGGCGCATCAGGTGGCTCTCGTCGTCCAGGGTAAGGATGCCCTCGCCTTCGAGCACGTAGTAGATCTGCTCCTGCACCTTGTGGACATGGTTGGCCACATGGGCGGCCGGCGCATAGCGCGAGATGCGAAAGTCGATGCGGCTCGATCCCGAGTTGTCCGGGCCGACCAGGGCCTTGGACAGGGCACCGCCAAAGTGGCCAGGGAACTCCTGCCAGGGCATGCGGGCCATCTGCTGCACGAAGGCCTTCTTGGGGGCGTGGTGAGGTTTCGTCATGACGTTTTCTCCGGACGTGGGGGTCAGACCCACAGGATCTTCTTGCGGTAGTCGAGGTCGGTGAGCAGGGGTTCGGCGGGGCCGCTGTGGAACACCGCGCCGCGCTCGAGCGCATAGACGCGGTCGGCCAGGGCCAGCACCAGGTCGAGGTTGTGTTCCACGATCACGATGGACACCTCGCGGCGCAGCCGGTCGAACACGGTGAAGAGTTCCTGCGTGACCGCCGGTGCCAGGCCCTCGAAGGGCTCGTCCAGCAGCAGCAGGCGCACATTGCCCGAGAGCGCGCGGGCCACGGCGGCCATCTGCTGCTCGCCGCCCGAGAGGTAGTCGGCCGGCACGTGCATGCGCTCCTTCAGGCGCGGGAAGTACTCGAAGATCTTCTCCTCGCTCCACACCACGCCGTGGCTGCCGTCGGTGGCGCGTGCCAGTCGCCCCAGGGCCAGGTTCTCGGCCACGGTCATGCCCGCAAAGAGGCCGCGGCCCTGCGGCACGTAGCCGATGCCCAGGCGGGCGATCTGCGCCGCGGGCAGGCCGGCGATGGCCTTGCCTTCGAACTCGATGGCACCCGAGGCGGGCGGCAGCAGGCCGCACAGCGCCTTGAGCAGCGTGGACTTGCCCGCGCCGTTGCGCCCCAGCAGGGCCACGATCTCGCCATCGCGCACCTGCAGCGACGCGTCATTCAGGATGTGGCTCTTGCCGTAGAAGGCATTGACGCCCTCGAAGCGCAGGATCGTCGGGCGCTCCCCCGCCTGCGCCGCGGCGCGGCCGGTGACGGGCGGCGTGCCGCTGCCGGTGTAGACCTCCTGCACGCGCGCGTCGTTGCGCACCTGCTCGGGCGATCCGGCCATGAGCACCTCGCCCTGGTTCATCACCGTCACGGCATGGGAGAAGGCGAGCACGCGGTCGATGTCGTGCTCCACGATCAGCACCGGGATGTTCTCGGCGATGGTGCGCACCAGGCGGCTCACGCGTTCGCGCTCGGCGGCGGCCAGACCGGCCAGCGGCTCGTCCATCAGCAGCACCTGCGGCTTGGAGCCCAGGGCGATGCCCATGTCGACCAGGCGCTGGCCGCCATAGGACAGATCGCCCGCGAGCGTGTGCTCGATGCCTTGCAGGCCGAGGAACTTGATCAGTTCTGCGGTTTCCCCGTTGACCGCCTCGTGGTCGGCGACATCGCGCCAGAGGTTGAAGCGGCCCGGGTGACGCGCCTGCAGCGACAGCCTCAGGTTCTCCTCGATGGTCAGGCCCTTGAACAGGTTGGTGATCTGGAAGGACCGCGCCAGGCCCTGCTCCACCACCTGGTGCGGCGGCAGGCCGTGGATGTCGCGGCCATTGAGGCGCACGGATCCACGATCCGGCGTGTACAGGCCCGAGATCAGGTTGAACAGCGTGGTCTTGCCCGCGCCGTTGGGGCCGATCAGGGCATGGATCTGCCCGGCCTGCAGGGCCAGGCTGGCGCCGTTGACCGCGCGGATGCCACCGAAGTGCTTGACCACGCCCTCGGCCTGCAGCTCGGTGGTGGCGCCCGCCTGCCCGCGCAGAAAGGCCGGCAGGGGCAGGCCGTCATAGATCTTGCGCCGGCTCATGGCGGCGTCTTCCTCCGGCGGCGGGTTCCAGCGGCGGCGCAACTGCTCCCAGATGCCGGTCAGGCCGTTGGGCGAGAAGATCACGAAGCCGACGAAGGTCAGGCCGAACCAGAACAGCCAGTTGTCGGTGTAGATCGAGAAGAACTCGCGGAACAGGATGTAGAACAGGACGCCCACCGCCGGCCCGAAGAAGCTGCGCATCCCGCCGATCACCACCATGGCCAGCATCTCGCCGGAGAAGGCCACCGTGGTCGATTCCGCCGCCGCCAGGCGGTGGTCGAACACCAGCAGGGCCCCGGCCAGGCCGGTGACGGTGCTGGCGATGATGAAGGCCAGCAGCTTGTAGCGGTCGGTCTGGTAACCCTGGAAGCCGGCGCGCTGCTCGTTCTCGCGGATTGCCACCAGCACATGGCCGAACGGCGAACGCACGATACGCTGCATCACGTACAGCGACAGGAAGCCGATGACGGCCACCAGCGCGTAGTAGAGGCGGTCGTCATTGAGGTCCAGCGGGCCCAGGGTCCCGCGCTCCAGGCCGCCCAGCCCGCCCTCGCCGCCCGTGACCGCGGTCCAGCGGAAGGCGACCGCGAAGGTCAGCGCGCACAGGGCCAGCGTGAGCAGCGAGAAGTAGACGCCGCGCCGGCGCAGGATCAGGAAGCCGACAACCGCCGAGAGGACGACCATGAACACGATCGTGAACACGATCGGCGCGAAGATCTGCCCCGCGAACCAGTGCTTCTGGGCCAGGCCCGCGGCATAGCCGCCGACGCCGAACCACGCACTGTGGCCGAAAGACACCAGGCCGGTGTACCCCACCAGCAGGTTCAGGCCCATGGTGGCCATGGTCAGGAGCACCACCACCGTGGCGGTGTCCAGCGTCAGGCCGATCGCGTGCATCGCGAAGGGCATGAGGACCAGGCCGGCGGCGCCGATCCAGAGGGTTTGGGAATTCTTGGACAAGGACATGGCGCTCTCGCTCACTCGAAACGCTCGATGCGCTCGCCCAGCAGGCCACGCGGCCGGAACATCAGCACCAGGAACATGAGGATGTACATGGAGGCCTCACCGGCCGCCGGCAGGAAGTGGATGGTGATGCCGCGCACGACGCCCACCAGCACCGCAGCCAGCACCACGCCCCAGAAGCTGCCCAGGCCGCCGATCACGACGACCACGAAGGCCACGGTCATGATCTCGGTGCCCATGGCCGGATGCACGATGGTGATGGGGCCGAACAGCGCACCGCCCAGGGCGGCGGTGGCCACACCCAGCACCACGATGGCCGTCATGTACGGCTGCAGGCGGATGCCCAGCACCGCCACCATGTCGGGGCGCTGCACGCCGGCGCGCACCACGCGCCCGAAGGCGGTCTTGTGCAGCAGCAGCCACAGGGCCGCGAGGATGGCGATGACGACCCCCAGCAGCATCAGCCGGTAACGCGAGAACATGAATTCGCCCAGCATCACGTTGCCCTTGAACTCGGGCGGCATGCCCGAGGGCAAGGGCGCGGCGCCCCAGATCATGCGGATCGCCTGCTCGGCGACCATGGCCAGGCCGAAGGTGACCAGCAGGCTCAGGATCGGGTCGCTGGTGTAGAAGCGCCGCAGCAGGAAGCGCTCGAAGACGATTCCGATCAGGCCGACCAGCACGGGCGAGATGAGCACGCCCGCGCCGAAGCCCAGGTGCTTGCTCACCACGAGTGAGAGGTAGGCCCCCAGCGCATAGAAAGCGCCGTGCGCCAGGTTGACGACACCGCCGACGCTGAAGATCAGCGACAGGCCCAGGGCCAGCAGGAGGTAATACCCCCCCAAGACCAGGCCGTTGACGACCTGTTCCAGCAGGAAAACGATTTGCATGGGTCAGCGCCGGGCGGCCTGCAACCCCGGGCAGGCCCCACGGCCTGGCCCGATGTGCATGCGGTCGCCCGTGGGTTTTACATCTTGCAGGCGTTCTCGGCCTTGGTCGTGGCCAGCAAGTCCAGCGGTTGGTTGGCCGCGGGCACGGCGTCACCGAACTTCAGGAAGTCCTGCTTGTCCTTGGCCTGGCCCTTGGGCTTGACCGTGAAGGGATAGGCCTCCTGCATCAGCTGGTGGTCCCAGGAGCGGAAGTAGCCCTTGCGCGCCTTGAGCAGGTCAAATTGCGCCTCGCTCTCGAAGTAGGCGATCAGCTTCTCGGTATCCAGGGACTTCGCCTCGTTCATGGCCTGGGCCATGATCTTGAGCGACACGTACTCGATCCAGGCGTGGTTCTCCGGGATGCGGCCGTAGCGGCGGGTGAAGTTGGCCACGAAGGCGCGCGATCCCGGGGTATTGAGCTCGTGGTGCCACACCGTCGGCCAGATGCCGCCCAGGTTGCCTTCACCGGCGGCCCAGGCGTCGGCGGTGTTAAGGTTGAAGCCCACCACCGGGTAGGTCAGGCCGAACTCCGCGTACTGCTTGACGAAGTTGGTCACCTGGTTGCCCGCGAGGTTGGAGGCGATGAAGTCGGGGCGGGCCTGGCGGATCTTCAGCAGGTAGGGGCTGAAGTCGGTCACGTCCGTCGCCACCAGTTCGTCGGCCACCTGGATGCCGCCGTTGTCCGCGAAGAATTTCTTGGCCACGCGCGACAGGTCATGGCCAAACAGGTAGTCGGCGGTCAGGCTGAACACCTTCTTGCCACGCACCATGTTGTCACGCACCAGGGCCTGGCCGACGGCGTTGACCATCACGGTGACCGGGATGTCGACGTGGAAGGTGTAGCGGTTGCAGTCCTTGCCACGCAGGGCGTCGGAGCGCGCGCCGATGCTCATGAACAGCTTCTTGTTGCGGGCGGCCACCTGCGAGATGGTCAGGGCCGAGGCGGAGTTGATCTCCCCCATCAGGACCACCACGCCATCGCGCTCGATCATGCGCTGGGCCTTGGTGGAAGCCACCTGCGGGTTGACCGAGTCTTCGCTCATGACCTCGATCTGGCGGCCCATCACGCCACCCGCGGCGTTGATTTCGTCGGCCGCCATCTTGATGCCCTGGACCGCGTACTCGCCCAGCGCGCCCAGAAAGCCGGTCATGGGCGTGAGGTGGCCGATCTTGATCTTCGCGGCCTGCGCGCTGACCAGCGCGGGCGCGGCCAGCACCGCGCCGCCGGCCAGGGCCGCACCGGTCTTGAGAATCTGGCGGCGGCTGGAGCCGCGCGCGCCCGCGTCGTGTGGTTGATGGCTCATGGGGTTGTCTCCGCTTTGTTGTGAGGAATGCGACGGGATCTTAGGAGCGCGCCGCACACAGGGAAAATAGGGAATTGCGTCACGCGCTATAAGTTTTTCCTATAAGCTGCGGCTCCCTTTCTCATCGGCATTTCCATGGACCTGCGGCAACTGCGGTATTTCGTGCAGATCATCGAAAGCGGCAGCCTGGCCAAGGCCTCGCGCCAGCTGTTCATCGCCCAGCCCGCCCTGAGCCAGCAGCTGGCCAAGCTGGAAGCCGAAGTCGGCAAGCCCCTGCTGGTGCGCACGCCCAAGGGCGTGATCCCCACCGACAACGGCGCCGCCCTGGCCCACCACGCGCGTTTCATGCTGCGCCAGCTCGAGCAGGCACTCTCCATCGCGCGCCGGGACCCGGGCACCTTGCAAGGCATGGTGTCGGTGGGGCTGGCGGCGACCACGGTGGGCGCGGTGGGCGTTCCCTTGATGCGCCGGGTCCGCGAGAAATTCCCGGGCATCGTGCTCAACGTGGTGGAGGGCATGAGCGGCCACCTCGCGCACATGATGCAGCTGGGCCAGCTGGACCTGTCCATCCTGTTCAGCCGCGACGCGATCGCCGACCTGCCGGCCGAACCCCTGGTGGCCGAGGAGCTGTTCGTGATCGTGCCCGTGGGCAGCAAGCTGCTGCCACCCCGGCGCAGCCGGCTGACGGTGGCCGACGCCGCCCAGCTCCCGCTGATCCTGCCGACCAGCCTGCACGGGCTGCGCCGGCGCATCAAGGCCGAATTCGAACAGCGCAACCTGGCCATGAACGTGGTCGCGGAGATCGACTCCCTGTCCCTGCTGATGGACTGCGTGCGCGGCGGCATGGGCGCCACCATCAAGCCCATGGCGGCGGCCTTGAGTGGCGGCGAGAAGGCCCCGCACTGGCGCTGCCTGGGCTTTGCCGACGCACAGATGTCCCGGACGAATTACCTGTACTCCGTGGGGCCGGACCGCCTGTCGCCAGCCGCTGCCGCCGTGCGCGACGAGCTGCGCGCCACGGTCCGCGAGCTCGTGCAGACCGGCGCCTGGAAGGGCGTCGATCTGATCTGACGCGGCGGGGATAATTCGCAGGTGGCCAAACAACGCATCGTCGTCGGATTGAGCGGAGGGGTGGACTCTGCGGTGACCGCCTACCTGCTCAAACAGCAGGGGCACGAGGTCGTCGCGATCTTCATGAAGAACTGGGAAGACGACGACGACAGCGAGTACTGCTCGTCGAACATCGACTTCGTCGACGCCGCCAGCGTGGCCGACGTGCTGGGCATCGAGATCGAGCATGTGAACTTCGCAGCCGACTACAAGGACCGCGTGTTCGCCGAGTTCCTGCGCGAGTACCAGGCGGGCCGCACCCCCAACCCCGACGTCCTGTGCAATGCCGAGATCAAGTTCAAGGCCTTCCTGGACCACGCGATGCGCCTGGGCGCCGACAAGATCGCCACCGGGCACTACGCCCGCGTGCGGGAGTCGGGCGGGCAGGTGCAGCTGCTCAAGGGGCTGGATCCGTCCAAGGACCAGAGCTATTTCCTGCACCGACTGAATCCGTCGCAGCTGGCGCGCACGATGTTCCCGGTGGGCGAGTTGCACAAGACCGAGGTGCGGCGCATCGCCGCCGAGATCGGCCTGCCCAATGCAAAGAAGAAGGACTCCACCGGCATCTGCTTCATCGGCGAGCGGCCGTTCCGCGAGTTCCTGGGCCGCTACCTGAGCAAGGAGCCGGGGCCGATCAAGGACCCCACCGGCCGTACGCTCGCACGGCACGAGGGCCTGTCCTTCTACACCCTGGGCCAGCGCCAGGGCCTGGGGATCGGCGGCGTGAAGGCGCGCGGCGCGCAAAGGGGCGGCGGCGAGCACGCGCCCTGGTTCGTGGCGCGCAAGGACCTCGAGAAGAACACCCTGTGGGTGGTGCAGGGGCATGACCACCCGTGGCTGCAGTCGCCCGCGCTCGAGGCCGACGACCTGAGCTGGATCTCGGGCAATGCACCGCCTGCGGGCCGCTATGCCGCCAAGACCCGCTACCGCCAGGCCGACGCGCCCTGCGAGCTGTCGTATGACGCGTCGGGCCGCATGTGCCTGGCCTTCACCGAGCCGCAATGGGCCGTGACGCCGGGCCAGTCGGCGGTGCTCTATGACGGTGAGGTATGCCTGGGCGGCGGCGTCATTGCGGTGGCGCGATCGCCGGCAGCGACAGCCTGAACGCCATCGAGCCCGCACGCGCGCCGTCCCTGGACTCGAGCCTTCCCCGGTGCGCCTGGGCGATGCGGGTCGCAATGGCCAGCCCGAGATTGATCCGCTCCAGGGCCGGCGCGCCCGGCGACTGCTCCGGCCCGGCGTCTTCCACGAGGAGCCAGGCCTCGTCGCCCTCGCGCCCGACGGACACCCGCACCCACGCCGGCGCGCGGCGCTCCCGCGGCGCCAGGTGCAAGAGCGCATTGGTGCACAGGATGAGGGTCAGCTGCTGAAGCTGGGTCGGACTGGCCAGGGTCCACACCGGATCGGCGCAGGGCAAGACCTCCAGCGCCACGGACTGGTCCCGGAAGGAGCCCTCCAGGATCGGCAGCGTACGCCGGACCCAGGGCTCCAGTTCGATCGGACGGTGGTCGCTCGCGTCATGGGTGGCCAACAGGATGCGCAGTTGCTGCAGCTGCTGCTCCAGGCGGTCGTTGCTCGAGTCGATCGAGCGCAGCGCGCCCAGCACGCCCGGATCGAAGCCGCCTCCTTCCGCCCGCGCGAGCACGCTTTCCAAATTGAGCTTGCTCGCGCACAGGGGCTGGCTGAGCTCGTGCGGCAGGTCCATGGCGAAGCGTGCCAGGTCGCTGGCGCTCTCGTGGCGCGCCATGCTCTGGATCAACTGGTTGCGCTCTTCCAGCAGATCGCGCAGGGCCTCTTCGCGCAGCTGCGTCTGTCGGGCCCGCTCGGCCAGGATCGCGGCCTCGCGCGCCGTTGCCACCCGGCCCTTGGCGATGCGTTCGAACTGCATGCCCAGGTACCCCACCTGCCCCAGCACCAGGGTGAGGTAGCCGGCAACGAGCATGAACATCTGGTTCAACCCCGGCTCGAAAGCAGGTTCGCTGCTGGAGCGATACAGCACGGAGGCGATCCGCCCCACCATGGCCGCGGCCAGCACCCCGAAGGTCAGGGCCACAATGGCCGCGCCGCGCTGGCCGCTGCTGCGCCACAGGCGCAAGGCGGTGACGACCACGGCGACACACCCCACACCGACAGCCAGCGCGAAATAGGCGACGCCCCAGACCACATCGACGCGCCGCACGACCGCGAACACCCCCACCGAGACGAGCGGCAAGACCACCGCCAACAGCAGGGTGCGCCCCCCCTGCCGCAGCCGCGGCCGGCCTTCCTGGTGGATGGCCAAGGCCTGGCCCGCCAGGCCACCGACCAGGGCGCCATGGGCCAATTCAAAGCTCAGAAGATCGGGAATCGCCCCGCGCAGGGCGAGCAGGACACCGCCGGCACCAAAGCAGCCGCCGCTGATCAGCCACAGCAGATTTCCGCGGTGCAGGCTGGGGCGCAGGGTCGCGTAGCCGCCCAAGGCCGACGCTGCCGCCAGCACCCCCAACAGCATGAAGGCGGTACGGACGTCAAAGCCGGACCCCATTCAGGCCGTCCGCTTGCGAACTGGCGGCACCTGTGCGTCCAACAGGCGGTCCGGGTCTTCCCCTTCGAAAAGCCGGGCCAGCTCGGACATCTTGCTGACCTGCAGCTTCTCCATGACGCTGGCGCGCTGGAGCTTGACCGTTCCCGGCACGGTGCCGTGGGCCTGGGCGATGTCGCGGTTGGGATAGCCCTTGAGCATGAGGCGGCACACCTCGCGCTCGCGGGGCGTCAGCCGCTGCAGCAGGAGCGCCAGCTGGCGCTCCTGTGCCTCGCGATCCAGCCGCGCCTGGTCCTGGCGCAAGGCCTCGTCCAGGACCATCAGCAGGTCGGTGGTGGAAAAGGGCTTGAGCAGGAAGTGCAAGGCGCCCTGTCGGAAGCTCTGGACGATCTCGTGCGGCTGACTCTGGCCGCTCATGAAAACCACCGGCGTACGCAGGCCTTGTTCGACCAGGCGGGCCTGCACCTGCACCCCGGAGCCCTGATGCAGGCGCATGTCCAGCAGGAGGACGGCCGGGCCCTGGATCACGTCCAGTGCAATCAGGTCTTCGGGGCGGGTGTACGCATGCACCTGGTGGCCCGCCGACGTGAGCGCGAAGGTGAGAGCCTGGCACATGGACGGATCGTCATCGACGATGTAGACATGACCAGCAAGGGACACATGCTCGAGCATGCGGGGAATCTAAAGGCTGTCGAGGGACCGGCTTGTCCCGGCGGCGATAGGGTGCAAAAGAAATACGGCCCGGCCTACCCTTTTTGGGCTAGGCCGGGCCGGTGGGGACCTCCGTTCCCCAGCGCCTGGTGCAGGCCTGCGCGCCTTAGAAGGCTTAGAAGGGGATGTCGTCGTCGATGTCGGCAGGATCGGCCGCCCGGGCCGGTGCGCGCGGGGCCGGTGCGGCCGCACGCGGGGCGGGCGCCGGGGCACGGCGCGGTGCGCCGTCGTCGTCGCCCCCGCCACCGCCGCCCATGCCTTCACGCCCTCCCAGCAGCTGCAGCTCGGTGGCGATGATGTCCACGGTGTTGCGCTCGATGCCGTCCTGGCCGGTGTACTTGCCATACTTCAGGCGGCCTTCGACGTACAGGGGGCGGCCTTTCTTGACGTACTCGCCGGCGATCTCGGCCAGGCGGTCATAGAAGGTGACGCGGTGCCACTGGGTGTCCTCGACCATCTCGCCGCTGGTCTTGTCCTTGCGGCGGGTGGAGGTGGCGATGCTGATGTTGGCCACCGCCTGGCCCGAAGGCAGGTAGCGCATTTCGGGGTCGCGGCCGCAGTTGCCGACGAGGATGACTTTGTTGACCGATGCCATGGTGATTTCTCCGAAGAAGCGATGATTATGTGGCCTGCTCGCCAGGCTTTCCGATCGCCTGCATCGGCCAGGCCAGGACCAGCCAGGTCAGCATGGCCGCTCCGCAGGCGGCAAACAGGCCCGCCGCGCCCAATGTCTTGATCAGCATGCCGCCCAGGGCCCCGCCGGCGAAGAAGCCCAGGGACTGCAGGGTGTTGTAGAAGCCCAGCGCCGCGCCGCGCGCCTCGGGCGGGGCGGCCCGCGAGGCGATGCTGGGCTGGCAAGCCTCCAGGACATTGGAGCCGCAGAAGAAGGCAAACAGCAGGAAGGCCAGGGCGGCCAGGGTGGGGCCCGCTGCCGCCGTGGCCGCCAGGCCCAGCTGCACCAGGGCGATGAGCGCGATCGCCCCCAGGAAGGTGGCCCGTAGGTAGCCCCGGCGCTCCAGGGGAAACAGCGTGCCCGCCATGACGAAGAAGGACGCGGCCACCGTGGGCAGGTACACCCACCAGTGATGCGCCTTGTCCAGGCCGGCCTGCACCAGCAGCTGGGGCACCGCCACCCACATCGCCAGCAGCACGGCATGCAGCACGAAGACACCGAAGTTCAGGCGCAGCGTGGGCACATGGGTCAGCACGGTGCGCAGGCTGCCGCGGGCAGGCGCCTGACGGCGCGGAGGCTCGGGCGGGACGGCCCACAGCACGATGGCCACGCCCCCGAGCGCCAGCACCGAGGTGAGGGCGAACAGGCCCGCCAGCCCCGCCCACGCGGCCAGCAGCGGGGCGGCGACCAGCGACAGGGCGAACATCAGGCCGATGCTGGCGCCCACCAGGGCCATGGCCTTGGTGCGCACCGCGTCGCGGGTCTGGTCGGCCAGGAGGGCGGTGACCACCGCCGACACCGCGCCGGCGCCCTGCAGGCAGCGGCCGGCGATCAGCCCGGTCAGCGAGGTGGCCAGGGCCGCCAGCAGGCTGCCGGCGGCGAACACCAGCAGGCCGAACACGATGACCCGCTTGCGGCCCAGGCGGTCGGAGGCCATGCCGAAAGGCAATTGCAGCAGGCCCTGCGTCAGACCGTAGATGCCCATGGCCAGGCCCACCAGGGCCGGGTCGTCACCCCCGGGGTACTTGGGCGCCTCCAGCGCGAACACGGGCAGCACCAGGAACAGGCCCAGCATGCGCATGGCGTAGATCGAGGCCAGGGAGACGCTGGCGCGGCGCTCGACGCCGTTCATGGCCATCGGGTCGGAGGTGGTGGCGGCGGCGTCTGCGGCAGGCAAGGGGGCAGGCAAGGGGGAAGAGGACACGCGGGCAGGGGACATCACGGGGAGGGGACCGAATTGTCCCGGATGGTCAGAACGGGCCGTTCAATCCGACCACGGCCGCATTGAGCACCGAGGCAAAACTCACCCAGGCCAGGTAGGGCAGCAGCAGCAGGCGCACACGCGGGTGGTAGCGCCCTGGCAGCCAGATCAGGAGCAGGATGGACAGCCACAGGAACCCGATCTCGGCCAGCGCCCAGTCGGGGCGGCGCAGGTGGAAGAACAGCAGGCTCCACAGGACGTTGAAGGCGGCATTGAGCCCGAAGAGGAACAGCAGCTGCGTGCGCCGGCGCGCGTCGGGCGCGGCGCGCCAGGCGCCCACCCCAGCCACCACGCACAGCGCGAAGATCAGGGTCCAGGCCGGGCCGAACAGCCAGTCGGGCGGCTGGAAAGAGGGCTTGACCAGGTTGCGGTACCAGGGGCCGATGTGCGTGAGGGCGCCGCCGATGCCGGAGACGGCCACCGCGCAGGCTGCGCCCACGACCCAGTGCATGGGCCGCGGCGCGATCGGACCGGTCATACGCGGGCGAGACCCAGCAGGTGGGCCATGTCCTTGAAGAAGATGCGCACGTGCGCCATCGGACTGCGGCGGGTCAGCTCTTTGTTCATGTAGGACTCGAAGGTGAGGCGTTGGACGTCCACATCCTCGCAGATCTTCACGAACCGCTCACGCCTGCGGTCATTGCCGTACCAGAACCACTGCATGATCCCCAGCACCCGGAACACCAGGCCGTGCGCCTTCATGAAGCGCTTGCGCGCCTGGCGCAGCGCGGCGGCCTGGCCGGTGCGCAGGTACTCGCCGACGGCCTCGGCGGCGAGCTGGCCGCCGTACATCGCGTAGTAGATGCCCTCGCCGGACGCGGGCGCCACGACCCCGGCAGCGTCACCCGCCAGCACCACGTCGCGCCCGTTGTCCCAGCGGGCCAGCGGCTTCATCGGCAGCGGCGCGCCCTCGCGGCGCACCGTCTCGGCGCCCGCCAGGCCCGAGGATTCGCGCAGGGCGGCGGTGGCGGTGCGCAGGGAAAAGCCCTTGTCGGCGCTGCCGGTGCCGATGCTCAGGGTGTCGCCGTGCGGGAAGACCCAGCCATAGAAATCCGGCGAGAGGCGGGCGTCGTAGACCACGTCACAGCGCGTGGGGTCGTAGCCCTCGGGCACGGTGGCGGGCCTGCGCACGATCTCGTGGTACGCGAACACGCAGGGCATGGGGTCTCCCCCCGTGACAGCCTGGCGGGCCACTTCGGAGCGCGCGCCGTCGGCGCCGATCACGGCACGGGCGCGCACCCGCGCGGCGCGGTCGGCGCCGTCCTGATGCGAGCGGAAATGCACGACGGACACGCCGTCCTCGTCGCGCGTGAGTTTCTCGAAGGTGCCGTTGCGCCGCACCGCGCCGCTGTCGACCGCGCGCTGGCGCAGCCACTCGTCGAAGACCTCGCGGTCCACCATGCCGACGAAGCCGTCCTCGATGGGAATGTCCACGCGCTTGCCCGAAGGCGCCACCATGCGCGCCGAGCGGGCCTTGGCGACCAGCAGTTCGTCGGGGATCGCGAAGTCCTTGATCAGGCGCGGCGGGATGGCGCCGCCACAGGGCTTGATGCGGCCATCGCGATCGAGCAGCAGCACCGAGCGGCCTTGGGCAGCCAGCGTCTGGGCGGCGGTGGCGCCGGCGGGGCCACCGCCCACGACCACGGCGTCGAAAGTGCTGTTCATGTTCATGGGGTTCACCTGTTGGAAGAAGCCAGTGCGAGGGAGCCGCTGGCAGAGGATTCGGTCGCGGGCGCCTGGGCGGGCGCCCCGTGCGCTGCGCAGGGGGCGGGCGTGATCACGATGCGCTGCGCCAGCAGGGCAGACAACGCGAAGAGGGCGCCCTCGAAGGCGAACACGCAGGCATAGGCCACGCCGGGCTGCGCGATGAGCCAGCGCGCAAGATCGCTGGCGAAGGTACCTGCCAGCCCGCCCAGGCCGAAGGCAATGCCCTGCGCAGCGCCCCACAGGCCCATGCGCACGCCCTCACGCGACGCACGGCCCTGCGATGCGAGTTGCATCATCGAGCCGATGGCGCCGATGGAGAAGGCGCCATTGGCCACGCCCAGGAGGAAGACGTTCTCGCGCAGGGGCCACGCGCCGCCGGCCGCGCCGACCACGCCCGCCAGCGTGAGCCCCACCAGGGCCAGCGCCGAGGCGATGCAGCCGCCCAGGGTCCATCCGCGCAAGGAGCCGAGCCAGGCAAATCCGGGACGCCGCGCCAGCGTGCCGGCCGCGGCCACCATCAGCATCCCGAGCAGCACGCCGCCATGCTGCACGCCGGCCAGGCGCGTGGACTCGCCCGGGGTGTAGCCATGAACCGCGCCGGCGAAGGGCTCGAGGATCAGGTCCTGCGCGCTGTAGGCGAGCATCGAGACGAACACGAAGACGGTGAAGCGGCGCGCGGTGGTCTCGGACCAGACCTCACGCAGGGCGTCGCGGAAGGCGGGGCGCGCGGGCGCATCGGCCGCCTCGAGCACGTCCGCCGGCCCCGGCATGCGTCCACCTTCCAGGCGCCACACCGCGATCAAGGTCAGGCCCAGCGCCAGCAGCGAGACACCGGCCGTCACCCGCACGAGGCGCGCGGGCGAGTACGGATCGAGCAGGCCGCCCGCGACCCCCGCCGTGACCGCGAAGCCCGCGATCATCATCACCCATACGGTGGTCGCAGCCGCGGCGCGGCGCTCCTGCGGCACGCGCTTGGCCAGCAGGACCAGCAGCGAGGTGCCGCAGGCGCTCACGCCCAGGCCGATCATCAGGAAACCCAGGGCCGCGAGCGCCAGCCCCGCCTCGCGCTGCGTATGCATCCAGGCCACGGCGAGCGCCGAGAGCGTGCCGCCCGCGGCCAGCACCGCCATGCCGCCCACGATCCAGGGCGTGCGCCGTCCGCCCACGTCCGAGCCCCACCCCATGCGGGGTCGCGTGGCCTGCACCGCGTAGTGCAGGCCCACCAGCAGACCGGGCAGCAATGCCGGCAGACCGAGCTCGACGACCATCACGCGATTGAGCGTGGAGGTGGTCATCACCACGATGGCGCCGAGCGCCGCCTGCACCAGGCCCAGGCGGACGATGCCGATCCAGCCGAAAGAATTCGATGCGTTCACACCAGCCCCCGCAACGCGAAGGCCGAGACCATCATCCCGGCGACGAAGAGCGGCACGCCGAAGCCGCTGTACCAAAGGGCCTTGCCCCGCACGTCGGCCAGGAAGCGCGCCATGAGGACGGCCTGCGCCGCGAGCAGCGCCACGACGCCCAGCGCGTGCGCCAGCTGGCCCCACACGAGCAGCAGCACGATCACGCCGACCTGCGACAGCGCCATCGTCCAGCAGGCCACGCGCGCGGCGCGTTGCTCGCCCAGTTGCACCGGCAGGGAGCGGATGCCCATGCGGCGGTCGCCCTCGACCGACTTGAAATCGTTGAGGGTCATGATGCCGTGCGTGCCCAGGCTGTAGAGGGCCGCGAGCGCCAAGGAACGCGCCTCGGGCAGGCTGCCGCCGGCCATGACCGCCGCGCCGGTGGCCCAGGCGATGCCCTCGTAGCTGATACCGCAGGCCGCGTTGCCCCACCAGCCGTTTTGTTTCAGGCGCAGCGGCGGCGCGCTGTAGGCCCAGGCCAGCACCAGGCCCAGGGCGGCAGCGCCGAAGCCCCAGGGCCCGAGCAGCATCGCCACGGCCAGCGACACCGCCGTCCAGGCGATGGCGATGTACAGGCCCCAGCGCCCCGGCATGCGGCCGGAGGGAATCGGGCGGTGCGGCTCATTGATCGCGTCGACATGCCGGTCGAACCAGTCGTTCACCGCCTGGCTGGTGGCACACACGAAGGGGCCGGCCAGCGCGATGCCGACCAGCGCCAGCAGCCAGTTGCCGCCCGCCAGGGGCACCCCGGAGGCCACCACACCGCAGGCAAAGGCCCACATCGGCGGGAACCAGGTGATGGGCTTGAACAGCTCGGTGATGGCCGAGAGCGCAGGTCGGGACATTTGACGATTTTTTACTTGACAAGTATCGATGTCAATCTATATTTACACTCAGAAAAGAACACTATTTAGCTCATAAACGGCCTTTTCCCCACTTCTTTACCGACCAAGGGATTCAGATGCCCCAGGACCTCGACACCGCCGCGCTGGCTCGGGTGCTCTCGCAACTGAGCGGGGACCTGGTGCTGGTGATCGACCCGGACGGTCTGGTCCAGACCGTCGCCACGGGCCAGGAAACCCCGACCCTGGCTGGCGGCTGGGAGGGCCGGCCCTGGGCCGACACCGTGACGCCCGAGAGCCGTCCCAAGGTCGGAAAGATGCTGCGGGAGCTGGCCCTCACCGGCCAGGCCCGGCGCCGAGAGCTGAACCACCCGGTCCAGGGAGGCGCACCCGTCGCCTTCGCCTACCACGCCCTGCGGCTGGGGCAAGGCGAACTCTCGCTGGCGATGGGCCGTGACCTGAGCCCGCAGGCGACGTTGCAGCAGCGCCTGTTGTCCGCCCAGCGGGAGGTGGAGGCGAGCCGCTGGCGCTAGCCGGCGGCGGGATAGGCCACGCCGGCCGTCACCAGCGCGTCGATGGCCTCGGGCGTGTAGCCCGCTTCGGTCAGCAGGGACAGGGTGTGCGCGCCCAGGACGGGCGCCTTGGGAGGCAGGACGGAGGGCGTGCGGTCAAAGCGCGGCGCAGGCGCGGGCTGCAGCACCCCTTCGGGGCGCACGAAGGTGCCACGCGCGGCGTTGTGCGGATGGTCGGCCGCCTCGTGCATGGACAGCACGGGGGCGACACAGGCGTCGCTGCCCTCGAACAGCGCGCACCACTGCGCGCGCGTGCGGGTGCGGAACACGTCAGCCAGCTTGGCGCGCAGCGCGGGCCACTCGCCCTGCGCCCATTGCTGCTCGAAGTGCGGGTCGGTGATGCCGCACCGCTCCAGCAGCTGCCGGTAGAACTGCGGCTCGAGCGCGCCGATGGCCACGTGCAGGCCGTCCTGACATTCGTAGGTGCCATAGAAATGCGCCGCGCCATCGAGGAAGTTGCTCTCGCGCGCGTCGTGCCAGCGGCCCTTGGCCAGGAAGCCGTAGATCGCCGCCATCAGCAGCGCCGAGCCGTCGGTCATGGCGGCGTCCACCACCTGTCCCTGGCCGGTGTGCTGCGCCTGGCTCTGCGCCGCAAGTACGCCCAGCGCCAGCAGCATGCCGCCGCCGCCGTAATCGCCCAGCAGGTTCAGCGGCACGACGGGCTGCGTCGCGGGACCGATGGCGTGCAGGGCGCCCGACAGCGCGATGTAGTTGATGTCGTGGCCGGCGGTCTTGGCCAGCGGTCCGCTCTGGCCCCAGCCGGTCATGCGGCCGTACACCAGCCTCGGGTTGCGCGCCTGGCATTCGGCCGGGCCCACGCCCAGTTTCTCGGCGACGCCGGGACGAAAGCCCTCCACCAGGATGTCGGCGCGTTCGACCAGCCGCAGCACCGCCTCGATGGCGCGCGGGTCTTTCATGTCCAGCGAGAGGGATTCGCGGCCGCGGTCGACCACGCCGTCATTGCGCAGCGAATCTGCCAAGGGGCTGCGGCTCGCGGCAGGCGGGCGGTCGATGCGGATCACCCGCGCGCCCATGTCGGCCAGCAGCATGCAGGCGAACGGGCCGGGTCCGATGCCGGCCAGCTCGATGACGGTGAGGTGGGAAAGCGGTCCTGCCATGCATCCACCCGGGGCTCGCGACGGCCTGGGCGCCGCGCCAGCCCGGCGTTGGTTTATTCGTCGTCGCTGGCGGTGTCACCCATGCCAAAGCGGCGCAGCTTCACATACAGGCTCTGGCGCGACAGGCCCAGCATCTCGGCGGCGGACGCGCGGTTGTCACCGGTGAGCTTGAGTGCGGCCTCAATGCACAGCTGCTCGATCAGGTCGGTGGTGTCGCGCACGATGTCCTTGAGCGGTACACGGCCCACCAGCTCGGTCATCTGGTCGGGCGAACGAGGCAGCTCACGCCCCTCCGCGCCGTCGGTGGCCAGGCGCCGACCGATGTCGCGGATGGTGAAGCCCAGGCAGGGCGGCGTGGCGCTCAGCGCCGCGACCGCGGAAATCTCGACGTCGGTGGCGCCACCATGCTCGCCGCGCAGCTGCGTGGCAAAGAGCCGCACCGAGCCATGCTGGCGCAGGTTGGACACCAGCACGTTCAGGTCGACACCGCTGCGACCGAGCCAGCGGTCCAGCGACTCACCGCGCACCATTTCATCCGTGGGTGCCTGGGTCAGGTCCAGGAAGGCACGGTTGACCTGCAGCACCCGGCCTTCGACGTCGGTGACCACGAAGGCGTCGGGCGCTTGCTGCAGCAGCTCGGTGAGCTGCGGCCCCTCGTCGGCGCGCGCCTGGCTCGCCGCGGTGCGCGCCAGGGACAGACGCACCAGGAAGCTGCTGGAGGTTTCCTGCCGGAAGAGGGACAGGGAGAGCTTGTATTCCTCGCCGCCGCGCGCCAGGCGCACGGACGGCACTTCGGTGCGACCGGAGGTGCGCACGCGCACGAAGGCTTCACGCAAGGTCTCGACCGAGCCGGACTCCAGCCCGTCAGACAGCACCCAGGACGACTTGCGCATCGCGTCGCCGAACAGGGCCTGCGCAGCCGGGTTGGCCTCCTCGATCTTTTCGGTGGCGGCGTCCAGGATCAGGACAGGCTCGGCGGCCTGCTGGAACAGCAGGCGGTAGCGGGTCTCGACATGGCGCAGGCGCCAGTAGTCGCGCTCCATCGAGACCTGGGCACCCACCAGTCGCTGTTGCAGGGCCATTTCGGGCCGCATGTCGCGACCGAGGGCCACCAGCAGCGGCTCACCGGCATGGCGGCCGGCGCGGGGCACGGCGACAACGCGGTAGGACACGGCCAGATCGATGCCGGTGGGCAGGGGGTGATTGACCTGACGCGGCGCGGGGCGGTGCCCGGCCAGCGCTTCCTTGAGCAGGGTCTCGACCTTGGCGCGGGATTCGACCGTGACCGTGGCCGACAGGGCCTGGCCCAGCCAGTCGCGGCAACCAAGGTTGACCAGCTCAGGGGACGCCAGGGACAGGTCGCGAACGCGGCCATCGGGACCGATCACCAGGACGATGTCGGCCGCCGCGGTAAGCAGCTCGGCGACCGCGTCGGGATCCAGTCCCGCCAAAAACGAATCGGCCGACTCGAAGTGGCCGAGATCCATTTTTTGGGTCATGACGTGGGGTGCTCGGGGGACGGACGTTGAAGCGGCATATTGTGCCCGCTCAGCACGGCACGGCGCGGGTTTCGACCAATTTCTCGGCGATCTCCGGGGCCAAGCTGCCATTGATGGCCACCGCGTCGGCGCCCACCTCGCTGGCCAGGCCTGCCTGGCGCAGGAACATCGGCCCGCCCACCAGAATGCCGACTCGCGGATTCATGGACGCCTTGCGCACGGCGGTGATCGCGGTCGACAGACGCGGCAGGTGGACATCGCTCGCCAGCGAGAAACCCACCACGTCATACCAGTTGCGGCGTACCAGGGCCTCGGCATCCAGGGAGGGGGCGGGGCCGCCGTCCACGTCCCAGCCGGCACTGCGGAAGAAATCTCCGACCATCACCAGCCCGAAGGTGTGCTGCTCGCCCGGGCTGGGCGCCAGCAGGACGGCCCGGTGGCTCCCCCCCTGGGGCGGACGGGTCACCAGGCCGGGACTGAGGTTGCGCATGGCCTGCTGCAGACGGCCGACGCCCACGGTGACGTCGGCGAAGTTGCACAGGTCCTCTTCCCACAACTCGCCCAGGTGGCGGGCCGCTGGGGTCAGCAGGTCGATGAACAGGGTTTCGACGGGGATGCCCCGCAGGCGCATCGCCTCCACACAGGCCATGGCGGAGCCGTCGTCCGGCAGCAACACCATCCGCACCAGCTCCTTGATGTCCGCGGCGCTGATCGGGTGGCCGGTCAGGGCACCCAGGTCGGGGGCCGACGGCGGGGAGGCGTCTGCGGCGTGCGCCTGGATCAGGCGCGGAATGATGCGTTCGGAAATCGTGGTCGACAGCAGGGCACGGTGCTGCCGCGGCGCCTGGCCGGAGGGGGCACCGCGACCGGGGCCAGGCCCGTCGTGTCGGGACGATGTCATCTGTACTCCTTGCTACGTGCACGAAGGGATGGGGCGTAGGCGCCCCGGTTCGAGCCGGAGCTTTCGTGCGCAGCCAAGCAGTTCTCTTGGAATCTCCTCACCGAAGGGCTTCTTCAGCCCCTCCCTGTACGGATGAGATTCACCCGGATTGTGCAGGGTTTTTACAGTCGCGTACACCGTTTTCAGGCCCCGTCGACCCCTGCGGCTTGGAAAGGAGGTTATCGCCGCCCCGCTCCGGATGTCAACTTATATTTACGTCAATCCGAATTGACAGAACCCTCCGGGGCGGGCTAAATAGCTGACATGGCGGCTCTCCCATCGACAACGGCAGCGCGATCACCCCCTGAAGTGTCAGGCGGGCTTTACACCCCGGACGAACGCGCGCGCCGAGACAACACCCCATGGACCCTCGTCCAGGGGGTGCTCGCGCCTGTGCAATTTGTCGTGTTTCTGATCAGCCTGGGCCTGGTGGTGCGCTACCTGGCCACGGGAGAAGGCCTGGCCTGGGCCCATGCCTCGGTGGTGGCCAAGACGGCCACGCTCTACCTGATCATGGTCACCGGCTGCATCTGGGAGAAGGTGGTCTTCGGGCGCTACCTGTTCGCCCCCGCCTTCTATTGGGAGGACGTCTTCAGCATGGCCGTGCTGGCCCTGCACACCGCCTACCTCGTGGCCCTGGCCACCGGCGCCCTGGGCGACCGGGCCCTGATGGGGCTGGCCCTGGCGGCCTATGCCACCTATGTGATCAATGCGACGCAGTTCCTGCTGAAACTGCGTGCCGCGCGGCTGCAGGAGGCGGCTTCGCGCCTCGACGCCAGCGCCGCCGGGTCCGCCAACCTGTCCGTGGAGGGTGCCCGATGAGCCCCGTCATTCCCATTCGCGCCGAAGCCCTGGGCTGCGCCGATGCGCCCGTCTTGCGTGAACGCGGCCAGCGCGAAGTGTTCTGTGGCCTGACCGGCATCATCTGGCTGCACCGCAAGATCCAGGACGCCTTCTTCCTGGTGGTGGGCTCGCGCACCTGCGCGCACCTGATTCAATCCGCCGCCGGCGTGATGATCTTTGCCGAGCCCCGCTTCGCGACGGCCATCATCGACGAGCGCGACCTGGCCGGCCTGGCCGACGCGAACGAGGAGCTGGACCGCGTGGTCACGCGCCTCTTGGAGCGCCGCCCCGACATCAAGATGCTGTTCCTGGTGGGCTCCTGCCCCTCGGAAGTGATCAAGCTGGACCTCTCTCGCGCGGCGCAGCGCCTGTCGCAGCGGTTCAACCCCGGCGTGCGCGTGCTCAATTACTCGGGCAGCGGCATCGAGACCACCTTCACCCAGGGCGAGGACGCCTGCCTGGCCTCGCTGGTGCCGGTGCTGCCGGACGCCCCGGCGGCCGCCGCCCCCGAGCTGATGGTGGTGGGCGCGCTGGCCGATGTGGTGGAGGACCAGTTCGCGCGGATCTTTGCGCAGCTCGGGATTCCCGCGCGCTTTTTCCCGCCCAGGCAAGCGGACGCCCTGCCCCTCATCGGGCCGAATACGCGCTACCTGCTCGCGCAGCCTTTCCTGGGCGACACCGCGCGCGCGCTCGAAGGGCGCGGCGCCACTCGCCTGCCCGCGCCCTTCCCGCTCGGTGTGGAAGGCACGCAGGCCTGGCTGGCGGCGGCCTGCGATGCGTTCGGTGTCTCGCGTGAGCGGCTGGACGAGGTGACGCGTGGCGCCCGCGAACGCGCCACGGCCGCCCTGGCCCGCCAGCGCGTGCAGCTGGAAGGCAAGCGCATCTTCTTCTTCCCCGACTCGCAGCTGGAAGTGCCGCTGGCGCGCTTTCTCTCACGCGAGATGGGCATGCAGCTGGTCGAAGTGGCCACGCCCTACCTGCACCGCCAGCACCTGGCCGAGGAACTCGCGATGCTGCCCGCCGACACGCGCCTGGCCGAGGGCCAGCACGTGGAGAACCAGCTCGATCGCTGCCGCGCCGCGCAACCCGACCTCGTGGTGTGCGGCCTGGGCCTGGCCAATCCGCTGGAGTCCGAGGGCCTGACCACCAAGTGGGCCATCGAGCTGGTGTTCACCCCCATCCAGGGCTTTGAGCAGGCGGCCGATCTGGCCGAACTGTTCACGCGCCCGCTCACGCGCCGGCTGAAGCTGGCCGCCTGAGGAAAGACGCCCACCATGCAACTGACCCTCTGGACCTACGAAGGACCGCCCCATGTGGGCGCGATGCGCGTGGCCACGGCGATGAAGGACGTGCACTACGTGCTGCACGCCCCGCAGGGCGATACCTACGCCGACCTGCTGTTCACGATGATCGAGCGGCTGCCGCGCCGCCCGCCCGTCACCTACACCACCTTCCAGGCGCGTGACCTGGGCGGCGACACCGCCGAACTGTTCAAGACCGCCGCGCGGGAAGCCTACGAGCGATTCGCCCCGAAGGCCATGCTGGTGGGCGCCTCCTGCACCGCCGAACTGATCCAGGACGATCCGGGCGGCCTGGCGCAGGCGCTGGACCTGCCGGTGCCGGTGGTGGCGCTGGAGTTGCCTTCCTACCAGCGCAAGGAAAACTGGGGCGCGGCCGAGACCTTCTACCAACTGGTGCGCACGCTGGCCGGCGCCCAGCGCGAACGCGCACCGGCGGCCAATGGCCGTCCGCGCTGCAACGTGCTGGGTCCCACGGCGCTGGGCTTTCGCCACCGCGACGATCTGCGCGAGATCTGCGGCCTGCTCGATGACATCGGCGTCGACGTCAACGTCGTCGCCCCCTTGAACGCCACGCCCGCCGACCTCGCGCGCCTGCAGGACGCCGAGTTCAACGTGGTGCTGTACCCCGAGATCGCCTCGGTGGCCGCCAGCTGGCTGCAACGCAGCTTCGGGCAGCCCTTCACCCGCACCGTGCCGATCGGCGTGAACGCCACGCAGGATTTCATCCGCGAAGTGGCCACACTCGCCGGCCTGGACGCCGAGCCCCTGCTGGCCCGCACCGCCTCGCGGGCCCGCTGGTATGCGCGCTCGGTCGACTCCACCTACCTCACCGGCAAGCGCGTCTTCATCTTCGGCGATGCGACGCATGCGGTCGCCGCCGCCCGCGTGGCGTCGCAGGAAATGGGCTTCACCGTGGTGGGCCTGGGCACCTACAGCCGCGAGTTCGCACGCGAGATCCGCGAAGCCGCCAAGGGCTATGGCGTCGAGCCGCTGATCACCGACGACTACCTGGAGGTGGAAGAACACATCCTCGCGGCGCAGCCCGAGCTGGTGCTGGGTACGCAGATGGAGCGCCACATCGCCAAGCGCGCGGGCATCCCCTGCGCGGTGATCTCGGCGCCGGTGCATGTGCAGGACTTCCCCGCGCGCTACTCGCCGCAAATGGGCTTCGAAGGCGCCTGCGTCCTGTTCGACACCTGGGTGCACCCGCTGATGATGGGGCTGGAGGAACACCTGATCGGGATGTTCCGTGGCGACAGCGAGTTCCATGAAGATGCCGCGCCCTCGCACCTGGGCGGCGTGCGGCGCGTGCCGCAGGCCGCAGCGGCGGCGATGTCTGACGCCGCGCCGGCAACCGACAGCCTCACCGCACCGACCGCGGTCGCATCGACAGCTCCGGCCCCGGCAGCGCCTGCCGCATCCGCCACGCTCACCGACGCCGCGGCGGCGGCCTGGGTCGCCACCTGGCAGGCCGAGGCCGAGCGTGAGCTGAAAAAGATTCCCTTCTTCGTGCGCGGGAAGGCCCGCCGCAACACCGAGCTCTATGCCCGCGAGCACGGCCTGGACGTGATCACCCTGGACACCCTCTACGATGCCAAAGCCCACTTCAGCCGCTGAAGCCCGGGCCGGCACGACGCCGATGCGGGTCGTCCTGGTCACCATGGACAGCCATCTGGCCAGCGCCGCGCAACGCGCTGCGCGCCGTCTGGCCAAGTCGCTGCCGGGTGTGTCGCTCAAGGTGCATGCCGCCGCCGAATGGTCGGATGAACCCGCCGCCTTGCAGCGCGCGCTGGACGACATCGCGCGCGGTGACATCGTCATCGCCACCATGCTGTTCATGGAGGACCACTTCCTGCCGGTCCTGCCTGCGCTGAAGGCGCGGCGTGACCAGTGCGACGCCATGGTCTGCGCCATGTCCGCCGCCGAGGTGATGAAGCTCACGCGCATGGGCAAGTTCGACATGGGCGCGCCCGCCAGCGGCTTCATGGGCCTGCTCAAACGCATGCGCGGCAAGCGCGAGGGCGACAACGTCGACAGCAACCGGGGCGCCGAAGGCAAGGCCACCGCCGGCGCGCAGCAGATGAAGATGCTGCGCCGCCTGCCCAAGATCCTGCGCTTCATCCCCGGCACCGCGCAGGACGTGCGCGCGTACTTCCTCACCCTCCAGTACTGGCTGGCCGGCTCCGAGGACAACCTCGTGCAGATGGTGCAGCTGCTGGTGGACCGCTATGCCGACGGCCCGCGCATCGGGCTGCGCGGAAAAGCCAAGGTGCTGCCGCCCGCCGAATACCCGGAAGTCGGTGTCTACCACCCGGCGATGGAGCCGCGCCTGTCCGCGCAGCGGGCCGACCTGCCCCGCGTGGCCACCACCGGCAAGCGCGGCACCGTGGGCCTGCTCCTGATGCGGTCCTACCTGCTGGCGGGCAACACCAAGCATTACGACGGCGTGATCACCGCGATGGAAGCGCGCGGTCTGCGCGTGATTCCCGCCTATGCCACGGGCCTGGACAACCGCCCCGCCGTCGAATCGTTCTTCATGCAGGACGGCCGCCCCGCCATTGATGCCCTGGTGTCCCTCACCGGCTTCTCGCTGGTGGGCGGGCCCGCCTACAACGACGCGCGCGCCGCCGAGGACGTGCTGGCCACGCTGGACGTGCCGTACCTGGCGGTGACGCCCGTCGAATTCCAGACCCTGGACCAGTGGGGCGCCTCGGCGCGCGGCCTGCTGCCGGTGGAGGCCACGATGATGGTGGCCATCCCCGAGCTCGATGGCGCCACCGGCTCCATGGTCTACGGCGGCCGCGGCA
>JACCDJ011830837.1_pt1 | contig 26477 bp, 42 predicted proteins | sample 7444481 | NCBI WGS metagenome assembly JACCDJ01 (sample SAMN15323435, study PRJNA562643) | freshwater metagenome | isolation source: river surface water | place: USA:Blue River Watershed | collected 2017-08-15 | reverse complement strand
GCTTTAGAGAACTCCTCGGAAATCAACGTTACCAATTTGTTCTTTCTTTTTAATGCTTGTTTAATATTCATCTGACTTCTTTTTTAAAATATAAAAAATTAATTTTGATTTTCCAAATTATCCAACAACATTTTGCATATCATCCATGTGATGGTCGAGTGGTCCCATCTCGGAACCGATTTCTCGTTTCTTCAACATCTTGATTACTTCATGTAAATCATATGGTTCGAATTCGGGATTACCATCCATACCAATATCCATACGACGACCATTACTAATCTTTTGGTTGTGTGGTAAATGACAATGTCCATGAAGGTGAACACGACCTTTACGAAGGTTATTCCAACTTGATATTGGGTAATGGCAACATTCTATTGTTTCTCCCATATATTCAAATTGCTCGAACCATGAAACGCTCAAGAATAACTTTCGAATATCTCCACGATTCCTATCAATGTGGTGGTCGTGATTACCCAAAATCAAATGGATATTTTGACAAATGATTCTGTTCCTGAACTCCTCAATCTTTTCAAAGCCGCCGAATGACCAATCACCCAAGTGAATTAAAATATCATCTTGACCAACAAGTGAATTGATATTGTTTACAATCGCGGCGTTCATCTTCTCAATGGTTGGAAAATCCCTTGTTTGATTAACAGGGATATCACCATTCGGTAACCTCCAATTCGTTACACCACGGCATATGTTCGTGTGTCCGTAATGCGTATCGGATGTAATCCAAACTTTCTTCTCTTTTTCTAACTTAATCATATCAACTAAATTCTGTTGATGAACTTACTCGAAGTCCATCGATTATTAAATCATCATACTTTTCATTATCCAACCAAAAGCTACCGTGACCTTTTGCCCGTTCTTCTTTACGGTACTTTGCATCGACCACCAAACCATCTGGTTGGCCCCATTCAAGTGCCATGGCAATAAACTCCTCAACATTCCATTCTTCACCATATTCATCAACAACTCTACCTGAACGAATGAATGAGAGTAGTTCTTCTTTATTTGAATAATGTTTGTTCTTATGGAAATTCCAACAAAACTTCCACCCACCACTGCGTTTACCTAAATGAATATTAGTTCCATCAAGAAAATCATCCCACGCAGAACTGGATTCCCACGAATCTTCTTTAGTTACATTGAATCCTCTTTCTATGTTACTCGGAGTTAATTCTAAATCCATAACTCGTTGAGTTAGAACCTTTTTTCGTTCTTCCATTTCACTAGCCGGCGGTATTCTGTAATAATTGGTACCCATATTGTTCGGTTTATGGTACAAAGATATAAAATTTTTTGTGATATACAAAAAAATCACAAAAAAAAAATCCCCGATTTCTCGGGGATTCTTATAACTAATTGAAAATCAATAGATTATTCTGAGGCGTAAACCGCAAATGTTAAATCCGGATTTTCAGTTGTAAATTTCTCAATTAATAAATCTTGAACTGAAGATAACAACTGTTCGTATGGGTCAGTTAATGAAACGTCAAAACTTAATTCTGTTCTGTCGATGTTATTAACAGTAAATTGTGAAACGTTCACCAATTGTAAAGATGTGACATTACCGGGATTGGTTACTTCTTTCTCAATACATAATTGACATTCAACATCCAATCTACCCATAGGTACTTGTTTAACGTTTAATGTAATAACAGCATCTTTAATATAACTGTCATTGTTTGGATTTGGGAAGAACCCTGTTACTTGTATAGCCATTTTAATTATTTAATTTTTTTACTATTCTTTTTATTAACTTCTCAGTTAATGCTTCATTTACATTTCTCTTAATTTGATATTGTTTAACTGTAGCCACTTTCAAAGTTTCTTTAGGGTCAATTGCTTCGATTTGTGATTTTAAATCGGCAATCGCTTGTAGTAATGCGTTCACTACGTTGATGTCATCCATCACGGTATACTCATCGGTAAACTGTTTCGTTGGGTCGAGTTGAGCTGTGGTTGTTGCTTGGAATAATTTATCATCCAAGAACCCACCTCTTAATCCACTCTCGTCACTTAACTTCTTACCAATCTTGTTTGTCATTCTAACGTTCCAAGTAAAGCTTTCACCTATCTTCTCACCGGAGATTTTGAAATCCATACGAATTGAAACGTCAAGGTTCTTCTCTTCTAAACCATAAGCATCTAATTTGTATACATCAGTTTTACCTGCGTACTGCTTTTGGTTCTTTTTATCTGCGGCCCAATTAGAGTAATTGTTATTGTATTGTCTCGCTAAGTGATATGTTTTCATCTCAGGAGTGTCACCACCCTTAACACGAGCAATCGCAGCTTTTAAGAAGTCCTGTACTGTTTCGTAAGCGTTGTAGTTGTGGGTTTCGTAAACAATTTTTTCATTATCAAATCTTGTGTATAGATTGATATGTTTACGGTCTCTAGCAACAATTGTTGGGATGCTTCTTTTGTTTAATACCTCAGAGAATTCTTCGTTAGTGAACTCACCATCGATAACCGAGAATAATTTTCTCTTAATCTTTTCTTGTGCTGACATCTTTTCACCTGAAGCATAATAAGGAGTACCTGTTTTATAACTTCTTGGTTGGTCCTTGGTTCTTTTACAAGCAACTAACTCAGGTTCTATTTTGTGTAGGGCACCCAAACTATCTAACCATTCTTTATTCTTCTCAATGAACTCATTTAATTCATCACAATCCAAAGGAACGATTAGTTTTTCTTTACCCGATTCTAATGTTGGGTTTAATATCCACGCATCGGGAACTCCATGTTCACCTGGAGGTGTTGGGTTATCCTCTTTCCAAACCGGTTGGAACTTCTTTGGTTTACCCTCATCTCTCATTCCCTTCTGTCTTAATGCCATTTCATCGACATCAACACCATGGGATTCTCTAATGAGAGTTTTCAAATATTTTTCGGTATTCTTATTCATCTAACGATATATTTTTACTATATATAAATACCGCCGAAATTGGTATTTATTTCATTCCATGTAGAATGAGTCTTACTTTTTTACCGAGTTCCATATCATTAGGTGTATCTCTAATCATATCTACTGGAACACATATTGTGTCCTCACCATCGGTTTTTCTATAACACGAGATACATAATTGACCAAGACCCTCAATATAACCTTGTCTATTGTCAATGTGTGTGTCGATTTCGTAGGGGGTAACTTTCCCACATGATACGCAGATTTCTTTAGCCATTGTTGTTCGTTTTAACTAAAGATAGGAAATATTTTAAATAAAAAAAAATATTTTTATGCCATAGTTTCAGAACCTGACGGTTTTTTGACATTAAGTTTTGCCATTACCGGTGCAGATATTCTGTGTGCTTGTGCCGCCAACGTATTAAGGTGTTTTTCATAGTCAGGAGCCGAAGCATATCTGTTACCACTTTTGTTTACGAAGTTGGTAATCAAGTCCTTAGCTGTCCTTCCTTTACCCAAATAGTTCTTGGCAACCAAGTTATAGTATGCATTGATACCCGATTGAACCTCACTGTGTTCGATATTCGCTCCCGAATCTGTATTCCCCACGTTGAACGGGTTCTTAGTACGGATTGGTCTACTTTCTAACTTACCGTTACGGATACCACCTTCCAATACCAATTGACTTAATGCCAATTCGGGTGGTACATATCTTTGATATCTCATAAATGCTTCCTTAGCACCTTTAGCCATCATTTCTCCTGTGATTCCCAATGGGTTAGGACTATTGGCACTTATGAATTTCTGACAGATTTCGGCGTATGCGTCGAAACCTTCATTTGTATTTAAATCTAAATCTGTAAACTCGGCACTACCACCGGTAAGAACTGAGTCAATAAACACTTTAAGTTCTTCCGATTTAACTCCTCTTTCTTTAAGTAATTCAATCAATTTATTTAACATTTCAGGAGTCGCCTGAGTGTTACCAGAGCCTTTAGCGGTTCCCTCACCATATTGTAAATGGAAGTGTCCACCTGTAGCCGCACCTGATGGATTGGTATACTCGTCGATATAAGAGAACTTAGAATCTTTTGATTTGTATTTGTTTAAGATATTAATAAATGATTTTGCATTTTCCGAATTGTACGGTTTCAACACTAAATCAATTGCTTTACCTTCTACGTGCTTACTCTTATAACCCAAATTTTTATGGAAGTTATCGTTTCCTGCGGTAACTATTACCTGTACATTTGGATTTGTTTGTTTGTAATCTTTTAGAATATTACTTACGATTTTACTGATTTCATCTGTGATATTTCCACCACTTGAGATTTCTCCACCTTTCTCGTCGTATCCTAATGAATCTAGTGTGCTTCTTAAATCAGAAGCATCTTCTTTAAGTTCTGTAACTTTCTCGGTTGTGAATTTTCTAACCGCTTGTGCGGTCTCAGGACCGAATAATCCATCTACACCATGTTTAGGGAGTTCGTAACCTAAGAGGATTAAACCGATTTGCATTGATTCTACCGCCTTTTGATATGACATCCCTCCCGATGATTGTTGTGATAAACCACCAGCAGCCGACGCATCCTCCAATGTTTTAAAGAATTCGGCAACGTCTGTACTAACTAAATCGGCTTTCTTCGGGTCATCAGATTTCTTATCCCCATCCGTTTTTATGCCGACTTTTTGAAGAATACTATCGATAAAACCCTCGTTGATTACATTGTTTCCATATGTAATCCCGTGGATTCTTTCTAATTCTTCCTGTAAACTCTTCTTCATATCTAAATAAATATCACTAATAAATATTAAAAAACCCCTTTTCAGGGGTTTAAAAATTGAATTATTTTGTCTTTTATTCCTGACTGTTTTATACCTTCATTACCCTTTGGTGTTAGAACAAAGTTATCCAAACCCCAATCTTTCCATTCCTCACCATTTTTACCCATATCAAGGTCGTCAATTGAAACCCAATGGGTAACCTCAGGATGGTCATGTAAGAATTGTGTAATCTCAATGACACGTGTCATCTCTAAATCCCAACGAGGGGACCAAATCCAAACCATATCATTGTACCAATTACATTGACCTAAGTTGGTGGTCACCGCAATTGGTTTTTTGATGATACCTTGTAGTTCGTAGTATTCACCCAATTCATCCAAGTTTGCATGGTGTTTCCAATCAGAACTCACAACGATTTCTGCACCGGTTTCTTCTAAGATTTGGTTAAGTACTTGAACCGCTTTCTTGTTAAAGTTGTCAAATCGATACTGTAATGGAATTTCCCTACTTGACATGGATAGTTTACGTCCTCCCCATTTGTCTTGTTTTTTGTAACGACCGCCCCACTCTGAGGACAAACAGATTACTCCGTCGTGGTCTAAAAATATAACTTTCATGATTATCTGTAATAAATAAATTTAGGGAAATCCCCAAATACAAATTTGGCCACATTACATAACCAAAAGGTGTAATCAAATTCTATTCCTTTGTATGTACCCATTTGATACCAAGCACCTTCACCCATTTCAAAACCTTCAATCCTTCCTAAACAATCAAGTTCCAACACATCACTATTTTCAAAGGGTTCATCAGATAAAGTTAGATATACTTGGTATTCATCATCCCCTGAATTAATCATTTCTAAAAAGAGGTCAGCACCGGCAACCATTTGAAGCTCCCACTTCTCTCCTGTCCATTCAGGTAAATCAACAAACCAACCTATTTCATCTTTATAAAATCTAAAGGTTCTCATTTTTTAGGTTTAATTAGCAAACACTCATAACATATAACAGATAATCCACTAAGGATTGGTATTGGTTTGCCACATTTTTTACAATTATTAATACTATTGTTCTGCATAGAATTTTTTGAATACTCCTTTAAACTCTTTTGAATATGTTTTATAGACGACATCACTCCACGAGGATAGTTTACCGGTAGACATGAAAGCTTGGATTTCATCATCAATTATTTTTTTATCATCGACATATCCAACTTTTATTAAGTGTTTCTTTAATTGGTTGTAATGAGATGGTTTAATATGTGAAATCAAATAATCCATCTCCACTTTATATTTTAAATTGGTATAATATAATCCATGAGCAATCTCATGATTCATCGTTGATGATTTCAACGTATCCGCACCAATCAAATACCATGGGTGAGGTGTGCCTTCATTTTTTATTTGTGATTCTCTATCACAATAATTAATGATTTCACTCATTATCTCATCGTAGTTGGTTTCAGTTTTCTTGAATAATCTTTTCGCTTCAAATAAAATATTTGAAGGGATGTTATAACCGCTCCAATCTACGGGGTATGTGAAAACTAATTTCTTATTTGTTTTCGTATAGAGTCTCATGTACTGCTCCAACGTAAAGAATTGTCTTCTTATTTCAGGGAACGGTGATTCGTAAAACTCTTGGTATCTACAAAATAACATTGACCTATCGTAATTGTCTTTGATTACGACGGCGAATATGTATGGTTTTATTTCTTCAATATGTCCCTTAACTAAAGGATTATCTATTATCATTATTTGCCATTAAGAAATTGATTAGATAGGGAATCTGTTTTGATTTCGTCGATGTTTTGCATCTCTACCTTTTTATTCTCGTTTCTTAATTTATTAATCTCCCTTCTTTGGAAGTAACATAATAACAATAGTGCCAGTGCTCCGGCCATCGTTAAGTTCTTTTGGTTTTTTTTAAAAAATTCTATCATAAATTAAAATTCAGATTCTGTGTGATTTTTATCTTCATCCTCATCCCACCACAAAAAGTCCTCACCTTTATAATCGGGATGATTCTCTTTCATATAATCAATTGCCTCCACCCAAAAATAAACTAGAGGTGCGAGTATAACCATCATAATTAAAAATATCCAAAGATTACCCATTTTTTTGTTTTTCTAAAGATTTACGTAATTCTTCGGCAAACTCTTCTTTAATCTCCTCAATTGATTTTATGATTCTACCCCTTTCATCAACAATGTTGCCGTCTTTATCTAAAAGATTACCATTTTCATCCATATGAGGTGCGGTACTAAATGCGAATACGAAAATTAGTATCCCCACAATTAAGAACCCAAGAAAGTAATATAATATCATCATGGCGTAAAATATTTTGATTTCCAAAATTGGTACCACTTTCTCTTTTGTACTGGTTTACATAGAGAAAACGGATTATCACCGAAGTTCACTTTACCTAAATACTTCGAAGAAAGAACATTTAAGAAAATTTCATGATATTCCACAGGAATTGTATTGAAATCTGCGGTGATATCAACCCTTAAAGTAATTGGTCCATTATTGTGCTGAACAACTAACATTTCTTGCATCTTCACTATTGTGGATGTTTTAATATCAATCCATTCTCCACCAAATCCTATTTCCATGTGATTTTCATTGTTGGGGTTTTGTAATGTCATTTCTTCTTCAATAATTGGTTCTACTTTTTTCTTTCTTCTACTCGGTTTCGTGCTCGAGGTATTGTTCACATTTGTCATAGGTTTCTTTATCTATTTCTTTTAGGTAGTCAAAAGTCAATTCATATCTACCACTTATTGTTGACTCATTAAACCATTCAGAATAGATACTATCCTTTTCGTTTGTAACCTTCACCAAATCCGTTCTGAGAGTTTTATTTTCCTCATCTACTTTGGCATACTGTATCATCAACCAAATAGTGAGTAACATCAATAACATCAAATATGTTATTGGATTCTTTAGATATTTCATAGTTAAAATTTAAAAAATTTCTTCGGCGATACCTAATATCTCAGCAATACAAAGTAGAGCGGCAGCACCGGTAAAGTTTAAAGTAAAGAGACAATAACATGCCCCAATTCGTATACCCGACTTCACGATACTAATTCTGAAGTGGACATTAGTTTTTGATTCTTTTTCTTGCATATATAAATGATAAGTAAATTTTTTCTTTTTTCCAAATCCTTGACAAAACTAAACACCACAATGGAATTTAACAAATATTTTTTAGAATATCTTAAATAAAATCGAATTTTTCCTTCTTTATCTCTAAATTTTGGAAGTTTTCCATCCTTTTGTTTAAGATTTCTATAGATTTGTTAAACAATTTATCAACCGGAGTATTAGCTTTACCATATGATTGTGAGAGTTTACCCTTACGATATTGTAAGTTTATCGTTTTTTTATTGTGTGTCATTGAGAGGTAAACATAGGAGAGAGCCGTAACAAATTGCTTACTCATACAATTTTTCATATTGTACCCTTCGGTTATGAAATCATCTTCAGTTTTTAAAATTCTAATCTCAAATTTCTCATCATCAATTATGATTGGTTCTTCTATCTGTTTAACAAAATCACCTGAGTGACTCACCCTAACTCTATATCCTTTTTTGAAATAGTTTTTTAAGCTCTCCCATTTTTTAAACATTAACTCAAAACTGTCATCATCTTTAGCGTTGAATTTAACTTCCATATTTTTATTCAATAAAAAATCTCTGATAGTTAATACTTCATTTAATGAATGAACTAATGAGTTGGATTGTAATCCTGACTTCTCCCAATTATTAAACAGTGATACCAAGAACTTCTTCTCCGATTCATTTTTCAAAGTGTGATAACGATTGTTGGAGACATTAATTCCACAACAATGTTCCATCCAATCGATTTGTTTTAAATAATCAATATAATTGTCACCAAATAATTTACAGATGTAACTCAACGTTCTAATGTTTACGTCTCTGTCCTGTGCTTTATTTATTTCACCGATTAGGTATTTGGTTTTAATACCATACGAATCGAGTACTGCCGGTATGAATTTATACTCATTCTCCTTTAACCATTTTGTTTTGGGGTAATCATGTAACAATGAATAGTACACGCCGTCGTGACCTTTGATTTTCTTTTTATCCAAATGAAAATCCACAATCAAATCATAAAAGCTGTTAAGATTTGTTTTGTTGATATAATCTTTGTCCTTGAGATGTTCACTTTCAATTAATGGGGTTAATCTCGATACGAGATATCTCACCACATCATCACATGCTCGTTTATATTTCACACCCCAATAATTTGTTCTCTTCTCACCTTTCAAACAACCATTTTCAGTTAAGTCCAACAGATAATCAAATCTATTATCACCTCTCTTACTTTTATTTTTTATCATTTCTTCACCCAAACTTTCATTGACCAGTTGATAAACGATATTAAAGTTTCCATTTTTTAATTTCAAACTAAATCCATGGGATATTAAAATCTTTTTGAGCTTACCAAATCTTTTGTAATCAAAAGAGAACTCGGAATAGAAATGTATATCTTCTGAGGTTTCATATAACCTCATCTCGCAAACATATTCAAGATTTGTTTTGCGTTCTTTTTTAACTTGTCGGTGATTAACCAATAAATCCATATATAAAATATATACGGACTCACGGTCATTATGTAGTGTTAATTTCTAAAATCCAAACGGGTCATTTTCTAAAAACCCGGCACCTCCACCTACCTGTGGGATTGGTACTTCTTTACCGTTAATTTTAACCCTAACTTTCTTAACATCAATGTGGTCGAGTAATCTCGAATACCTCAATGATTTAATTCTATCTGACACAACACTAAGTGCTTTATTGAAATGTTCAGGTGGTATCCGATTACAGAAATGTCGTTCTTGTGTAACGTGACCTGTTTTTTTATCGTACTCACAAGTCACCCTATCCATTCCATTATTTAAACGAATAGATACAATCATTGAAGTTTCTTTATTGGCATACGATGCAACACAGTGGTGCATGAAAGAACCTTCCTCAGCATACTCCTCTTCCCTCTTTAGTATTGTGGGATGGAATTCATAGATTTCATCATTGAATTCATAAATGATTGGGGTTTCAATCTTTCTTACCGTTCTGTTGTCATAATCATATTCTTTGGACCAACCTTTACGAATCGTTGAGATTAATTTGGTTAACTCTAAGTGTTCGGTATGGAACTCATCGTAGGTTGTTGACCTTAATCTATATGTGGGGTCGTACTCTTTTAATTTTTTAATCATGTCAACGTGGTCCCTAAACAAACTGTATAATCCACTAACAGCTCTTAATGGTGCCTCGTTACCTCCTTTGACAAGTGAGTTGATGATTTTAATTATATTCTCCTTTTCTGATTGTTCCAAATCATGTTGTTCAGTCACTTTTCTCGCATTAATCGGGATTGGTGACTGGTAAACATTCTTTTCTTTTTTATCAAAAAACTTTAAAACCTTTTCATCCAAATTACCCATGTACTTACTGTACTCACTACCAAAGAAACTTGCGAAATTTCTTATCTCAAAGATGTCCATGTTGGTATTAGTATGGAATAACTTGTTTGTGAATTTTGATTTGATTCCGTAACTATCCAACACAGATAATAGGAGTTTATTATCATTTCGTTTTAGGTATTTCTGACCCGGATAGTGGAATCGAATTAAGGACATGTAATCATTTGGTACCTTAATCTTCTTTGTTTTAACAAAGAAATCAATAAACCTTTTTAATAAGTCATTTCTGCCTTCGTTTTCCGTGATGTTAGGTAACCATGAATTTAATTGACCCATCTCCTCCAAGATTGATTGTACGAACTCGGTATCATTGATTGTTTTACAGAACTCAGGATAGATTTTGAGATTCTTATTTACTGAGTTTATGAAATTAAAGAAACCATTTGATGTGATGAGACGCTCAACAAATGCAAAGGAGTTTTTTCTAAAACGAGTACTCCTACTATTACCAATAACATTTGTTTCACCTATTGTGAAGTTACCGGTTGATAAGTCGAATGTTAAAGTCTCGGAATGAAACTTCCTTTTAAAGTATATTTTATTTACCCCTCTATACTTGGTAAATTTCTTTGCCTTGATAACAAGTTTTCCATTGTCAACAACAACTGTTCTTTCTATTGTTACAATAATAATAGATGATAAAGGTCTACCATAATGTTTTTTGATGTGTTTGTCTTTGGTGGTATAGAATTGCTCACCGTCATCACCATAAAAGCTTATGAATGGAACTTTATTATGCTCCCTCGGTTCGTTATTCTCTAAATGATAGTGATTGGTTTTCCTATTATTCTTTTTTTTGAAGAAGGTAATATCGGTAACAACGTTCCTAAATGGAATTGGGTGTTTTTTAACTTCATTAAGTAAACTAATTGTGTTCTCACCGAAGATATCATCAAAATCATAATTCTTGGTCTCATGTTTAACCATTCGTTTAGACATGAGATATCTATCCTGAATGTTACAATAATCCTTACAGACCTTGATTACCGCATATTGAAATCTCTGATTTAATATTTCCATAAAAATTCGTGTTCGGTGGTCAAATATACAATATTTTTTTGTGAAATCACTATTTATATAAAAAATTTATAATATGGCAGCTAAAGGTTCAAAAGGCGGTGGAAAATCCGGTGTTTCAATGAAAGTTAGTTTCGGTAAGAAAGGTACCGGAAAAGCTAAGAAATCATTCAACAAACACGACCGCAAAGAAAAGAACTATAGAGGACAAGGTGGTCGTCGTTGACTCACTGAAACATCTGTAGAAGGTAGTAAGATAACTTATATCCTGTAAATGCACCTAACGCCGACGGTATTGGGAACACTATCATTTTACCCAAATCAGTCACATATTTCGGTCGATTCACGATACGCCCCATGAAATAATAATAGATTACATAACCAATAAGAACAGCGATATCAGTTCGGGTGGCAATGAAAACAACCAACGTTGCACCAATAAACCCAAATGTGAAGTTGTCCCGTATACCTTCCCAAATTTCGTATATACTAGCATTTTTATATTCCTTTACAATCTTATTAAACTGAACCTTTTGTTTTCTTATAACTTTCTCCATTATTTATTTTTAGTTGACCTTATATTAATCGTAATCCCCGCAGGTCCGGCGGTGATATCGTATGTATTGTATCTATTATCGGTCACATATCCAAAATCATTAAACCTGAAAATGATAACGTCTTCCCCTTCGAAGTTTGCATGAATGGCATTCGTATAGTAATCAATACTTGGGTGTTTAATCCAACCCAACTTCCAAGAGTTCCTATATTCTTCTACCAGTTCTTCAGGGGATATGTATAGTATCATTAATCAATATTGAATTCGTTGTTTAGATATTCTTGATACTTCACTTGAACCATGTGTTCGTAGTGTTGTTCTCTGGTGTGTCGTTGAATAGTTTCAACCACTGCATCTGCATGTTCCTGTCCGAATTTTTCTACCATTTCGGTATAATCGTCGGTGTTCTCAAAATTTAAAAGGTTATCTACCACTTCATACACTTTAGTAGATGCTAGTGGTTCAAAATCTTCGAAGGTTAATTTTAAATCGTTCATATAATTCGTTTGTTTATCTCGTGTAGAACCTCAACACTATCATATCTCGGAGAGTAAATGAAGTCCCATAATGTTTTCCTTTTACTGAAAGGATGTGGTTGGGACATTGCCCATTTCTTACCCCATTCAAAATCTTCAACTGACCATCTTAAAGGTCTGTTTGGTTTCTTTACAAATAATCTTCTAAAAAATAATATTAACCACATATCAATAAATATCAATTACTTAAAGGTGCTTTTATTGTTGGGTGTGATTCATAATTCAATAGTTCAAAATTATGAATACTATAATAATCCAAATCTAACTTGTTTGGGTTAGGTTTTCCATGTTCAAATAAAGTACGACTTATATTCAATGTTGGTAATTTATATGGTTCTCTGGTACGATATGGTATTTTATAAATTTCATAGTACTCACTCATACCTCCACCAAACGGTGCCAAATCTTTTATGGCCATTTCATAACCATTTGGACCCATAGCATTTTTTAACATCTCTTCTCTTTCTTCATGAGAATACTTTCTACCAATCTGTTCTTTTGCTTGTTCGATATGGTTTGAATATAAATGTACATCACCTAAGTTACCAACTAATTCATCAGGAATCATGTTAACTTCTTTAGCAATGATTTCAAGTAACAAACCATAAGATGCAATATTGAATGGTAAACCTAAGAATGTATCCACTGAACGTTGATTCCACATTAATGAGATTGCTCGTTTTGGAACTCTTAAACTATCCATATGGACGTGATGATAATCCGAGTTTCTATTTAATGGGTCTCTTGTTTTGTTGAAGTAATCAATTCGTTCATCCAAGTTCAACTCTCTTGTATAAACTTGAAATCCATAATGACAAGGTGGAAGTACCATTTGGTCTAATTCTCCAACATTCCAAGCATTAACCATTAATCGTCTTGAGTCTGGATTTGTTTTAAGGTCGATGATTAGGTTTTGAATTTGGTCTATACCTACTAAATAATGTTCACGTCCTTCAGTACCATATACTACTTTTAAGATGTCATGTTGTCCTTCGTGAAACCCTTTCCAATCTCTCCATTGTTTACCATAAATTGGACCTAACTCACCCCATTTCTTAGCAAACTCATCATCTGTTTTAATCATCTCAATGAATTCTTCTTTTGTGAATGGTTCAGTTAACGTTCTATTTTTCTTAGAATTTTCTAATAATTTGGTTTTACCAACGTATTCCCCTTTATTATATCTTTTAATATAAGCTTGGTAAGCATCGCCATCCCAAATATGACAGCCATTATCAACCAAATACTTAATGTTAGTATCTCCTCTTAAAAACCACAGTAACTCAGTTACCATAGTTTTCCAAGCCATCTTCTTGGTTGTAAGTAAAGGGAAACCTTCACTCATTTTATGGTGGATTTGTCTACCGAATACTGAAATGGTACCAGTACCTGTTCTATCTTTCTTCTCCACACCATTGTCTATGATGTCCTGAAGAAGTTTCTGATATTGTTTATCTATGTTATTCATTATTCAAATGTTTGAATTTTAGCATCCACTTCTTTTAATTCCGACCATGTTCCAAGATATGTTATTGCTCTAACCTTTCGGTTATCAATCCACACATACTCTTGTCCATCTTTAATTCTTGGTTTATCCATGACCAATCCGTGGTACTTAAATCCTTTTTCTTTTAACCACGTTTCGGTTACTTCTCTGTCTTTACTCTCACGTGCTGTAAAGAATGTAATCACATTACCTTCATTGTACCACTTGTTGATAATTTCTAATGCGTTTGGGAAATGATTCGCCGTTGGGTAGAGATGACTCTCTTCATTTTTAATATCATCACAAATCGTCCCGTCAATGTCAATTAAAAATACTTTATTCATTTTCTTTTAAAATCTCATAACTTTTTTGGAATTGAACTCCAATCATAATGGTTAACCACCTAAAAGTAAATCCCCAAGCAGGTGTGTAGACACCGGTTTCGAGAAATACTTCTTTACTGTAAAAAAATACGAAAGTTGGGATAATAAACCAATGGTATCTTTTGTTGTAGATAAAAAAATCTTTATCCCAAACTATCTTCGTTTTGTTCTCGTTTTTCATCTTTTAGTTTTGAAATACATTTGAAGATACAGTACGATTCATCGATATCAAACGCACCTTGTTTTGCTGCATGACTAATTGCCAAATCAATAAGCGTAAGTGCATTTTTGGTATCAATCTCTTCTAAGAATTGAACCAAATCTTCTTTATTATCGTACTCGAATCCTCCACCAAATAATGATGACATATGTTTAAGTTTTAATCGTCGTAATCACCGGTTGTTCTTCTTAGAAGTTTATCAACCTCGTCTTCCTTTTCTTTTAATTCGATAATTCTTATGTAGTAAGCATTTTCATCAGATTCAGGAGCATCCGCTTTAATGTTTTTATCAAACCATTTCGCAAACCATTTCCCCTTGTACATTAAAACTTGGCATCTTTCACCAAATTCATCTGCATCTACTTTGTCTAGTAAACCCTCATCAACAAGTTTACTTAATACGATTTCTTTAACCTTGTTAAAGTTTGACATTTCTGAAGTTAAGTCCATATCTATCGTCTTTTTTAAAATATAATACAAATATACGAGAAATCCAAATAATTATAGAAATATGTTAGCGATAATAAACGGAAAACAATTCCAAGGAGAATACCTAACTCAACCCCATGAGATTCAAAAGGGAATGATGGGTAGAGATTCTCTTGATGGTTGTATGGTTTTTAAAATGGGAATGGGACATCACACGTTTTGGATGAAAAACTGTGTTATCCCATTAGATATTGTATTTGTAAACAAGAATAGAATTTCCCATATACATCAGAATTGTCCCCCGGCAGATTCACACGATATGAATCCACCGAGGTATACTGGTATTGGTGACCACGTAATTGAATTCCCTGCCGGTACCTGTCAAGGTTGGAAGGTTGGGGATAAGGTTAACCTCTATCTTGGTACTCCACAGAACCCTGTGGGATAAAATCATAGGTAACCTTCGGTTTCACTTTCTCAAACACCCAAAAGTAACTGTGGTATTTTCTTGCGTGATGTTGTTTGGACCACTTGGTTCCGTTGAACGCATTTACTCTAATGTTAGATGTTAAAACAAACATGTCTCTCGGATAGAATCCAAGTGAGTAAGCCATGTTCATAACCATAACGTGACTGAAGTATTGTTTACCACCTGACACAGTGTCCTGACATTTCATAACCACAAATCCACCGTCTTCGCACAATCTGTAAAGTTCTTTGAGTGTGTTGTAGTAATTTGATTTTAAATCATCGTAGGTTCCATAACCTTCAAATCTTTTAGCAATGATAGAACTTCCTTCTCTATTGTTTCTGTAACGAGCCCCACTACCAACAATAACGAATGGTGGGTCGTACATAATATTTTTCATTGAGCCAGATTCAAATGGTAAGTCCTCTGAGTTTGCTTCAATAACATGGTCGTAATGAGGATAAAGGTCGGTCTTATGTACCGGGTCAGGTAGTCCCTTCCAAAAATTTCCTTTTGAATAGGTGCAATCCAAATCGAATCGCTCAATACCATACAAATGCATAATATTAGTAATCGCTTCATGGTTAGAGGTATACACACTCTTTACCATCTTAAAATCTTTATCCATAGTTGTCATATCATTGAATTTATAAAAATATAAATAAAAATTTTCAAATAACCAAACAACGCTACACATTATCCAAAAAACCTCGTATTCTTAGATAGAAACTTTTAAAAAGTAACATAATTATAAGAAAAAAGAATCAATTATGGGATGTGGATGTAAAAAAAGAAATCAAACCCCTGTTCAACCATCGAACACTGTGGTAATGACTGAAGGTCAATCGACTACTACTCAACAAATCAATCTTGTTGACCAGCAACAAGTGGAGTTATTAGTAAGGAAGATTGAGGAAATCAACGACACTTTAGAGGAAACTGAGGAATAATCACTACATAAATCGCGACATCATGTCGTGATTTTTTTATCTAAACCATATATATTTATTATATACAGATATAATTTTTATATAAAATTTTAAACAATGAGTAAAGAATCTAACACTAAGCTAACTAGCGTAAAAATCATCGACAAGAACTACTACGAATTCAAAAGAGTTACCCTCGGTTCTGATTTGACGTTACAAAAATTCGTTAACAGAGCTATCGATTTATATCTGAGAGAAAACGAGTTTAAAAATAAAATTGACATTCACGAAACCGGTGGAGTTAAAAACTCAAAGTACTAATTCATGAAGAAAAAGATTTTATTATTATCCGATGATTTGAGAACAACATCGGGAGTCGGCACTATGTCCAAGGAAATTGTTCTCGGTACAATACACAAATACGATTGGGTTCAATTGGGTGGTGCAATTAATCATCCTGAAGCCGGTAAAATTGTTGACATCAACGAAGATGTGAGAGAAAGAACAGGAGTAAAAGATGCAAATCTAAAAGTTATTCCTAACAATGGTTATGGTAACATATTCACTTTGAGAATGTTATTGGAGGTTGAGAAACCTGATGCCATTATACACTTCACTGACCCACATTACTGGCAATGGTTATATGAAGCGGAACATGAGATAAGACAACAGATTCCAATCTTGTACTATCATGTTTGGGATAACCTACCTGACCCTCTATTCAATAGGGATATCTATGAGAGTTGTGATTGGATTGGATGTATTTCCAAACAAACATACGGTCTTGTTAAAAGAGTTGGTTCAATTGACACAGAAGAATCGTACCAACCATTAAAGGATTGGCAAGTAAGTTATGTACCTCACGGTATCAACCCTGAAGTATTTAAACCGGTGGATACATTATCCGAAGAGTTAGGTAAACACATCTACAACAATAAAGAATATGATTTCATTTTATTCTTTAACAACAGAAACATCAAGAGGAAACAACCAGGTGATGTTATCCTATCCTACAAATTATTCTGTGATTCACTTTCAAAAGAAGAAGCTGAAAGATGTTTACTCTTAATGCACACAACACCAATTGATGAGAATGGTACAGACCTAACCGCAGTTGCTAAAAGTGTTTGTCCCGATTATGATGTTAAATTTATTAATATAAAATTGGAACAGGAGAAGTTAAATGAGTTATACAATACAGTTGATTGTACAATTAACATCTCCAACAATGAAGGTTTTGGTTTAGGTACCGCAGAAAGTATCATGGCCGGTACTCCGATTATTGTAAATGTTACAGGTGGTTTACAAGACCAATGTGGTTTCAATTACACGGCAGAGGATTATGTTACATTCGGTTCATTACATGATAAGAAAACACACGGTTCAACTAAACACGGTGAATGGGTTGTACCAGTGTGGTCTGATGTAAATAATTTAAATGGTTCTGTACCAACACCATATATCTACGAAGATAGAGTTAACAACTATATGGTTGCCGACGCGATTGGTCAAGTTTATAGTTGGGGAAGAGAAGAAAGAAAACGTAGAGGTTTGATTGGTAGAGAATGGGCAATGAAGAACCTATCAAATAAAGTTATGTGTGATGGTATTATCGATGGAATCGAAACCACATTCAAAAACTATAAACCAAGAAAGAGATTTGATTTATATAAAATAGTATGATGAAACCATTTTTATTATTTAGAGGACCTGTTGAAACCATTAGCGGTTACGGTGCGCACTCAAGAGATTTATTAAAAGCACTCCGTGATATGGACTTATTTGATATTAGAGTTGATTCATGTAATTGGGGTAACAATCCAAGAACTGCATTAAAGGACAAGAATGAATTTCATGATTGGATTAAAGTAAATAAAATTCATTCAATAAGTTCTACTCCTGATGTGTATGTCCAAGTTACAGTACCAAGTGAGTTTCAAAGAATTGGTAAATTCAATATCGGAATTACTGCTGGGATTGAAACCACTCAAGCACCAAAGGATTGGGTAGATGGTTGTAACAGAATGGATTTGATTATTACCACTTCAAATTTCAGTAAGGAGGTTTTACTTCAAACAGTTTACAATGAAATGGATAAGATGACGGGTAAACTGATTAAACAATATAGAATTGAAAAACCTGTTGAGGTATTGTTTGAAGGTGTTGACACATCAATCTATAACAATAAATTTAATAGTTTGAATATTGGAATTAAGGAAGATTTTTGTTATCTTTTTGTTGGTCACTGGTTGAAAGGTGATGTAGGTCAAGATAGAAAGGATGTTGGTATGTTGATAAAGTGTTTTGTTGAATCATTTAAAGACAAGGAAGACCAACCGGCTTTGATTTTGAAAACATCCGGAGCTAGTTTCTCAGTTAAAGAAAGAGAATCGTTCAAAAAGAAAATAAAAGATTTGGTAAAGGGTGTTGATAATCCTCCTCCAATCTATTTGTTGTTCGGACAACTAACCGATGAAGAAATGAATGAGTTATATAACCACCCAAGAATTAAATCCATGGTAACCTTAACAAAGGGTGAGGGATTTGGTAGACCTTTATTGGAGTTTTCAATGACGGGTAAACCAATCATTGCATCAAATTGGTCAGGTCACAGGGATTTCTTACCAATGGACAAGGCAATTATGATAGGTGGTTCATTGACGGAAGTTCATTCTAGTGTCGTTGATAATTTCATCATCAAAGATTCAAAATGGTTTACCGCAAATTACGGTGAGTGTGTTGAAGTATTAAAAGTGGTGAAAGAAGATTATGATAAATTCTATGAGAACTCACAGGTTTTAATGGAAGAGAACAGAGAGAAGTTTTCAATGGAGAAGATGAAAGAAAAGTTCGAATCAATCATTACACCATTTACAATAAGACCAAAAGAAGTTAAAATAAACATCCCCCAATTAACTAAACTATAATGGATTTTAAATTCGGTAGAGATAATAATGATTTTTCTTTAAAGATTAGAAGAGCCAGAAGATTAAGAGCAGGGTGGACACCTGAGCTCGCACAAGACATCCAAGCTTTTCATAATATTGATGCCGAATCAGAACTAGTTAGATTATTAACCGAAGAAATCACCAGACAGGTTGACAGGGAGATTATAAATGAACTTATATATAAAGATAAATTTGAATTTAAATTCGGAAGATAATGGGATTGAAGAATTTTAAATTTGGTAGAGATATCTACACAAATGATTTTACACTAACCGATTTTAATCTGCCCTTGTTAAGGATTGCACCTGCGGTTGTGTTTCAACAAACAGAATGGGTGTTTCAATTTGATGAGGGAGAACCTGTGGTATTTGCTTCACAACAAGAAGAACCCAATCTAACAATCACATTAAACAATACAAACCACGCATCAATAGAATTCACAGACAATAACAGAAAATTTAAAATATTCGCAAGGGAGAGACAACAATGAAAATCAGCTATGGAATCACGGTATGTAATGAATTAAAGGAAATTAAAACCTTATTACCATTATTAATTGAACATAAAAGAGTTGAGGACGAAATTATAGTCCTGTACGATGAGAAAAATGGTAAACAAGAGGTCCTTGATTATCTTTTACCATTTAACAAACTACCCAATGTTCAAACATGGAGAGGAATGGTGTTTGTTAATGACTTCGCCATTTGGAAAAATAAATTAAATGGATATTGTTCAGGAGATTATATTTTCCAACTCGATGCAGATGAATTGATTACAAAAGAATTGATACAGGATTTACCATCTGTAATCGAATCTAATCTTGAGGTTGATTTATTTGTCTTTCCAAGAATCAATACCGTGAAAGGAATTACTGATGACCACATTAAGAGATGGGGATGGAAAATGGATGAGAAAGGTAGAATCAACTTCCCTGATTGGCAGGGAAGATTATACAAGAAGGGTTTAAACTGGCACGGAAAGGTTCATGAGAAAATCATCGGAGCCAAAACATATTCCCTAATGCCCGAGGATGATGGTTATTGTATCATTCACGAAAAGACAATTGAAAGACAAGAAAGACAAAATAATTTATATTCTAAAATCACTAAGTAATGAAATTAATACTCGCAACAGGTTCTGATTTAAACTACCTAAGTAAGATGAGACCTTACTTAAAATCTATAGAATCAAATTCAAACTTTGATAAAAACATTTTGGTGTTTGTTGGTGAAGATGACATGCAACTTCCCTTTAAAAATATTGACATAGTTAACTTACCTGTGGGTAGAATACAATCGTTGAATAGTAATAAGTGTGTTCAACATGGTGACTTCTTAAATTCACCAGCGTTTGATTCTATGACTGAAGATGATGATGTTATCATCTATACTGATGGTGATATAATCCTACAAAGAAACTTATCTGAAGATGAAATTAAATTCTACAATTCATTTAAAGATGGAGATGTATATGTTGGTTATAATGCGTCACCGACAGATACATTGGCAGATGAGGCAACGAGATTAGGAAAGACGGGTGCAGTTTCACCATACGTGAATATTGATGTTTGGGGAACAACAAAGGTTTATAACACCGGTGTTCTTGCCATGAATAAAAAAACATGGGTGAAATTATTAGAGAGATACAACACATTATATCCTCACGTAGAACCTATGTTCTATCATTATGCAAAACAACAATGGTTGATTTCATATATCATCGGTACCGACAAAGAGTTTAATGTAATTGAAATGGGTTATGATGTTCATAACCATAAACATTACCCAAGTCCTGTTGGAACTTCTCAGGACGAAAATGGTGATGTTTACTTTAATAATAAAAAAGTTCTATTCAAACACAAGTGGTAATGACACCAGCATTAAAAGAAGTTTTTTTAAATTCAAAACCATTACACGATGAAAATTGTCTTTGGTTAGAATTCGGTGTTTATGAGGGCAGAACAATTAATTTTATTTCGGGTAGAACTAATGGAATTGTTTATGGGTTTGATAGTTTTAGAGGTTTACCAGAAAATTGGAGAGATGGGTTTTTAAAAGAACATTTTAATAAAGACGGTATAGTACCGAAAGTAAACCCCAACGTTGTTTTGGAAATCGGATGGTTTAATGAAACATTAGAACCATTTTTATCTAAACATGAAGGTAAGAAGATAACCCTGTTACATGTTGATTGTGATTTATATTCATCTTCAAAATATGTTTTGGATAAGTGTACACCATTTTTGGAAAAAGATTCAATAGTTGTTTTTGATGAACTCATAAACTATGATGGATATGAAGAGGGTGAATGGAAAGCAATGAACGAGTGGGTCAATGAAAATAATATAAAATACGAATGGGTTGTAACCGCACCTGAAGAAGGTAGAAGACAATCTTATGCGTTAAAAATATTATCAATTTTAAAATAATATATGTACGATTATCTAATAGTAGGGACCGGATTCTTCGGTTCCATTTGTGCACATGAATTAACCAAATCAGGTAAGAAGGTATTAGTTATTGATTCTCGTAATCACATTGGTGGGAACTGTTATACCGAGAATAAAGATGGTATCAACATTCAAGTATACGGTGCACATATCTTTCATACATCAAATAAAGAAGTATGGGATTGGATTAATCAATTTGCTGAGTTCAATACCTATCGTCACCACGTATTGGCAACATATGATAATGAGATTTACTCATTACCATTTAGTATGTTTACATTTAATAAATTGTGGGGTGTTAATTTTCCACACGAAGCTCAAGAGAAGATTAAATCACAATCTATCAGTATTGACGAACCAACTAACTTAGAGGAGCAAGCAATCAAACTTGTGGGTAAAGATGTTTACGAGAAACTAATCAAAGGTTACACTCATAAACAGTGGATGAAGGACCCAAAGGAATTACCAAAAGAAATCATTAAACGTTTACCTGTTCGATTTACATGGGACAATAATTATTTCTTTGACAAGTATCAGGGAATCCCAATTGGTGGGTACACTCAGATATTTGAAAAGTTATTAGAAGGTATCGATGTTCAATTGAACACCAACTACTTTGATGGTAACTTACCTCCACATAAGAAGGTAATTTTCACAGGACCAATCGATAAGTTCTTTGGATACAAGTATGGTAAGTTAGAATATAAAACGGTTAGGTTTGAGCACGACCACTTGAATCAAATAAACTATCAGGGAGTACCTGTAATGAACTATACCAACTACGAAGTACCATACACCAGAATTATTGAACATAAACATTTCGAAGGTGTTGATACCAACTCAACGTGGATTACACGTGAATACCCAACACAATATATTCCTGACGTTACCGACCCTTATTATCCGGTGAATGACAAAGAGAATAATGAAATGTTCTCCAAGTACAAAGAAGAAGCCGAACAGGTAAAAGAATGTGTGTTGTTTGGTGGTAGATTGGGTGAGTACAAATACTACGACATGCATCAGGTAATAGAATCGGCACTTAACTTCATTAAAAAAGAAATCAATGGACATTAGTTTAGTACTTGCAGTATTCAATAAATTAGATTTAACTAAGGATTGTTATAAAAGAATTCGTGAGATATATCCCGATGCACCTTTTGTTATCAGTAGTGGTGGTTCAACAGATGGAACCAAAGAATGGTTAGAATCTTTAGAGGATGATAATCTTTCCTACATCCACGATGACGATAAGTTAGTTTTTTCTGAGAACTACAATGCGGCAATTAAGTTGGTAGATACAGAGAAACTAGTTCTCATTCACAACGATATGGTCATTGGGAGACACTTTCTTGAGAATTTGGATAGATTACTCACACCAGATACTTTGCTCTCTTATACGACGTTAGAACCACCAATTTTCAAAGGTCATAACAGACCAGGTAAATTGATAGTGGACATGGGTTATGGATTCCATGATTTCAAATGGGAAGAGTTCGATGAGTTTGTTGAGGAGAATAAATCCGATTGTAAAATATATGACGGAGCAGTATTTTTTATGAGTGGGTATAAGAAGATGTTTGAGGATGTCGGGTTCTTTGATGGATTTAGTTTTGTTCCAGCATTTGCCGAGGATGATGACTTCTTAATCAGAGCCAAACTCAAAGGTTATAAACTCAAAACAACTACTTGTGCTATTACATATCACTTTGTTTCTCAAACATCAAGATTCAGTGAAGAATTCAAGAAGGACAGAATGAAGTATGAGATTAACTCAAATAGAAACTTCGTCCGTAAATGGGGTATCCCGATTCCCGCATTTAACGAGTTACGTTATTGGGAGGATGATGGATTCAGATATAAAACATTTACCATGGGTTTAACCACCCGAAGTAGAGCGAGATTGTTTGAGGTGGAACCATTCTTCGATAAGATTGATTTAGGGACGATTCCTGAGGATTATTTGGAGAATGAACAGAAGAACACCCGATATGATTTAAGGTCAAAATTCGTCCTTACAGACCTTGTGGATGTGATGGTATATGAAATGAGTCCGATGACTGATGAGGATATCTATGTCCTTCAAAAATTACGTCTTTCAATACCTTACTATGAACCGGGTGAATACAAAGTTGGTTCATTAAAAATAGAAATAAAAAAGGGGGTATAAAACCCCCTTTAACCACTCTAACTACTCGAACTTATTCAGTTGGTTTTTGTACCAACATGAACAATAAATTATAATCGTCTGTTGTTTCTCCTACCTTATCTAAATCCTCCATTGTTAGTGGAGTGTATTCAATTTCTTTTTCTTCACTCAATAATGCATTGAATTCATTTTGGAATTCTACGTATTGTGGATTGAGTTCTCTTGAAATGACTTTATCGTTCTCATCTTTTTGTTCGATGAATACTCCGATTTGAATTCCACCTTTACCATCGTCTTCACCATGCTTTTGAATGATTTCATCGCGAAGGGTTTCAATTGATTTGCGTTCTGCTGCCAATCTATCACCCAGTTCGCTCAACCAATACTTGGTCTTCAACGGTAATTTATGTTTTCTAAATCCGACGAAAACTTCTTTTCCGTTTTGTGGATTCACAAAACCATTAATCTCACTTTCTAATTGTAGAACTTGTCCTAATTTTAATGTTAGTTTTGCCATCTTATCTATTTTTTTTCTTTATTATACGAATTATTTTTCAGTTTGTCAAGTCAATACCACCAACCTTTACCACTAAATTCCGCAAAATCAAATAATAAATTGATTCTGTCTGTGGTTCCGTAATTATTTACTTCGTGTTGACGCATATTATTCAATTCAAACATTTGTCCAATCTCAAAGAATCTACGTTCATCTTCAACAATGTATTCTACTTTATCCCACTCACAAAATAATGGAACGTGAATACGATGTGATAGATTATATGAACCTCCGACATCTTTGTGTGATTTAATTGATGAGCCCGCAGGTAAACGAACCAAAACCGCTCGAACAACATAACCCCAATTATATTCGTGTTCTAATTTTTTTAATAGGGGGTCAATTAGTTTTTCAAAATCCAATCTTTCATACAATTCATGTTTAGTACCATTGAAATGTCTGAAGTCATTGTCATAGATTATTGCGAGAGTTTTTGATGCACCATGCATTGGATTAGCATCTTGTCTCCAAGTGTATCTATCCCACTCATCGGTAGGGATTTCTGAAACCTTGTCCAACCATGGTTGGATATCAACTTTACCGTAATCTTTGAAATTTTCTTTTATATTCATACGATAGTAAATAATGCGTAAGTTAACATTAATGCAATCCAAATAATGAGTGCTTTTAGGTATGTCATAAATCCTGTGTGGAAATACTTTTGACCTATTGGTAAACACTTATGTGATGGTGAAATTAGATATGCCGAATACTCCAATGTGAAAAACAAAACAAAGTACTTCATACCAAATGCTGCGGTTAGTAAACTAACAATTCCTGCATACTTAGATGACGAACCCAAGAGGAATGATGCAATAAATCCAATCATCGAAACAAGAATGATATTCTTTGTTGGGATATAATGTTTTATGAATGTTTCAATGTAATCATAATTGGTATTAACTATGTTTCCAAGAATAATAACAAATGCAACAATCACAAGTAATTCCCAATTAATATAATCCAATAGTTTATACCATGAATTGGAATAACTGATTAGATAGAACGTGAACACAGTAAATGCCAAGAAGTAGTAAGGAGTGAAACAACTTATCAGTATTGTACTTAGGAATGGTAGAACAACCAATGTCATGTTCTTTTTGTTTATCGGTTCATCCTTTACTTCAATATCAATTTCGTCATCGTTAAGTGACATGATATAAAATGTGATGTACAATGCGGTTATCAATAAAAGTGGCCACACATAAGACATGAATGTCATATATGATAACCCCAAGACCGCCATTGGAATGATTACAGTTTTTTCAAGTGGTGACCATAGATAATAGTGGTGAGTTGCCAAGTAATCTATGATACCAAATTTCTTTCTCTTCTTATTATCTACAGGTGCAATACTATTCAACATACTGGCAGATAATGCAACTCTACCGGGTATCGGGAGTACTCCACCAAACAATGATACAAGAAAGACAACGGCTTTCTTTGATTTGATTTTTTGTGTTAGTAACCTAAATAAGTCCGTAAGGTATCCTCTTTCTTTGAGGATACCTGTTACGAACATAATAAAAAGTAAATAAACAAGGAACTCTTGTCCTTTGATTAAAATCTCCATGCGAAAATTATTGTGCTACGTGATGCTTTAGATTCTTGTGTAAATCCCGGCATCGTTTCGACGGTTAAATAAGCGTGACCATTAAAACGGTATTGGATTAGTGGTCCGAAATAAACTTCGTTACTTCCACCACCATAATCATTACGGCGATACATTCCACTTACACCTAATGTCAAATCATTATTGATGATATGACCATAAGATGCGGTTGATGCATACTCGGGTTCTCTATCTTCTTTGGTGTCCGCCAAGTTACCTTCATAGATAAGGTTTAAACCCCAAATACCTTTATTACCGATTCTGTCACCAAGTAATAACTTTGGTTCGATACCCCATCTACCATCTAACATTTTCATTTCATAGTAGATAGTTGGGTTACCCCAAATCTTACCCCAATCAGCAAGTGCATATCTTAATTCCCATGAGAATCCCCTCCAACTGAAGGTCTTGTTGCCATTTTCACCATCATAAACGGTATGAGAGTACAGGTCTAATTGTAATCTCTTTCCTAAACCGAAGGTGAATTCATCCCTCATTCTAATTTGGGCCGGACCGT